>Ga0209343_10008758_pt1 | contig 11702 bp, 9 predicted proteins | sample RifCSPlowO2_02_FD_184026 | JGI IMG/M metagenome (GOLD analysis project Ga0209343, IMG submission 184026) | Groundwater microbial communities from Rifle, Colorado - Rifle CSP2_plank lowO2_0.2 (SPAdes) (version 2) | ecosystem: Environmental > Aquatic > Deep subsurface > Groundwater | place: Rifle... | reverse complement strand
CTCAACCGAAGTGCCGGCGTTTTCAGACGACCATCCGATCTTCCGTCTCGTGGGCGCGGGGCGGGGTGGCGGCAAGCTACCCGGCGCCCGCAACAAACACGCAATCCTCGACGAGTGACTCGCAGCGTCCTCTGGGATTCAAGCGCGATCCTGGCGTTGCTCGACGCCGACGACGCGGATCATGAGCGTGCAGTGGCCGCCGCACGGCAGATCGCCGCTGAGAAGCGGCCGAGTTTCGTTACCAACTACATCGAGGCGGAGGCACACGCGCTCCTCCTGCGCAGACTCGGCAGGACCATCGCTCGAGAATGGCTTCTGACGGGAGGCTTGCCGGTCATTCGAGCGTTGCCGGAGCAGGAGCAGCAGGCGAAGGCGATCCTGGCTCGGCACACCGACAAGGATTGGACCCTATGCGACGCGATCTCCTTCGCAGTGCTGGACTCCCAGCGCGTTCGCCGCGCCTTCACCTTCGATCACCATTTCCGGCAGTACGGACGTATTGAAGTAGTTGGGCTCATGCGGTAACGGACGAATTCATCAAGATTCTTCGCGACCTTCGTGATGATCTTCGTGATCTTCGTGGTTTCTTTTGGTTACAGCGGCTTGATCCTGATATTCCGGTAGGTCACGAGGTTGCCGTGGTCCTGCAGGGCGATGAAGCCGCGCATCGCGCGGCCGTAGCCGGGCATGACGCCGAACTTGCTGGCCTTGACGCGCGCTTCCCAGTCGGGGCTGCCGATCTCGTATTCGAGCAGCTTCACGCCGTTCATCCAGTGCTCGACGTGCGCGCCCTTCGCAATCAACCGGATGTCGTTCCACTCGCCCACCGGCTTGGTCACGTCCCTCACGGGCGGATTCACCGCGTAGTTCGATCCGGCCGACGTGATCGCGTTCTTGCCGTCCTGGTGACCGGCGTTGTGCAGGACCTGGAACTCCGGGCCGGTGGACCACGGGTAGGGGCCGTCCTGGGTGATGCGATAGATGATCCCGCTGTTGCCGTTCTCCGAGATCTTCCACTCGAGCCGCAGCTCGAAGTCGCCGAACTGCTCGACCGACATGAGGTCGCCGCCGTCGCCGACCCGGCTCAACTCCCCTCCGGCCGCCTTCCACCCGGTTGGAGGCGTCTCGGTCTTGTAACCGCGCCAGCCCGACAACGAGGTGCCGTCGAACAGCAGCTTCCAACCCTCGGCTTTCTCGGCCGCGGTCAACGCCGGTGATTGATCGGGTGACGCCAGGACAACGGCGAGGCTGGACGCGAAGAGCAGTCGGAACATGGTGGGGCGATTATAGATCCAGCGCGCGGCGGCAATAGTCGAGGCACCGGCCGACCTCCTCGACCGAGTCGCCACCCTTGTATTCGTATTCGATGTTCAGGGGAATCGGCCACCCGCTGTCCCTCACCAGCTTCAACACCGGGACAATCGGCGTGTCGCCCGCGCCGAACGCGACGTTGTCGCCCTGGTCGCGCTTCCGGTCCTTGATGTGCACGGTGACGATCCGGTCGTGATGCTGCTGCAGGAATGCCAGGGCATCGCCATTGGCGGCCGTGAAGTGGCCGATGTCGAGGTTGACGGCGATGAACTCACCCTGTGCGAGCGCTCCGGTGAGGCTTTCCGCCGACGCGAACTCGTTGGGATCGATTCTCGAGTGATTGTGCATGCCCACCGGCATCTGGTAGCGGGCGGCGACAGGCGCGACCCTCGCCACGGTATTGACGTTGGACGATGACGTGATTACGGGCGCGCCGAGGGCGCGCGCCATCTCGAAGCCGCGCTCGATCTCGGCGTCGGAAAAATCGTCCTTGAAGCTGATGTTGTACGCCGACAGCACGATTGAAGCCTTCGTGAACCGCTCGCGGACCCGGTGGAACATGTCGATCTCGATGGTTTCGCGCCAGCGCCGCATCTCGTCGCGCGGAATCCGGCGCGGCTCGATGTGCGACTGCCAGAGCTCGCAGCTGTGCAGGCCCAGCTTCTGCATCGCCGCAATCGCCTCGTCGAGCGGCCGATCCCTCAAGCTGTAACTCTGGACGCCGAGGGTCACCGTGCGAGCGGGCCGGCAACCCACCAGCAGGGCGCTCGCCGTGGTGGCGACGAAGGCGCGGCGGGTCAGCGCCTCGCCGGCGGTGGCACGTAGGCCAGGAGGTTGTCCGGCTTCCATTCGATCACCCGTTCCTGTTCAGCGCTCATGTAGCAGGCCATCAGCAACTCGGTCACGTCGCGGCCGGCATGAAAGTTCAGCTCGGGTTGCGCGCCGTCGAGAAACCACCGCGTGAAGGCGCGGTTCTCGTTTTCGTACCCGTATTCGGCCGCCTCGTTGCCGACAATGGGCATCAGCCCCTGTTCGGCGTTCTGCTTCTCGATCAGGTCCTCGCCGGCCTGCTGCTCCTGCAGCCGCCGGGAGAAGAACACCTTCGTGCCGCCGTCGAGCGTGTTCACCGACATCGAGTATTCGGGCCCGAGCAGCTCCATCGACAACTTCAGGCCGGCGCCGACGTAGCTCCACGAGGTCGTGGCCTCGACGATCAGCGGGGTGCCGGCGTCATCGACGTAGGTGACGCTGGCGCGGGCGAAGTCTTCGGCGGGTTGTTTCGCGTAGTCGACCTTGTCGGTCATGGTGCCGCGAAGCAGCTTCACATATTCGGGGCGCGACCACTTCAGCGAGGCAATCTGCGCCGACACCTTGACGGGACGAATGCTGCTGCGGGGGGCGCCCGGCGCGGTGAGCAGGTAGCGTCCCACCTCGAGGCTGTGGCACATCATGTCGTTCAGCACGCCGCCGCCCTGCAGGTCGCCCTGCCAGAACCAGGGCATGTGCGGGCCGCCGTGCTCTTCGGCGGCGCGGGCGAGGTACGGCCGGCCGGCGGCCGCGGCGCCGCGCGTCCACACGATGTGTTTGCCGCGTTCGAGGCTGGGCTGGAACAGCTGGTTTTCCAGGTATCCGTGCAGCACGCCCGACTGCTCCACCAGCTCCACCATGCGATTGGCTTCAGCGGCGTTACGGCCAAGCGGTTTCTCGCAGGCAATGGCGCGCAGCTTCGCGCCCTTGGCGAGTGCCGCCACGATCCGTTCCATGTTCTCGACCCGCGCGTAGTTCGGGCCGCAGATCCAGATGCCGTCGATGGACTCGTCGGCCACCATCGCTTCGATCGAATCAAACGCGCGGGCGTCGCCCACCCGAAGCGATCGGGCCAGGGCCGCGGCGTCTTCGGCGTTGGCGAGGTGCGGGCTCCAGATGCCGCGGATGTCGGCGTCGCGCACGGCTTCCCACGACCGGATGTGAAAGCGGGTCATGAACCCGCTGCCGATGAAACCCACGCCCAGCCTGCTCGCCATCCGTCGCTCCTCCGCTGTTAATCAAGCGCGGGTCACACTATAGTGCAGCTCGAACATGATCGCCGCCTCCACGCGCCTCGCCGTGATGATGTTTCTCGAGTACCTGATCTGGGGATCCTGGCTCCCGCTGCTGGCGCTCTACCTCGTCGGCGTGCTCGGGTTTTCGGGCGGACAGATCGGCTGGATCTTCGCCACGCAGGCCATCGCCTGCATCGCCGGGCTCTACTTCGGCGGACAGATCGCCGACCGCATGGTCTCCACCGAGAAGCTGCTCTCGGTGCTGCACCTTGTGGGCGGCCTCGCCATGTTCGCCCTCGCCTACCAGACCACGTTCTGGCCGTTCTTCGGCGTGATGCTGATCTACCAGCTCGCCTACATGCCGACGATGTCGCTGACCAACGCGATTTGTTTCCACCATGTGGCCGACGCGCAACGGGATTTCGGGCGCTTGCGGCTGTGGGGCACCATCGGATGGATCGCCGCCAGCTGGCCGTTCGTGTTCATCCTGGCCGGCAAGATGGGCGCGGACCTGAACGCCGCGCTCTCGAGCATTTTCACCGTGGCCGGCCTGGCATCGGTCGCGCTGGCCGCCTTCTCGCTCACCCTGCCGCCCACGCCGCCGGCCAAGCGCGAGGGCGCAGCCAGCGCGCCGATGGAAGCCCTCAAGCTGCTCCGCGATCCGACCATGCTGGTGCTGTTCGTGGCGACACTGATGGATGCACTGGTGCACCAGTGCTACTTCCAGTGGACCAGCCCGTTCCTGCAGCAGGCGGGGCTGGCCGAGAACTGGATCATGCCGGCGATGAGCGTGGGCCAGATCGCCGAGATCGCGTCGATGGCGATCCTCGGAGCCACGCTCGCGCGGTTTGGGTGGAGGTGGACGCTGACGCTCGGCGTGCTGGCGCATGCGGCGCGGTTCTTCGTGTTCGCCATCGGCGATCCGCTCTGGCTGATGGTCGCCATCAACGTCGTCCACGGCATGTGCTACGCCTTCTTCTTCGCCGCGGTCTACATCTACGTCGACGAGCGCTGCCCGCGCGACGCCCGCGCCAGCGCGCAGGGGCTCTTCAACCTGGTGATCCTCGGCGTCGGGCCGTTCGCGGGGAGCCTGTTGTGGGGATGGCTGGGAGATGTGTTCCGCACGCCGGAAGGGCTGGTCGATTTCTCGCGGCTGTTCCTGGCGCCCGCGAGCCTGGCGCTGGCAGCGGCCCTGTTACTGGCGCTCGCGTTTGACCCACAGAGAAGACCGGCCACTTCCTGAACAAATACGGTGGCGTATTCGTTTCTCTTGTATTTGACAATCTAATGGAAAGGCGTATAGTCCATTGGCATGTCTAATAAAGACAAGGCCGGCGTGCTCCAGGGCACGCTCGACCTGATGGTGCTGCAGACGCTCGCGACGCTCGGCCCGCAGCACGGCTACGCGATTGCCGCGCGCCTCGAACAGGTGTCCGGCGGCGCCTTGCAGCTCAACATGGGCACGCTCTATCCGGCGCTGATGCGGCTGGAACAGCGCGGCCTGCTCCGCGGCGAGTGGGGCGTCACCGACAACAGCCGCAAGGCCCGCTTCTACGCGATCACCGCCGCGGGACGCCGTCAACTGGGCGCCGAGAAGGCCGAGTGGGACCGCATGGCAGACATCATGCGCACGCTCCTGCACGAGCAGGGCTAGGGGCAGCCATGGCGACGATGCGCGAATGGCTGCGGCGACTCTCTGGCACGATCCGGCGCGATCGCGCGGATCAGGACCTCGAGGAAGAGCTCCGGCTGCACGTTGAACTGCTGGCCGAGGCGGCACAGCGCCAGGGCCACTCGCCCGAGGCCGCCGCGCGGAGGGCGCGACTGCAGGCCGGCGGCACCGCGCAGGCAATGGAGTCCATGCGCGACCAGCGTGGCTTGCCGTGGCTCGAGGATCTGGGGCGCGACGCGCAGCTTGGCCTGCGGATGATGCGCCGCAATCCGCTGTTCTCGGCCGTCGCGATTCTCTCGCTGGCCCTGGGCATCGGCGCCAACACCGCCATCTTCAGCCTCGTCAACCCGCTGATGCTGCGCGCGCTCCCCGTGCGCGAGCCGGCACAACTGGTCGAGCTGCTCAGCAAGTTTCCGGGTGAGCCGCGCAACAACGCGTTCCGATGGAACGTCTACGAACACTTCCGCGATCACAACCACGTCTTCTCGGACCTGATCGGTTTGTTGCCGCGCCGCGCCGAGGTGAGCGGCGACGCGCTCGCGGCCGAGACGGTGAGCGCGGAGTACGCGACCGGCAACTTCTTCCCGGCCCTCGGGCTCGAGCCGGCGCTCGGCCGTTTGATCCGCGCCGAAGACGACCAGCTCAACGCCGATGTGGTGGCCGTCGTCAGCTGGTCGTACTGGCAGAACCGCTTCAATCATCATCCCGGCATCGTCGGTCGCCGGATCGTCGTCGACGGCGCGCCGGCCACGATTGTCGGCGTCGCGCCGCGGGCGTTTCGCAGCGTCCTGTTCGGTTCGCGACCGGACGTCTGGCTGCCGGCCGCGGTTGGCCGGCGGAACGACAGCCGGTTCGCATTGGGCGTGGTCGGCCGGCTCAAGCCCGGTGTCTCGATCGAACAGGCACGCGCGGAGATGCGCGTGCTCGATCGGTGGCGCATCGAAGAGGCCGCGAAGACCGCGCCGTTCTTGAGGCAGCTGACGATCGAACTCGAGCCGGCCGGCGCCGGCTTGTCGTTGCTGCGCGACTACTATGGCCGGCCGCTGCTCGCGCTGATGGCGATCGTCGCGCTGCTCCTGCTGATCGCCTGCACCAACGTCGCCGGCATGCTGCTGGCCCGCGGCGCCGCGAGACAGCGCGAGCTGGCGGTGCGCGTCTCGCTCGGGGCCGCAGGCTTCCGGCTGATGCGCCAGATGCTCACCGAGTCGGTGCTGCTCGCCGGGCTCGGCGGCGCGCTGGGCACGGCGCTCGCCTACTTCGGTGTCGACGCCCTCGTCCGTATCGTCATGTCGGGCCGTGGAGTGGTCGGCCTCGCCGGACCGCTGCAGCAGATCGAGGCGCACCTTGATGCCGAGGTCCTGATGTTTACCGCCGCCGTCTCGCTGCTGGCGGGGATCCTGTTCGGCATCGCGCCGGCGTGGCACGCCCTGCGCTCGGCGCCGGCGCAGTCTCTCAGGGAAACCGGAACCGCCGGCGACGCGCGATCGAAGCGGCTGTTCGGACGCGGGCTGATCGTGGCCCAGGTGGCCATCTCGCTCGTGTTGCTCAGCACCGCGGGCGTCTTCATCAGCCACCTGTGGAACCTTCGCAACGTCGGACTCGGTTTCAACCGCCACGGTGTTCTGCTGGTCACCCTGGATCCGTCACGGAGCGGAATGGCGCCGGAGCGGCTGTTTCAGCCGTACCAGGACCTGCTGTCGCGCCTCGAGGCGATTCCCGGCGTACGGGCGGCGACACTGAGTGGGGTCACACCGATTCACGGCGCCGGGTCGGCCCGCTTCGTCAACGTGCCAGGCTTCCAGGAACCACCCATGGCGCGCCAGTACACGTCCCTGAACTGGGTGGCGCCGCGCTACTTCGAGACCTTCGGTACGCCACTAGTCGCGGGCCGCGACTTTCAGTTCGCGGATCAGGGGCAGGCCCGTGTCGCCATCGTCAACCAGTCGATGGCGCGGTACTACTTTGGCGACGGCAACGCGGTGGGCCGGCAGTTCACGCTCGACGGGCAGGACCGCGCCTACGAGGTCATCGGCGTGGTCGGCGATGCGAAGTATCTCGATCTGCATAATGCCGCCCCGCGCACGGTCTACCTGAACGCCTTCCAGGAATCGCGCATGTTCTCGCATCGTTTCTCGATCCGGACCGACACGGCGCCGTCGGCGGTGGCGGGCGACGTTCAACGCACGGTGGCCGAGGTGATGCCGGCGATGGCGATCACCCGCGTGACGACCCTCGCCGATCAGGTGGACGCCTCGATCGTGCCCGAGCGGCTGGTCGCCATGCTGTCCATGCTGTTCGGCTCGCTCGGCGCGGTGCTGGTCGGTATCGGCCTCTATGGCCTGCTCGCCTACACGGTGTCGCGCCGGACCAACGAGATCGGCATCCGCATCGCCCTGGGAGCCACGCGGCACGACATGATCAAAATGGTGTTGGCCGGAGCCGCGGGCCTGGTCGCCGCAGGCCTGATCGTCGGCGCCCCCTTCGCATGGTGGGGCCGGCAGCTCGCGTCACGCTGGGTCGTGAACCTGCCAATCGACAATCCCTGGCCGATCGCCTTCGGGGCGATCGCAATGATGGTAGTGGGGTTGGCGGCGGCGTATCTGCCCGCGCGACACGCCGCTCGCGTCGCGCCCGCCGAGGCCTTGCGCCACCTGTAGCCCCCGCCAACACGAAGGCCACGAAGATCACGAAGAAAGTGTGGCCATCAGCCTCCAGCCGTCGGCCCAGAAGCTGACCCTCAATGGCTGACGGCCGATGGCCGAAGGCGCACCGGCGACCGAAGTGCCCGCCGGGATTAGTCCGAGTTGAGTGCCTCCGCAGGGCGAATGCGCATCGCCCTCCGCGCGGGCAACCAGCACGCCGTCGCTCCCGCGATCGCAAGCGTGAGGAAAATCGTCAGCGGCATCCAGATCCCCGGCTCGGGAATGCTGATCAGAATCATCGATCGCATCTGCACGAACGCGATGCCGAGGGCGCTGCCGAGTACACCGCCGGCAGCAAGATAGACGAGGGCACCGCCCGTAATGGAGAACAGCACTTGGCGATTGGTCGCGCCTAGGGCCACGCGAATGCCGATTTCACGCGTACGGCGCGTCACCATGAACGACAACAGCGCGTAGATCCCGACGATCGACAGCAGCAGCGCCATGCCGCCCATGGCCGTCAACGCCGACGCCACGCCGGCGAGGAACACGCGCTCTTCCCAGCCCGCGTCTTCGAGCGGCCGAATCTCTTCGAGCTGCAGATCGGGATTCACATTGGCGACCGCGGCGCGCAGCGGCGCAACCAGCGTCATCGGATCGGCGCTGGTCCGAATGGCGAGGTAGTAGAGCATCTCGTCGCGGACCGGCGTGTAGAATCCGCCGGCGAGTGCGGGATCGCCGACGCTCAGCCCGAGATCCGGCACGACGCCGACGATCTCGCGCCACGGCTCCTCTTCGGCGGCCGCACGCGCCTCTTCGACGCGAATGCGGCGCCCAATCGGATTGCGCCCGCCGAGAAACTTCTGCACGAATGGTTCGTTGACGACCGCCACCGGCGCGGCGCCCTCGATGAAGTCCGTGGCCGTCAGCAGCCGCCCGGCGAGCGGGCGCGCGCCGATGGCTTCGAGAAAGCCGTTGCCCACGGCATGGGTCGGCGCCGGCTGCGCCGCCCGCAGCGGCTCATCGCCAATCGGCTCGACGACGGTGGGACGCGGCGGCGGATACAGTCGCGGCAACTTTTGACCCGCGCCCGCCGCGACAACACCCGGGAGTGCGGCAGCGGCCTCAACCACTCTGTCCCGCATTTCGGGCGACGTGATACGGCCGATGTGCGCGGTCAGCACCTGACGCTGTGGCAGCGCCGGGATCTCATCGACGAATGATTCGAACGCCCCGGCCATCGTGACGGCGCCATTCAAGAGCGCCACCGACAACGCGATCTCGACGACGAGCAGCACGGCACCGACGCGGCCGAAGCCGCCAACTGCAAAACCACGGCCGGCATGCAGGGTGTTCCTCAAGTCGTGCCGGGTGACGCGAAGCGCCGGGAGCAGTCCGCTCACCGCACTGACCAGCACCGTCAAAAAAACGACGAACGCCATGATGCGTGGGTTCGGATCGAGCGTGACCCAGAACGGCCATCCTTCGAACGATCCCTTGATGTAGCGCAGCGCGGCCTGCGCGCCACCCAAACCCAGTGCGGCGGCGATCGCGCCGAGCAGCAGCGACTCGAGAAACAGCTGCCCCACAACGCGGCTCCGCGCCGCGCCGAGTGCGGACCTGACGGCGAGCTCGGGCGCCCGCGACCAGGTCCGAGCAAACACGAGCGTGGCGACATTGCTGGCCACCACCAGCAACAACATGACGAGCACGAACACCAGCGCCGACATCGCCACGTCGGCTTGATTCGAATCGGCGGTATACGGGCGCGCCTGCACGCGTACCTCACGGTTGAGTCCCTCCGCCACCGACGCTTGCCGCGAGAGCTCGTTCAGCTCGCTCGTCGCCGCCTCGAAGGTGACGCCGGGTTTCACCACGCCGAAGACGCGCACGCCCTCGGCGGCGACCTGCGCGTTGCCGCCGAGCGTGAGGTCGTCGAGGGGCAGCCACAGCTCGCCCGACGCCGGGAACTCGAACGTGTCCGGCATGATACCGACCACGGTTCGCGGCAGGCCACCGATCTCGATCTGCCGGCCCGCGAGGTTCGGGTCGGCGTTGTAGCGCCGTTTCCACAAGCTCTCGCGGATCAACACCACGCGCTCGGCGCCCGCTTCACCATCGGCGGGAATCAGCGTGCGGCCGGTGATCGGCGATGCGGGCAGGAGGCGCATCGTCCGCGGCGTGATGAAGGCGCCGTGAACCGACTCCACTTCGCCGTTGCCGTGCGTGAAGGTGAACGGCCGCGCGCCCACGGCACCGACGTGCTCAAGCGTGGACGACCGTTCGAGAAAGAGGTGATAGCGCGCGAGGTCGAGCGCCACGCGGCTGCCGTCATGATCGAGCACGATGAGGCGGGTAAACCGCTCGCCGCCGGCAAACGGCAGGCGGCTGTTGACCAGTTCATCCCTCAACGTAAAGCCCATCGTCGCGACACAGATGCCGGTCGCCAGGGCCAGGATGATGGTGGCAGACAGGATGGGCTGCTTGGCGATCAGCCGGAGGCCGAGGCGGACCTCGCCAATTGAGAAGAGTCGGGTCATCTTTGGCTTCGACGTATCCAAACTGGCCATCGTTCCAAAGGAAACCACGAAGATCACGAAGGCACCACGAAGAAAACCTAAGGCTTCGTGGGCTTCGTGGTCTCGTTTGGTTGGCGCGGCCGGCAAGCGCCCTTGAGCGGGCAGTGCGCGTCACCGGCCTTCTTGCCGAACCCGCACGCATTCATCATGCCGACGTGGCAGATCGAGAAGTCGAACTTCACCGGATCGATCGGGTCCAGCGTCCGCAGCGACGCGGTGATGTCGGCGGCCATCTTCCAGCCGGGACTCCTGAAACGCGTCAGGCGGAGGCACTGCCCGACGCGGATCACGTGCGTGTCGAGGGGCACAATCAGCTGGCCGGGACGGACCCGCGTCCACACGCCGAGGTCCACGCGATCGCGGCGGACCATCCAGCGCAAGTACAGGTTGAGCCGCTTGCAGGCGCCACCCGAGGAGGGGCGGGAGAAGAAGTACGCCACGCCCGGCTTCGGCCGCGTCCGGTCCGCCTCCGAGACCAAAGGCCGCTTCGGCGGGACCTCGCCGTAGCTCGCCGGAGACTTCGCGAGCGAAGGCGGGCCGTAGATGGCCTTCGTGTCGAGCGCGAGGGCGCGCGTCGAAAACGACTGCAGCCCCTCGGACACGTCGATGGCATTCGCGGGCAGGCCCTCGGCAAAGAAGCCCTCAATCGATCCGCTGTTCGCCATCATCTGGTGCATCACCCAGACGAGCGCAGCCATGTCGGATCCGCGCGTCCACCGATGGACCAGGTGGTCGAACGCGCGGCGGTCGCGCGCCGGATCGAACGCACGCACGAACGCAGCGGGTGACGGCCCCATGACCGCGAGCATGCCTTCGATCGAGTTGAGCACGCTCTGCACGCGGCCGAACGCCAGCGCCGCGGCGATGAACCCGGCCACCTCCTGGTCATCCGGACGGGCGTAGCGCCTGACGATCCAGATCGGATCGGCGGCGGCGTGCTCGACGTTGAAGTCATCGTAGAGTGTGTCGAGCGCGGTGCGAAGCAGCGGCGGTGCGGCGAATGGCATCCGGGCCATCACAGCCTACAGGGAGTCTCCCCGGAATGCCCGTCAAACGGGGCACGCTGAAATTGTCCGCAGGTACTTCGGAATAATCCCCGCGGTTACCCGCCAACTCCGCCCAATTCCGTCGACGCCCACGATCATCGGGCTCGCGGCGACGGTGCGATCCTTGCTTTCGATCCACCACAGATGGCGGCTGAATCCACGGCCGATCGCGGGGCGCGGAGGGCGGGCCTGGCCCTCGTGGCGATCCTCCTGTTCGCCGCCGTCGCCGCCGTCGTGCCGGTCCAGGCGCAAAGCACGGCTGTCGACACAGCCGCGCAGCGCATCTTCACCCGTGTGATGAGCCCGTACTGCCCCGGCCTCCTGCTGGCAGATTGCCCGTCACCCGAAGCCTTTACACTTCGCGCCGAAATTCGCGCCCGCCTGGCGGCCGGCGAAGCGCCCGCGCAGGC
>Ga0209343_10008755_pt1 | contig 11705 bp, 6 predicted proteins | sample RifCSPlowO2_02_FD_184026 | JGI IMG/M metagenome (GOLD analysis project Ga0209343, IMG submission 184026) | Groundwater microbial communities from Rifle, Colorado - Rifle CSP2_plank lowO2_0.2 (SPAdes) (version 2) | ecosystem: Environmental > Aquatic > Deep subsurface > Groundwater | place: Rifle... | reverse complement strand
TTAAAAGCTCCTGCTGCCCGGTGACCATTTCCAGTTGAAGCTCCTCCCTTGCTGCCGCGACAGTCGGTCCCTGGCAAATCGAGAGGGGTATCCCATGAAGCTGTTGATCATCGAGGCACCCGGCAAGCTGAAGAAGCTGCAGCCGATGATGAAGAAGCTGCGCCCAGGCGAAGATTGGCAAGTGATCGCCAGTGGCGGCCACATCCGCGATCTCCCGGCCAAGGGCCAGAACGACACGATGATCACCACCGGCGTGCGCAAGAACTACGCCCCGATCTACGAGATCTTGGAGAAAAGCGCTCGGAATGTGCGAGCCATTAAGGCTGCAGCGAAACAGGCGAGCGAAATCTACCTGGCCACTGACCCGGATCGCGAGGGCGAAAGCATCGCCTGGCACATCCAGCAGGTGCTGGGAGTCAAAGACTACAAGCGCATCACCTTCAACGAGATCACCCTCAAGCGTGTCCAGGAGGCCTTGGCCAATCCGCGGCAGATCGACCTGAACAGGGTTGCCTCGCAGGAGTGTCGCCGTGTCCTGGATCGACTGGTGGGCTACCTGGTGACCCAGGAGCTCCGCCGCCTGATCGGCAAACCCACCTCGGCCGGGCGCGTCCAGTCGCCTGCCGTCTACCTGGTGGTACTGCGCGAGCGCGAGATTCGCAACTTCGTGGTAATCAACCACTTTGGCGCCCGACTGCACTTCGTCACCCCCAACGGCAAAACCACCTGGAGCGCGGAGTGGCAGCCGGTACCGGACTTCGCCACCAAGGAACACCCCTATATCCAGGACGGCAATCTCGCCCAGTTGGTCGCCTCCACGCGCAACGTAGTGGTCGAGGTGTGTGAGGACCGTCAGTCCGAGCGGGATCCACCGGCGCCCTTCATCTCCTCGTCGCTGCAACAGGCGGCGAGCAACGCCCTGAAGTGGGATCCAGACAAGACCATGCAAGTCGCACAACGCCTCTACGAGCAAGGCGTCATCACCTATCACCGCACAGACAACCCCAACGTACCGGACGATGCGATGGAGGACATCCGCAAGGTGGCCAGCTCGCTGGGCGTGAATGCCGTCGCTGAGCGAAGGACATTCAACGCGGCAGAAGGCGCCCAAGAAGGCCACCCTGCCATCACCCCAACTTACTGGGCCGACGAAGTGGCCGGAGAGGGTCCTGAAGAGCAGGCGCTGTACAAGCTCATTCGGATCCGCGCACTGGCCAGCCAACTGGAGGCTGCCATCTACGATGTGCGCACTGCCAAGTTGCTCGCCGTAGGCCCGGATCGGAAGCCTCTGCGCTTCACCGCAACTGGCAAGACGATTTCCTATCGCGGTTGGATGAAGCTCCTACTGGGCGACGACACCGACGATGACGAGGATGCCGAGGCGGATAACCCAGTACCCACGCTCTCCCCGAAACAGATCCTCCCGGTCCACAGCGGCGAGCTGCTGAAGAAGAAAACCCAGCCACCGGCGCGATACTCCAAGGCCAGCCTGATCAAGGAGATGGAACGCCGCGGCATCGGCCGTCCGAGCACCTTCGCCTCGATCATGAAGAACATCACCGGCAAGGGGCTGATCAAGGAGAAGAGTCGCAAGCTGGTCCCGGCCGGCTTGGGAGAGGAGACGATCGCGCGGCTGGAAGGGTTCTTCAGTTTCGTCGAGCTCGACTTCACACGGGAACTGGAGCGCGACCTGGACAAGATCGCCCAGGGCCAGGACACCTACGGTGCTGTGGTCTCCCGGCTGCATAAGCGCCTCGAGGAGGAACTGTCGAAACAGCAAGGGCTGCCCAGTGTGCCGATGCAATCGCCCCGGCCGGCAGCGACACAGAACTCAGAATTCAAATGCGGCAAGTGCGGTCAACCCCTCGCAAGGCGTCAGAAAAAGGGGAAAGGCGGTTACGACTTCTGGGGCTGCACCGGCTACAAGTCCAGTGGATGCAAGGTCAGCTACCCCACCTTGAGCGGCAAGCCGAACTTCGACAAGCCCAAGGGGCTGTAGCTGCAGGCGCAATTTTCCGCGTAAAGGCTGCTGCGGTGCGAGAAATCTGCCCTAGCCCAAGTACGCATTTGCCATAGAAACCAAGGATCTGGACTGTTGACCTGATCCGCACCCAGACAGTTAAGGAATCAGGCTTACGCCGGTCGTTCCCAGCGCGGCCATTGCGCAAAGTATTTGACGCCAATAATATGACCGCCCGCCTGATTCGACCAGGAAAGGTCCTGGGGCCGCTTGTTGAGTGATAGCCTTTTGATGTCAACTGCGACGATATGACCGGCTAGTCGCACAACATGCCAAGGCTCAGGCGCCTATGATTATGGAACATCACTTGAGAATTGAAATTTTCACCGCTCTATAGGGTGGCTTCTACGTTAAAGGGACTTATATGACTGTCTTCAGCCCTGCCAGTATCCTCTACACGAAGGGTGGGGCGAGTTCAAAGCTTGCCTGCAAGGTTTTGACTTCAGCTGCCGCCCTGCTGATGCTGGTCTCTGCACTGACAGTCGGGACGGTGGTTGCGATTGCCCACGGTCAAAATGATTGGGCTCGCGAACAAGGCCTGTTCTTCGCTGAAAAAGCATTGAAAATTCGCCAGGATAACCTGAAGAAGTCTATCAGCGACTATGCCTTCTGGGGGGATGCCTACCAGAACCTGCATGCCCGTGTCGACCTGGAGTGGGCCTATACGCGACGTAATTTGGGGGCAACCCTTTTTAGAGACTTCGCTTACGAAGGCGTCTTTGTCGTCACACCAGACGATCAAACGGTTTATGCGGTGATTGAGGGGAAGCTGCAGGCAACCCCGGCCCAACAGTGGTTGCAAGGAGACATTACTGACCTGCTGGAGCAAGCCCGGGAGCAGGCAGCCGATGAGGAAAGCCTGACGAGAATATTTCAGGTTGCAGGACGGCCTGCACTGGTGGCTGCGGCAGGCTTGACTCCAGGCGGCGACCCAACAGTGCGCGAGGTGCCCGGAGCGCCATCGGTACTGCTTTTTGTAGATGTTCTCAGCCCAGCCAAACTGCTTGCCTTGGGAAATGACTATGCCTTAAAGCAGATGCGGTTAGCCCGTGATGTCGAGGATGCAGCGCTTAGTCCTGGTCTTCGCCTCCAGACAGTCGGTGCCTCCTCCTTGCTATTACGTTGGGATCCTGTTCTGCCGGGCAATGTCTTGCTTACGTTTTTGCTGCCGCTACTGGGCGTCGCCGCGCTGATCATTGGGGCTCTGGGCTGGCGAGTAGTGCACCATACCCTGGCATCGGCAAGGTTACTGGATGACAGTTACTCCTCGTTGTCCACGAGCGAGGCTCGTTTTCACGACATTGCCGAAGCCTGCTCCGACTGGCTATGGGAAGCAGATGCGGAGCAGCGTCTGATTTACCTGTCAGAGCGCTTCGAGGCAATCACTGGTCATGCGCGTGAAGCCTGGCTGGGGCGCCCTTTGTGTGAATTCTTGGAGTTCGAATCAGATTCTCTGGCCAGTTGGGTAGCTAGCCCTGTCGTGCAGACTAATGCCCGTACTCCGCTGCAGTGCAGCTATCGATCAGCCAGCGGAAAATTAAGCCTGTGCATCCTGGTTGTGCGCGTGATGAATGGCCCAGCTGGCGCGAGCGGTTACCGTGGAACCGCAAGCGATATTACTGCGGAGGTGGAGAGCCAGTTGCGTATCCAGCAACTGCAACAATATGACGCTCTTACTGGCCTACCCAACCGAAAACACCTACAGGATACGCTCGAAAGGAGACTGAAAACCCACCGTTTTCGGGATAATCCGCTGACGCTGCTGGCCATTAATATTGAGCACTTTAAATATATCAATAGCAGCTTAGGCCGTGCGGTTGGAGACCAGATATTGGTCGAACTTTCACAGAGACTGGAGCAGTTTCTGCGCAATGAGGATTATCTAGCGCGCCCCACCAGCGATGAATTCATTGTGTTGCTCAACGGTGGGTTTTCCCGGCAGGAGGTCATTGCGCTACTGTGCAAGCGCCTCATCGAATGCGTAGAGCGGTCATTTATTGTTGATCATCAGGAGGTCTTTCTTAGAATCAGAATCGGCATTGCAATCGCTCCCAAGGATGCCGATACGGCTCATGAACTCCTGCACTATGCCGAGATAGCGCTCCATCAGGCGAGAAGCCTGAAGCACAGCCGCTGGTGTTTTTTTACCCACGAGATGGGTCGCCATATTACCGAAGAGAAGCAACTGGAAAACGAATTGCGCCATGCAATCAGTAATGGCGAATTGCGCCTGCACTTCCAGCCACGTTATCGCACAACCGATAAGCACCTGAGCGGTGTCGAAGCACTTGTGCGCTGGCAGCACCCTCAACGCGGCTTGCTCAGTCCTGGAGCATTTATTTCGCTGGCAGAGCGAACTGGGTTAATCGTCTCACTGGGCACCTGGGTGCTGCGTCAGGCCTGTCTTCAGACCTTGGACCTGGCAGAACCTATTTTCGTCTCGGTTAACCTTTCTCCTGAGCAGTTCCGTGCTACCGATCTGGTTGTGCAGGTGCAGGGAATACTTAGCGAAACCGGCCTGCCGGCCACTCGCCTGGAACTGGAAATCACCGAAAGCATGATGTTTGATGACGCCGAAGGTGCCCTTACCACCCTGAATGAGCTCAAGGCTCTCGGCGTCAGCCTGTCCATGGACGACTTTGGCACCGGCTATTCCTCTCTTAGCTACCTGCGTAGATATCCTTTTGACACATTGAAAATCGACCGTAGTTTTATCGCTCAGCTTGATGGGTCTGACAGTAGCCTGGCAATTGTGCACGCCATCATTTGGCTCGGGCACGCCATGTCGATGAGAGTAACCGCTGAAGGGGTGGAGAATGCGGAGCAGTTAACCTTACTCCGAGACATGGGTTGTGATGAAGTCCAGGGATTCCATCTGAACCGGCCAATGACAGCAGAGCAACTCTGTTCGTTGCTGGCGCGGGAGCACACGAACACAATCGACGCATGATTCGAGTATTACGCTTCGAAGAGGCAGGCGAATCGCCCGGATTTTATAGACACCCCAGGCTCCATTCAACGATTTCCGTAACGGGCGCTGATGCGTCGCCTTGAATACGAACGGGACAAAACGCTACATCGTGCTCGGCGCTCTCAATGCTCCTGAGTCGGTACTTGATTGAGTTGTTGCCGCAGGCAAGAGGATCCCGCTCCGGCATAAACGACTGCGGCTCTTCGAAATCGAATAGGTAAGAGAGATATGCAATGGTTTACCGTATCGGATCAGAACCGAACACGCGACCCAGAGTGGCTCAGGATATTCGGTATCAATAAAGACGGCGAGGTTTTCGTACCGGCCGCTATGGCTGGAGGCGATATGGAGGACAGGTCGCGCTCTGTGCTGCCGGGAACGCCCAGCCAACAATCCTCTACCTCGATCATTACTACGTACCGGGTAATTGGCTTAAAGCAGCATTTCCTAAAAACCGCCACTTGATCGATGCGATTGAGGTGCGGGCTCATTTGGCTCGGGTCGAAACCTTCGAGAAGGGCAGTGCCCCTTAGCGACTTTGCTTTCACAGACCACGCACCGCCGTCGGCAGGCAGGCAGGCAGGTAGGTAGGTAGGTAGGTGATGCTCCCATGACCACACCTGGTTCGCGGCCGTCGCCACATGGCTTGTCGGTCCTTTCACCGTGCGCGGCGGCTGGCTGCGACCACGGCGGTGTTGTTGGTCGGCAGCGCGCAGTATGCGGTAGAAGGTCGACTCCGAGGCCAGATAACGCTGCTGGTCAGCCAGCCGTGGCACGCTGGCTCGGTGGCAGATGCGCGTACCCCGGACTGTTGCAGACGGCCAGGATGGTCTCGAGTTCGGCCGGGCTCAGTGCATTGCGCGGCACCGGACGTTCGGTGGTAGTGCACTTTACCGCTACTGGCGGCTTCCCAAAGTCAAGCTGCTGGCCGAGCTGGACCTGCTCTTCCATAGCCTCATAGAGCTAGTCGACGGGCGTTACGCCGAATCCTGGCAGTCATTCTGCCAGAAACTGGAAGCCGCCCAGGCCGCGCCCGATCGGCAAGCGTTCACCTGGGGGTCTGGTCTTCAGGATCGCTCCACTCGCGCAGGGCGGCATTCTCCTGTCCGGCGACTACCACCCGGGGATGGTGGCGGTGGCCAGGCGCATGCGGGGAATCTTCCTCGGGCAATCCCGCTCCTGGAGGATCGACGCTTCTGCGGAGCTGGTCCGCAGCAACCTGATCCTGGAACTGGGCCTGTCCGAGGAGCAATTCGAGATCCTGGACACGGTCCAGGAACTGCTCAGCGATGGGAGCGTCGCCCCGGTCGAATCCATCACACGCATCAGCCTGGGCGGCCCAGCCCAGGAGCAGGCCGCGAAGGCTTCCGAGGAAGAGACCTCAGCTGACGTCTACCTGGCGGCCGTGCCCTCCATCGAGCGCACCGAGTACACCGACGCGCAGATCGAGAAGGCTCTATCGAACTACTCGCTGCTGGATCATCAGCCCGCCGGCATTCGTCATTTGCTGCAGCGGACCAGCGCCCTGCTTGCCGACGACATGGGCCTGGGAAAAACCCGTCAGGCGGTAATCGCCGCCGCGATCCACGCTGGCGACCGACCGATCCTGGTCGTCACCCTGTCCTCCTTTCTGATCAACTGGCAACGCGAGATTCAGGTTGTCTATCCGGATGCCAATGTCGCCCTGCAGGTCTTCGATGCCTCGGCGAAGTGGATGGTGATCAACTACGAGCGCTTGGGCGATTACGCCCTACAGGTGGACCACTTCGTCGTCATGGTCATCGACGAAGCCTATCGGCTGAAGGAGCCCACTGCGATATGGACACGCCATGGCTTCGACATCGCGGCCAAGGTGCCGAGCCGCTATCTGCTGACCGGCACGCCGGTGCTCAACCGCGAAACCGAGCTGCACACCCTGCTTCGCCTGTCCGGCCACCTGGTCGGCCAACTGCCGCTGAAGGAGTTCTGCGAGCAGTTCTCCGGCAGCCCGGAGTTCCGCAAGGATCTGCGCGATGCCATTGGTGACTGGATGCTCCGCCGACGCAAGGACGTGCTACCCGGGCTAAAGGGCAAGCAGCGGCAGACGCTGTCGGTGGCACTCTCCGAGGAGGAGCGCCGCCAGTACGACCGCATCCGCCTCGAGGACCGCCCGATCTTCGCCAGGCTCGGCGCGCTCCGTCAGTTCCTGGAGCAAGTGAAGGTTCGCGTCATCATGGAACTGCTCGCCGAGCTCGACATCGAGGACAAGGTGATCCTGTTCTGCGAGTTCAAGGAGACCGTCAGCACCCTCCGCGAGCTCTGCGAAGTCGCTGGCTATGGCTGCGTTACCCTGATGGGCAGCGACTCGCTGGCCAAACGGCAAAAGGCGATCGACAAATTCCAGGCCGATCCGGACACCCGTGTCTTTATCGGCACCACGTCGGCCGCAGGCACTGGCAACAACCTGACAGCGGCGAACTATGTCATGTTCCTAGGTCTGCCCTGGACGCCCGGCCTTCAGGACCAGGCAGAGGACAGGGCGTACCGTAACGGTCAACTGCGCCTTGTGGTGGTTAAGATTCCGCTGGTGGAGAACACCATCGACCAGAAGCTATGGCAGATGCTCCTGGATAAACGCCAGTTGGCCCAGGACCTGATCGAGCCCGATCCGGTCACCGAGAGCAAGGCAGCACTGGCGGAGACACTTGTTGCTTGCGCAACGGCTTGGACTTGACGCCGTTGCGCTCTATTTACAGCCAAGAGTACAAGCCGAGCAGCCTGCAAAAACTCACGACAGGCAGAAATCGGCCCAGGCTGTGTAAAAATCTATGGTCACCCCCACTTTTGCAATACTGATCAGCGATGAGCGTTAGGCTTGCCTAAATCTATCCGGCGTCTTGGTGGAGCAAGCTCCGCGCCTCGATGAGAGTCGCGCCTGAGGATCCTGAAAACGTTGGCGGCTTCGAAAGCCAGTTTTTACATCAGGTTCTTCATCAGGCCGGTGGGCCGTTCACGTCATCGTCTATTCAGCTATCGCAAAACCGGAAAAGGTCGTCGTGGTACTGCTCAGTCAGTAGGGTCAGGCGGTCAAGCCATCTGGCTCGGCTTCATATCGAGTGTGCTTAACGGCAATCGCCCAGGCAATGCGGGCCAGTTTGTTCGCCAGGGCGCAAGCCACCACGTTCGAGTGGCGTCGAATGAGCAAGCCCCGCACCCAAGTCGCCAATGCCCCGCGCTGATGCTCAAGTCGCATTAGATAGACTCGAGCGCACTGAACCAGCAAACGCCTGAGGTGCTTGTCACCCCGCTTGCTGATGCCCAACAGATTGGTGCGACCGCCTGTGCTGTACTGCCGGGGCACCAGCCCGAGTGATGCGGAAAAGTCGCGGCTACTGGCGTATTGCCGGCCATCGCCCATCTCGACCGCCAGCAAGCTGGCTGTGATCGGTCCGACTCCCGGCATGCTGAGCAACCGACTGCCCAAGTCATCCTCGGCTACTTGAGTCTCCAGCTGCCCCTCCAACTCCTTGATCTGCTGATCCAAGTAGAGGAAGTGCTGATGCAGTCGCATCAGCAACTGCATCAGTTGCGGCGGCAACGAGTGCTCTGACAAAGTGCTCGGGAGTCGCTTCATGGTTGCCAGGCCCTTGGGCAGGCAGATGCCGAACTCCAGCAGGAAACCATGTGCCTGGTTGGTGGCCTGTGTGCGCTCACGCACCAAGGCGTCACGCATGCGATGCAAAACAGACAGCGTCTGTTGTGCCTCGGTCTTGGATGCGACAAAACGCATGGAGGGTCTGCACGCGGCCTCGCAGATGGCCTCGGCATCCACGAAGTCGTTCTTGTTGCTCTTCACGAACGGTCTGACAAATTGCGGTGAGATCAGTTTGGCGACGTGTCCGAGCTTGTTGAGCTCCCGCGCCGTGAAGTGGGCTCCGGCACAGGCCTCCATGACCACCGTGCAGGCTGGCAGATTGCCGAAGAGCCGCATCATCTGCAGTCGCGAGAGTTTCTTGCGAAAGACCGCCCGGCCTGCCCCATCCTGACCATGCAGATGGAAGCTGTGCTTGCCGAGATCGATACCCACCAGTGCAACTTTGTTCATGGCGATGGCCTCCGAGATGAACCCAGCGAGAGCATAGCCCTCGCGGGGTGTGGGGGTGACCATCCCATTACGTTGGCATCGACCTTGCTATGATTTGATGGATTCAAATCAGCGGGGGGCGCCGATGAAGCGTTTTATCCAGGGAGAGCATCGAGGCCAAAGCACGCTGCTTCCCGAGAGCCTGGATGACTATGTGGCGGACACCAACCCGGTGCGGGTGGTCGATGTATTCGTCGATGAACTCGACCTTGGCCAGCTGGGTTTCGACGGTGTCGTCCCGGCTGAAACAGGTCGGCCCGCCTACCATCCTGCCGACCTCCTGAAGATCTACATCTACGGCTATCTCAATCGCATCCAGTCCAGTCGCCGTCTCGAACGCGAGGCTCAGCGCAACGTTGAGTTGATGTGGCTGACCGGACGTTTGATGCCGGACTTCAAGACCATCGCTAACTTCCGCAAGGATAACGGCAAGGCAATCCGCGGTGTCTGTCGGCAGTTCGTGGTGCTGTGCCAGCAGCTTGGCTTGTTCTCTGAAGCGCTTGTGGCCATCGATGGCAGCAAGTTCAAGGCGGTCAACAACCGCGACCGCAATTTCACCAGCGCTAAGCTTCAGCGGCGAATGGAGGAGATCGAGTCCAGCATCAATCGCTACCTGACCGCATTGGATACCGCTGATCGTCAGGAGCCTGCCAGTGCGAAGGTCAAAGTCGAACGCCTCCACGACAAGATCGCAACGCTGAAAGCCAAGATGCAGGAGCTCAAGGAGATCGAGGTACAGCTCAACGAAACACCGGATAAGCAGATCTCCCTGACCGATCCCGATGCCCGTTCGATGAAGACCCGGGGCACCGGCATGGTCGGCTACAACGTGCAGGCGGCGGTCGACGCGAAGCACCACCTGATCGTGACGCACGAGGTCACGAACAACGGAGTTGATCGCGATCAGCTGAGCTCGATGGCCAAGCAGGCGCGAGAGACCATGGGGGTCGAGGAACTCTCGGCGGTCGCAGACAGAGGGTATTTCAAAGGCGAAGAAATCCTGGCGTGTCATGAGGCTGGAATCACCGTTTTCGTGCCCAAGACGCTGACCTCGGGAGCGACAGCGGCTGGCCGCTTCGGCAAAGGTGATTTCATCTATGACGCAGCCAAGAACGAGTACCGATGCCCTGCTGGGCAAAGTCTGATCTGGCGGTACTCAAGCGTCGAGAAAGGGCTGAAGCTGCACCGCTACTGGAGTTCGCACTGCCAGGGTTGTGCGTTGAAAGAACACTGTACGCCTAGCTCAGAGCGCCGGGTGAGCCGCTGGGAGCATGAATCAGTGCTCGATGCGATGCAGAGTCGCCTGGATCAAGCGCCCGAGATGATGCGGATCCGTCGCCAAACGGTTGAGCACCCGTTCGGCACGCTGAAGTCTTGGATGGGCGCCACCCACTTCCTCACCAAGACTCTCGACCGAGTGAGTACCGAGATGAGCCTGCATGTGCTCGCCTACAATCTCAAACGCGTGTTGAACGTGTTGGGCAGCGGTGCCCTGATGGCAGCGATGAAGGCCTGAGGCCTGTTTTACCACTCTGCCGCCCTCCAGCAGGCGCACCGAAGCCGAAAGTGCCATAGCAACCAGAATCACCGATTGCGCCTGAGCGGGCCTTCGGCGGCCTCCTGGACATGAGAAAATCCCCCGGCAGTTGATTGCCATCATTTGCTGCGTTTTTACACGGTCTGGGCCAAGAGCGGCCATTCGGGTAATACTGCTTTTGTGTCTTGATGCATCGGGCAAGCAATTTTTTGGCAATTGACACGCCCCGCTATCGTGATTGCCAAGACAGGTTTCCGTTGCAATGACCAAAGATCAAGGTTGGTATCAACGTGACAGCCATCCATCCCAGGGGGAGCGAGAGTAGTGGCAAGAAACAAAGGCCTTCATTTGCCAGCGGATGGCGGAGAGGCAGAGTACCCCAGGCAGGCACTCCATCGACCTTCGCCATCACAGACCATTCAACCAGGCTAGATGCCCTTGCCCAGCAGCTTTCCGTCAACCGTCTCGCCGTACAGGTTCACGCCATCGTTGGCGTGATACTTGTCGCGAGTCTTCTCTACCGAGCCATCAATCATGCGTGGGTCCTGAGGTCGTTCGTGGCTGTTCATGAATGCCGCCACATGCCAGGCCTCTTCATCCAACAAGCTGCCGCCTTTGCCCAGGGGCATGCTCTCCTTTATGAACGCCGCGGCCGTATTGATCCGATGCATGCCTGCGCCCCAATTGAACGAGTCCGCCCCCCAAAGCGGCGGGAATACATAATCAGTACCTGACTTCTGCCCTTCGCCGTTATTTCCATGGCATACCGCGCACTGCGCGGCGTAGACCTGCTGCCCTTTAGCAAGGTCATAGCCGCCTTCGGGTTCCGGCACTTGCGGATAGGCGCGGCCTGGCAGCTCCTGAGCGGTCGGTGCGCCAGTCGCGAGCCAGTACGAATAGGCCGAGAGGGCCGCAATTACCGGACCGTCCGCTTCCGGTGCCTTGCCGTTCATGCTGAACTGAAAACACCCCTGCAACCGCTCGGCGTAGGTGTTCACCTTGTCGTTCTTCTTCCGGTACGCCGGGTACATGGTGTACGCCGCCCACAGCGGTG
>Ga0209343_10008754_pt1 | contig 11706 bp, 16 predicted proteins | sample RifCSPlowO2_02_FD_184026 | JGI IMG/M metagenome (GOLD analysis project Ga0209343, IMG submission 184026) | Groundwater microbial communities from Rifle, Colorado - Rifle CSP2_plank lowO2_0.2 (SPAdes) (version 2) | ecosystem: Environmental > Aquatic > Deep subsurface > Groundwater | place... | reverse complement strand
GGGAAAAGATTATGGCTAAAAGAAATCTAACTATTATTGTTATTGTTTTACTTTTGATATTGTTGGTGGTTGCTATAGTTTATATAATCTATGATAAATATACTATTTTTAAACAACAAAGAGAATTTTCTGCATTTCAGCAAGGGGCACAGGCAGGATACGAACAAGCTATTATACAAGTTGCTCAACAAGCCTCAACTTGCAATCAAGTTCCTTTGAGACTAGGCAATCAAACTATGAACATAATCTGGGTTGATTGTTTACAAGCTTTAGCGCAACAACAAACCCAATAATCTTCTTTATTTTTTTACAAGAGTTTTATTTTTAGCTGATTTTTTGTATTTATTTTTTTAATATCCTTTAATTATGCGTTTTTATTATCAATTTTATGAATAAGGATAAAAAGAAATAAAAAAGGACACAACAAGGTTTAAATATAGTTTTATTTTTATAATATAGATTAAAAAATTGGACAATTGTTTTTTAATATGGATAATTGTTTAGAAAAATGGACAATATTTTAGAGCTTTTTATTAGTAATCCTTATAAGGAGTTTTATGTTAGGGAAATTTCTAAGAAATTAAAAATTTCTCCAACAACTGTTTCTAAATACCTCAAAAATATGGAAAAAGAAGGTTTATTATTATCTGAAAATAAGTATAATCATTTATTTTTTAGGGCAAATAATAACCTTTTATTTAAACAAAAGAAGATTCACTATAATATTTGTAAGATAATAAGCTCTGGATTAATTGATTATTTAAATAAAATATTAGACGCAGAGATTATTTTAATGGACAACAAAGACGAAAACAATGAAATAACCCTCCTTGTTATTAGTAATAAAAAAATCATTAAAGAAATTAATCTAAATGATTTTGAAAAAAAGTTAGATAAGTTAAATATTCTATTTTATTCAATAAAAGAAATAAAAAATAATAAAGAATTAATTAATAGACTAATTAATGGGATTATAATAAAAGGAGATCTTAGACTGGATTAATAAGATAAAAATTGGAAAGAAAAAGGTGAAAAATGAAAAAGAGAATGAATAAAAAAAGTAGTGTGATAGAAGATACTTATCTTGGCATATTTGCTTTCATAGTTTTAGCTTCATTATCTTTCATATTTGCTTTAGGTAGTGCAAGCTATAATATAACAAGTCCTACAATTTCAGGGGGAGGTGGAAATATGACATCTTCAAGCTATGCAAATACTCTTATTTTTGAGGAGATTACAGGGAATGTAACAGGAACAAGCTACAATAACTGCTTTGGATTTTTCTGTTTATCATTCAGAAATTTTCCTTTAATAGATTTTATTTTTCCAACTCCTGTAAATGCAACTTCAACAGGAAATGCAAGTGTATATGTTAATGTATCAATTGTTGAAAGAAGTTTGGAAGAAGTAAAATGGAATTGGAATGGGACGAATTATACTTTATATAATGATAGTTTAGTATTGTTAATGAATTTTGATAATGTTTCTTCTCTTGGTGAGGGGACTTCGGCGAATAAAACTGTGGATTTAAGTGGTTATGGAAATAATGGGACAATTATTAATATGAGTGTTGTGGGAGGAAATTATACAGATGGAAAATATGGGAAGGCTTTGAGTTTTGATGGTGTAGGTGATTATATTGATGCTGGAGCCTTTGATTTAGTAGAAGGATCTTCTCAAATAACAATTTCTTTATGGGCAAAACAAAGTATTCATCATGCGGGTTCTTATGTTAGCAAAGATGGCAATAATGGATTTCACATACAACCATGGAGCGATCAAAAAATATATTGGTCAATAAATACATCAACTAATAGAGCTATTTCCAGCGCAGGAGCTTATCCCTTAGATCAATGGTATCATGTAGTAGGCACTTATAATGGTAGTGATCTAAAAATATATATTGATGGATTAGAAAATGCATCTAGTAGTAAAACGACTTTAATTCCAACAGATACCGATAATCTACAAATTGGCCGACCGACATCTACCACTTTCAACGGCTTCATAGACAACATCATGATCTGGAACAGATCATTATCTTCAGACGAAGTCTATCAACTTTATGTCTCAAATTTATATCGTTATAATACAACGCAATGGTATCTTCTTGTGAATCAATCGAAGAATGCCACAAACAATTTAGATAAAGGAACATATACATATTTTGCCTCGGCAAAAAATAAAGCTTTTAATGAAAATAGGACTGATGTTAGGAGTATTACTATTAGTAATACACCACCTACTAATTTAACTGATATTTCTATAAACAGCACAAATGGAAATAATAAAACCTTGCAGAATTTAAGCTGTTATACTACTATTAATGATTTAAATGCAGACAAAGTTAATGTTTCTATTAGATGGTATAAAAATGCCACTTTAAATTTAACTATTGAGGATAATGCTAGTTATGTAAATGGAACATTATTTATAGGAATACTTTCGCATCAAAATACAACGAAAAATGAAATATGGAGCTGTGGTTTAAGATTTTTTGATGGAGAAATTTTTAGTAATTGGACTAATTCATCTTCTCCTCCTAATGTAACTATAGTTAATACTCTTCCAACTGTTGCATTAACTGATCCTGCAAATGGAAATGCAACAACAGACAGAACTCCAAATTTTTCTTATAGTGGCAGTGATGATGATAGCGATAGTTTAGAATATGAAATTAATCTTACTGCTTATTATACTGGAGGAGGAAGAAGGCAGTCATGTGATCAATATTTAAATAAAAATATAGTTGGCAGTGCAACTGTATTTGCTCCAACTACTTATTTAAAATGTTTAATTGATAATGGCTATTATTTTAATTGGACAGTTAGAGCTTATGATGGAGATGGATATGGTGATTGGAATGAAAGTGAGAGAAATATAACTATACAATCAGATATTTCTGTAAGTCTTCCAGTTAGCGTTGTTAATTTTGGGACTCTCAATGTTTCAAAATCTGATAATACGTCTGATGATAGTCCTGCTCCTTTTATAATAAGAAATGATGGTAATGCAGATCAAAATATTTCTGTAAATTTTACTCAGATTTTTGATAGAGTAACTATTCCTAATGAAAGCTTGAGATTTATGATAAGAAATCTAACTGCTGGTTGTTTTATTGTTGCAAATACAACAACTTCTTGGACTAATGCGCCTACTGCCACAACTCCTATTATTCATAGATTAAATTTTACTTCAGGTTACCAAGATGGATGCAGCAATTCATCAGTTGATATACATATTAAAGTTCCAAGTGACGAACCACCAGGAGATAAATCTTCAGTTGTAACTTTTATATCATCATTAGGAGAACCTGGATATGGGAACGATACTGGATAAAATGATTAATAAAATGGATGGAAGAGAAAATAAAGAAATGAACATTAATAAGATTATTGATACAGATGAGAAAGAGGAGTTAGTTGTAAGAGAGAAGCATGAGGTTTATATAAGCTTTGATATTACAAATTTACCCTCATATAAACATATTAGTTTTCCTTCGAAATATTCTGGCTTTGTTTTTTCAAGCAGTTCTGAAAATGAGATTAATAATTGTTCTGGTTTATTTTGCGGAATTCTTAACCAAACAACTGAAAATATTTTTTCTTTAGAGAATTTAGAGGAATCAGCGAAATGCCGGTCATTTGATACAAGTATCCTTTGCTCTGCTTTTGAGAGTTCAGCTAATTCTCCATTGGTGAGTCCTTTAGGTTTAAATACAACATCAAATCCCTTGGTTTTTAAGAATTTTAATAGCTCTATTTTGATATTTTCATCCAATAAAAATTTCATTTTAGGTTGGAATCAGTTTGAATTCTTTCCCAGTGAGCTGAGTAGCAAATTGAAGAGCTGCTTTGATGTGTTCTTTTTTAAGAGGAACAAGAAAACTATTCAAAATTTCTTCAACAGGACTACCAGCTTCAAGCAGTTCAAGTACCTGCCAGACCATGATTCTTGTGCCTTTGAAAGTAGGAGTTCCGCCACAAATCTCTCTGTCAGCGACAATATATTCATTAATTTCAACTCTCATTGTATTAATAATGATGCTGAAGAGCTATTTAAAAGTTTTGTTACACCAAATTTACTTCTGGTTAAAACGTATGAGCAATATGAGTTTATGGAAATGATACCGGATAAAAATAATTATTCATATTTAACTTTCCACTCTGGATTTGATTCAAGCGATTCTAAGAAACTTCTGACTAAATCTTCCGGTCCAGAATATGTTGTTCCCATTATTTTTCCAGTTACAGTATCACGAATAGTAATGCCAATTACCTTAAAAAATCCTCCTTCGCGCTCTTCAAATCCGCCTATTTTAACTGTTACAACATATCGTACCATAAACAATGATAGTAGTTTGAGTAATTTAAATATACCTAGTTATAAAACAAAAAAAGAGGTGTTTCAATGATAGATAAACTGGGAAATAGTTTGAAAGTATTTGAAAAATTCAGAAGCAAAAAAATAAGCAATGGTTTTTTTGCTGTTAGATTAGATGGAAGGAATTTTACAAGATTTACCGAGGAAAGATTTGAGAAACCATTTGATAAAGAATTTAATAGAATCATGGTGATAATTTCAAAAGAAATGATGAAGGAGTTTAATCCCATAATAACCTTTACTCAAAGTGATGAAATTTCTTTAATTTTTGATGAAAACTCTCAAATATTTTCCAGGAGAATTGAGAAAATTTTGTCTATTATTGCTGCATTTGCAAGCAGTAAATTTTCGCAAATTTATTCTGATAAGAAAAAGGTTGTAATGTTTGATTCAAGAATAATTGTCTTTAAAGAAAAAAACGACATTGTAGATTATCTTATTTGGAGGCATAAAGATACTTTTAGGAATTGTGTTAATTCATGGCTTTATTTCACATTGTTAAATAAAGGATTGTCTAAAAAGGAGATAGATGGAGAATTATTCAAAAAAAATTCTCAATATAAATTGAAACTGTTATCAGAATATGGAGTTACTTTCAAAAATAAACCAACTTGGCAAATAGCTGGAGATTTATTGTTCTGGAAAACATACAAAAAAGAAGGTTATAATCCTCTTGAAAATAAAAAAGTCTTAACTCAAAGAAGAAAAATAATTGTTAAAAATATTAAAGAGATAAATAAATTTCGAGCGCTGATTCTTAAAAAATTGAAAAATTATGGAGATAAATTGAAAAATGGAAAAAAATCATAAAACAATTATATTATTCCAGATTGTATTTTTAGTTGTAGTTGTTACTGGATTGTATTTTTTCTATCCTAAAGTTGAGCAAAATGTTAGTGGTAATATTGTTAAATTTCATTCAGGCAATTCAGATTTCATTATTGTTTCTAAAAGTCCTGATTTTTCTAGTCCTAGATTTGTAAATTTTGAAAAAGAAGATGTGTATGTTCAGTTAGAACCAGGAATTTACTATTGGAAGCCTGCTAACAATCTGATTAAAGGAGTTACTCGCGAACTTATTATTGAATCTGAAGTAGGAGTAAAAATAAACCGGAATGAAAGTAATGAAAGTGTTGAAATTGAAAATATAGGAAATGTAAAAATTAATATTACTAAGGACCAAGAAGGAAAAACAGTTGGCTATATTATTCTTGATACTGGAGAAAAAGAAAAAATTGATGACAAAGGAAGGTATGAGGCAAGAGAAAAATGAAAAATAAAATTTTTCAATTCCTCATACAGAAATTAAAAATTTCTGGCTCTTCAACTCTTACGAGTATGAAGATTTCCAGAGGAAATTTCGGAAAATGAAAATAATTAATAAAAGAGATGATAAAATGGAATTGGAATTAAAAAAGAGTAAAAGAGGATATCATATAACATATTCCAGGATATCTTCATATTATCTTTTAATTATATTTTTGTTACTGTTCTTAGCTATACCTTCAGTTCATGCTATTGGAGTAACTCCTGGAAGAACCAGTTTAGATTATAAACCAGGAGAAGAACATGAAATAATTTTTTCTGTGTTAAATAACGAGAAAAAAGATATGCAGGTTGTTTTAATGGTTGGAGGAGAGTTAAATGCTTCTGTTAGTTTATTTTCAGATAGTCTGATTAGTTTTAACAGCAATGAAGAATCAAAACAATTAAGGTATAAGATAAAAATGCCAGAGGAAATTGTGAATGAACCAGGATTGCATAAAGCAGAGATTATTGCATTAGAAATTCCTAATATTAATGAGAAAGGAACCATTGTTGGCGCAACAACTGCAGTTGTGCATCAGTTGTTTGTTTATGTTCCATGTCCTGGAAAATGCATTGAAACAGGATTAGAGGTTTTAGATGCTGAAAGTAATAATACAGCAGTGTTTATAGTTCCTGTTATTAACCGAGGAAAATTAGGCATTGGAGAAGCAAGAGCATTAATTGATATTTATGATTCATCCAATGATAAGATTAGCAGTTTAGAAACAGATTACTTGCCGGTTCCTGTTGGCAGTAGGACTGAACTAAGTGCAAGATGGAACGTAACAGTAAGTCCAGGAGATTATTTAGCAAAAGTTAGTGTTTTTTATGATGGTGAAACATTAAATTTTGAAAAAATATTTGAAATAGGAGAAGAAACTTTAAGCATAGAGAGTATTTTTGCAAATAACTTTAGATTAGGTGAAATAGCTCAATTAGAAATTTTAGTACAGAACAGGAAGAATAAAGAGCTAGAAAATGTTTTTGCAAATCTTATGATTTTTAATAAAGAAAGTCAAGTGATGGCTGATTTAAAATCCGCACAAGAAGACATTAATGCTTTATCTAGGAAAACCTTAACAATTTATTGGGATACTGTTGGTGTTGAAGAAGGAGAATATAACGGAAAGTTGATGATTGTTTACGGAAAAACATCAAAAGATAGAAATCTTATTTTGAAAGTAAGCAAGGACAGTTTAGATATTTTTGGGGTTGGTTATGCAATACAGCCAAAAGGCAGAGGAGGAACAAACATAACAAGTATTCTTGTTATTATTATAATACTTTTGATAATAGTTAATGTTTCATGGATGATTTATTTTAAATTAAAAGGAAGGAAAGCATGAAAAAAAGAGTTAAAATAAAAAGAAGCTTTAAAAAATTTTACTATGCCCTTATATTGGAAATTGTTTTAATTGTAATCCTTGGTTTTATGTTAATAAATGAAAAACAGCAAATAACTTTTAGGGCTATTTCAGAACTTGAGGAGAGTGAAAAACCTTTTGTAAAATCTATTGAGAATAATTTTGATTTCTATCCTGGATTTGAAAAAGAAATAGAATTCTCTTTGTTTAATCCTGAACATAAAAACATGAAGGTGGTATTAACAATACAAGGTACATTAAATGAATCTGTAAGTTTGTTTTTAGAAGAAAATATTATTAGTTTTCTTCCAAGTGAGATTGAGAAAAAATTTAAATATAAAATAAAGATTGATAAAGAATTAGAACCAGGGAAACATGAAGTTGAAATTGTTGCTTTAGAAATACCTGTTACAACAGATGATTATGTTCCTTCAACTTCAAAGGTTGTTTCTAAAACAATTATTTATGTTCCTTATCCTGGAAAATTTGTTGAAGCTGAGCTAGAAGTATTAAACGCAGAGAAAAATGGAACTGCAGAGTTTATTGTTTCAGTTACAAATAGAGGGAAGGAAATTATTGAAAACGCTTATGCTGAAATACACATTTTGAGTTTGTTGGAAAAAGAAATAGATAATATTCAAACCGATAGTGGAAAAATTGCTCCAGGAGAGACTGTTGATTTAAAAGGCATTTGGGATATAACAGTAAGTCCAGGAGATTACATAGCTAAAATTACTATTAATTATGATAGTAACACAGAGGATTTTGAGAAACAATTTGCAATTGGAGCCAAAAATTTAAGCATTGAAGGCATATTAGTAAATAACTTCCAGTTAGGAGAAATAGCTAAATTACAAATTTTGGTTGATAATAAATGGAATCAGAAATTAGAAGAGGTTTATGCTAACTTAATTATTTATAATAAAGAAGGACAGGTTTTGGCAGACATTAAATCTGTCGGAGAGGAAATTAATGCATTATCAAAAAAAGAATTAATTGCATATTGGGATACAGTAGGAGTAGAACCTGGAGATTATAGCGGAAATTTAAAAGTATATTATGGAGATAGGATAAGTGAAAAAGGGCTTATGTTGAGAGTAAGCGAATACAGCTTAGAAATTTTTGGTGTCGGTTATGCTATAAGACCTAGAGGAGGAAATTATAACATGACTTTATTTCTTTTGGTAATTGTTATTGTGCTGCTTATCATCAATCTTTCATGGTTAGTTTTTTTCAGAAGGTCTTTTATGAAAAATAAGAGAAAGAGGAAATAACAATTTCCAGTAATTTGAGATAATTATTAATGAACATTAACCTTGTTTATGAATCTCAAAATTTCTTCTTTAAAAACATTAAAATCTTCGAGGTTATCTAAATTCTCATAAACTCTCTCATCTTTTACATGAGCATATTTATGTACCAATATATTTCTAAGGCCCTTCATTTCTTTCAAAGTATTTGTTAGTTTGTTTGATATAATCTTTTTTTCAGCCAATTTCTCAAATAAAACATCTTCATCAGAAGGAACTCCTAACTTCAAGCCTGAAACTATTATATAACAAATGTCTATGACTGCTTCGACTGATATTTGTAAGAGTCTTTCTATAGCTCTTTTTTTCTCTATTGAGTTTTTATATTCTTCAATATCTATAGGTTTAATCACTTCTATTTCTTCTAAATAAGAATTTATTTGGTCTATTTTAGATAGAACTTTGTTTTCATCGATTTTTTTAGATTTCATTTTTGACCTCCTTTAAATAATAGTTGTAAGCTTTTTCAAATAAATTAAACTCTTTTATTGTTTCGTAGGCTATATCATACAACTTATCTTCATCTTTACAGAATATGATCTTTCCTTCTTCTAAAATTCTTCTTCTAATGAATAACGGAAGTTGTTGGAAAATTTGAATATCAAATTTATTAGGAAGAATAGAATAATATTTTATTCTTTTATTAGTCATCTCTTTATTTGTATATTTTTTGCTTAAAACCAAACAAACGTCGATATCTCTTGCGTAAAGCCTATTATTTATATAGGAACCAAAAAGAAGCACAGCTATTATTTGCTTATCTTTTTTCAATGTATTCAATTTCTTTTTTATTTGATTTATGTTCATGAAAGAAATAATTGGTTATTGTTTATATAGTTGTTGATTGAGAGGTGTAAAATGAGTTCAGAAAAAATAAAATCTGGTGCAGTATCTTAATATTTCAATTATTGAACCTTTTTTTGTTCCTTTAATGGGTGTCCCATATAGGCAAACAGATGACTTAGATGCTTTAACAATTGATTTATTGAAGTACGCAAAAACATTGCCTTTAATCATTGATTTAATTTTATTTGACAGAGGATTTTATCACGCCAATCTTATTGATTTTATGGAGAATCCAGTCAATTAGAAAAGGGCATGTATTTCTTATTAATTATCAATCTGAAAGATTGCAAATTGAATAATTACAGCAGTATCGTAGATACTGTAATTTGAGATAATTATTTAAATCAAGTATTTCTTTTATTGTTATGGCAAAGAAAAAGTTAAGTTATAAAGAAATAATGAAAAAGTTAGAAGAACATAAAAATGATATTTGTAAATATGGGGTTAGAAAAATAGGGTTATTTGGGTCTTTTTTAAGAAATAAACAAAAGAGAGGAAGCGATATAGATATTTTAGTTAGTTTTGATAGAGTCACATTTGATAATTATATAGGGCTTAAATTTCTGTTAGAAAAAATTCTTAGAAGAGAAGTTGATCTTGTTATTGAAAAAGATTTAAGATCTGAATTAAATTACGTGAAAGATGAAGTTAGGTATGCGAGACTATAAACTATAGAGAGTTTTGAAAAACCTCAAAATTCAAAACTCTCTAAGAAGGACTTTGACGCGATTTCCTTCGGAAATGGGGGTTATTCAAAGTCCTCTATACTTAAAAGATATTTTAGAATCTATTACAAGGATAGAAATATCTTTCAAGAATGTTACGAAAGAACTTTTTAACAAAGACGCGAATTTACAGGATGCAACGATAAGGAGATTGGAAATAATTGGAGAGGCAGTTACTAATATTCCTGAAGAAATAAAATCAAGATATTCCCAAATTGAGTGGAAAAAAATTGCGGGATTTAGAATTGTTGCTGTTCATTCTTATTTTAAGGTTAATTTGGATATTATCTGGGATATAGTTAAAGAGAAAATTCAAAAATTAAAGAAGGACATTAAGCATATATTAGAAAACGAAAATAGGAGTAGTTAGAGACTTTATAAAATTATGTCAAGAACCATACACTAAGTATATGGCGTGTTATGGTTATTGAGCACCTCAAAAATTGTTTTTTCTTACTCCAAGTTTAAACAAGGAGTTTACGAAAAAAACAATTTTTAATGTATTAAAAGCAAAACTAGAAATAAGTGATAGAGCAAAATCCTTAATCTTACATCTAAATGGTAATGAGTAGCAAAATAACAGTTACATCAATACAATAAGTGGAAATTTAATCATATAAAAAAGGTGTAAAATGAGTTCAGAAAAAGCAAGATCTGGAAACATAAAATTTTATAAACCTCTTTTATCTCTAATAAAGTATAAAAAAGGTGTAAAATGAGTTCAGAAAAAGCAAGATCTGGAAACATAAAATTTTATAAACCTCTTTTATCTCTAATAAAGTATAAAAAAGGTGTAAAATGAGTTCAGAAAAAGTCATTATTATTTTGTTATTAATAGCGATTTTATTTTCTATAGGTTCAACTTTTATTAATCTTTATATTCTTAATCTTGATTTTAAACCTATTAATGTAAAAATTCCGGGTCCTCAAATTAAAGGAAATCCTGTTGGAGGAGTTGGTTTAGTTATTGAAGGAGTTAGTCCTACAGGGAATGTAGTGAATGAAAATGAGGTTAATCAAAATGCCAGTTAAAATAGTTAAAAAAAGTAATAAAACTGATAATGTATTGTTAGTTTTAGCATTAGTAGCTGTTATAGTTTCAGTAATTAGTGCTGGAATTACATATAATTATTTAACTGCTTTTAGAAATAAAATAACTGGATATGGTGTAAGTACAGGAACTATTAATCTAACTATTGAATCTACTGTATCAGTTAATTTTACTACAAATAATATAAACTGGAGTTCTGGAACAGTTACTGAAGGCGGCGTGAAATATGCTACACTTAACACTTCTGTTCATGGACCTGGAAATGTAACAAATGGAAATTGGACTGGAAATGATAAAGGGTTAGTTATTGAAAATACAGGGAATGTTAACGTTTCTCTTCAATTTGCTTTTGGGACTAATGCTGGGGGATTGTTAGGAGGCAGCGCAGATAATAGATCTTATTTATTTAATGTTAGTAATAATGAATCAGGAAGCTGTACTGCTGCAAATGGCAGCACTGAAGCAGGATATTTAAATTTAAGTAGCTGGCTTACTGTTAATACTTCTGGAACAAGTTTTTGTCCTATATTTAGATTTGCTGACGGTAGCGATCTTATGAGAATAGACATTGCTATAGTTATTCCTCATGATGCAACACCAAGATCAACAAATGATACTATCACTGCTACTGTTGCTCAATCTTAATTTTAAGTTTTTTTGATTATGCTTGATAATTTTATATTTTTTATATATATGGAAGATATGAAAAAGAATAAATA
>Ga0209343_10008753_pt1 | contig 11706 bp, 11 predicted proteins | sample RifCSPlowO2_02_FD_184026 | JGI IMG/M metagenome (GOLD analysis project Ga0209343, IMG submission 184026) | Groundwater microbial communities from Rifle, Colorado - Rifle CSP2_plank lowO2_0.2 (SPAdes) (version 2) | ecosystem: Environmental > Aquatic > Deep subsurface > Groundwater | place... | reverse complement strand
CGCCAGGCACCACTTGGCCATGATGGAGCCGCCGCGGGAGACGATGCCCGTGATGCGCCTGGCCGTGAGCGGGATGTAGCGCAGCAGCACGCCCGCGTGGATGGTGAAGTAGTCCACGCCCTGCTCGGCCTGCTCGACGAGCGTGTCCCGGTAGACCTCCCAGCTGAGGTCCTCGGCCCGGCCGCCCACCTTCTCCAGGGCCTGGTAGATCGGCACCGTGCCCACGGGGACCGGCGCAGCGCGGATGATCCACTCGCGGGTCTCGTGGATGTTCTTGCCCGTGGAGAGGTCCATGATGGTGTCGGCGCCCCAGCGGGTGGCCCACGTCATCTTCTCCACCTCCTCCTCGATGGAGGAGGTCACCGCCGAGTTGCCGATATTGGCGTTGATCTTCACGAGAAAGCGGCGCCCGATGATCATGGGCTCCGTCTCGGGGTGGTTGATGTTGGCGGGGAGGATGGCGCGCCCCCGCGCGATCTCTTCGCGGACCGTCTCGGGGGCGAGCCCCTCGCGCAGGGCCACGAACTCCATCTCCGGCGTGATCTCGCCCCGGCGGGCGTAGTGCATCTGGGTGACCCGGCGCCCCGGCCGGGCGCGGAGCCCCCAACGACCGCCGGCCCCCGGCTCGACGTCGCCCCGCTCGAGGATCCAGGGACGCCTGAGCGCCGGCAGGCCCTGTTTCAGGTCCGGCGTGAAGCCGGGAGCGGTGTACGGCCCGCTCGTGTCATAGAGGCGGAGGCTCTCGCCGTTGCTGAGCCTGATCTCGCGGACGGGGACGCGGATGGAAGGATGAGAGCCCGAGAGATGGATCTTCATGGTGGCCTCCCTACGCTGGCATTACCCAGGTCAGGTGTGTAGCGGTCGGCGGCGCGCGGCGGCCGCCCTCTCAGCCCGGTTCCCCGAGCTCCCGCGTGGGTGCTGACGGTGAAATCTTAGGGCCGCCGCCCCGGGCCGTCAAGTGCGGCCCGGATAAAGCACGGCGCTTGGGCCGCCTTTGCGCTATAGTCCGGGGCGAAGTCCCGTCCGACCCGACGAGGGCCGTTCCCGAGGTACGCATGGCACCGACAGAGCCCGAATCCCTCCCCGGCTGGCCGCCGCGCCCGGTCGCCCCCTGCGCACTCAGCACCAGTCCATGACGCCCGAGAAGTCGCCCCCCTCGACGGATCAGCGGATGCGCGAGCTCGACGTTTTCGTGGAGTCCTCGCGGCTCGTCGCCTCCACCCTCGACCTCGGCGAGGTGCTCGACCGTCTGGCCGGTATCGCGAGGGAGCGGCTCGGGGTGGACGTGGTGAGGATCTGGCTGCGGGACGAGGCGCCGGGCGACCTGATCCTGCGCGCGCAGACCGGCACCCGGCGTCAGGACGTCGCCTTCCAGACGAGGCTCGCCTCGGGCGAGGGGCTCGCAGGCGCGGTGATTGCCACCGGGGAGCCCATCTTCATCTGCAACGTGCTCGGCGACCCGAGGCTCAAGAACCGGGTGTGGTTCGAGGCCGAGGGCCTCGTGTCCATGATGCTCGTGCCCATCGTGCTCGACATGGCCCCCATCGGGATCCTCGCCTGCGCGACCCGATCGCGCCGCGAGTTCTCGCCCGGCGATGTGGCCCTGGCCGCCGCGGTCGCCGCTCCGGCGGCTCAGGCCGTCAGGAACGCCGGCATCCATACCGACGCCCTGGCGAGGCTCGAGGAGATCCAGGCCTTCCAGCGGGTGACCGCCGAGACCCTGGCCTCCCCCGATCTCGAGACGGCGCTCCGGGCGCTCGTGAGAGAGACCCAGCACCTCCTCGCGGCCGATGCTGCCATCTGCTCCCTCGTGGACCCCTCAGCCCAGCGGACCGACCGGGTCGTCGGCCTCGGGGTGGAGACGGAAGGGCTGCCCCGCTACCGGGTCGCCCCCCGCGCCGGGCTCGGGGGGGAGGCGCTCGCCGCGCGCCGGCCCGTGCGGACTGACGACTACTTCGCCGATGCGCGCTTCGTCCGGATCCCCGAGTTCGACGCCTGGGCGCGCGCCCAGGGGATCAAGGCCATGATCGGGACAGCCGTCATCGATCGGGATGGGGCAGCGCTGGCGTTCCTGTGGGCCTTCAACCGGAGCGCGAGCCCCTTCACGGCCAACCACGAGGAGCGGCTGGGGCGCCTCTCCCAGCAGGCGGCCGTCGCCATCGAGAAGGCCCGGGGCTTCGAGGAGGAGCGGCGCCGGGCCCGCGAGAACGCCGCGCTGCTGGAGATCGCGCGGGCCTGCAGCACGACGCTGGACCTGAAGCCGCTCCTCAGCGAGGTGTCGCGCCAGGCCGCGCTGGCCGTCGGGGTAGAGCGCTGCACCGTCAGCCTGTGGCGGGACGGCCATCTCGTTCCGCTGATGTCCCAGTTCGCCGACGGCCGTGCGAGGCCCGACATGTGGGCCAGGCTGAAGACCATGCGGAAGGAGGGCTGGGACCGTGTGCCGGCCGCGGAGGAGGTCACGAGGACCAAGCAGCCGGTGGGCGTCGAGGACGCCGCGCAGAGCGATCTCATCCCCGCGACCTGGCTCGAAGCCTTTAGGATGCGCGCCGCGCTGGTGGTGCCCCTCATCGCCAAGGACGAGGTGATCGGGGTCATGTTCCTGGACGACACCCGCGGCCCGCGGCAGTGGAGCCCGTCCGAGGTGGACCTGGCCATGACCGTCGCCGCCCAGGTGGCGCTGGCCGTGGACCGCTCGCGCCAGTACGAGGAGGCGGCCCAGCGGACGGCCGAGGTCGAGACGCTGTCCGCCATCGGGGTAACGCTGAGCTCGACGCTCGACATCCAGGGGGTGCTGGAGGCCATCGCCGATTGCGCGATCGCTCTCATCGGGGCGCAGCGCGCCGCCGTCTTCGACCTGGACGAGACGGCCGGGCAGCTGCGGGCGCGGGCGGTGCGCGGCACCGGCATCGCCGTGGGATTTCCCGTGAGGCTCGGCCAGGGGGCTGCCGGGACCGCGGCCGTCACCCATGCGCCCGTGTGGAGCGCGGACGTTCTGAGTCAGCCGCTGCCGGGCTATGACCTTCCGGTGGACGAGGTCGGAACGAGCTTCGGCGAAGCGATCCGTGGTCACGGGTACCGCGGCATCCTCGGGGTGCCGATCATCAGCCGCGAGACGGCGCTCGGAGCGGTCTGTGTGTACTGGCAGGACGTGCACGCGCCCGACGCGCGCGAGATCCGCCTGCTCACCGCGCTGGCGCGCCAGGCCGCCATCGCCATGGACAATGCCCGGCTCGTGAGCGATCTGCGGCGGACCCTGGAGGACCTCAAGGCCGCCCAGGACACCGTGGTCCGCGGCGCCACGCTCCGGGCCGTGGGCGAGCTGGCGGCAGGCGCCGCCCACCACCTCAACAACCTGATGGCCGTCGTCCTGGGCCGGACCCAGCTGCTCCTCATGCGCGAGCCGCCCCAGCAGATGATCCAGAGCCTCAAGACCATCGAGCGGGCGGTGGTGGACGCGGCCGATACCGTCCGGCGCATCCAGGCCTTCGGCCGCACCGACAGGGGCGAGGCGCTGTCCCCGGAGGTGGATCTCAACGCGGTGATCCGCGAGGGTGTCCAGCTCACCCGGCCACGCTGGGAGCACGAGGCCCAGGTCAAGGGCGCGGGCATCGAGGTCGTGTTCGAGCCCGGGCCGCTGCCGAATATCTCGGGGCGGGCTGCCGAGTTCCGCGAGGTCATCACGAGTCTCATCCTCAATGCCGTGGACGCCATGCCGAAGGGCGGGCGGATCCACATCCGGACAGTGCGGGACGGGGATCGTGCGGTCGTCTCCGTCCAGGACTCGGGTGTCGGCATGTCCAGCGAGGTGAAGCGGCGGGCCTTCGAGCCCTTCTACACCACCAAGGGCGTGAAGAGCACGGGTCTCGGGCTCGCCGTCGCCTACGGGACTGTCCGCCGCCGTGGCGGGGACATCACCGTGGAGAGCACGGAGGCACAGGGGACGACAGTGTCGTTCTGGGTGCCGCTGGGGCCGGCCGTGCAGACGGCTCCCGCCGCGGCAGCCACGCCGGCGCGGACGGGTGCCGTCCTGGTGATCGACGACGAGGACCCCGTGCGCGAGCTGGTGGCTGAGGTGCTGGCCTCCCAGGGCCACCGCGTGATGACGGCGTGCGGCGGGCGCGAAGGGCTCGAGCGGTTCGAGGCCGGGCAGTTCGATCTGGTGATCACCGACCTGGGCATGCCGGACATCACCGGATGGGACGTGGTGCGGGGCGTCCGCGCCCGGCGCCCCGAGACGCCGGTGCTGCTCGTGACCGGCCAGGGCGAGGTGGTCGAGACGCCCGCGGACATTCGCGTGGACGGCGTCATCAGCAAGCCCTTCGACGTCGCCAAGCTCACCGCCGCCGTCAGCGAGGCGCTCGCTCGACGCTGACCTCATTGCTGACAGGAGACGCTCATGCCGCCTCATAGACTCGCCTACCGCCCCGTGGTGATGGGAACGCGCGGGGCCGTCACCTCGGCCCATCCGCTGGCCTCCATGGCCGGCATCCGCATGCTGCTCGAGGGCGGCAACGCGGTGGATGCCGCCGTGGCCGTGGGCTCCACGCTCAACATCGTGGAGCCGTTCATGTCCGGCGCCGGCGGCATCGGGCTCATGGTGATCTCGCGCGCACGCACGGGCGAGCGTCACGTGCTGGACTTCATCGGGCGCGCCCCGGCGGCGGCCGATCCGGCGCGCGCGACGGAGGACGAGCTGGCGGGCGGGCCCAAGTCCTGCGCGACACCCGGCAATCTGGGCGGCTGGCTCGCCGCGCTCGCGCGCTTCGGCTCCATGCCGGCCGCCCGCGTGCTGGGGCCGGCCATCGAGGCGGCCGAGCACGGCGTGCCGCTCACCTGGATGAACACCCAGTTCTTCGAGCAGGCGCGCGCCACGCTCGGGCGGTCCGCCGAGGCGCAGCGCCTGTACCTCGGCAACGGCGCGCCGCGCCCGGGGAAGGTCGTGACCTACAAGGAATTGGCCGCGACCTTCCGCCAGGTCGCCGAGGGCGGCGCGGAAGCCTTCTACCGCGGCCCCATTGCCCGGGCCATTGCCCGGGCGGTCACGGAGGCCGGCGGGTGGCTCTCGGAGGCCGACATGGCGGCCTTCAGCGCCGAGTGGCGGGAGCCCGTCACGATCACCTACCGGGGCCGCGAGGTTTGCTCGGTGCCGCCGCCCTTCTCCGCCTTCCAGATGCTGGAGACACTCAATATCCTGGAGGGCCATGACGTCGCGGCCTGGGGGCACAATTCGGCCGACTACCTCCACCACCTCATCGAGGCGGTGAAGCTCGCCTCGGCCGACCGGCTCGCCTACGCCTACTCGCCCGACGTCCCGATCCGCGGCCTCATCTCCAAGGCCTATGCCGACTCGCAGCGGGCGCGCATCGACGCCGCGCGCGCCGCAGTCAGCGAGGGCGAGCGCCACAGCCGCGAGCGGCTCGCGGGGCAGATCGGCGAGGGACACCCGGCCAACTTCATGCACGAGCAGACCACCCACTTCGCCTGCGCGGATGCCCAGGGGACCGTGGCGTCCGTTACCCAGACGCTCGGGGTGCCCTTCGGCTCGGGCTTCGCCGTGCCCGGCACGGGCCTGGTGCTGAACAATATCCTCAAGTGGATGGATCGCGATCCGGAGTCGCCCAATGTCCTGCGCCCCGGCAAGAAGGCGGGCACCATGATGTCGCCCACCCAGGTCTTCACCGACGGCGCGTTCTCCCTGTCCATCGGCACGCCCGGCTCCTACGGGATCCTCCAGACCACCACGCAGATGCTCCTCAACCTGCTCGAGTTCGGCATGAACATCCAGGAGGCCATCGAGGCGCCGCGGGTGCGCGTGTACCGCGACCGCCTGGTGGATGCCGAGGGGCGGGTATCGGCAGAGACGCGCCAGGCCCTGGCGGGGCGCGGCCATGAGGTCAATGTCATCGAGGACTGGTCGTGGATCGTCGGCGGCGGGCAGGGCATCGCCCGCGACCCGGAGTCGGGAGCGCTCATGGCCGGCGCCGACCCGCGGCGCGACGGCTACGCGCTGGCGATCTGATTTGTCTCACTTGAACGTGGAGGATATTGCGATGCGGCGTGGCCTCTTCGGGCCTCTGGCCCTCATCGGGGCGTCGGAGCAACCCCTATGATTCTTGAAGGCCGGGTCGCGGTGGTGACGGGAGCGGGATCGGGGATCGGGCGCGCCATCGCCCGGGCGTTCCGCGAGCTGGGCGCGCGCGTCGCGGTGGTGGACATCGATGAGGCGCGGGCGCGGGAGACGGCGCAGCTCCTCGGCGGGCTGGGCGGGCAGGTGCTGGCGCTGCACGCGGACACCAGTCGCCTCGCCGACGTGGACCGGGCGGTGACGGCCGCCTCCGAGGCGCTGGGCCCGATCGAGATCATGGTGAACAACGCCGGGGTCCTCGACGGGTACTGGAGCGTGGACGAGATGGACGAGGCCCTGTGGCGGCGCGTGATCGACATCAACCTGACGGGGGTCTTCCTCGGGTGCAAGCGCGCGCTGCGCGAGATGCTGCCGCGAGGGCGCGGGCGCATCATCAACATGGCCTCCGTGGCCGGGCTCGGCGGCACGGGCGGAGGCGCCGCCTACGTCGCGGCCAAGCACGGTGTGGTCGGCCTCACGCGGCAGATGGCCGTGGCCTACTCGGGGCGGGGCATCACGGTCAACGCCATCTGCCCCGGCGTAGTCCTCACCAACCTGCGCGCGACCTCGCAGCAGATCCTGGGCCCCGGCACGCCCGACATGAGTGGGCGCGGCATCGCCGTGAACGACGAGCAGGTGCGCGCCGTCACGCCGGCCGGGCGCCGCGGCACCGAGGAGGAGATCGCCGCGGCGGCCTGCTTCCTCGCCTCGGACGGAGCATCCTATATCACGGGCCACGCGCTCGTCGTGGACGGCGGCTGGACGGCGACGTGACCGAGGGAGATACCCCCACCGGGTAGTAACTCCCTCGTGGGGGGGCCCCCAGGGATAGTATTTTTCACTTGCCCTCCCTCGTGGTCCGGGGATAATACCCTCAGCCGGATCGGGAGGCGCCGGGCGGCGAATCCCACACCCAGACGAGGGAGGATAGAGAATGGCGAAGGCAAAGAAGCTGGCGTTCGGGGGCTACTCGATCAACTTCAAGGGCTGCAGCGACACGCTGGAGTCCGTCATGGGCTCCACCCCCATCGGCCCCTCCGAGATGACGAAGAAGATCTGGGGCTACGTGAAGAAGAAGAAGCTCGGCAAGAAGTAGGAGGGGGTCATCCCGGCCGGATCATCCTCGCTACGCCCGGCGCCTCCAGGATCACCCGGCCGGTTGACGCGCCGGTCCCGCTCCCGCGGGCCGGCGTGGAGGAGACCACGCATGTTGATCAACGCCACCGGCGGGTCCACCTATCTCGACGTCTCCAGGATCGAGTGGGAGCCCACGCGGTTCCCCGGCGTCCTCATCAGGCGGCTGTACGAGGACCCGTCCGGACGCCTCACCACGCTGACCAGGATGGAGAAGGGAGCGCGGCTACCCACCCATCGCCACGTGGGGATCGAGCAGAGCTACGTGCTACGTCGAAGATGAAGGCCCGGGGCTTCCGCATGGGGAGCCTCCCCGGAGAGGGACACCGGCTCAGCCGGCGGTGGCGACGGATGCGCTGGAGCGGCGGTGGGCGGGGCGGCGCGCCGGCGCCGGCCGCCGGGGCTCCTCGCCCGACTCGATCCCGTTGGCGATGAACCCGTACTGCAGGAGCCGTCTTGCGTCGCGGAAGGAGAGGCTGCGCGTCTGGGCCCCGAGGACCACGAGGAGGAAACGCTGGCCCGCACGCCAGGCCGCCACGGCCAGGTTGTAGCCCGCCTCGTTGGTGAAGCCGGTCTTGAGCGCCTGCACGCCGCCGGGATCGTCGAATAGCGGGATGCGCCGGCTGTAGACCCGGCCCCGGTAGATGAAGTTCTTGCCGCCGAGGATGGTGCGCGAGGCGGGGTAGTCGTGGACGAGCCGCCCGATGAGCGCAGCGATGTCGTTGGCCGTGGTGCGCTGGTCGGGATCGGGCAGCCCGTGGGCATTCGCGAAGTAGGTGGCCGCGAGCCCCAGATCCCCGGCCTTGACGTTCATCCGGGCGACGAACTCCTCCTCGGTGCCCCCGAGATGCTCCGAGACCGCCGTGGCGGCGTCATTGGCGGAGGCGATGGCCACGCCCTCCAGGAGCGTGCCGAGGGAGGCAGTCTCGCCCGCGCGCAGTCCCATCCGGTAGCGCGGCGTGTCGGCGGCGCGGCGGCTGACGGTGACCGGCTCGTCCCACTGGGCGCGTCCCGACTCCAGGTCCTCGTAGGCGAGGTAGAGCGTCATGAGCTTGACGAGGCTGGCGGGGGCGTGGTCCTCGGCCGCGTTCTTGGAGAAAAGCACCTTGCCGTCCGCATCGAGGAGCAGGACGGCCTCGGCGCTGAGGGCCGGGGCGCGGCCGTTCTGGGCCCAGGCCGGCGCGGCCGCGAGCCAGAGCATCACGCTGAAGGCGAGAATGAAGCGCACTGCAGTGAATCTTACGCGAGGGCAGGGCACCCGTCCAAAGGGAAAAGCCTACCGGACCGCTCGCTTCAGCTCCTTGGAGGGCTTGAACCGTGGCGTCCTGCCTCCCACCACGTTCATGGGCTGCCCCGTCCGCGGGTTCTTGCCCTTGCGCGGCTTCCGCCGGCTCACCGAGAAGGTGCCGAAGCCCACCAGCGTCACGGGCTGGCCGCGCTTGAGCGAGGTGCGGATGGACGCCAGCAGCGCTCGGAGCGCGCGGTCGGTGGCAGCCTTGCTCCAGCCGCTCGCCGCCGCCATGGAGGTCACCAGGTCCGCGCGGGTCATGGGGAGGCCCGAATGCTAGCAGACCTGTGGTTGGAGGGTCAAGATGGGCGATGGTATCGTTACCCCATCATGCGTCACCGCGCAGCCGCCGTCCTCCTGAGCGCCGCGCTCTGCGTCCTCGTGGGCGCCTCGTCGCCCGCGTGGGCCCGGGACGCCGACCTCGACGACGAGGCCCGCACCCGCGAGCACTCGCGCGGGAGCGCGTCGCCGATGGCCCCGGGCGAGGAGTCGGGCACCCCGTCCTTCGATCTGGTGCTCGACCAGGCGAGCCGGCACGAGGGCATCCCGTGGGAGCGCCTCGACGGGCGGGCCTATGACCTCGTGCGCGCCGTCGTCGCCGGCGCTCTGGTGGAGCGCGAGGTGCGCGACATCGCCTTCCGGAGCCGCCGGGAGGTCTTCGAGTTCCTCCTCGACCACCCCGATTTCGCCGCCGACGTGGCGCGGCTCTTGCGCGAGGGGAAGTACCGACTGCGGCGCGTGGGCGATGCCTACGAGGCCGACGACGGTCGTGGGGCCCGCGGGTGGCTCAAGCCGGTCTTCGCGGCGCCCGGGCGCCGCCTCTTCTACCTGCACGGCCGCTACGACCCGCCGCTCCTGCCGTCGCTGTCCGGACGGCTGGTGATCCTCCTCGACAGCGAGCACGTGGAGGGGCCCGACGGCGTCACCTACTGCGCGATGAGGATCGCGGGCTTTCTCAAGCTCGACTCGACCTTCACCGAGGTGCTGGCCCGCGTCTCCCAGAGCTTCTCCGAGGCGCAGGTGGACAAGCGGGTGCGGCGCTTCTTCCGGCACGTCGCCGCCGTCAGCCGCCGCGCCTACGACGACCCGGAGGGGCTGGCGGAGCTCGCGATGGGACACCCCGAGCTGCAGCCGGAGCTCGTGGCGGAGTTCCGGAGCCTGATGCTCGCCCATCTGCCGCCGTCCTGGTCTGAGCACCAGCGGTTCCAGCTCCTCGAGGGCCCGCCGCTGGCGGATCCGCAGGAGTGAAGCGGGCTTTCCTCGGTGTTATACTGGCGGTCGCCGCGGGCGCAGGTCACTGACCAGCCGGGGTAGCTCAGTGGCAGAGCAATCGATTCGTAATCGATAGGTCGCGGGTTCAACTCCCGCCCCCGGCTCCATCTTTTCCACTACTTCTCCACCGCCATCGCGGCCGGCGCGGCCTCATGTGCTGACTGTGTGCTGACAGAGGCCTCGGTCGGTGTGGCCGTCCGCTCCATCTCCCTCCGCAGGTAGTCCGGGCTGAGGTGGGCGTACCGGGAGGTCATGGCCAGCGTGGCGTGCCCCAGGATCTTCTGGAGGGCCTGGAGGCTGCCGCCGCGCATCATGAACCATGAGGCGAAGTGGTGGCGGCAGTCGTGGAAGCGGAAGTCCTCGAGCTTGGCCTCCGCCACCGCGTTCTCGAAAGCCGTACGGATGCTCCGGTCGGGCCAGAGCCGCCCCTCGCGGGGCTCGGGCATCGCGGCCAGAAGGTTGTAGACCGGCTGGCGCATGGGCACCTCGCGCCGCTTGCCGCTTGCCGAGCAGCTGCGCGGTCAGCGTGGTCAGCGCCTGGGCGAGTTGCCGGTAACGGGCCGGGGTTTGCAGCGGCGCCACTTTCAGCGTCAGCGTGGGCATCTCAGGCCTCCCGGGGAAGTTGCAGCCTTGCCGGGCGGCGCCAGGCCTGCAGCTGGCGCCGCAGGGCTTGACCCCGCTGGCGCCAGAAATCGTCGATCGCCTGCCGGCGCAAGGCTTCAGCCTGGCGCTTCGCGGCATCGTGCAAGCGCTGGTAGCTGTCGTGGTGGAGATCGCTGTACATGGCGGGTCCTTTCGTTGCGTGTAGCTGGTGCAGGCAACTGTAGGCAAGGCCTCTTCCGCGGGAAACGGCGCGCCGTGCAATTGGGTTTTGCGTTCGCTGCAAAGGCAGGGGTGCCGGCGGCTGGTTACCATGACGCCATGCGCGACCTCAGCTTCGACGACATGCACCTGTTTGCCCGCGTGGCCGAGCTCGGCACACTCTCGGCCGTGGCGCGCGAGCGCGACGTCCCGGTGAGCCAGGTCTCGCGCGCGCTGGCGCGCATCGAAAAAGCCTGTGGCGCGCGGCTGATCCACCGCTCCACCCATGGTCTGACGCCGACCGCCGAAGGCCAGACCTTTTTGCAATACTGCCGGCGCCTGACCGGCACGCTGGACGAGCTGGAGGGCGAGTTTGCCAGCCAGTCGCGCCAGGCCAGCGGCTGGGTGCGGGTGGCGGCCAGCACGGTGGTGGCCGAGTACCTCCTGATCCCCAGCTTCGAGAGCCTGCACGCGCGCCACCCCAGGCTGTGTGTGGAACTGCAGGTCGAGGACAGGCTGGTGGACATGGCGCACGACGGCATCGACATCGCCATCCGCACCGGCGCGCCGCTGACCGACACGGTGGTGGCGCGGCAGCTCGGCACGCTGGGCCGCAAGCTGTACGCCACGCCCGGCTACCTGCAGGCGCACGGCACACCCCGGCATCCGGACGACCTGCACCAGCACCGCCTGATCACCAACAGCGCGGTGGCCCTGCTCAACCACTGGCCTTTCATCGTCCAGGGCAAACCCAGCGTGGTGGTGGCGGAAGGGCAGTGGCGTTCGGGCAGCACCGGCATCACCGCGCAGCTGGCGCTGCACGGCCTGGGCATCTCGCGTTTTGCCACCGTGGTGGCCGAACCCCTGGTGCGGCGCGGTTTGCTGGTGCCGGTGCTGCCCGATTTTGTCGACGAGCAGCCCAGCCCGATTTACGCCGTCACACTGACGAGCCGGCACCGCCTGCCCAAGATCAGGGCCTGCCTCGACCACTGGGCCGGCTGGTTTGCCCAGGCCGAGGGTGTCCAGCCCACGGTGCAGGTATAACCCCCTGATGCAAATCGACGCGCCCAGCGCCCCGCCTCCGGAA
>Ga0209343_10008752_pt1 | contig 11707 bp, 13 predicted proteins | sample RifCSPlowO2_02_FD_184026 | JGI IMG/M metagenome (GOLD analysis project Ga0209343, IMG submission 184026) | Groundwater microbial communities from Rifle, Colorado - Rifle CSP2_plank lowO2_0.2 (SPAdes) (version 2) | ecosystem: Environmental > Aquatic > Deep subsurface > Groundwater | place... | reverse complement strand
CAGCAAGACGCGCTTGTTCAAGCGTGTGAGTTCCAGTGCGCTGGCGCAGGCAATGGATGTTTTGCCGACACCGCCCTTGCCGGTGAAGAACAAAAACCGAGGAGCTTGGTCGAGGAATTTCATCTTGTTCTCAACGCGAAATGCCGTTCGTGGTGAGCTTGTCGAACCACCCCTTCGACAGGCTCAGGGCCAACGGTTTCATCATTCGGGGCGGTCGTCGAGCCATGAGAGTCAGCAGCAAGCACCACCCGAGCAGCAGTTGCCCGAGGGCGCGGCTTGCGGGTCAGCAGTGGGCAATTCAGAAGCTGATGCCACGGCGCCCAGCCAGCGCGCCAAGTCATCACGCGTGGGATAACGCCCGGCAAAAGCCACTTCACCGTCGACCAGTGTGATCGGCAAAGCTGCCTCTCCCGAGCGCTCCAGCAAGCCTTTGACGGCAGCGTTGTCGGCAAACGCCATGGGCTGTTGCGCCAGGTTGAAGCGCTCAACGGCCAACCCATTTTGTTTGGCCCAATCGACGTCGGCTGAGAAAGTGACCAAGGCTTGGTCAACGTCGGTGCCGCAAACGCCGCTGCTGCAACACAGGGCCGGGTCAAATACTTGCACTTTTTTCATGATGAATTCCTTGGGTATAAAAATGGACTCAACCCGGCATTGCCGTGCCAATGCGATCCAGTTCGGCCTTGAGCTTTTGCGGGTAGTGCTGCAGCGCATCCAGCGGCAGCGCTAAAAAAGCTTCAATGCGCGCGCGCAAGATGCGGTAGGCCGTCATGAAGGCGGCATCAATTTCTGCGTCGGTGCCAACGGCGTGCACCGGGTCTTCAACACCCCAGTGGGTGCGCAACACCGGGCCCAGGTAAGCCGGGCAGACCTCACCCGCGGCATTGGCACACACGGTAACCACAATATCAGGCGTCTGCGGCAAGTTGTCCCACGACTTGCTGGTAGAGCCTGCAGTCGCAATGCCCTCATGCGCCAGCAAGGCCAGTGAGCGCGGATGCACATAGCCGCTGGGGTGGCTACCCGCGCTCATGGCGTGCCAGCCCTTGGGGGCCAGGTGGTTGAACGTGGCCTCAGCCAGGATCGAGCGGCAGGAATTGCCGGTGCACAAAAAGAGAATATTCATGGTTCAGACAGAAGTGAAGTTGGAGATTGAAGAAGGCAGGCCGTCACAGCAATGACCCTGGAAACCATCAGGCGCAAACCGGCGCCAGGCAAATCTCGGCGCACTGCTCGGGGTGGCCGGCGCAGCACTCGGCGGTCAGATAGCCGATCAGCTCTTGCATCAACGCCAGGTTGGCGCGGTACCTTTGATAACGCCCTTCCTGCACCACTGACACAAGCTGCGCGTGCGCCAAGGCCTTCAGGTGAAACGACAGATTGGTCGGTGGCACCTCCAGCGCGCTGCCAATTTCTCCCGCCACCAAACCCTGCGGCCCGGTTTTGACCAGCAGGCGGTAAATATCCAGGCGCACACCCGAGGCGAGCGATTCAAAAATGGTGGTGGCGAGTAATTTATCCATAGTGCAATGATACAAGATTAATTGAAGCATTGAACAAATGCGGCGACTGGCACAATTATTTATGCCGAATCAGGCTCTAGCCACCGTCCAGTATGGGCTAGTCGCTATAAATTTATGAGTAAGTGCCGGCCTGGACACAGGCGGCGCAAATACAAGCCTTGCGGCGCGCGTGCGCCGGGACGCTGGCGAGCAGATCGGCAGAGAACATGGCCTGGTTGCACCAGCACGGCGGCTGCTTGATGCCGGTCACACGTTCCAGTTGCCCGGCGCATTGGTTGGATTGCCCGCACAGCGGGCAGCGCGCGGGGTCAATGGGCTCGGTTTCTTGCATGGGGCCACTCCGGTGCTGGGCCTTGGCACCAGCACCAACGCTCAGGTCTAGAGCTTGGCGTCTTCGATCAGCACCTTGTAGCTATAGCCGGAACCAAAATCCTTGTTGGTCCGCACCACGCCGGTCACGGTCACAACAGCGCCGAGTTTCGCCTCGGCGGCGGTGGTCACCAAAACGTCATTGGTCCCGTCGGCTTCCTGCCCGGTGCCGTCACGCAGGTGGATCCAGTTTTTGCCCATGATGCCGCCGTTGTACTTGACCACCTTGCCGCTGACCCGCACCGGCTTGTCTTTCAGTTCAGTCGACTTGGTGATCACTTCAGCCACGGTGCGTGCATTGGCGCCGCTGGCCTTGGCAACCTTGATCGGGCTGGTGTCCACCACTTTGGCGACAGCGGCAGGCGCGCCAGCCAATGCCTGGCCCGTGCCGCCCAGGGTGCCGAAAAGAATCTTCGGAAACGTCTTTTTGAGCGTTTTGCTCTCAAAATTAGTCATGGTTGTTGAATTTTCAATCGTGACCTTGGCGCCCACCTTGACCGGTGCCTTGCTGACCGCGGCCCAGATTTCACCGTCCTTGGTCTTGAGACGCAGGTAGGTATAAATTTCAACGTCCTTCACCTCAAGGACTTCGCCCGAGACACCGGCGGCCGCAGGTGCAACGGGGGTGGATTTATCAGCGGCCCAACTGGACGTCGCAAAGGGGGTGGCGGCAAGCAGACAGACCAGCAGCAGGTTCTTCATGGATTCATCCTTCGTTGACAAAGCAAAGACAAAAGCATACCAGCTATGCCCGCTGCGACGTTTGACGCGGATCAGCAAGAACTTGAGCTTCTGTCGCATCGGCACTCAAAGAGCGTGGCTGATCGACCCGTTCGCACGATGCTGGCAAACACAAATAGTGCTGCGCCAGCTCAGTGAACGCCTCGACCTGCGGGTCGAGCCCGGTTTCCTGCAACAGAATGGCCCCCACCTGCGCCGCCAGGGAGCTGGCCAGGCGGGCATCGAGAAACAGCAAGCGGGAACGGCGCGCCAGGACGTCTTCGACGGTGATCGCATACTCGTAGCGCGCCGCGAAGCGCACCATGGCTTCGGTCAGGCCGTCGCACAACACGGATTGCGCGCCGGGCAGGCTCATCACCAGGGCCTGTTCGTTGCCATACGAATGCAGGCCCGGCGGCTGACTGATGGAGTGCGCTTCGCCCAGCAACTCGTCGGCGCCGACCAGTTTCAAATCGACGGTGACGCCGGCCGCACGCGCGTCGATCAGAGACTTGGCGGCGCACTGCGCCAGCACGTCTTCGGCCATGGCGCGGTAGGTGGTCCACTTGCCGCCGGTCACCGTGACCAGCCCACTGCGGCTGACCAGCACCGTGTGCTCGCGGCTCAAGCCCTTGGTGTTGTCGCCCTCGTCGTCTGGCGGCTTGACCAGCGGGCGCAAGCCGACCCAGATACTCTTGACATCCGAGCGTTTGGGCGCACGACGCAGATAACGCGCCGATTCGGTCAGAATGAAATCAACTTCTTCGTTGAACGCCAGCGGCTCGCGCGCCAGGTCATGGCGTGGCGTGTCGGTGGTGCCGAGAATCACCTTGCCCAGCCAGGGCACGGCAAACAAGACACGGCCATCGGCAGTTTTGGGCACCATCAAGGCGGTATCACCACCCAAAAATTCACGATCCACCACCATGTGCACGCCCTGACTGGGTGCCACCATTGGTTCGGTGGGCCGCCTGCCATCGGCACCATTGGCGGCGCCGTCTTTCTGGCGCAGCTCATCGACCCAAACCCCGGCGGCGTTGACGACGCAGCGCGACTGGATGCGGTAGGTCTGGCCGCTGAGCGTGTCTTGACAGACCAGTCCGGCGACTTTGCCCTCCTGGTAAAACAAATCAAGCGCGCGGCAGTAGTTCACCAGCAGCGCGCCACGCGCCGCCGCCGTGCGGCCCAGCGCCAGTGCCAGGCGTGCGTCGTTGAACTGGCCGTCCCAGTACTTGACGCCGCCCTTGAGCCCCTGTGGCTGCGCCGCGGGCAACAGCGCCAGTGTCTTGGCGCGGCTTAAAAATTCGGTACGTCCCAGGCCGGCTTTGCCCGCCAACGCGTCATACAGGGTGAGCCCAATGCCATAAAAAGGCATCTCCCACCACTTGTACGAGGGCATCACAAACGCCAGCGGCTGTGCCAGATAAGGCGCGTTGTGCAGCAGCGTGGTGCGCTCGCGCAATGCCTCGCGCACCAGTCCAATATTGCCCTGCGCCAGGTAGCGCACGCCGCCATGCACCAGCTTGGTGGCGCGCGAGGAGGTGCCTTTGGCAAAGTCATGCGACTCCACCAGCACCACGCTAAAGCCGCGCGCCGCTGCGTCCAGCGCCACGCCCAGGCCGGTCGCGCCGCCGCCCACAATGGCGATGTCATAGTGGCGCGGCGCGGCCAGACGGCTGATCAATTCGGCCCGATGGGTCAATAGGGGCTGCGTTGGGGTGACCATGAATCAAGGTTCTCGGCTAGTCGGAAAATCTTGCTGGCGTCTGCGTTATGCGCATCACCAGCCGGAAAAAAGGCCGTGTGATGTTGTTGCTCACACGGCCGCACTTTAGAGCATTGAAAGTCTCAAGACGCTGGTTAACGGACCTTGCCGTTCTTCCAGGCGGTCAACAACGTGTCATAGGCAATGGTTTCACCCTTGGGCTTTTCGTTGGCCAGTTTCTTCCAGGGTGCGCCCTTGTCGCTTAGCCACTTGTTGGGATCGCCCTTGGGGTTGAGCTTGGGTGCGCATTGCGCCATGCCCGCGCGCTCCAGCCGAGCCATGACACTGTCCATTTCGTCAGCCAGGTTGTCCATCGCTTGTTGCGGCGTTTTTTCACCCGTTACCGCCACCGCCACGTTCTTCCACCACAGTTGTGCCAGTTTCGGATAGTCGGGCACGTTGGTGCCGGTCGGTGTCCAGGCCACGCGCGCCGGGCTGCGGTAGAACTCCACCAGACCGCCGAGCTTGGGCGCCATGTCGGTCATGGCTTTGCTCTGAATGTCGGACTCACGAATCGGCGTCAGACCCACGATGGTTTTCTTCAGCGACACCGTCTTGGCCGTCACAAATTGCGCATAGAGCCAGGCGGCGGCCGTCTTGTTGGCATCGTGGTCCTTGAAGAAGGTCCACGAACCCACGTCCTGGTAGCCGTTTTGCATGCCTTGCTTCCAATACGGGCCGTTCGGGCCAGGTGCCATGCGCCACTTCGGCGTGCCGTCAGCATTCACCACGGGCAAACCGGGCTTGATCATGTCAGCGGTGAAGGCGGTGTACCAGAAAATTTGCTGCGCAATCTGGCCTTGTGCGGGCACCGGACCGGACTCCCCAAAGGTCATGCCACTGGCCTCCTTGGGTGCGTATTTCTTCATCCAGTCCACGTACTTGGTCAATGCATAGACGGCTGCGGGCGAGTTGGTGGCCCCGCCGCGCGACACCGAGGCCCCCACCGGTGTGCACTTGTCCGCGCCAACCCGAATGCCCCACTCATCAACCGGCATGCCATTGGGGATGCCAATATCTGCCGTACCGGCCATCGACAACCACGCATCGGTAAAGCGCCAGCCCAGCGATGGGTCTTTTTTGCCGTAATCCATGTGGCCATAAATCGGCTTGCCATCAATGGTCTTGACATCTTCGCTGAAGAAGGCGGCGATGTCTTCGTAGGCGCTCCAGTTCAGCGGCACCCCCAGGTCGTAACCATATTTGGCCTTGAACTTGTCCTTCAGGTCAGCCCGCGCAAACAGGTCAGCGCGGAACCAGTACAAATTGGCAAACTGCTGGTCCGGCAGCTGGTACATTTTTTTGTCCGGCGCCGTGGTGAAGCTGGTGCCAATGTAGTCTTTCAGGTCCAGACCCGGGTTGGTATATTCCTTGCCCGCACCGGTCATGTAATCGGTCAGATTCATGATCTTGCCGTAGCGGTAGTGGGTGCCAATCAGGTCCGAGTCTGAAATCCAGCCGTCGTAAATCGACTTGCCGGATTGCATGGAAGTTTGCAGTTTTTCGACCACATCACCTTCCTGGATGATGTCGTGCTTGACCGTGATGCCCGTGATCTCGGTAAACGCCTTGGCCAGCGTCTTGGACTCGTATTCGTGTGTGGTGATGGTCTCGGAGACGACAGCGATTTCATTCACGCCTTTGGCCTTGAGCTTTTTGGCTGCGTCAATAAACCACTTCATTTCAGCGGCTTGTTTGTCTTTGGACAGGGTGGACGGCTGAAACTCAGCGTCAATCCACTTCTTGGCCGCAGCCTCATCAGCCCAACCTTGACTGGACATTGCGCTGCAGGCTACCGCCACTGCCAACGCGCTAAAACGCAACTTCATAATCGATCTCCTCAGATGTGTATGCCCCTGATTCAAAGGCTGCTTCGGCTCCAGGGGACAACAAGCCGATCCTTGAAACACTCGCCACTACCCTTTGCGCATGATCAATGCCAACACGCCCATGGACGCCACGAAGCTGATCCAGATCGAGGGCTCTGACTCCAGGCTCAGCCAGAGCACCAGACGACCGCTGAGGCCGACAAACGCCAGGTTGATGTAGGCGGCGCTCAACAATCCAATGAACAAGCGGTCTCCGCGCGTGGTCGCGATCGGCAGAAAGCCGCGCCGCATAACCGTGGGTGACTTGATCTCCCACACCGTCATGCCAACCAGCATGAGCGCAATACAACTGAAAAAAACGGCGACGGGTGTCGTCCAGGCCATCCATTCAAACATTCATTTCTCCTAATCAGACTCTGCCCATCGCGAAACCCTTGGCGATGTAGTTGCGCACAAACCAGATCACAATCGCGCCCGGCACAATCGTCAACACACCGGCGGCGGCCAGCGTGGCCCAGTCCATGCCGGAGGCCGACACGGTGCGTGTCATGATGGCCACAATCGGCTTGGCATTCACGCTGGTCAGGGTGCGCGCCAGCAGCAGCTCGACCCAACTGAACATGAAGCAGAAGAACGCCGCCACACCGACACCGGCCTTGATCAGCGGCAGGAATATCTTGACAAAAAACGCGGGGAACGTGTAGCCGTCGATGTACGCGGTTTCATCAATTTCACGCGGAATGCCGCTCATGAACCCTTCCAGAATCCAGACCGCCAAGGGCACGTTGAACAGCAGGTGTGCCAAAGCGACGGCCAGGTGCGTGTCCATCAAACCCACGGTGGAATAGAGCTGAAAGAAGGGCAGCAAAAACACGGCAGGCGGTGTCATGCGGTTGGTCAGCAACCAGAAGAACACATGTTTGTCACCCAGAAAGCTGTAGCGTGAAAACGCGTAGGCGGCAGGCAAGGCCACCGTGATCGAAATCACGGTATTGATGACGACATAAATCAGGCTGTTGATGTAGCCCGAATACCACGAAGCATCGGTCAGGATGGTCTTGTAATTGTCCCAGGTGAAGTGCTGCGGAAACAGCGAAAAGCTGGCCAATATTTCTCCGTTGGTCTTGAATGACATATTGATCATCCAGTACACCGGCAGCAAGGCAAACACGATGTACACCAGCAGGAACAAAGTCCGCTTTTGAAACGCCGGCTTATTCATGGCCACCCTCCTTTTCCTGCGTGCCTACGCGCTGCATCCAGTTGTACAAAATAAAACACAGCAGCAGGATGATCAGGAAATAGATCAACGAGAAAGCCGCCGCCGGGCCAATGTCAAACTGGCCGACCGCCTTGATGGTCAGGAACTGCGACAGAAAGGTGGTGGAGTTGCCAGGGCCGCCGCCGGTCAGCACAAAAGGCTCGGTATAAATCATGAAGCTGTCCATGAAGCGCAACAGCACGGCAATCATCAAAACACCGCGCATCTTGGGCAACTGCACATACCGAAACACAGCCAACTTGCTGGCACCGTCAATGCGGGCCGCCTGGTAGTAGGCGTCCGGAATGGAGCGCAGGCCGGCATAACCCAGCAAACCAACCAGCGGTGTCCAGTGCCAGACATCCATCAACAACACCGTCAGCCAGGCGTGGGTGGCGTTGCCGGTGTAGCTGTATTCGATGCCCAGCCCCTGCAACGCAGCGCCCATCAAGCCAATGTCGGTACGCCCGAAAATCTGCCAGATGGTGCCCACCACATTCCATGGAATCAGCAGGGAGAGCGACACGATCACCAGCACGGCGGATGACTTCCAGCCCTGCGCCGGCATTGACAGCGCCAGCAGAATGCCCAGCGGCAGCTCTACCGCCAGCACCGAGAGCGAGAACGTCAATTGCCGCAGGAGCGCACCATGCAACTCTTCATCGCGCATGATGGCGGCAAACCATTCGGTGCCCACAAACACGCGCCGCTCGGGCGAGATGATGTCCTGCACCGAATAGTTGACCACCGTCATCAGCGGCACGATGGCCGAGAAGGCCACGCAAATCAACACGGGCAGGATCAGGAACCAGGCTTTCTGGTTGACCGGCTTGATGGTCGTACTCATGCGACGATCTCCTCATTTTGATAAAAGCAGGTGTGCTCGCCCAGGACTTGCAGCCAGACCGTGTCGCCGTGGCTCAAGTGACCGGCATCCGACGACAAGCGCGCCTTGACGGTCTGGCCGGCAAAACTGGTGCTCAACATGACGTGGGTGCCCACGTCCTGCACCTGCGCTACCGTCATCGGCAGGGCGCCGGGTGTGTGCGGCGCCACCAGCACCACGTACTCGGGCCGCACGCCCAACTTGATGACACCGGGCGGCAGCGCTTGCCCTGGCCGCGGCACCAGGACAGCATCCGCAACGTGAAAACCAGTCTGATCGGCTTGGCCACTCAAAAAGTTCATGCCCGGCGAGCCGATGAAATGCCCGACAAAGGTATGGCTGGGGCGTTCAAACAGCTCAGCCGCCGAGCCCACCTGCACCGCACGGCCGCGCGCCATCACCACCACGTGATCGGCAAAGGTCAGCGCCTCCACCTGATCGTGCGTGACGTAGATCATGGTCAGCTTGAGCTCGTGGTGAATCTGCTTGATCTTGCGCCGCAGTTGCCATTTCAGATGCGGATCGATCACCGTCAGCGGCTCATCGAACAACACCGCCGACACATCGGGGCGCACCAGGCCACGGCCCAAGGATATTTTCTGTTTTTCATCTGCCGCCAGGTTGGCGGCAAGCTGGTTCAACTGGCCGCTCATTTCCAGCATCTCGGCAATCTCGCCCACCCGTTTTTTGATCTGCTCTTTGGGCACCTGCCGATTGCGCAAGGGAAAGGCCAGGTTTTCCGCCACCGTCATGGTGTCGTAAATCACCGGAAACTGAAACACCTGGGCAATGTTGCGGGCCTGCGGCGAGGCGCGCGTGACATCGACCCCATCAAAACGCACGCTGCCCTGCGACGGCGCCAGCAAGCCCGACATGATGTTGAGCAGGGTGGTCTTGCCGCAGCCTGAGGGGCCCAGCAGCGCGTAGGCGCCGCCGTCTTCAAATGTCATCCTCAAAGGCAGGAGCGCGTAGTCGCTGTCCTGTTTGGGATTGGGCGCGTAGGCATGCGCCAGATCGAGTTCAATGCGTGCCATGTCAGCGCCCTCCGCCGCGTACGGGCGCCAGCAGCAGCATCCCTTGTTCATCAAAAATATAGACCTGTGCCGGACTGAGGTACAGGGTGACTTGCGCACCCAATTCAAAGTAGTGCACACCGGTCAATTGCGCCACCACCTCGCCCACCAGGGTGGCCACATGCACAAAAGTGTCCGACCCCGAAATCTCAGCCAGTTCGACCTTGCCGGGCAGGTCCACATCACCGTCTTGCGCCTGCACCCGCAAGGCACTGGCGCGCAAGCCCACGGTGAATTTGCGCGATGTCGTGGCGGGCAAAGCCAAAGGCAGCAACGGTCCCCCGTTCAACTGCACGCCCGTCGCCGCGGCACTGGCGGCCAACAAATTCATCGGCGGATCACTGAAGGCCCGCGCCACGCGCAGCGACTTAGGCTTGTGAAAAACTTCTGCTGTGGGGCCATATTGCAGCAGTTCACCCTCATCCATCACCGCGGTGTAACCACCCAGCAAGAGCGCTTCACCGGGTTCGGTGGTGGCATAAATCACGGTGGAGTTGCCCTCCGCAAACAGGGCGCTGAGCTCGTCACGCAACTCCTCGCGCAGCTTGTAATCGAGATTGACCAGCGGCTCATCGAGCAGCATCAAGGGCGCACCTTTGGCCAGGGCACGGGCCAGCGCCACCCGCTGCTGCTGGCCGCCCGAGAGCTCTGCCGGGTAGCGCTCCAGGAACATCTCGATGTGCAGTTTTTCAGCCAGTGCGTTGACACGCTGCTCAATGTTTTTTTCGCCGCTCAACTTCAAGGGCGAAGCAATGTTGTCGCGCACTTTCAAAGACGGGTAGTTGATGAACTGCTGGTACACCATGGCCACATTGCGCTTGCGCACCGGCACACCGACCACACTTTCCCCGTTGACCAGCACGTTGCCGTGGCTGGGCACATCAAGCCCGGCCATGATGCGCATCAAGCTGGTCTTGCCCGCCTGGGTGGCCCCCAGCAACACCGTCACCGCACCGCTGCACGGTTGCAGGCTCATGTCGTAAAGCCAGGTCTGGCTGCCGACTTTTTTACCGATGCCCTCAAGCGTCAAATGCATCACACGACCTTTACAGATGAAGTTTTAACTGAATCGACTATTGAATGCCGCGAATTATTGTTCGTTCTTATTCCTTTTGTATCGGTATTTACCCTATAAATGTTCTTTTCGTTTCGTTTTAGAGTTAGCACATCTGCCAATTCAAGACAAAATACAAACATGAAACCCAACCCCAGACAGCTCACCTTGCTCGCCCTGCTGCAGACCCAGGGCTCGGTCACGGTAGAACAACTGGCCGACAAATTGGGCGTGACGCTGCAAACCGTGCGCCGTGACGTGCAGCGCCTGGACGACGAGGGTTTGCTGACGCGTTTTCACGGCGGCGTGCGTGTGCCCAGCTCAACGGTCGAAAACATTGCACACCAGCAGCGTGAAAACCTTCATGCCGACGGCAAAAATCGCATCGCGCGCGCGGTTGCTGCTGCGGTGCCCAGTGACTGCTCGCTGATCCTGAACATTGGTACCACGACGGAGGCGATTGCGCGTGCGCTCTTGCATCACAGCGGGCTGCGCGTGATCACCAACAACCTCAACGTCGCCACCATCCTCAGCGTCAACCCCAAGTGCGAAGTGATTGTGGTCGGCGGCGTGGTCCGCGGACGGGACCAGGGCATCGTCGGTGAGGCCGCGGTGGACTTCATACGCCAATTCAAGGTGGACATCGCCATCATCGGCATCTCGGGCATAGAGGCCGACGGCTCGTTGCGCGACTATGACTTTCGCGAGGTGAAGGTGTCGCAAACCATCCTCTCGCATGCGCGCGAGGTCTGGCTGGCCGCGGATAGCAGCAAGTTCAACCGCCCGGCCATGGTGGAGGTGGGCACCCTGGCCCAGATTGACCGGCTGTTTACCGATGCACCGCCGCCAGAACCGTTTCCAGCCCTGCTGACTGAGGCACAAGTTCGTTTTGAGGTAACCCTATGACTTATTTGCTCGCTCTTGACCAGGGCACCTCCAGCTCGCGCAGCATTGTGTTCAATGCCCAAGGGCACGTGGTGGCCCAGGCGCAGCAGGAACTCACGCAAATCTACCCGCAACCCGGCTGGGTCGAGCACGATCCGCTTGAAATCTGGCGTACCCAGCTGGCCACCGCACGTGAGGTGCTGGTCAAGGCCGGTGTCGAGGCCCGTGAGGTGCGCGCGCTGGGCATTACCAACCAGCGCGAAACCACCGTGGTGTGGAACCGCAAAACCGGTGCACCGATTCACAACGCCATCGTCTGGCAAGACCGGCGGGCCGAGCCCA
>Ga0209343_10008748_pt1 | contig 11709 bp, 7 predicted proteins | sample RifCSPlowO2_02_FD_184026 | JGI IMG/M metagenome (GOLD analysis project Ga0209343, IMG submission 184026) | Groundwater microbial communities from Rifle, Colorado - Rifle CSP2_plank lowO2_0.2 (SPAdes) (version 2) | ecosystem: Environmental > Aquatic > Deep subsurface > Groundwater | place: Rifle... | reverse complement strand
GGCCGATGTTGCCCAGCAGGCCGGCGAGCAGCGCGCGGTGGACCTGCGGGAATCCGCTGCTGAATTCGCCGACCCGCCAGCCCATCTCCGCGACCAGCTCCTTCAGTTGCGCGTGGATGTCGCGCCACTCGCGCATGCGGTTGAAGGAGAGGAAATTCGCGTGGCAGGCCTCGCGCAGCTTCCTGCCCGACTTTTTGTGCACGAGCGCCTCCTCGAAGAACTTCCACAGCTTCACGAAGGCGAGGTAATCCGATTTTTCGTCGTCGAACTTCCTGTGTGCCTCGTCGGCCGCCTGCGCGCGCTCCAGCGGCCGGTCGCGCGGATCCTGCACCGACAGCGCCGAGGCGATCACCAGCACCTCGGCGAGGCAGCCCTCGCCTTTCGCGGCGAGGATCATGCGGCCGATGCGCGGGTCTAGCGGCAGCCGCGCGAGCTGCCTGCCGGTTTCCGTGAGTTGTTTGTCGTCGTCCACGGCGTTCAGCTCGGCGAGCAGCGCGTAGCCGTCGGCGACCGCCCTGGGCGCGGGCGGATCGACGAAGGGGAAATCCTCCGCCTCCCCGAGACCCAGCGACTTCATGCGCAGGATCACGCTAGCGAGCGACGAGCGCAGCACCTCCGGGTCGGTGTACACCGGGCGCTGCGCGTAATCGTCTTCGGCGTAGAGCCGGATGCACACGCCCGCCGCCACCCGGCCGCAGCGGCCCGAGCGCTGCTTCGCCGCGGACTGCGAGATGGCTTCCACGCGCAACTGCTCGACCTTGTTGCGGTAGCTGTAGCGCTTGACGCGCGCGAGGCCCGTATCGACCACGTAGCGGATGCCGGGAACGGTGAGCGAGGTCTCGGCGACGTTGGTGGCGAGCACGATGCGCCGGCCCGGGTGCGGCTTGAACACCCGCTCCTGCTCGGCGGCGGAGAGGCGGGCGTAGAGGGGCAGAATCTCGGTCTGCGGCGGATGATGTTTTCTCAGCGTCTCGGCGGCCTCGCGGATCTCGCGCTCGCCGGGCAGGAACACCAGCACGTCGCCATCACCGGTACGGGCCAGTTCGTCGATCGCGTCGGCGATGGACTGGTTCAGGTCGTAATCGTCACCGGCCTCTTCGAGCGGCCGGTAGCGCAGGTCGACCGGATACAGGCGCCCGGACACCTCGATCACCGGCGCGGCGTCGAAATGTCTGGAGAAACGCTCGGCGTCGAGCGTCGCCGAGGTGATGATCAGTTTCAGATCCGGCCGGCGCGGGAGCAGGGTCTTCACGTAGCCGAGCAGGAAATCGATGTTGAGGCTGCGCTCGTGCGCTTCGTCGATGATCAGCGTGTCGTACCGGGCGAGCGTGGGGTCGCCCTGGGTTTCGGCGAGCAGGATGCCGTCGGTCATCAGCTTCACGTACGAGCGCGGGCTGACGCGGTCGGTGAAGCGGATCTTGTAGCCCACCGCGCCGCCGAGCTCGGTCGCGAGCTCCTGCGCGATGCGCGCCGCGGTCGCGCGGGCGGCGATGCGGCGCGGCTGCGTGTGGCCGATCCAGCCCTCGACGCCGCGCCCCATCTCGAGGCAGATCTTGGGCAACTGCGTGGTCTTGCCCGAACCCGTCTCGCCGCAAACGATCACCACCTGGTTGGCGGCGATGGCTTGCGCGATATCGCCTCGCCTGGCCGAGATCGGCAGCTCGGGCGGGAACTCCGGTCGCGGCAGCAAAGCGCGGCGGGCCGCGATTTCGGAGGGAGCCAGGGTATGGCGACTGGGGGCGGGCATCGGGGTCAGCATAACCTACCGCCCGCTGCCTTTATTTGGGGCATGATTACGCGCTGGACATGACGGGGAGACTATTCGTGAAAATCGAGCGGGTTCTTGGACAGATGGTATTTGCATCGTTGGCGGCATTGGCGATGACTCAGGTGACGCCGGCGTACGCCCAGACCGTGAAGATTGGCCTGATCAGCACCTATTCGGGACCGAATGCCCAGTATGGGGAGAATATCGAGCGCGGCCTGAGGCTCTACATGAAGCACAACGCCGACAAGCTTCCGGCCGGAGTCAAGCTGGAACTGGTGGTGCGCGACGACGGCGGCCCGAATCCGGACGCGGCCAAGCGGCTGGCGCAGGAGCTGATCGCCAGGGACAAGGTCAATTTGCTGGCCGGTTTTGTCTGGACGCCGAACGCCATGGCGGTTGCGCCGCTCATAACCGAGGCGAAGGTTCCGACGGTGATACTGAACGCGGCCTCTTCGGTGATCACCACGCGCTCGCCGTATTTCGTGCGCTTTTCGTTCACCGAGTGGCAGATGGCCTACCCGCTCGGTCAATGGGCCTCCAAACGGTACAAACGCGCCTATCAGATGGTGAGCGATTATGCGCCGGGCTTCGACGCCGAGGAGGGGTTCGCAAAGGGCTTTTCCGAAGGCGGCGGCCAGGTGATCGGAAAGGTGCGCGTGCCGCTTGCTAGCCAGGACTTCGCGCCCTTCATGCAACGCGCGATGGACGCCAAGCCGGATGTCGTCTTTGGTTTCGTGCCCGCGGGAAAGCTGTCGGCGCAGTTGATGAAGTCGTTCAGCGACCTCGGGATGGAAAAGGCGGGGATCAAACTGATCGGATCGGGCAACCTGACGACCGACGAAGAACTGCAGGGCATGGGGGACGTGACCCTGGGTAAGGTGACCACCTATCACTACTCGGTGGCCGCGGACCGTCCCGCGAACAAGGCGTTTCAGGCCATGTTCGTAAAGGAGTACGGCGACAAGGTGGTCGGGAACTTCGTCACCGTGGCCGCATGGGATGCGATGGATGCGATCTACGCGGCGATCCGCGCGCAGGGCGGCAAAGTCGATCCGGACCGGACCATGGAGCTGCTGCGCAACTACAGGAATCCGAACAGCCCGCGCGGGCCGATCTCGATCGATCCGGAGACGCGGGACATCGTGCAAAACGTCTATATCCGCGAGGTACGCCGCGCGGGCAGACAACTCGCCAATGTCGAGTTGGAGGCGATCCCGAACGTCAAGGATCCGTGGAAGGAATTGAACCGCGGGAAGTAGGTCCCTTTATTTGGCCTGGCGCCTGGCGTGCGCCATGACCACGGCGATGGCAGTCGATGCCGCGCGCGTTTCGGCCGAATCGGCCCGGCTGGTGAGCACGATCGGCACCTGGGCGCCGAGCACGATCCCCGCCGCCAGGGCGTCGGCAAGGTATTCGAGCTGTTTCGCGAGCATGTTGCCCGATTCGATTTCCGGCACCACCAGGATGTCGGCCTGCCCCGCCACCGCGGAGTTGATCCCCTTGCTGCGCGCTGCGAGCATCGATACCGCGTTGTCGTAGGCCAGGGGCCCGTCGAGCAGCGCGCCCGTGATCTGGCCGCGGTCGGCCATCTTGCACAGGGCGGCGGCGTCCACCGTGGCGCGCATCTTCGGGTTGACGGTCTCGACCGCCGCGAGCAGCGCGACCTTGGGCTGCGGAATCTTCAGCATATGCGCCAGGTCGATCGCGTTCTGCACGATATCGACCTTGTCCTCGAGGGAGGGGTCCACGTTCACCGCCGCGTCGGTGATCATCAGCGGCCGCGGATACGTCGGCACGTCCATCAGGAACACGTGGCTGATGCGCCGGCCGGTGCGCAGACCGTCCTTGTCCACGACTTCGACCATCAGCTCGTCGGTGTGCAGCGCCCCCTTCATCAGCGCCTCCACCTTCTTGGAACGCGCCAGCCCGACCGCGGTCTCGGCCGCGGCGCGGAAATGCGGCACGTTGACCATGCGGCAGCCTTCGAGGCTCAGGCCCTGCTGCGCCGCCAGCGCGCGGATCCTGTCCTCCGGACCGACCAGGAATGGATGGATCAGGCCCTCGTCGCGGGCCAACAACGCTCCTTTCAGCGACTCCGCATCGACAGGATGCGCCACCGCCATCGGAATCGCAGACAGGCCCTTGGACAGATCGAGCAGGTGCTGGTAGCGCTGCTCGCGCGACTCGGCCAGCCGGAACTCGGGCAGGTCCGCCTTGTGGCGCTTGATCTTCTCGGCCGGAGCCAGCACTTCCGCGGTGCCGGCGATCACCTTGTGCCCGTCCTGGTTGGTGCAGATGCAGTCCAGGATCATGTGGTGGTTGTGGTCGAACTTGCGCTGGCAGGTCACCTTGACCGTGAGCATGTCGCCCACCCGGACCGGACGCGAGAAATGCAGCGTCTGGTCGATGTAGATCGTGCCGGGACCCGGGAACTGCGTCCCGAGCACGGTCGAGATCAGCGCCCCGCCCCACATGCCGTGGGCGATCACCTCGTGGAACATCGACGAGTTTGCGTACTCGGGGTCCACGTGCGCGGGATTGATGTCGCCGGACATGATGGCGAACATCTGGATGTCCTCGGGCCGCAGCGTGCGCACCAGCGTCGCCGTCTCGCCGACGGCGATTTCGTCGTAAGTCCTGTTTTCGATGAATTCGTTGGTCCGGATGTGGTTCATGAGAGATCTCCTAAACGGGCCTGGCGGGAACGGGACGGGCTGGCTCGTTCCGGCGCCTCTGTTCTCCCGATTTTGCGAAGTTGCAAAATCGCAACTTCGCAAAATCGGGAGATCTATTGAAAACCAAGCCGTTGGCGCTGGCGCTCATGCCACCGGCTCCATCACCAGATTGCCGCCGGACAGCCGGACAGGCATCGCGAAATCGATGCGATCTGCAACGGCGCAATAGTCCAGGTCGGCCGCCGGCAGCTCATAGCTGTTGGGATCGGTGAAGCGCCGGCCGAAATCCGACTGCCGCACGCGCTCGATGTAGGGCGCCGCATCGGGCGCACCGCCCCGCAACAGGGCTTCGAGATAGTCGGCGCAGGCGCGGTCCTCGTCGCCGTCCCGGTCCGCCCAGGCGCCCGTGATCACCAGCGTCACCCGGGCAGGCGCGAGGCGCAGCACCTGCCGCGCCGTGGCCCGCGCGCACATCATGCTCGCGGCGAACACTGCGTCGGCCTGCCGGCAGGAGACCAGCCCGCGTGCGCCGCCCGCCGTGCAGTGAATAATGTCGCGTCCGCGAACGTCGCGTCCCGCCAGCTTCGCGGGCGAATTGGTCAGGTCGAATCCGTGGATGGGCACGCCGCCGCCGAGCGCCCCCATGGTGAGCGCGCCCGGCAGGTGGGCCAGGAGCTGCCATGCCGCCGTTTCGTTCTCCACCGGGTAGATCGCCCTCGCGCCCGCGGCAAAAGCGTACGCCGCCGTCGAAAAGGAACGCAGAACGTCGATGACGACGACCGTGCCGGTCAGGCGCGAACAGCTGCCGAGATCGGCGTGCAGAATTTCCATCCCCAGATTGCCTTGTGCCGGCCGGGTTTCAGCGCCTGCCGTTTGGTGGCAGGAAACGCCTTCGACCTTGCACAGATCCTACCGTTGCCCCGGGGCCGCCGTTTGATCAGGGACAAACCGGATCGACGCCCGGACATTATGCGGAATGCAGGAGTACTCCGACGCCCAAAGCAGCCGCCCGATGCAACGGGCAGCGTTTCAGTTCATTCCCTCGAGCATGATCCCATCGCCCTCACTCGCAACGGGAGAACCGTTATGCCGATTTCGTTCCGGAACGGAATTCGTCCCGGCCTGCTTCTTTGACTCGGGTTTGGAAGCTGATGGGAAAGATGCCAGCGATCTCGTCAGAACGAAGGCCGCCTGCAATGCTGAAGTTGGGCAAAGCGGGAAACATTCCTTGCAGTCCCAGCACTCCCTGGCGGCGACCTCCGGAACGAAGCTTATCTCCCGGCTCGGCCCCCGGTCCACGAAACCGACCGCGTTTTTTTGCTTGATCTCGGCGCAGTACCTTACGCACAGGCCGCAGAGTATGCAGAACGAGGGCTCTTTTGGAAAACGGTTCTTGTCCGCCCGATATTCCCGGGCCAGATTCTGCAATACCTCGGACTCCGGGGCATAAGCCAGCAACTGCTCCGTCAGCAGCTTGCGAATCTTGTCTATGCGCTCGGACCGGGTTCTTACCGCCAGGTCTTTCTGGACCGGATAGGTGCAGGCGGCGACCAGGTTCGTCCTGCCGCCGGCCTCCACTTCCACCATGCAAAGCCGGCAGCCGCCGAAAGGCTCCAGTTTCTCGTGGTGGCAGACAGTGGGAATGGATATGCCCGCACTTCGGGCTGCCTCCAGGATGGTCATATCTTCCCCGGCTGCGACGGCCCTGCCGTCGATCTGTAAGGAGATTTCACTCATCTCGCTTCCTTTTCTGCTTCCTGCTCCGCTTCTTTCCTTGCTTCCTTCTTCGCTTCCTTCTTTCGGACGACAATTCTCAGTTCATCCGGGATGGCTCCCGGTACGGGCTCAGCCTCGCCGGTAAGCCTTATCACCGCGCCGAAGCGGGCGGGGCAAACCTCGAAGCAGGTGCCACACTTGTTGCATTTCGCCTGATCGATGACATGGATCCGGTGCTTGGCCCCTGCAATCGCTTCGGAAGTGCATTTCCTCATGCAAACCAGGCAGGCCTGGCACTTTTCCGGATCGATGTAGTAGGAGACCAGCTCCTTGCAGCAATACGACGGGCACCGCTTCTCCCTGATATGCGCCTCGTACTCGTGCCTGAAATAGCGGATCGTGGAGAGGACCGGGTTGGGCGCGCTTCTCCCCAGGGCACACAGTGATGCACTGCCGGTGGACATGGCCAGCTCTTCCAGAAGCTCGATGTCCCCCTCTTTTCCCCTTCCTTCAGTGATGTTGGTGAGAATCCGGTGCATCTGCTTGACGCCCTCGCGGCACGGCGAGCATTTGCCGCAGGATTCCTGGGTGAGGAAATTGAGAAAATACCGGGCGACATCGACCATGCATGTGTCTTCATCCATGACGATCATCCCGCCCGAACCCATGATGGCGCCGGCTTTGACGAGTTCGTCGAAGTCGACCGCTATATCCAGGTGTTGTTCGGGGATGCATCCTCCTGCCGGGCCGCCGGTCTGCACCGCCTTGAACTTTTTGCCTCCGGGGATGCCGTCACCGATCTTGTAGATGATGTCCCTGAGCGTCACGCCCATGGGCACCTCCACCAGGCCGGTATTTTTTATCTTGCCGACCAGGGAAAAAATCTTGGTGCCCTTGCTTTTTTCAGTTCCGAATCGATTGAACCAGTCGGCGCCTCTGTTGATGATCAGCGGCACGTTCGCCCAGGTTTCGACATTATTGATATTCGTCGGCTTGCCCCAGAGCCCCCGGGTGGCCGGATAAGGCGGCCTCGATCTGGGCTCGCCCGGTCTGCCCTCCAGAGACAGGAGCAGGGCTGTTTCCTCGCCACAAACGAAAGCGCCGGCTCCCCGGTGCACCTTGACGTTGAAATCAAAGCCTGATCCAAGGATATTGCGGCCGAGAAAGCCGTATTCCTCGGCCTGCCTGATCGCAATGCCTACGTTCTCCAGTGCCAGGGGATACTCCTGGCGCACGTAGACATACCCCTCATGGGAGCCGATGGCATAGGCTCCTATGATCAATCCTTCCAGGATCGAGTGAGGATTGCCTTCAAGCACGGCCCGGTCCATGAAGGCCCCCGGGTCACCCTCGTCGGCGTTGACGATCACATACTTTGCTTCGGCAGGGGCATTGCGCGCGGCGTCCCACTTTATCCCCGTGGGAAAGCCACCGCCCCCCCTTCCCCTGAGGCCGGATTTCCTGACTTCCTCCACGACCTGCTCGGAGGTCATCCGGAAAAGAACCTTGGCCAGCGCCGAATAGCCGCCCAGCGCCAGATAGTCATCGATGCACTTGGGATCGATCTTGCTGTTATTGCCGATGATGTTCCGTTCCTGATTCCTGTAGAACGGAATGTCGGATTCACGAACTGCTTTTTCGTTTGTGGCCGGGTCGACATAGAGCAGGCGCTCTATGACCTTTCTCTCCTTGATGGTCCGGGAGACGATTTCGGGAACGTCTTTAGGCGTTACCTGGAGATAGCAGGTCTCCTCGGGATCGATGACGACAACGGGTCCGCGCTCGCAAAACCCGGGGCAGCCGGTGCCTTTGGTGCTCACTTCGCCCTTCAAGCCCTGTTTTTCGATTTCCGCGTCAAAGGCGGAAATGACCTTGCTTGCGCCCGTGGCGAGACACCCGGCGCCGGCGCAGACTGAAATGCGCGATTTGCCCGGATCCCTTTTCGACAGGATGTCCTGCCTGAGCTGTTCCAGTTCGGCGGGCGAATTAATCACGGGTATTGCCTTGCGTCAATCATAGTTTTTCAACAGGTCGGCGGCCATGTCGGGCACCAGCTTCCCGAGATGCTGCTCATCGATTTCCATCACCGGCCCCAGAGCACAGCAGCCGAGGCAGTTGACAGTATCCAGGCTGAATTTCATCTCCGGATCGGTTTCGCCGGGCCGGATGCCGGTAATGTTCTGCACCACGTCGAGGACGCGCGGCGCACCGCGGACATGGCAGGCGGTCCCCATGCACACGTTTATTTCATGGCGCCCTTTCGGCACCAGGCTGAACGCCTTGTAGAAGGTGGCCGTATGCTGGATCCGGCTCATGGGCACCCGCAATTTCTCGCTGACCATCTCCAACGCTTCCGTGGGGAGCCAGTGAAGTTCGTTCTGGATGTCCAGCAATATCTGGATCAGCGAACTGGCTTCGCATTGATGGTTATCGATGATCCGCTCGATTGTCGCGTTATCCATGATCTCGGTCCCTGTCCTTGGCGGCGTTCCGGGCACTCAGCGGGCGCAAACTCCCGCCGCGGCAGCGTTGTCCATATTGTGCATAGGGCGAGTGCATGAAATCATGCGAGTGCATAACGCTTCTGTTGCTCGTCGAACCGGACCAGTTTTTGCCTTGCCGAACTGTTGAGGTGCTTCGATACGTCGGACGCGCTCATGCCCAGACTGTCCGCGATTTCTCCGGTGGAGAGCGCCTGCTCCTGCAGCAGCACCATGATCTGGCTGATCGCCAGCTTGTCCACGATCAATTCCTTGAACAGCGAATTCAGCTTCTCACCGGCAAAGAATTCTTCGTACTCCTTCTTGCTTTCAAAACGCACTCTCAGTTTCTCCCTTTCCACCAGCTTGATGTACGGGAGCAATTTCCTGATCGCTTCCAGTTTGAGCTTCAATGCGTTCTGATCCATGCCTTCACCGGTGCCGAGGGGGCCCAGTTCTTTCAACCTGCCGGTGAAATCGGTAACGATATCGGCGTAACGGATTCCTTCGGATGCGGATACCCATTCAAGCCTCAACCGGTCCGGATTCACCCCTATGTATTCCAGTAACTTCTTGCCCAGATGCATCATGCTCAATGCATCGTAATTTCCTTCGGTGATGTAATGGCATTCTCCGAGCCAGCAGCCGCCGATGAACACACCGTCCTTTCCGTTGGTGAAGGCCCGGAGCACGAATTCAAGGTCGACCCTGCCGGAGCACATCACCCTGATCACCTTCATGCTGGGAGGGTATTGGTAGCGGGAAACTCCGCACAGGTCCGCCCCGGCATAACTGCACCAATTGCACAGGAATCCCAGGATTCGTGGTTTGAATTCGTGCGCTGCAACCATACTTAACTCACTCCTGACCCGGCACAGCCGGAACCAACGAGGCTGATTTTGCTTTTATTGGATCTCGTGTTTTCACGCAGTTGCGAAGTTGCAACTGCGTGAAAACACGAGACGTATACAACACCAAACTCGTCTCCAGGTCTGTCAACACTAGCCTCATAAATGGCCATCATTCACGCCGCATCGATCTGGCAGAAGATTTCTTCGTCGGTGTAGTGATTCAGATAAATGGCCTTGGTCGGGCACTTGGTGTTGCACAGACCATCTCCTTTGCAAAGAACCGGATTGACCCTGGCCTTTGTGCCCCGCGGCGTGTCATGAAAGTCGATGGCGTCATAGGTACAGGCTGAAATGCATGCCCCGCACGCGATGCAGGCACTCTCGTTCACGTCGCAAATGGCGCCGGTGGCCGTGACCGAATTTTTTGACAGCACATTGATGGCGCGAGCCGCGGCCCCGTAAGCCTGGCTGATCGCCTCCGACATGTGCTTTGGATAGTGCGCAGTCCCGCACAGGAAAACTCCATCCGCGGAGAAATCCACCGGCCTGAGTTTTACGTGAGCCTCCTGGAAGAAGCCGTCCGGATTCAACGGCACCTTGAACAGTTTCGACAATTCATGGCTCGTCGATGAAGGAACCACCGCGGCAGCGAGCGCGAGCAGATCGGCATCCAGGGCGAGCTTCTGGCCCAGAATGGGGTCGGCAACGGTGACCCGCAGAAATTTCCGGCCTTCCTCCTCGACCGCTTCGACCAGGGGCTTGCCATCCGGCTCATAGCGAATGAACCTGACACCCTTGCTTGCCGCCTCCCGGTAATAATCCTCCTTGAACCCGTAAGTTCTCATATCCCTGTAGATGATGGTGATCTCGATCCCGGGGGAGGTTCCCTTGAGTTTCAGGGCGTTCTTGATCGCTTGGCTGCAGCATACCCGGCTGCAGTAATTTCTCTCTGCCGTTCTGCAGCCCACACACTGGATCATCACCAGGCTGCGGGCGTTCATCACCGCGTCTTCTTTCCTGGTGATTTGCCCTTCCAGCTCGAGCAGGGTCGATACCCGGTCGTTTTCCCCGTACAGGTATTCGGCCGGCTTGTGTTCTTCGGCACCGGTAGCGATGATGACCGCCCCGTGGCGGATCTCCTTGACCCTTCCTTCGGTTCGCACCCTGGTCGTGAAATTCCCCACATAACCGGAAACTTCCTTGATGGTCGAATCGGTGGCGACGTGTATCGAGGGATGCCGGTAGACTTTGCGGGTAAGGTCACCCAGATATGCCTGGACATCCACTCCTTCGAGGGTGTAATGAATCCTGCGGGCCATACCCCCCAGGTCGGCATCCTTTTCCAGCAGATAGACTTCGAAGCCCTGCTCGGCCATGTTCAGAGCACTGGTCATCCCGGCCGGACCTCCTCCTATGACCAGGACCGCCTTGTCGACCGGCAGCTCGATTTCCTGCAAAGGCTCCAGCAGGGTGGTCCGGGCCACCGACATCCGGACGAGCTCCTTGGCCTTCAGGGTGGCGTCTTCCTTTTCCTTGGAGTGCACCCAGGAGCAATGTTCCCTGATATTCGCCATGTCGAAGAAATACTGATTGATTCCTCCTTCGCGCACCGTGTCCCGGAACAACGGTTCATGGGTCCTCGGTGTACAGGCCGCGATCACCACGCGGTTGAGTCCCTTGTCACGGATCGTGTCCGCTATCTGCTGGGCGTTATCCGTAGAACAGGCGAACAGACTCTCCTGGGCGTGAACGACGTTATCCAGCCCGGAGGCGTATTCGACTACGGAAGGAACATCGACCACCCTGCCGATATTCGCTCCGCAATGGCAGACAAATACGCCGACCTTGGGTGCCTCTTCCGAAACATCCCGTTCCGGCGGATATTGCCGCTCTCTGCCCAGCTTTCCGCGCTGGTCGGCAAGCAGCTGACCGCAAAGGGCGGCGGCCCCGCTGGCGGACACGACCGATTCAGGGATATCGGCCGGACCCTGGAAGGCTCCGCTTACAAAGATTCCCGGGCGGGAAGTCTCGATAGGATTGAGCGGATTGGTCTTGCAGAAACCGTGGGAATCGAGCTCGATGCCGAACTTTCTTGCCAGGTCCGCCGCATCCTTGGGCGGGCTCAATCCTACCGACAAAACGACCAGATCGAATTCCTCTTCCTTCACTCCGTCGCCGTCGGTCGCGTACCGGATCGTGACATTCCTGCTCTCCGCGAT
>Ga0209343_10008738_pt1 | contig 11717 bp, 10 predicted proteins | sample RifCSPlowO2_02_FD_184026 | JGI IMG/M metagenome (GOLD analysis project Ga0209343, IMG submission 184026) | Groundwater microbial communities from Rifle, Colorado - Rifle CSP2_plank lowO2_0.2 (SPAdes) (version 2) | ecosystem: Environmental > Aquatic > Deep subsurface > Groundwater | place... | reverse complement strand
CGAACGGAACACATTGCGGCCGATGCGGCCGAAGCCGTTAATACCCAGTTTGATAGTCATAAATGTATTAGCTTCCAATTTATTGATAAAAAGTGCTCACAGCCCAATAAAATTGCGCACAGTTAGCTATTGATTTAATAGCTCAGAACAGTCGACAATCACCCGATCCGGCGCGCACGCCTCAATCGGCTGGCCCATGTTGTAGCCGTAGGGCAAGACCCAGACGGTCACGCCCGCGTTGCGTGCGGTAGCGACATCAATCGACGAATCGCCCACAAACAGGGCGCGGTGGGGCGGCACCGCATATGCATCCAGACAGCTCTGGATTCCCGTTGGATCCGGCTTTTTGGCAGGCAGGGTGTCTCCACTGACTACCCGGTCAAACAAGGGGCTCAATTGGTGGACGTCCAGCACCGTAGCGGTGTAGCGCCCTTCCTTGTTGGTCACCACCGCCAACTTGACGCCTCGCTCGCGCAGGGCGACAAGCGTCTCTCGCACCTGTGGGTAGAGGTGGCTACGCGTCCCGCAGCGACTTTGGTAGTGCTTGTCAAACTCGGCGGCAATCAGCACCAGGGTATCGCTTTCGCGCACAGTGGCCAGGTTTGTTTTCCCGCTGTGGGCCAAGGCCTGGATCAGCAGTTCGCGGGTGCCGTGGCCGATCCAGTCGTTCACCTGCTCCTGGGTCACCTCCGGCAGGTCGAAGCGGCGCAGGGTGTCATTGACAGCATCGAAAATCTCCGGGGCGGTGGCTATCAACGTACCGTCCAGATCGAACATCACCAAATCAAAGGGCTGGTTCATGGTGGGTAGGGATTCAGTTGGTGGATAAAACGATCTGGTCGGACAGCGGCCCCGATGAGCGCTCGTCGGTGCTGATCGAGGTTTCACGCCGGTGTGCGGCGCGGTGCACCAAGGTATGTACAGCCGCCACCACATGCTGGGTCGTGATGCCAAAGTGGGCGTACAAGTCTTTGGCCGGGGCGGATTCACCAAAGCTGGTGACCCCCACCACCTCGCCGGTGCGGCCGACATATTTGCGCCAGAAGTCCGGATGCGCAGCCTCAATAGCCACCGTGGGCAAAGCCAGTGGTAACACCATCTCTTGATAGGCTTCAGACTGCCGGTCAAACAGATTGGTGCAAGGCATGGACACCACCCGGGTGGCAATGCCCTCAGCCGCCAGCGCGGCCTGCGCTTCGATGGCCAGGGAGGTTTCCGAGCCCGTCGCCACGATTACCGCCTGGGTATCCTCCATGTCCGACAGCACATAACCGCCGCGGCGAATCGCATCCAGCATGCCGACATCGGTCAGTCGCGGCAGGTTCTGGCGCGACAGACACAGGGCGCTCGGGCCATCTTCGCGCTCTACGGAACAGGTCCAAGCCACCGCAGTTTCCAGCCCATCCGCCGGACGCCAGACGTCCAGACCAGGGATGATGCGCAGGCTGGGGACATGCTCGACGCTTTGGTGAGTAGGGCCGTCTTCGCCCAGACCAATACTGTCGTGCGTGAACACATGAATCACGCGAAGCTTCATGAGCGCAGCCATGCGGATGGCATTTCGGCTGTAGTCACTGAACGTGAGAAAGGTGCCGCCATAAGGGATGTAGCCGCCATGCAGCGCCATGCCGTTCATCATCGCAGCCATGCCGAATTCGCGCACGCCGTAGCTCATGTGGTTGCCCCACTGGTCGCGCCCAGCCTTGATGCAACCCTTGAAGTTGGTGAGGTTGGATCCGGTCAGGTCGGCGCTGCCGCCAAAAAACTCGGGCAGGAGCGGGGCCAGTGCGTCCAGCGCGTTCTGGCTGGCCTTGCGAGTGGCAAGCACGTCGGGCTTGGCGGCGATGTTGGCCAGCAGCAAGGGCAGTTTCTCAAAAAACTCGGGCAACAATTCGCCCGCCATACGGCGCTCGAACTCGGCGGCCTCCAGTGGGTATAAGGTGCGGTAGGCCTCAAGGCGCAGGCACCAGGCATGTTCAGCGATCTGGCCACGCTCTACCGCGTTCCATGCAGCGCCGATCTCGGCAGGAATTTCAAACGGCGCGGCGGTCCAGCCCAGGGCTTCGCGAGTAGCGGTTACTTCGCTGGCACCCAATGCAGCACCATGCACATCATGGGTGCCCGCTTTATTAGGTGAACCCTGGCCAATCACCGTCTGGCAACAGATCAGCGTAGGCTTTCCGCCGGGTGCAATGGCCTGGGCTTTGGCAGCCCGAATGGCAGCATCGACAGCGGCGGGGTCGTGCCCATCCACCGCCGGTATCACGTGCCAGCCATAGGCCTCAAAGCGCTTGGGCGTGTCGTCGGTGAACCAGCCTTCGACATGGCCGTCGATGGAAATGCCGTTGTCGTCATACAGCGCGACCAGTTTCGAGAGGCGCAAGGTACCCGCCAGTGAACAAGCCTCGTGGCTGATGCCCTCCATCAGGCAGCCGTCGCCGAGGAATACGTACGTGAAGTGGTCGACAATGTCGTACCGCTTCCCGTCGTGTTCGCGGTTGAACTCGGCGGCCAGCAGCTTCTCGGCCAAGGCCATGCCCACCGCGTTGGTGAGGCCCTGGCCGAGCGGACCGGTCGTCGTTTCCACACCGGGCGTGACGCCGACTTCCGGATGACCCGGCGTCTTGCTGTGCAGCTGACGGAAGCTCTGCAACTCGCTCATCGGCAGGTCGTACCCGGTGAGATGCAGCAAGGCGTAAACCAGCATCGAGCCATGACCGTTGGACAGCACGAAACGGTCACGGTCTGGCCATTGCGGGTTCGCCGGGTTGTGCTTGAGGTGACGGTTCCAGAGCACCTCGGCGATCTCGGCCATGCCCATCGGGGCACCGGGGTGGCCGGACTTGGCCTTTTCAACCGCATCGACGGCCAGCATGCGAATGGCGTTGGCCATACGGCGGGCCAGGTCGGGCGTGAGTTGGGGTGTACGCAGGTTCATAGTTGCTCGCCCTTCCTGTCGCGGGTACCCAGCGCGCGCTTTCGCCGCTCCATCATGCGCCAGATGAAGGGCGTGAAGATCAGCTGCATCGCCAGCTCCATCTTGCCGCCCGGCACCACGATCGTGTTTGCGCGCGACATCCACGAGTTATTGATCATGTTGAGCAGATACGGGAAGTCGATGCCCTTCGGGTTGGAAAATCGGATCACGCAGAGGCTCTCGTCGGCCGACGCTATGTCGCGTGCAATAAACGGGTTGGAGGTGTCGACCACCGGCACGCGCTGGAAGTTGACGTGCGTGTGCGTGAATTGGGGGCATATGTAGTTCACGTAGTCAGGCATGCGGCGCAGGATCGTGTCGGTTACCGCTTCAGTGCTGTAGCCACGCTGCGTCTTGTCGCGGTAGAGCTTCTGAATCCACTCCAGATTGATCACTGGCACCACCCCGATCAGAAGGTCGGGATGCTGGGCAACGTTCACCTCCGGCGTCACCACCGCGCCGTGCAACCCCTCGTAGAACAGCAGGTCGGTGTCCTTCTGCAGATCTTCCCAAGGTGTGAAGGTCCCGGGCTCCTGCTGGTACGGTGCGGCTTCCTCCGTGTCGTGCAGGTACCTGCGGCGGCGACCGGTGCCGGTAGCTGCATAGTCGCGGAACAGGGCCTCCAGCTCGGGGAACAGGTTGTTCTCGGCGCCGAAGTGGCTGAAGTTCATGTTGCCTGCCTGCTCGGCCTCGGCCTGGCGCAGCTTCATCTCCTTGCGGTCATAGCGGTGGAAGCTGTCGCCCTCGACGATCGCGGCATTGACGCCCTCGCGACGGAAGATGTTCTGGAACGTTCGCGTGACCGATGTGGTGCCCGCGCCGGACGAGCCGGTGATGGCGATGATGGGGTGGTGTTCTGACATGGTGGGTCCTAGAGGCGAAAAATCTTTCAGTCGCGGAACAGGCTGCGCTCGGCGAACAGCGGGCTGTTCAGTTCGGTCTTGGTCGGCTCGGCGTGGTACCGCTCGATGCATTCGACCTCGTTCTTCGAGCCGAACACCAGGCCGATGCGCTGGTGCAGCGACGTGGGATGCACGCCGAGAATTGGATGTCGCCCGGTGCTGGCGCGACCGCCGGCCTGCTCCATGATGAATCCGATAGGGTTGGCCTCGTACAGCAGGCGCAGGCGGCCCGGTTTGGACTTGTCCCTGGTGTCGCTCGGGTACATAAAGACACCACCACGCGTCAGGATGCGATGCGCCTCGGCCACCATCGAGGCGATCCAGCGCATATTGAAGTCCTTACCACGCGGGCCGGTCTTGCCGGCCAGGCATTCGTCGACGTAGCGCTTGATCGGCGCTTCCCAGAAGCGGCTGTTGGAGGCGTTGATCGCGAACTCCTGCGCGTCGGCCGGCACCCGAAAGCGTGGGTGGGTCAGCATGAACTCACCCAGGTTCGGGTCGAGCGTGAAGCCGGCCACCCCGTCGCCCACGGACAGCACCAGCATCGTGGTCGGCCCATACAGCGCATAACCGGCGGCCACCTGCTGCGTGCCGGGCTGCAGGAAGTCGGCCTCGGTCACGTCGCGCCCGCTGTCGACCACATCCTGCGACGCGCGCAGCACGCTGAAGATGCTGCCCACGGAGACGTTCACGTCGATGTTGCTGGAGCCGTCCAGTGGGTCGAACACCAGCAGGTACTTGCCGCGCGGGTGCTGCGAAGGGATCTGGTACGGGCCATCCATCTCCTCCGACGCCATGCCGGCGCAATGGCCGCCCCATTCGTTCATGCGGGTGAAGACCTGGTTGCTGATGACGTCCAGCGGCTTCTGGGTTTCGCCCTGCACGTTGAGATTGCCGCCCAGATCACCACCCTGCTGGCTCGCCGCGATGCCCAACTCGCCAAAGGCTACTGCCCGCGCGATCGCCTTGCAGGCAAGCGCCACGTCCAGGATCAGCGAGTTGAAGTCGCCGCTGGCGTCTGGGAAGCGCCGGCGCTGTTCGATCAGGTAGCGCGTGAGGGTGAATCGTTGAGATAGGGGCATGGTTGTCTTTCGGGTTGTCGTTTCCGTTCAGCAGGAGCCCGCCGCATGCCAGCCGCGCAGCTCGGCCACCGTTGTGCCCTGCAGGCTGGGCAAGACACGCAGTGCACCCGCGAAGTCGTGGTGCGCCGTGAAGTCATTGGGGGTTACGATTGTCGGTAGACTGGCGGCCCTTGCTGCCTTGAGTCCGTTGGCAGAATCCTCGAAAGCCAGGCATTCGGCGGCGCGCAGGCCCAGCCTCTGCAGCGTCTGCCGGTACACCTGAGGATGCGGCTTCTTGCAAAAGGCAGTGGAAGCGTCTTCAACAATCTGGAAGGTATATTTCCAGTCGGGCCCGATCGCCGATCTCAGCAAGGCCGCGATGTTGACCGGCGACGTAGTGGTTGCAATGGCCAAGCGTAGCCCCTCGTTACACGCCGACTCGATCAAGCGCAGCACACCTGGACGCAATTGCACAGCGCCATCCTGCACCATGCGCTCGTAGGCCGCCGTCTTGAGGTCATGAATACGCTGCACCGTGTCGGCCAATGCACCAGCATGGATGGTCTTGACGCCGCCGCGAACCTGGCTCCAGTAACGCGTGATGCGTTCCTTGCCTCCGGAGACTTCCAGCAGCCGGGTGTAGAGCGGCTCGTCCCAATGCCAGTCGAGCCCCGCCTCGGCAAAGGCATGGTTGAACGCGCAGCGATGAGCGCTCTCGGTGTCGGCGAGCGTTCCGTCGACATCGAAGATCAGGGCATGCAATGGAACAGTCGTCACGGTGCGTTCCCTTCGATGTTGGCAAACACCCGGCTGGCCAGTATGTCGCTGGCGGCAATGGTGCTGAGGTCCTCGGCCCCCAGTGCGGACTCGCGATCGGCATAAAGCCGGCTGGCCTGGCGAAGACGGGCACGGTCAAGCGCGTTGCGCACGCTGCGTGCGTTGGCGAAATGCGGTTGCAGAATGCGCCGCTGCAGGTAGGCGTCGAAGGCCTCACGGGCACCGGCGCCGAACTGGTAGTGCGTGGACGTCAGCATGCGGTCGGCTATCTGCAGCAGTTCAACCACGTCGTAGTCGGGGAAGACCAGGTGGTGCGCGATGCGCGAGCTCATGCCGGGATTGGACTGGAAGAAGGTGTCCATCCGGTCCTTGTAGCCGGCGAGGATCACCACCAGGTCGTCGCGCTGGTTCTCCATCACCTGCAGCAGGATCTCGATCGCTTCCTGGCCGTAGTCGCGCTCGTTCTCCGGGCGGTACAGGTAGTACGCCTCGTCGATGAAGAGCACGCCGCCCATCGCCTTTTTCAGCACCTCTTTTGTTTTGGGCGCGGTGTGGCCGATGTACTGGCCCACCAGGTCGTCACGCGTGACGCTAACCACGTGGCCTTTGCGCACGTAGCCCAGGCGGTGCAAGATCTCGGCCATGCGCAGCGCCACCGTGGTCTTTCCGGTACCGGGGTTGCCTGTGAAGCACATGTGCAGCGAGGGCGCCTGCGCGGCCAGCCCGTGCTGGGCACGCAGCTTGTCGATCACCAGCAGCGCGGCGACGTCGCGGATGCGCGTCTTCACCGGCGCCAGGCCGATCAGATCGCGGTCCAGCTCGTCCATCACCGACTCGACCTGGCTTTGCGCCAGCACCTCGGCCACCGTGCGCATCGGCTTGGCCGGCGCCGCAGGCGTGGCGGCGGCTGCCGTGGAGCCGGGTAAAGAGTACAGAGGTGCAGTCATGGCAAGCGTCCGGTGAGCGTTGCTCAGGCGCCGTAGCGCTGGGCCTCGGCCCGGTCGGTGGCGTAGCTGTGCACGGTGTAGCGCATCGAGCGGCCATTGACCTCCTGCCGCACCAGGCCGAAGCCGGGCTCGCTGGCGGGCCGGTTGACGATGAAGCTCATCGTGATGGTCTCGACGCCGCGCGTGGAGTCGAAGGCCATCAGGCGGATATAGTGGTTGGGGAAAGTCTTGCGGCAGGCCTGCAGCTCCAGCATCACGCCCGCCGCGTCCTGCAGGTCGAACATCGGCATGCCGTACATCTCCCAGTAGGTGTTGCGCGGATGCGGGTCATCGGTGTATTCGACGCTCCAGGCGTAGCTCTTCTTGAGACCGTACTCGATCTGCAACGTGATCTCGGCATCCGTCAGTTCGGGCAGGAAGCTGAACTGGCCTTGCGTGATGCGAGCGGTGGGATTGGTCATCATGATCGTGATCTCCTTCAGGCAACCGACGGTGTGGTGGAAAAATCGCTGGTATCGGTGGACGCGTAGTTAAACGACACGTCCTTCCAGGTGTCGAGCGCCTGCTTCAGCGGCGTGCAAAAGCGCGCGGCAGCCTGCAGGATCTCGGGCCCCTCGTTCTTGATGTCGCGGCCCTCGTTGCGCGCCTTTACTATGCATTCGAGCGCCACGCGATTGGCTACCGCACCGGCCTGGATGCCGGCCGGGTGGCCGATCGTTCCACCACCGAACTGCAGGATCACGTCGTCACCGAACAGGTCGATCAGCTGGTGCATCTGGCCGGCATGGATTCCGCCGGAGGCCACCGGCATTACCTTGCGCAAGTCGGCCCAGTCCTGGTCGTAGAACAAGCCGCGTGGCAGGTCCTGCTTCGTGTAGCTGTCGCGGCAGACGTTGTAGTAGCCCTGCACCGTCATCGGGTCGCCCTCGAGCTTGCCAACCGCGGTGCCGGTATGCAGGTGGTCGACACCGGCCAGGCGCAGCCACTTGGCAATCACGCGGAAGCTCACGCCGTGGTTTTTCTGGCGCGTGTAGGTGCCGTGGCCGGCGCGGTGCATATGCACGATCATGTCGTTCTTGCGCCCCCAGTTGGCCATACTCTGGATCGCCGACCAGCCGATCACCAGGTCGAGCATGATCACGACCGAGCCCAGCTCCTTGGCGAACTCGGCGCGCTCATAGATGTCTTCCATCGTCGCGCCGGTCACGTTCAGGTAGCTGCCCTTGACTTCGCCGGTCGCCGCGCTCGCCTTGTTGACACCGTCCATCACGTAGAGGAAGCGGTCGCGCCAGTGCATGAAGGGCTGCGAGTTGATGTTCTCGTCGTCCTTCATGAAGTCCAGCCCGCCCTTCAGGCCTTCGTAGATCACGCGGCCGTAGTTGCGGCCCGACAAGCCCAGCTTGGGCTTCGTGGTGGCGCCCAGCAGCGGGCGGCCGAACTTGTCGAGCCGCTCGCGCTCGACCACTAAGCCGGTCGGAGGGCCCTTGAAGGTCTTGACGTAGGCGACCGGGATGCGGATGTCTTCCAGCCGCGCCGCCTTCAAAGGCTTGAACGAGAACACGTTGCCGATCAGGCTCGCTGTCATGTTAGCGATCGAGCCCTCTTCGAACAGGATCAGGTCGTAGGCCACCCAGGCAAAGTACTGCCCAGGTTGGCCTGGGACGGATTCGACCTTGTAGGCCTTGGCGCGGTAGCTGTCGCAGGCGGTCAGACGATCAGTCCACACCACCGTCCAGGTGGCGGTGCTCGATTCACCGGCCACCGCGGCGGCGGCCTCGATCGGATCGACACCTTCCTGCGGCGTGATCCGGAACAGGCACAGGACGTCCGTGTCCTTGGGTTGATAGTCGGCGTCCCAGTAGCCCATCTGGCGGTACTTGAGGACGCCGGCTGAGTAGCGCTGCTTCTTGTCCAGGATCTCTGCGTCGGCGTTGACGGTGCTTTCGGCGGGTGGTTTCACAAGGGCCTCCAAAATGGGGTGAATGAGTTGATGCCCAGACTTTAGTCATCTGGTCAGATAAGGTAAAGTCAGATATATTTTCTTTTTAAATAAGCTTTTACTTAATCATGCACATCACCTTCCGCCAGTTACGGGTATTCACTGAGGTGGCGCGCCAGGGCAGCATGCAGCGTGCCGCGGAGGCGCTGCACCTCACGCCGCCGGCGGTCTCGATGTCAATAAAGGACATTGAGTCGCAGGTCGGATTGCCGCTGTTCGACCGCGCCGGGCGCGAGCTGTCTCTATCCACCGCCGGCGAGTACTTCGTCGTCTATGCGCGACGCCTGCTGGCCACGCTGAAGGAGGCCGAGAACGCCATGGCGCGCCTTACGGGCGTCGAATCGGGCGTGCTGACGATCGGAATGGTCAGCTCAGCCAAGTACTTCCTGCCGCAGCTGCTGGCGCAGTTCCATGCCGAGCACCCCGCCGTCGAGGTGCGGCTACGCCTGGGCAATCGCGAGGAGTTGGTGACGCTGATGCGGAACAACGAGGTGGACATATCGGTGATGGGCAGAGCGCCCAAGGAATGGCCCAACCGCGCCGAACCCTTCGCGATGCACCCGCACGTGCTGGTAACGGCGCCGAATCACCCCTTCGCGCAGTTCGAGGGCGTGCCTGCAGTAGCGTTGGCGCGGGAAGGCTTCATCGTGCGCGAGCCGGGTTCGGGCACGCGCGCGGCGCTGGAGGAGTATCTCGCCTCATACCGCCTCCAGCCAATGTTCATCATGGAAATGCCGAGCGACGAGGCCATAAAACAGGCGGTGATGGCCGGCTTAGGTGTGAGCCTGGTCTCGCTGCACACCATCGGTTTGGAATGGCGCAGCGGGCTGATCGCTGCGCCGCATGTGGAGGGGCTGCCACTGATGCGACGCTGGCATCTGGTGAACGCTGCGGCCAAGATGCTGTCGCCGGCGGCCGAAGCCTTCCGCTATTTCATTCTCGAGCGCGGCGAAGCACATTTGGCAGCGATGTTCGGCGGAGAGACGGCATTGGCGTGAAACCCATCTGCGCGAGCACAACCGGGCGGTTTGCACATGAATGTGCCGGCAGTACACGAGCAAGTGCGCGCTCGCGAAGAGGGTGGCTGAACGCGGCCACTTCAGCCAATCTTATTAGGTCACAAACGTAGACGCCGTAAGACCAAGTAGTCTCATCGTCGGCGCGGCACTCTACTCTTGAAGACACCAAGCGTCTCAATTTGAGACAAGCAACTTTGAAGCAGGCAGCAGCGAGATGAAATCGCCCTTCAGGCGAGCATGTCAAACCCTTGCGATTCAACGCTGATGAAGGCCTGCGTGAAGGCCGCGAGCGCGCGGTAAAACCGGGCCTTGTGGTGTTGCCTGATCGCCTCGCACATCAGGGGCACCCAGGGCTGGACATGCCGCGCAAAAAATTCGCGCTGGCGTGTCAGGTTGGCGACCTCCACATCGTCCCCGGCAATCAGGTAGCGCATGACCTCGCACAGATAGGCCACATGGTCCTCTGTTTCCGGCATGGCCTCGTCACGCGCCAGGCCCAGTGCGGCGATGTCGGTGCGCAGGGCGGCCAGCGGTTTTTCATTCAGGAAGCCGCTGAGGTAATGGGATCCAAAGAGGTACAGCTCGGGCTTGCCCACACCGCCAAAAAGGGCCTCGTATTCCTGCCCGATGTCAGCCAGGCTTTGCTCGCGCGCCGCCGCGACCAGCTCCTGCCAGGAACTCTCGAGCACGGCCCCCGCCGCCGGTGCCTCGGTGACAGCGACGCGCATGTTGCTGTGCAGTTCGGCTGACGGCGCCGCGTAGAACAGGGCCGCGAGCAGCCCGTAGACTTCCGCGCGTGCGGTTTCTTCATCCAGCGTGGAAGGTACGAGTTGCGCTTGCATCATGAGTGTGTGTCGCCTAGCGGATATCGGTGATCTTGAGTTCGTCGTCTGCGGAGTAGATGTCGATGACCCGGCAATCGCCGCACATCTTGAGGCGGTCCGCAGCCGCGCCCTGGAACATGGCATGGCCCGCCAGCTTGCCCAGCATGGACTCGATGGCCTTGAGCGTGCCGAAGGGCTTGCCGCAGCGTATGCACTGGTAGGGCTGCATCTCGTTGAGCACGCGCGCCTCCTTGCGCTGGGGTGTCAGCAACAGCCGCGGCTGCAGCGTGATGGCGTCTTCAGGGCAGGTCACCGCGCATAAGCCACACTGCACGCAGTTCTTTTCAATGAACCTGAGTTGCGGACGTTCCGGGTTGTCCTGCAGCGCGCTGGCCGGGCAGGCGCTCACGCAGCTCAGACACAGCGTGCAGGTGTCGGTGTTGACGACCAGGCTGCCAAATGGCGAGCCCGCGCGGGGAAGCTCAATCGCTTCGGGCAGGGCGGCAGGGGCGTGGGCTATCAGGTGATCCAGCGCCAGGTCCAGCGTGCTGCGCTTTTCCTGGGCCACCGCAAAGCGGGCAGTGGCCGCAGGCACCGTGGGCCTGGCTCGGGCCAGTGTTTGCAGGCTGGCATCCAGGCCGGCGAGCGCCTGGGCATCCGCGCCCGGCGGAACGCGCACCAGCTGAAAGTGAACGCCCGCATAACCCAGGCCGCCGAGAATGGCCTGCGCCACCCGCATCTGGTCTGCCAGGCCTTCCAGGTAAGCCGGCGCCTCCTCGTCCGTGACCAGCACGGCCACCTGTGCGGCGCCAAACGCCAGCGCGCTCAGCCAGACGTCCAGACCCAGGCTGGCGGTATGCCACAAGGCCTGCGGAATCACGTTGGCGGGCACGCCCTGAACGGTTTTGTGCAGCCGGGCGGCGCGACCCAGGGCCTCGATGGCCTGCTGGCCGGCACCCTGGCTGTGCAGCAGCAGCACCGGGTGCGCACCGCCGGCCCGGGCGTAGGTGGCAAGCAGGGTCTTGAAGCGAACGCCTTGCTCGCTGGCGCGGGGGTAGGCGTAGGTGAGCGCACCGGTCGGGCAGACCGTGGTGCAGGCGCCGCAGCCTATGCACAGGCTGGGATTGACGACGATCTGCTGGCGCTCTTTCTGGCTGCTGACCGCGCCGGCCGAGCAGATGTCGATGCAGGCGTTGCAGCCAACGGTTTCG
>Ga0209343_10008737_pt1 | contig 11717 bp, 15 predicted proteins | sample RifCSPlowO2_02_FD_184026 | JGI IMG/M metagenome (GOLD analysis project Ga0209343, IMG submission 184026) | Groundwater microbial communities from Rifle, Colorado - Rifle CSP2_plank lowO2_0.2 (SPAdes) (version 2) | ecosystem: Environmental > Aquatic > Deep subsurface > Groundwater | place... | reverse complement strand
CATATACAGCGAAGGACAGACAGTTGGTAATTATACACTTTCAGAGCTTACTACTTATTATCTCCTCCAGTTAATGATAAACTCTGTAATATTCTCATATGAAGCACTGAAGGGGATATCCTTTAAGAACCCCTTGAAAAACCTCATTACCTAAAGAAATTCTATCAACTTCAGTATGGTGAAGATAAATATCTGTTGACCGAAAAATACCTTTTGGCTACTATATCCTCGGCAAAACGATTTCATAGTAGGGAATCAATTGGTGATGTAAAAATAGAAAGGAATATGAATCGCAAGAAGTTACTTATACGGCTTACATCAGGGGCATTGCAAAATGTTTCCTTCAAGGATATGATAAATCTTATTAAAGGGTTTGGTTTTGAGGTGAAAAATGTCCGGGGAAGTCATCATGTCTTTACTCATAGGGATATCCCTGAGTTGCTTAATTTGCAAGAGGTGAGAGGGGAAGCCAAGCCTTATCAAATTCGTCAATTCTTAAAGTTAGTGGAAAAATATGATCTTAGACTGGAGGATGAACAATGAAAGATTATCACATTAATATCTTTTACAGTGAGGAAGATGGCGGATATATTGCAGATATTCCAGATTTAGAGCATTGCTCCGCCTTTGGTGAGACGCCAGAAGAAGCCCTGTCACAAGTGGAAATTGCCAAGGAAGCGTGGATAGAAGCTGCCCGCCAGGCTGGAAAACCGATTCCTGCCCCTCGATACCGTCCCGCTATCTATCACGCTATCCGTTGACAAATGATTCCTATAGCAGATACCTTTCCAAAACGGCGAAATCCTTTATTCGTATAACAGCACCGTGATCTCCATACCTTGCCTGAAAAATGAGGCGGGTTATGATCGCTATAAAATATGGCTGTAGCGAAAGTCAGCTTAATATTAAAGCGTATGTTATCAATATTCATCTAATCAGAGTTGCTCACTTTTTCCATCTTACCTCAAACTTATAAAGTTACTTATTGTGGAGTTTTAATGCTACTTATATTGGAATATCCGAGTTTATATTTACTACGGAAAGGGAAAACTCGATACCAAAAAGTTGTATTAGGTGACAAATCCGCATCTAAATATGATGTTTCACCTGGACCTATAGTCGCTACAAGTTTAAAATCCCTCATATTAAGTGTAGGTCCTACAGCCCTCTCAATCCCAAATCCATCCTCACCTTGAGATTTATCTTCCCATTCCATTTTGATAGAAGTTGAGGAAATCGTAGTTACACTTTTCAAGATCGGACTTTCAGGGCCAGATAACATAATAGCACTGGATCCATTGGATGTTAAGTCAGTACCAAGAGAAAAAGAACCATCTGTAAACGCGGATAGATCAATAGTTTTTTCCAATAATGCATCTTTATTAAATAAGAGTATGATGGAGGTTCCATTTAGGCTTCCAGATACTGCAAACTTTCCATCTAAGATAGGGTCAATCCCGCCTCCAAAAAAACCGAACGTGCCATTTAATAAATCAGAGAGTGTGACGCCATTCACAAATTGGCCATTTATGTCAAAATGAGTTATACCTATTTTCCCAGACTCCGAAAAACCGAGCAGTAACGTACTCCTGTCAGGAAGAACACAAGGATTAACTCCGTACGATGGATCTGTTGTCATCCCTATATCCCCCCGAATAAGTTCATAACGTTCCCCGCTATATAATTGCCCTCTGTCAAAAGTATAGTTTATAAACATTAACCCTGTTGGCCATTCGTTCCCCACATCTATTAGATTTCCCGTTTCATCAAACAAGAAGAATTTATTAACCCTCTTAAACTCCGAAAAGTCAGAATCTCCGAAAAGAATCAAATATCCCTCAACTGTTCCAACTAATGCCCCGCATATTGAGCTCTGAATATACTCATGAGGGTTGATAGACACATTTTGGAAATTACCCCTTGTATCAAAATATAAAATCCGCTCTCTCGATGTATCACTGTGATTGCAAATCCCTGCAAAGATTCCCTTCTCTCCTCGAAAACCTTTATAGTATAACGAATCCCCTTTTTCTGACGAGAAGCCGTAATTGTTTAGATTTAAATAAGCACTGTAATCCCCATTAGAATCAAAAAAGAAGATATCTGCCCCCCTGGCAAGAACCATAACCCCTTGGTTATAAGAAATGGGATTCGGTGTATTAAGTGGTTTCTTTCCATTACTTCCACTACTTCCGCACCCAGCAGAAAGAAAAATAATCATTAAATATATATGAATAAAACACAGATATTTTATTCGGTTAGACATTTAGCTCCTATTCAAGATAGGGTTTTAATTGTTAGTTAATTTCATAAGCAAAAAGTTTGCCAGCCTTAGCAAGGGCACTCAATTTCTCCACTAATCATGAGGACATTCATACATAATTGGCACTAACGATAGACTGGAGAATGCACAGAATTAGATATGTCCCAGAATTATGCTCAGAATTATATTCAATATCTTCCCATTTTCTTCTTTTCTACTTTTTCATCATCGTGGTAACTTTTGCATTTTGCCGCGAGAAAGCTTCTTTAGTGCCAATAACCGAGCCATCATTGCATGTCATATAATTTATCATCCATTCAACACCTTGAAATAAAAATTGAATTTTAGTTAATGGAAAAGTTTTGTTAAGGTTATGTGCTTTTGTCAGGCACTTAACCACCTGCTCTTCATTTAAAAAATTCACTATTTGTTCGGGTGTAGGACTCATGATTGTGAACTCGGCTACAAAGGGGCCAGGTACGATAAATATATAAGGAATTTCTTTTCCGCTTGGAACACACTTTATTGCAAATCCTTTAACAAATGCCTTGGTGCTATCATATAGACTAGCTATATCCTTAGATATTTTTCCTGTTACATCTTTGGTAATCGCTTTTCCAATGCTTTTTGCAAACCAACCGGCTGCTATAAACTTTCCTAAATGGATTATGACTTCCGGATCAGGGATGAACGCTTTTCGAAGATGCGTAACAATTTCAATATGTTCTTTTTGTCCAAAAATTTCATTCAATGCTGACTTACATTTCTTGTATCCCCCGAGATTCATTGGGTCTACACTAATACAGGATTGATCAGTATCATTATCTATTATCTTAAATGGCCTGTTGTCTTCCTCTGATTTAGTAATAACAAAATTTTCTGTCTCAAAAGAAAACGTCCCAGTTTTTTCAAAGATTTCTTGAACGATCTCTACGCCGTGTTCCCCTTCATCTAACTGAACTAACGTAGCAGTTAAAATTTTGCCTATGGGTGGAATGATCAAATCATGCTCTACCCCAACCGGCAAAGCTTCCTTAGGTGAATTTATTTGTGTAACCATGCTCTCAAGAACTTCTTTCGTCATTCTCATTCCATGTCGATCAACACGAGTTGTTGCTCCAATACTTTTTAATTTCATTTGCTTTCTCGAAAAACATCCAACTTTTTACTGTATGGTTTGCAGCATAAAATCTTTTTGCAAATAATGTTAAGTATAATATGTCATGAAAGGATATGGGTACTCTTAACTATTAGTCATCCTTTATTTATCTCAAGGTTTAATACTTTTTAATATAATATACTTTATGCCTTTAAGATCAAACAAATCTAAGTTCCCCGTTTCAGTAACACGGGGGGATACGGATACAGAGTGAGGATATAAATACTATTTTTTTCTATTTTGTCAATTAATAACTGTGGCCTTGTAGCTCAGAAGGGCCATTTAGAGAATAATTTAGAGAATAACGCGTTGACTTCGTTTCAACCATAATGTTATAGTATTTCTATAATTAATAATTTAATAATTTATCAATTATACAAATCAGCTAACGATGGCATTATGCTGAGGGATAAAATGGCACTTTTAAAGGTCAGACAGTTTTCTCAGATTACTCTTCCAGCTAAAATCAGGAAAAAGTGAAGGAGATTATCTGCAGGTTGAAGAGGTTAAACAAGGAATCCTTTTAAAGCCAGTGGCTGTGATTGAAAAAAAATTGGCATGGGAAAAGGTATTCAAGACTAAGGAAGGGGTTAAAGAGAAAAGGCGTCCTCGAAAACTGAGTATTAAAGCAAAGGAAGAGGAAATCGCCAGGATGGTCAAGGAATCAAGAAAGAAAAAATAATATGACCAAAGCTGTTCTTGATTCAGGGGTCCTTGTGAGCGCCTTCCTTACGCCAAAGGGTGTTTCAGCCGAGCTTCTTTACCTTGCCTATCAAGAAGTTTTCCAAATTTACCTTTGCGATGAAATATTCAAGGAGATCAAACGCGTGCTTTTGGAATACCCCCACATCCGGAAGTACTACTCTTATTCTAATCGGCAAGTGACAATGTTCTGCGAAGGATTAAGAGCGGCTGTGAATCTTGTCACCAAGCTCCCTTCTATTAAAACTATAATCAATGATCCCAATGACGATATGGTTGTGGCCTGCGCTGTAAAAGCTAAGGCAAACTATATTGTCACCAGAGATGACGACATGCTGATATTAAAAAAGTACAAATGGATAAAAATTGTGCCCCCTGAAGAATTTATTGAGATTCTGAGAAAGGAAACTCTTTAATATTGTTGGCCGTATCAGGATAGTTAAAGGAAAACTCAGTGGTACTGCAGGAGTAATAGGTGCAGCAGCTATTGCCTGGAGGCAATTAGGTCATCTTTAACCTGAATATGAAAAAATATATCACACTCTTTCACATCAACTGGCAGAACTCACTTCAGTACAGATTCTCTCTGATAGTATATATCTTCGGCTACTCCCTCTACATAGGTGTCTTATTATATCTCTGGTCTGCCATATACAGCGAAGGTCAGAGCGTAGGTAATTATACCTTATCAGAGCTTACTACTTATTATCTCCTCCAGTTAATGATAAACTCTGTAATATTCTCATATGTCAGTTGGGATGTCATTGAAAACATAAAGGATGGTTATTTCTCAAATTTCCTTATAAAACCTATCGACTACTATTTCTACTGGTTTACTGTAAACCTGTCAGGAAAGATACTTGAAGGTCTATTTATAATAATAGCAGTAGGTATAATCTCCATATTTTTCCGGGGACATCTAACATTTCCGGGAACATCGGCTGCTTTAATCTATTTTCTTATCTCAGTGATACTGGGGATTGTCCTTTCCTTTGAAATGGACTTCTGTGTGGGGATGATCACCTTCTGGCTGACACAGGTGCGTACATTCAAGTTCATGCTGCAGACCATCATCCTTTTCTTTGCGGGTGCCATGCTGCCACTGGATCTTTTTCCTGACTTCCTTGTCAGGATATCAGACTTTTTACCATTCAGATATCTCGTCTATTTTCCAGTAAGCATCTATCTCGGAAAGATCAATAACCCATGGCCTTCTTTTGCAATCCTGATTGTGTGGATACTTGTATTCTATGGAATCTCACGCGTGCTGCTTTTAAGAGGGATAAAGAGGTATGAAGCAGTTGGCATATAATATTTTCAGAAAAATAAAGAGATACCTGCATCTCTACAGGGTGTTTTTATCCCAGAATCTCAAAGAGGATATGATCTACAGATCTAACTTCATCACGCTTGCTGTAATGGACATAGGGTTTGTCAGTGTCAGCGTCATCCTGTTCAAGATCATCTTCACCCATGTAACATCCATTGCAGGCTGGACATTCCACCAGTCAATCATACTAATCGGAAGCGTCGGGATTATAAGGGAGATGGCCTATCTGACTTTCAGGCGTGGATTCCTTGAGCTTGGGAATCATATACGGAAAGGGACATTTGATACATTCATGGTAAGGCCCATTGCACCCAATATACACCTTGCATTCAGGCATATCTCAATATCCGAGAGTTTCGGAGAGGCAATAACAGGTGTTGTACTTGTAATATATGGTATCTTACACTTAAACAACTGGACCTGGGTCAGTATACCGCTTTACATAATATTTCTGCTTAACTCTTTATTCGTATATTATGGGTTCAGTCTACTGATAAACAGTATAGTATTCTGGGTGATCAAAACACAGGAATTAAATACTATTGTATACTTTTTCATGGAGACCTCAAGATATCCTGGAGATATCTACAGGGGGGTCGGGAAATTCATTTTTACATTTATAATACCAATCGGGATTATTGCTACAGTCCCTGCCTCTGTGTTAACAGGACGCACATCGTGGAGTTCTGCTCTAATTGCACTTTTTGTGGGGATATCTTTTTTAACAACCGGCATACTCGTATGGAGAAAAAGTATTGAACACTACTCATCTGCGAGTGGATAAAAAATAAACAATGTCTACTTCAATACAGGTAAAGAATCTCTCCAAGACCTATGAGTACTTTAAAAAAGAGGCCGGCCTCACCGGCTCTCTTAAAAGCCTGTTTTGGAGAGAGAAGTTATATAATGAAGCACTGAAGGGGATATCCTTTAAGATAGATGAGGGAGAGCTTATCGGATTCTTAGGACCAAATGGTGCAGGGAAGACAACTACCCTGAAGATACTCTCCGGCATACTCTATCCAACCTCAGGGGAGGCCGTTGTTCTGGGATATGTACCATGGAAGAGGTCTCCTGAATATCAGAGACAGTTCTCGATCGTAATGGGACAGAAAAATCAATTGTGGTGGGACCTCCCGGCACAGGAGTCGTTTCAGTTAAATAAAGAGATATATGAAATAGACACAAAGACTTACAGAAACAATTTAGATGAGCTTATTGAACTTTTTGAAATAAAAGATATATTGGATATTCCTGTAAGGAAGTTGTCAATGGGGCAGCGTATGAAGTGTGAACTTTCTGCTGCCCTGCTCCACTCCCCGAGGGTGCTCTTCCTCGATGAGCCTACCATAGGACTTGATATCATCTCCCAGGAAAAGATAAGGCATTATATCAGTGAGTACAACAAGATAAAGAAGACGACCGTGCTCCTTACAAGCCACTACATGCGGGACGTTGAGAGGCTGTGCGGGCGCGTAATTGTCATAAATAACGGTATCATTGTATATGATGGCTCTGTCCAGGACCTGATGAACACATATGGAAAGCACAAGATCATACGTCTCAGACTCTCAAAGGAATACACTGAAAATGGACTTGCAAAATACGGAGAGATATTAGAACGTGACGGCCTTTGCGTAGTATTAAAAACAGGGAAAGAAGACATCGCAGCCTCTACAGCCAGGATACTCAATGAACTCCCTGTTGAAGACCTTTCAGTCGAAGAGATAGAGATAGAAGAGGTCATTAAGAAAATATTTACCGGATAAGGAGTCTATTTATGGAATTAACCAGGGATGACATATTAAAACTAATGCAGGATAAGGCATACCGGCCGCTTCTCTTAAAAGAGCTGATAGGGCTGTTCAATGTATCAAGAAAGGAGCGGCCGGTATTTAAAGAGATGATAGGAGATATGCTGGAGAAGGGTTTAATCGTAAAGATCAGGGGAGACCGCTATGGTCTTCCAGGAAAGATGAACCTGATAACCGGTGTCCTCCAGGGCCACCCGGATGGTTATGGTTTTGTGAAATCTGATCTTGAAGGAGAGGCTGATTTATTTGTCCCAAAGAGAAATATGATGGGCGCCATGCATAATGACCGCGTAGTAGCCAGGATAGAGTCTGCTGACAGAGGTGGTCGTCTGGAAGGCCGCATCATTAGGATATTGGAGCGTTTTCATAGCAGGATCGTCGGCCGTTTTGAGAGGGGGAAAAATTTCGGTTTTGTCATCCCTTCTGACAGAAAAATATCCCATGACATCTATATTCCCCCGAAATTATTTAACAAGGCTAAAGATGGAGATGTTGTTGTAGCAAAGATAATTGCATATCCTCAGAAGACAAGGAACCCCGAAGGAGAGATTATTAAGGTCCTGGGACGGTCATCAACCCCCGGCATTGATACAGGGATGATCATTGAAGAGTATGAGCTCCCCACTGAATTCCCTGAGGATGTTATAACAGAGGCTGAGGCACTTCCCGGAGAAGTTGCTGAATCGATGTTAAAAGAGAGGGTTGATCTCCGCAGTCTCAAGACTGTAACCATAGATGGGGAAAGGGCAAAGGACTTTGACGATGCAGTTTCTATTGAAAGACTGCCTGACGGTCGATTCAGGCTTTGGGTCCATATTGCAGATGTAAGCTACTATGTCCCCTGGGGTTCTGAACTTGATAATGAGTCCTATAACCGCGGGACCAGTGTTTATCTGCCAGACAGGGTTATTCCCATGTTCCCGGAAAGACTCTCAAACCATATATGCAGCCTGAACCCGCGGGAAGATCGTCTGACACTGACCGCAGAGATGATGTTTGACGGGAATGGAAATCGTATAAATTATAAAATATATGAAAGCGTAATAAACAGTAATGAGCGGATGACCTATACTGCAGTAAAAGAAATACTGGAAGATGAAGATAGTAAAATCATATCAAGATATAGTGACCTTATAGAGACATTCCATCTTATGAGGGAGTTATGTCTGAAGCTAAGGGCAAAGCGGATGGGGCGTGGAAGCATAGACTTCGACCTCCCTGAGCCTGAGATTATCCTTGATCTCCAGAGCAAAACAATCAATATTGTAAGGTCGGAAAGGAATATAGCCCACCAGATCATCGAAGAGTTCATGCTTGCTGCTAATGAGACCATTGCTCAGCATATGGGAAACAAAGAGATACCCTTTATTTACCGTGTCCATGAATCACCTGATGAGGATAAGATCATGGAGTTCAATGAATTTATGGAGGACCTTGGCTACAAGTTTAAGCTGAACCATCAGCAGCCGAAGACCTTTCAGAGATTGTTAAATAAATTAGAGGGTAAGAGTGAGGAGACACTTATAAACCAGTTATTACTCCGCTCTATGAAACAGGCACGATACTCTACTGAGAATATCGGTCATTTCGGGCTTGCCTCAGAGCACTACACTCATTTCACCTCTCCAATCCGGAGATACCCTGACCTCATTGTGCACCGTCTTATTAAGGAGGTTTCAAAGAACCGCCGTATCAAAGAAGAGAGAAAGTCCCTGCTTGACGCTAAATTGAAGGATATAGCAAAGCATTCTTCAGAGCGGGAGAGGTTATCAATGGAGGCAGAAAGGGAGGTTGTGGAATTAAAGAAGCTGGAGTTCATGCAGGATAAGATCGGCTCAGAATATGATGGTGTTATATCAGGTGTGGTGGCATTTGGCTTTTTTGTAGAGCTTGAGGACATCCTTGTAGAGGGGCTCGTACGCGTAACTTCTATGTATGATGATTTTTATAGATTTGAGGAAAGGCAGCACAGACTTGCAGGCGACAGGACAGATAAGGTTTATCGATTGGGCGATAAGGTCAGGGTACGGGTGGACAAGGTAGATATGGAGAAGAGAAAGATAGACTTCATATTGGCATGATGATAAAATGAGGTACTATGAAGCTTAAAAAGGAAAGGGTTTCAATATTAGCAAGGAATATTATAGAAGGACTTATAGAAAAGGGGAGTATTATTCCTAATATCCCCAAAGGGGATCTGACAGGCAAGATAGAGAATATAATTACTGAAGATTTGATGGTTGAAGACAGGATCAACGAAGAGGTCCGGGAGATAATGAAGGCATATTCAAAACAGATAGACCAGGGGAGTATCAATTACAATAAGATGTTCCAGATGATAAAGAATAAGCTCGTTCAGGAGCGAAGCATAGTCCTCTGATGATACTGAACGAAGACAAGATAAGCCACTTATCACACCTTATATTAAATGATCTTAAAAAGGGTCTCGCAACATTTAAAGAAGATGAGATAACGGTCCTGAGGGAGATCAAACGGCTGATAATCGCTGAATTGCGCATCGATGAACAGGTGGATACAATAGTCAGAAAGAAACTAACACCCTACACTATTAAGAACCCGGAAGGGACACCGGAGTGGAACTTCCAGTACAATCGGTTCTTTGAAGAAGAGATGCGAAAGAGACGAAGATAATCACGGATTAACAGACTTTATCGTTGGATGATGATATGCACAGTGAAATAAAAACCTATGCAAAACACTGGAAAAGGCATCTCAACGCAATGGAGAAAACACGCCAGGTACTTTTCAAAAAGGCACTGGATGATGCCGCTAAGATAGCCAATTATCTCAGGGAAAGGTATGGATGCGAAGAAATCTATCTGATAGGCTCGATCCTTGAAAAGGAGCGGTTCTCGGAGAAGTCCGATATAGACTTGGTTGTAAGAGGATTGCCCAAAGAGAGGTACTTTCATATATTGGCAGAGATCAGGGACATCACCGATTTTTCCACAGACATAATTCCTTACGAAGACGCCAATGAGTTGATAATAGAGACCGTTAAAAAAGAAGGGAAACAGTTATAAGAATGATAGACAGATTTCAACAAAAGGTGCAGAGGGTTGTCTCTGAGATAGAAGAGGAGCTGACAAACATAGAGAGACTTCTTTCGGAGCTGAATGAACACCAGAAGGAAGAACCACGGAATACCTTCTACCTCAGGGCCATTGGTTCTATTTTTCATGACTTCTATTGCGGGGTAGAGCGAATATTCGAGAGGATTGCGGAAGAGCTGAATGGTGGGATCCCTGCGGGTGAGAACTGGCATATCCACCTGTTAAAGGACATGACTCTGCAGATTGACAAGGTTCGGCCTCCTGTAATATCAAAAGAACTTTCCGCTGAACTCAGGGGATATTTGGAATTCCGCCACAGGTTCAGGAATATATATGGATTCGAGCTGGAATGGGATAAACTGAAGGGTCTGAAAGAAGACATGCCCAACGTAGCGGCAAGATTCAAAAAGGAAATACAGGAATTTATTGAGTTTATGAAAAAACTGGCAGAGGAGTGATGTTAGGTATAGAGGATAAATATGAAATAGAGATAGAAGCACTCAAAAGAAGAATCAGGAGAAACTATCAATCAGGCTTATCTCTTTTCCTTCTCCTCAAAATACAGGCACTTCTCTCCGGATGCCTGCTGTACCACAATAGAAGATATCTGCTTACTCTTAAACCCCATTTTCTTACATCCATAAGGAAAGTCCTTTTCCCATGTAATATAAAATTGCCTGCACTTAAAGCAGTCTGTCTCTTTTTCCACTGAACAACCTTACCCTTATCCCGTGAAGCTTCTGATATTGTTTTGGGAATATAGTTTTAAGCCTTGAGAGATAACGTCTTACAGTATTACTTGATCTTGAGATCATTACAATCCCTATAATAAACGGGACAAAGCCCGGGAATAATGGCAGCATGAAACCTATAATACCTATGGCTATAAGAAAACTCCCAATTATAAATAATATAGACCGCTTAACCATTTATTCGATCTTTAGTATAGTTTCTGTTATCTCTTTATCTATGATCCTGAAGCCCCGCATCTCATGGTCACCATTGTCTTTAATCGAAATTATTATATACACAGCTTCAGGATAATAGGCAAGATTTACATCTGTCATTGAAGGATAGGCAGGGTGATTCGGATGGGAATGATATATGGCCTTTAATTCTAAACCGAGATTCCTCATCTCTTTGAAGACCATGATCTGCTCCTTTGGGTCCATAAGATAAGAAACCCTTGAGCTGTCTGTATTAGTCATTTTATAGATATGGGATATGTCATCCCCTTTACCACCGAGTATCCCGCAGCACTCAAGGGGAAAATCCGTTCTGGCATGTTCAACCATTTCCTTATGAATACTGGAAGGAATTTTGATCATATCGGGGGATAATTAACTTGCTGCTGATACTTTTCTATGAATATCAG
>Ga0209343_10008735_pt1 | contig 11718 bp, 4 predicted proteins | sample RifCSPlowO2_02_FD_184026 | JGI IMG/M metagenome (GOLD analysis project Ga0209343, IMG submission 184026) | Groundwater microbial communities from Rifle, Colorado - Rifle CSP2_plank lowO2_0.2 (SPAdes) (version 2) | ecosystem: Environmental > Aquatic > Deep subsurface > Groundwater | place: Rifle... | reverse complement strand
ATGCATCAGGTAATGTATATGCAGTTGGAGGCTTCAGAAACACAGTTGATTTTGATCCTGGCCCGGGTATTATGAATATAACCTCCGGACTTGCAAATTATGATGATATCTGGTTTGCAAAATATAACAGTAGTGGAACGCTTTTGTGGGTAAAAATCCTGACTACCCCGTCTGTCTATGGTTCAGTTGCCAATCAATTAACTATTGATGGTGATGGAGACATCTATATAGCCGGAAGATGTCAAGGGGCATTAGATCTTGACCCGAACGCGGGTACATTACTCCTGCCTGTCAGCAGCAATTGGTTCCTGGCAAAATATGATTCTGATGGAAATGTAGTTTGGGGAACAGGTAGCTATACTGGAAATGGTATTAACTTTTCCATTACGGACCTTTTTATTAATTCAAATAACGAATTGGTGAGTTTGGGAGACCTTGGATCTGGACCACCCAGGTTTACTTTAATTACCTATAACCGCACTACTGGTGGTCAAATTAATAGTTATTCACTCAACTTACCCTCAGGTTATACTTTTAATTCTTCTTATAATACTGATTTTTACAAAGCAACACAAGACATCAATGGAAATTATGTGCTATGCGGAGCCTTTCATGGAGGGATGGACGCTGATGTTACTGCCGGCACCACAGTACTGACAAGTATCAATGTACTGAACCGTGCTGATATGTTCATTTGTAAATACAGTGCTTCCATGGTTTTGCAATGGGGTTTTTCTATTGGAGGAATAAACGGACAGGGTATTTATTCATCTGGTATTGTTACTGATGCAAATGGAAATGTATATGTAAGTGGCACCTTAAAGGATACAATAGATTTTGATCCTGGTTCCGGAACTGTATTGCTTTACCCTGACAATGTTGTAAACGGCAGAGGTTTTATTGCTAAGTATTCATCATCGGGCAGTCTCATTTGGGCAAAACTAATGACAGATACGCAGGGATTAGGAGCCAATGGTCAATTATTTCTTCATGATATTAAGTTAAGTGCTAATGGGAGCAGCATCTATTTCATAGCACAAAATTCACATTCCAGCGATTATAATACCTCGCAATTGGTTGATTTAATTTTTCCGGTTGTCTATAAGGAACAGGGGGATGTATTAGGCAATATTGACTTAAATGGTAATCTGTTAAATGCGAATACAATTAACAGAGCGGATTATAATGTATATCCTGATAGGTCGTTTTGGATAGACGGCAACAACAATATATACATAGCATCTGAAGAGCTATATCAAAATTCAACCCAATTCACCACTTTAAGTTTTGGGGCGTGTAAAAATGATCCGGTTGTTCTTCCGGTTAATATGCAATCGAGAGGGGCTTCCATTTCAAAATACTCACCTTGCAATACTCCTCCTGTAATAACCACCCAACCTCAGGATACTATAGGCTGCGAAGGCTTACCTTTGACAATAAATGTAGGAGTAAGCGGTGCAACCTGTAAGAAATATCATTGGATGAAACTGATCGACCATGTTAGTTTCATCTCCTGGGATTGGCAATCGGATAGTGCCGCTTTATATTTTCCGGCTTTTAGTGTAAGTGATACAGGAAGATATATCTGTACCATAGAAGGCGAATGCGGCAGCAGCAGCACACAGCAGTTTGTAATTGGTGGGCCATTTACCGCGGTAAGTGTAAATGTTGCACAGCCACAAGTAGTCACTTTATGCTCAGGTACCAGCTATACATTCAATTTCTCAAATTTCAATACGGTTACAGGGACTGCACCTATAATTTACCAGTGGAAAAAAGGAAATACAGTGTTGTCCAATTCATCAAGTGCTACTTTAACGAATATTACTTCTGCCAATTCGGGGACCTACTATGGCATAGCATCTAACCTTTGCTGTGCGGATACATTAGAAATTGATTTTACCGTTCAAACAACAAGTTCCTCTTTAAATCAAACAGCCTGTAATGCATATACGTTAAATGGACAAACTTACACTACAAGTAACACCTACACTCAAACCTTAACAAATAATGCTGGTTGTGATAGTTTATTAACGCTAAATCTAATAATACTAGACTCCTCTGCCGTAACAATTAATCAAACGGCCTGTGATGCATTCACGCTAAATGGACAAACCTATACTGCAAGCGACACCTATATGCAAACGTTAACAAATGAAGCAGGTTGTGATAGTGTTATTACATTAAACCTTACAATAAATACAGTGGATTCCTCTGTAGTTTTAAACAGCAATATATTAACAGCAAACATAACAGGTGCCACTTACCAATGGATTAATTGCGGCAATGCAAATGCCATCATCCCAACTGAAACCAACCAAAGTTTTACTGCGCTTGCCAGTGGAAGCTATGCAGTAATTTTAACTATGAATGGGTGTATTGATACTTCGGCCTGTTTTTCGTTTACCAGCGTGGAAATTGCGAAGAATGCCTTTGGTAGCCAAATCTCAATATACCCAAGTCCTGCACAGGATTTCCTTTTCATAGAAGGAGATTTTCAAGAGCAGATAAAAATAACGCTTACAGATGTTTCGGGGAAACAGGTTTTAAGCAAAATTGAAAATGGTTTGACCCGGAAATATGAATTAAATACCGAAGGTTTATCAAATGGGATGTATCTGTTAAAAATTCAGGGGGTGAATCAACAGGTAATAAGAAAGGTGAGTATTATTCATTGATGAGCCTGGTTGTAAAAGATAAGTCACAAGCCAGGTTGCTTATTTAATGGATGTGCACAAAACTGTGTTTTTACAGGTTAAGTATAGGTTACAGGTGGCGATATCCCATTATTTTTTAATAAAGAATAAAAAAATGAAAAAAAAATTACAACATTCCGCTTTAATTGCAACGCTCGCCATTTTTGGCTTGAGCAATGATGTAATCGCCCAAAAAATTGCAGGAGGGACAGCCCACTCCCTTTCGCTTTGTAATGATGGAACAGTTAGGGCTTGGGGAAGAAATTCCGATGGTCAGCTTGGAAATGGAAGCAATGGAGCCGGTAACTATTTACAGGGCCAGGTAAGTTCTCTTACCGGAGTTACTGCTGTTGCAGCAGGAGGGTATCAGTCCCTTGCACTTAAAAATGATGGGACAGTTAGAGCTTGGGGAAAAAATAGCGATGGTCAACTTGGAAATGGAAACAACACCAATAGCAATGTACCTGTGCAAGTGGGTACTCTCACAGGAGTGACTGGCATTGCAGGAGGAAGGTATCATTCCATTGCCTTGAAAAATGATGGTACGGTTTGGGCTTGGGGAGGGAATTACGATGGTCAACTTGGAAATGGAACCTTAGTCAATAGCAATGTTCCAATACAAGTAAATTCTATCACAGGTATTATTTCTATTGCTGGAGGAAAAGATCAGTCCATTGCTCTAAAGAATGATGGCACAGTTTGGGCTTGGGGAAGAAATGACGATGGCCAACTTGGAAATGGAACTTATACTGGCAGCAAAGTTCCCCTGCAGGTAAATTCTCTGACAGGAGTGATTGCCATTGCAGCAGGAGATTATCATTGCCTCGCTTTGAAAAATGACGGTACGGTTTGGACTTTTGGAAGAAATAACTACGGCCAACTTGGGAATGGAACAAACACTAAGAGTAATGTTCCTGTCCAGATAAGTGGTATCAACAGCATCACTGCCATTGCAGGGGGAGGCTTCCTGTCCCTTGCTCTGAAAAGTGATGGCACAGTCAGGGCTTGGGGAGATAATTTCAATGGTCAGCTTGGAATTGGAACCAACGCCAACAGCAATGTTCCCGCACAGGTAAATTCTCTTACAGGAGTAATAGCCATTGAAGGGGGTGATTACCATTCTCTTGCATTGAAAAGTGACGGTACCGCTCAGGTATTTGGAAGAAATGACGATGGTCAGCTTGGGAGTGGAACCACTACAAATAGCAATATCCCTGTGCTTGTAAACGGTTTATGCAGTAATTCCACAGGAGTAGAAGAAAATTTAAAAACGAATATATTTTCTGTTTATCCAAACCCATCAAATGATTTTATAACTATTGAAAACAAAAATGGGAAATTAATTTCGCCTTATGTTATTATCAACTGTTTGGGCCAGCAAATAGTAACAGGCAAATTAACAAGTGAAAAGACAACACTGGATATTAGCGGTTTACAAGAAGGTATTTATCTGATACAGATTGGAGAAGCAAAAAAGAAGTCGTTTAAATTGATAAAAAAATAAAATGTTAAAAAAAACAATGAAAAACAAAAAATTTACTTTTTGTAAAAGTATCAGAACAAAAAATACATTCAAATTAGTTGCAACCCTCGCCATATTTGGCTTGAGCAATGATGTAACCGCTCAAAAAATTGCCGGTGGAACGAACCACTCCCTTGCCCTTTGTAACGATGGTACAGTTAATGCCTGGGGTCTTGGTACCAATGGCCAACTTGGAAATGGAAACAATATTACCAACAATAATGCACCAATACCCGTGTTATCTTTAACTGGCATCACAGACATTCAGGGTGGCGTTCATTTTTCCCTTGCCCTTAAAAATAATGGCACAGTTTGGGCTTGGGGAAAAAATATCGATGGTCAACTCGGAAATGGAAACAATACTGATACCAACGTTCCTGTGCAGGTAAGTTCACTAACAGGGGTGATTGCGATTGCAGCAGGTTTTTATCATTCGCTTGCCCTGAAAAGTGACGGCTCGGTCTGGACTTGGGGAGAAAACGACTTTGGTCAACTTGGAAACGGAACGTTAATAAGCAGCAATATTCCTGTTCAGATAAGCGGGGTTTCAACAGCTATAGCCATTGCAGTGGGAAGTGGTCATTCTCTTATCGTTAAAAGTAATGGTACGGTTTGGGCTTTAGGAAGAAATTTCTCCGGTCAGCTTGGAAATGGAACTACCAATATCAGCCAGGTTCTTGTCCCTGTTAGTAATCTCACCGGTGTAATTGCAATAGCAGCAGGTGCAGAATATTCTCTTGGGCTTAAAAATGACGGCACAGTTTGGGCCTGGGGAAATAATAATTACGGCCAACATGGAAATGGAATTACCGGTACTGCAAGTAATGTGCCTCTGCAGGCAAATGGTATCACAGGCATTACTGCAATTGCTGCGGGCTGGTATCAGTCTGTTGCCCTTAAAAATGATGGCACGGTTCTGACTTGGGGAAGAAATGACTACGGTCAACTGGGAAATGGAACTTTAACCAATAGTAACCTTCCTGTTCAGGTAAGCGCTCTTACAGGTGTTTCTGCCATTGAAGCAGGATGGTCTCATTGCCTGACCCTGAAAAGTGATGGCAGCGTTAAGGCTTGGGGCAGAAATGATTATGGTCAGCTTGGAATTGGAACCTACACCAACAGTAGCGTTCCGGTGCAGGTAGCAGGTTTATGCAGTAATTCCACAGGGGTAGAAGAAAATTTAAAAACGAATATATTTTCTGTTTATCCAAACCCATCAAATGATTTCATAACTATTGAAAACAAAAATGACAAATTAAGCTCCGTTTATGTTATCTTTAACACTATAGGACAACAAGTATTAACAGGCAAATTAATAGCTGAAAGTACAACACTGGATATAACCCAATTACCATCGGGTTTTTATTTTCTTCAAGTTGGAGAAACAGACAAGAAATCGTTTAAATTAATAAAAAAATAAAACCAAAGCTTCAATGAAAAAAACAAATCTCCTCCTTTACGTATTATCTATACTTGCATCTTACAACTCTTTGGCCCAACAATTTGCGTGGGTAAATAAAATTGGTAGTCAGCAGTATGAAGAAAGCAAATCTATAACAACAGATTTCTTAGGAAATGTCTACTCTGCCGGACGTTTTATGGACACAGTAGATTTCGATCCGGGGCCAGGTTCCGCAATTTTGATTGTGCCCCCTGGTAATAGTAATACTTTTATTCGTAAACTAGATAAATTCGGGAATCTTTTATGGCTTAAAAGTTTTGGAACCAGCAGTGGAGCAACTTCAATAACAACAGATACCTTAGGGAATGTTTATACTACAGGCTGGTTTCAGGGCACTGTTGATTTTGACCCTGGTATTGGCACCTTCAATTTAAGTAACGGTCAAATGTATATAAGCAAATTGGATTCGGCAGGAAATTTTGTTTTTGCGAAAAGTATTTCATCTCAAGGGGGAGCTATTAATAGTCTTATAATAAAAGTTGATAATTACGGAAACATTTATACAACCGGTATTTTCAATTATACTGTTGATTTCGATCCGGGTCCTGCAACTTTTAATTTAACTGCAGCTGGTAATTACGATATTTATATAAATAAATATAATGCTTTGGGAGATTTTGTGTGGGCTAAACAAATTGGGGGGGTTAATTATGACAATGTAAATTCGCTAGCTATTGACAGATTTGGAAATGTTTATACAGCCGGGTATTTTCAAGGGACTTTAGATTTTGATCCAAGCCCAACAACTTTTAGCCTAATATCGTCTGGTAAAGATGGGTATATAAATAAATTAGATTCGGCAGGAAATTTTGTGTGGGCTAAAAAAATGGGTGGTACGGCCGCTGATGAAGCTTTAGCTATCACTACTGATGTTTTGGGCAATTTATATATAACCGGCTATTTTGCCGGAACCGCAGACCTTGATCCTGGCCCAGGTGTTTTCAATTTAATATCATCTGGATTTGATGATATTTTTATCAGTAAATTAGATATTACAGGAAATTTTGTATGGGCTAAAAGGGTTGGCGGTACAAATGGCGAGCGCGTTTACTCTATTGCACTTGATACTTCAAGCAACGTTTATACAACCGGTTATACATCGGGTGGTGGGGATTTCGATCCTGGGACTGGAATTTTCAATTTAAATAATGGTGGAGTTTTTCTCAGCAAGCTCACTAATACCGGTGATTTCGTTTGGGCCAAAATCATTAGCGGCCAAAATGTTGTTGGTTATTCAATTTGTGTTGGACCCAACGGTTTTGTTTATTCTACAGGTCATTTTACTAATGGAACCACAGATTTTGATCCGGGTCAGGGAACTTTTTATATGCAGCCAAGTGGAGGTGACGATGTTTACGTTCATGCTACTTGTAATTTCGTGATAATTCCTGGCATTAACAATTCTGTATGTGAAGGGCAAAATTTAAATTTATCCGTAAATACCATTCCGGGAGCAGGCTATAGCTGGACAGGGCCAAACGGTTTTTCCTCAATAAGTCAAAATCCAATTATTACAGGCACAACTATCTTAGCAGGAGGTGTATATACTGTTACAGTTAATAATGGTGGCTGTTCTGCAAGTGAAACAGTTACCGTTACTGTAAAACCCGCACCAATAGTTACCCCAAGCAGTAACAGTCCGGTTTGCCAGGGACAAACTTTAAATTTAACCGTAAATAATGCCGGAGCAGGTTCTTACTATAGCTGGTCAGGTCCAAACAATTTTATTTATGCAAGCACTACAACCAATGCAGGTGTTTCCAATACCACTTCTGCGGCAAATGGATCTTATAAAATAAAAGTAACAGGTTTAAATGGCTGTGTGGATAGCAGTTTGTTAAATGCGGTGATAAATATACTGCCAATAATAGCAATTTCTTCTTCATCGGACGCTGTTTGTGCAGGGAATAATGTCACACTTACAGCTATCGGAGCAAACACTATTTCGTGGTCAGGAGGAATAAGTAATGGTGTTCCATTTACCCCCTCATCAACTGAAACATATATTGTTACAGGAACTGATATCAATGGGTGTTCAGGCACCTCCGCTAAAGAAATAATTTTTAATGAATTACCCGTTGTTACCATTTCAGCGTCAACCAACATAAAATGCAGTGGTACCTGTAACGGTAGTGCTACGATAACAGTCTTATCTATTGCGCCTCCATATAGCTATCTGTGGGGCCCAGAGGCTAATAATCAAATCACGGAAACAGCTGTTTCCTTATGTCAGGGAATATATCCTGTTGTTATAACCGACATAAATGGATGTACTATACAAGAAAATGCCACAATTGCGGTAAATACAGTAGCAGATCCAAATATTTACCTTACCAACCTGGCTGCTGTTGATCAGATAAACATCTCTCCTTCTTTTGCGGCTCATTATACGTATAATCTGCCATCAACAATCAATGCTCCTCCATCAAACCCCCGGAATTTTGTTGACCCCGGAAAAAGAGCAAGGTTTAAAGTAGAGTGCACAAATGAAAAATTCAATGGACAATCCATTGTAAGCGGTATTTGTAAAGTACGTTCTAATAATCCTTATATCACAATTACTGACAGTTCTTCGGCTCTTAATAATATTGGCTGGAATGATAAAGCCTGGTCTGCGGACGAATTTGAGATCAATATTGATCCGAATACTCCTCCCGGTACAAATGCTTATATTGATTTTATTGTACAGGAAAGCGGACAGGAATATTCAACTACCTGTATTGCTATTCCAATTACACCATTGGTATATTCAGCAACCACACCTTTCACAATTGATGATGATAACAACCCTGATAGCCAGGGAAATGACAATGATATTTGTGATGCAAATGAAATTATTGAGTTTTATCCATGGTTAGATAATATCTCAACACTGGATGCTGAATTTGTAAGGGGCCGTTTAGAAAACCTTGATAATCATAGCTATATAAATATATGGAATGGCGTTCCCGGCATCAACACAACAGTATATGATGCAGGCTGGTGGAACTATTCGTTTGCTCAGCCTCAAACAGTTGCTTCAAATTCCTTCAACACAACACCGGAATATGATTTTGTTTTTAACTATAACAACACAACTATTATAAACAACTTTAAATTATATATGGTTATGGCTGGCGGTTTTAAACTGTTTTCAGGTACAGCGCTTTCTTTGGTTCAATGGTCGCTTCCGTTTACTTTTTCTGCTACAGGATCAACATCAATTACTGAAGCAGAAAATGCAGATGGTTTAATTGTTTATCCAAACCCTTCAAATGGAAATGTTCAATTTTCAATGGATAATGGCCAGATTAAACATGTTAAAATTTATAATCAAATAGGAGTTTTGGTTTATCAATCCGAAAAAGAAACGAAAGAGTTAAATTTAACAGGATACCCTAAAGGTGTTTATTTAATTCAGGTTCAATCAGCAGATAAAATCATTAGCAAAAGAGTTGTTATTCAATAAAAGTAATGAGTAAAATAAACCCCCTTCGGGTAAAAAATTTGAACGGTATTTTTCATTCCACAAAAAAATATCAGGAATAGCCGTATTTATCAGAAGACTAAATTCTGCTTAAAAAAAGATGTCCGGATTGTTTTTTAAAAAACAATCAAAATAAAAATAAGGCACAAAATTGCACTTTTTGGACTTAAAATCTAATAAATAGCTAAATAAGCTTTTTTATAAAGCTTATTTTACTATATTTGTGCCTGTATGGCACTAAATCCGTTTTCAGAGGAACAAATTATTGCAAGGCTTCAATTCTAAAATCCCTGGTGGGCAACAGGTAATTTAGATGATTATTATAAATCATTTAAGCCCCGGCTATATTTCAACCTTTTTTATCCATTAGTAAAAAACACTTCGGTTCACAGAGCCACCGTGCTGATGGGGCCTCGCAGGGTGGGTAAAACTGTAATGTTGTATCATACGATTCAACAATTAATCGCAGAAGGAGTGTCACCTCAAAAAATTTTGTACGCTTCCATCGAAACACCAATATATAACAACATACAGCTGGATGAACTTTTTAAAATAGCTAAAAAGGCTTCAGGTAACATGGATTCAAATGATTGGTTTGTTTTTTTTGATGAAATTCAATATCTTAAAGACTGGGAAGTACATCTCAAAACATTGGTAGATGTTTATCATCGGACAAAATTTATAGCCAGTGGCTCAGCTGCGGCTGCTTTAAAGCTAAAAAGTAACGAAAGTGGAGCTGGACGTTTTACTGATTTTATGTTGCCGCCTCTCACTTTTTATGAGTTTATTCATCTTAAAAATTTGGGAACCCTTATTAAACCGGATATCATTAATTGGAAAGGCAATATTGCTATATTTTCCGCTACTACAAATATTAGTGAGCTGAATAAACATTTTATTAATTATCTGAACTTTGGAGGGTACCCCGAAGTTATTTTTAACCCTGAAATACAAAGTAATCCCGGCAGGTTTATGAGGGCTGATATTGTTGATAAAGTACTGCTAAGAGATCTGCCGGGCCTTTATGGTATTCAAGATGTACAGGAACTTAATTCTCTTTTTACAACTATTGCCTGGAACAGTGGCCAAGAGTGCAGCATAGATGAATTAAGTAAAAGCAGCGGTGTAAAAAAAACAACACTCCGTCAATACCTTGCATATCTTGAAGCGGCCTTTTTAGTACATATAGTTAAAAGGGTTGACCAGAAAGCCGGTCGGTTTCAACGTGAAAATTTTTTTAAAATATATCTTACAAACCCATCATTGAGAAGTGCCTTATTTGCACCAATTACCGCGGAAGCGGATGGTATGGGTGCCATCGTGGAAACAGCTGTTTTCAGCCAATGGATGCAGCGCACCTCTTTTATACCCTATTATGCACGTTGGAAAAATGGAGAAGTTGATTTAGTGAACATCAGCAGAAAAACAAATAAACCTGATTGGGCTGTTGAAATAAAATGGAGCAATCGGTTTTTTGAAGCCCCAAATGAGTTAAAAAGTCTTGCTTCATTTTGCCAGGAAAATAATTTATCTCAAGCTTTATCTACTACTATTGATAAAACAGGAATTAAAGAGCATAAGAATATCCAAATTCAATACCTGCCCGCTGCAGTATACGCATACAACGTGGGGAAAAATACGCTTGAAAGCCAAAAATAATTAATTTAAATTTTAAATGTTCCACTATCTCAATAACTAAAAAAAACAAACTCAAATTTAGCCAAATCCTTAGTTACAATTTAAAAAATAAACCAATCATTACCTAAACTCAAATTTTGTCAAAAGCAAAAATCTGGTTTTAAACACTCCTGATTTTACCGTCTTTGTTTGATATTGAATACCATCTCATATCTCATATCTCACATCTCATATCTCACATCTCACATCTCACATCTCACATCTCACATCTCACATCTCACATCTCACATCTCATATCTCACATCTCATATCTCACATCTCACATCTCATATCTCATATCTCACATCTATTCTTTACCTTTGTTAAATGAGTTCCTCTTCCAAAAAATCGCGCCCTCTCTTTTGGTTCTACATCCTTGTAGCTTATGTGATTTTGCAGTTTGTCTGGTGGACGTATTCCATGCTGGAGCTTAATAATGAAATTTATTATCTGAAAACCGAACTTAATCTCTTAAAAGGTGAAACCCTTGATGAGGTGGTATTAAAGGGCAATGAAATGAACCAAAAGCTTCACAAACGCTGGGTAATGATTTCGGGTGAAGGGATTGTTTTTATCGGGGTTTTATTTTTAGGCTTCCTGCAAATCCGTAAAACATTTAAAAGGGAAGAAGAACTTGCACAACAGCAGCAAAATTTTTTGTTATCCGTTACCCACGAATTAAAATCGCCTATTGCATCCACTAAGTTACAATTACAGACACTTCAAAAACATGAGCTTAACCGCGAAAAACAAAAAGAGATTTTAACTAACGCCATCAATGATACGGAACGCTTAAATAACCTGGTAGAAAACATATTGTTAGCCGCCAAAATTGAAAACAATGTGTATTTACTTCATAAGGAAAAGTATAATTTATCGGAATATATCAGCGAAG
>Ga0209343_10008734_pt1 | contig 11719 bp, 9 predicted proteins | sample RifCSPlowO2_02_FD_184026 | JGI IMG/M metagenome (GOLD analysis project Ga0209343, IMG submission 184026) | Groundwater microbial communities from Rifle, Colorado - Rifle CSP2_plank lowO2_0.2 (SPAdes) (version 2) | ecosystem: Environmental > Aquatic > Deep subsurface > Groundwater | place: Rifle... | reverse complement strand
GCAGATCCGGTCGCCCGGATCGTTTCCGGTCGATCCGTTCTTCTTCCTGATTGCCGTGAGCTACGCCCTTGCCGTGGCGTATGCGACGACGCTCCCCTACGTCGACCGCCATCGCTGGCTGATCGACGTACAGCTGGCCGGCGACGCGCTCATCGTCTCGGCGTTCATCTACTTCACGGGCGGGATCGAAAGCGTGTTCTCGTCGCTCTACGTCCTGCCGATTCTCGCCGGCAGCACGGTGCAGTTCCGACGCGGCGGTCTGCTCGTGGCGGCGTTCGGCGCCGTGATGTACGCCGGGCTCGTCCTGGCGCAGTACCTCACCGCCGGTGGATTGCTGAACGATCCCTGGCTGGGCCTCGCTGCCGGGGGACTGCCGCCTCCGGCGGTCGCACAATACAGGGTCTATCTGAACCTCTTCGGGTTTTTCGCCGTGGCGCTCCTGAGCGGATCGCTGGCCGAAGGCGTACGATCGGCCGGGGCCCGGCTCGAGCAGGCGTCGACGACCATCGCCGACCTGCAGGCGCTCAACCAGCACGTGATCGACAGCATGCCGAGCGGCCTCGCGACCACCGGACCCGACCAGCGCATCCTGACGTTCAACCGTGCCGCCGAGGCCATCACGGGCATCCCGCTCGACTTGGTCGTGGGCCGACCCGTCGCCGAGGTGTTCCAGCTGCCGTCGGTGCTCGTCGACTCGTTGGATCGCGGGCTCGCCCCCGACGGCGTGCGGCGCGCCGAATTCCGATTCCAGACCGCCGACGGCCGCGGCGAGGTCGACATGGGTCTCAGCGTCACGCATCTCCAGACACCGGGCGGGCCGCTCGGCGTGCTCGTGACCTTTCAGGACGTCACCGAGATCAACAAGCTCGAGCGCGACGCCAGGATGCAACAGCGCCTCGCCGCGGTCGGCGAGATGGCGGCCGGGATCGCACACGAGATTCGGAATCCGCTGGCCTCGATGTCGGGGTCGATTCAGATCCTGCGTCAGGAGCTGCCGCTCACGAGCGAGCAGGAACAGCTGATGGACATCGTGCTTCGCGAGTCGGAGCGCCTGAACAACACGATCCGATCGTTCCTGGCGTACGCGCGGCCGCAGCGGTTCGCGATCGCCCGGTTCGACGTGCGCCGCGCCCTGAACGATACGGCCCTCTTGCTCCGCAACAGCTCGGAGCTCGGTGACCGACACACTGTCGAGGTCGACGTGCCGGGCGAGGAGCTCTGGTTCGAGGCCGATGAGGGCCAGATCAGGCAGATTCTGTGGAACCTGGCGACCAACGGCCTGCGCGCGATGCCGGCCGGCGGACGGCTCCTCCTGAAAGCGTCGGTCGACCCGTCGTCGGACGGGGTCGTCATCGGCGTCCGCGACGAGGGCATCGGGATTCCGGCCGACGAGATCGACGGGCTCTTCCAACCATTCCACGGCACGTTCGCCAAGGGCAGTGGCCTCGGTCTCGCGATCGTCCACCGCATCGTCACCGACTATTACGGCGACATCAAGGTCAGCTCGCGTCAAGGCGCCGGCACGACCGTGTCGGTGCGCCTGTCGTCGCGGGCGCCGGTCACCACATGAGCACGACCGACATCCGCGAACCCGCGGCGACCTCGGCCGAGCGCCGCCCCGCCCGCATTCTCGTCGTCGACGACGAGCGTTCGATGCGCGAGTTGCTGGCGATCGTGCTTCGACGCGAGGGCTACGACGTGCGGCTCGCCGAGAATGGGCGCACCGCCATCGACATGCTCGAGCGCGAGCCGGTCGATTTGCTCATTTCAGACATCCAGATGCCCGACGTGAGCGGCGTCGACGTGCTCCGCGCCGCGAAAAAAATCGATCAGGACATCCTGGGCATCATGATTACCGCGTTTGCGTCCACCGAGACCGCCGTCGAGGCGATGCGCCTGGGCGCCTGCGACTACCTGAGCAAGCCGTTCGACGTGGACCTGCTCAAGATGAAGGTGCGCGAGAAGGTCGAGAACCGCCAGCTCCGGCAGGAGAACGTCCTGCTGAAGCGCACGCTCGGCATCGCCCACCAGTTCTCGAACATCATCGGCCGAAGCGAGGCCATGCTCGCCGTCTTCAAGATGATCGAGACCGTCGCCAGGACCAACAGCACGATTCTGTTGACCGGGGAGTCGGGCACGGGCAAGGGCCTGGTGGCGCAGGCCGTCCATTTCCACTCGCTGCGCCGGGACAAGCCCATGGTGTCGCTCAACTGCGGCGCGATGCCAGAGACGCTTCTCGAATCCGAGATGTTCGGGCACATGCGCGGCGCGTTCACGGGCGCCGACGCCAACAAGAAGGGCCTGCTCGAGGTCGCCGAGAAGGGCACGATCTTCCTCGACGAGATCGGCGAGATGAGCGCGGCGATGCAGGTGAAGCTCCTGCGCGTCCTGCAGGAGCGGCGGTTCCGCCGCGTCGGCGGGCTCGAAGAGCTGCAGGCGGACATCCGCGTCGTGGCGGCCACGAATCAGAATCTGACCAAAGCGGTGGCCGAAGGCCGCTTCCGCGAGGACCTCTATTACCGGATCAACGTGATTCCCATCGCGCTGCCCGCGCTGCGCGAGCGGCGCGAGGACATTCCGATTCTCGCCGAGCATTTCCTCGCCAAGTACGCCGAGCAGATGGGGAAGCCCATTCACGGGATTGCCAAGATCGCGATGGATCTCCTGCTGCAGCACGAGTGGCCGGGCAACATCCGCGAGCTCGAAAACGTGATCGAGCGAGCCGTGGCGCTCGAGGCGACCCCCGCGATCCTGCCAGAGAGCCTGCCGACGTCGATTCGAGGCGTCGAACCGCGCTTCGACGCGCCGGTCGACTCCTTGCCCGATTCCGGCTTCGACCTCGAAGCCCACGTGAAGCAAATCGAGCGTGGATTCATCGCTCAGGCGTTGCAGCGGGCGGGCGGTGTGCAGGTCAGGGCGGCGGAGCTGCTGGGCATGAGTTTCCGGTCCTTCCGGTACTACGTGAAGAAATACAATGTCCGCTAGGAGCCCGTCCGAGTAATGCCCCGCGGGCTCCTAGTCGCGCGCTTCGCGCGGGACCGGCCCAGCGAATTCGGGCCATTTTTTTGCCGGCGGAGCCGGCCTACTAGGAGCGTGTTCACCTTTCTCGACACGCTCCTAGGGCGCTGACATTCCATGTCGCCCGGAGAGTGACAGTAAATGTCATTTGACGAGGAATGTCACACGATCGGATCGATTACACGACTGTTAATTACTAGATAATGAATACCTTATAGGTTTTTCTGCCACGAATGACGGGTGGCACCGGGGTTGCTGAAGCTTTAGCCAAACGAAACTGGCCTGCGAACTGGGCTTCGGAAACTCGTCAACCGTGAAGGAGTCAGAGATGAAAATGCGCGACACCAAAGGCTTCACCCTCATCGAGCTGCTGATCGTCGTGGCGATCATCGGCATCATCGCCGCGATTGCGGTGCCCGGCTTGCTCCGCGCCCGTATGTCGGGCAACGAAGCGTCGGCCATCGGGTCGCTGCGCTCGATCAACTCGTCGGAGTCCACGTATTCCTCGAGCTGCGGCGGCAATGGCTACGCCGTGACGCTCGAGGACCTTCTGAAACCGCCGGCCGGCTCGACCGCGGGCTTCATCTCGCCCGACCTCTACATCAACGGCGTGACCAAGAGCGGCTACATCGTCAACCTCGCGGCGGACGTCAGCGCGGTGGTGGTGACCTTGGCGGCGGCGACCTGCAACGTCGCGGCGGCCGACGCGGTGTCGGCGTACTTCGCGGAAGCGCACCCGGTGACGGTCGGCTCGACGGGCCAGCGGTCGTTCGCGACCGACGTCCGCGGCACGATCTACTTCAACAACACCGGCGCGACGATCGTCGCCGGTATGGCCGGCGCGTCGGTTCTCCAGTAACACCGTTCGCTCGAGACAGCCAAAGGGGGTGCCGCTTCGGCGGCATCCCCTTTTTTAATTCTCGCGGGTGTCGATAGAATAGAGGCCTCTACACGGCTCCTGCATCTATGAGCAAAACTGCGGGTTGGATCGCCCTCGCGTGCGCCCTGGCCGGCCTGGCCGCCTCGGGCGCCGCAGCCTACGTTCACTACCACTTGCTGCGCGATCCCTCGTACGTCAGCTTCTGCGACGTCAGCGCAACGCTGAGCTGCTCGCAGGTCTACTCGAGCCGCTACGGTATGATGTGGGGAGTGCCCGTGGCGATCTTCGGCGCCATCTGGTTTGCCCTGGCGTCGCTCTTGTCGGTCGCCGGCCTCACGGCGCGCCCAGCGGTTCAGGAGAGCGTCCCCGGGTACCTGTTTGCTGGATCGACGCTCGCGCTGTCGATGATTCTCTACCTCGGCTACGCGTCGTTCGTGCTGCTCGAGCTGGTGTGTGTGCTGTGCGTGATCACGTATGCCGCCGTGATCGGCCTGTTCCTGGTGTCTGGCGCGGCAGGTTCTGTCCCCATGATGTCTCTGCCACGTCGCGCGCTCCACGACATGAAGGTTCTGGCCTCGAGCCCGCTCGCCATCGTGCTCGCCATGCTCTTTCTCTGCGGCGCGGCGACGACGCTGGCGTTTTTTCCGCGTGAAGCGGCCGTCGCGCCGGCCGCCGTCACGGCCGATCCGGCAAACCCAGCCGTCGCCGCGACGCAGGATCAGCGTTCCGAGTTCGAGCGTTGGTACACGTCGCAGCCGCGGCTGACGCTCGTGGTGCCCGACGAGGGCGCCAAAGTGCTCGTCATCAAGTTCAACGACTACCAGTGCCCGCCGTGCCGCCAGTCGTTCATGGACTACAAGAGCGTCTGGAGCAAGTGGGAATCGTCGAACCCGGGCGCGGTGAAGCTGTTGCTCAGGGATTTTCCGCTCGACTCGGAGTGCAATAGCAACGTGGCGACGAGCCTGCACCCTTCGGCCTGCGAGGCGGCGGTGGGCGCTCGCCTCGCACGCGAGAAGAGCCGCATCGCGCCGTTCGAAGACTGGGTCTTCGCCAACCAGCCGACGCTGACGCCCGACGCCGTGAAGCGCGCCGCGCGCGAGGTGGCCGACGTTCAGGATTTCGACCAGCGCTACCAAGCCGTGCTCGCGCAGGTCAAGGCCGACATCGCGTACGGCCGGACACTCGGCGTGCGCTCGACGCCGACGTTTTTCATCAACGGCGTCAAGCTCGAAGGCGCGCTGCCGGCCGCATACTTCGATCAGGCGATCGCCTACGAGCTGGCGAGAGCCAAATAGCGTGTGCGTGCGATCGCCACCCACGATCTGACCAAGGACTACGCCATTGGTTTCTGGCGTCAGCGGCCCTATCGCGCGCTCGACTCGCTGACGCTCGATGTCGACGCGGGCGAAGTCTTCGGCTTCCTGGGCCCGAACGGCGCGGGAAAGACCACCGCGCTGAAGCTCCTGATGCGCCTCGTGTTTCCCACCTCGGGGCATGCGGAGTTGCTCGGCCGCCCCATGGGCGACGTGTCCGTCAAGCGCCGCATCGGGTATCTCGCGGAAAATCCCTACTTCTATGACTACCTCACGGCCGAGGAGTTGCTCGAGTACTTTGCGGGCCTCTTCGGGCTCGGCGCCTCGGAACGGCGCGCCCGTACGAGCCGGCTACTCGACGAGGTGGGGATCGGCGCCGAACGCCGGATGCAGCTCCGCAAGTTCTCGAAGGGCATGCTGCAGCGCGTCGGCATCGCGCAGGCGCTCATCAACGACCCCGAGCTCGTGATCTTCGACGAGCCGATGTCGGGTCTCGATCCGCTCGGCCGGCGGGCGGTGCGCGCGCTGATTCTCTCGCTCCGCGACAAGGGCGTCACCGTCTTCTTCAGCTCGCACGTGCTGAGCGACGCTGAAGCCTTGTGCAGCCGCGTGGCGATTCTCGCGAAAGGTCGCCTCGTCACGACGGGCCGCCTGAGCGAGATGCTCGCGTTCGAGGTCCGGGGGTGGGAGCTCGTCGTCTCCCACGTCGCCGACTCGCTCGCGCGCACGCTCGAGGCGCGCGCCACCCGCGTTGTCCGTCTGGGTGAAGGCCGCTACTGTGTAGACGTGCCCCTCGGGCCATCGCCCGATCGGCTGATCGCCGAGCTGGCGGCGGCCGGTGCCCGGCTGGTTTCGCTCAATCCGCTGCGCGAAACGCTCGAAGACTTCTTCGTGCGTGAGGTGACCGGCCTCGAGGCGGCGAGCGCCGAAGGCGGTCCGGGTGCGACGGCCGCGGGAGGACGGCCGTGAAGGTCATTGGCTGGATCGCGCTCAACGCGTTCCGGGAATCGGTGCGCGACAAGGTCCTCTACAACCTGGTGGCCTTCGCGATTCTTCTGATTGGCGCGTCCTATCTCATTGGCCAGCTGACGGCGGGACAGGACGTGAAGATCATCAAGGACCTGGGCCTCGCCTCGACGTCGATCTTCGGCGTCTTCATGGCGATCTTCATCGGCATCGGGCTCGTGTCGAAGGAGGTCGAGCGGCGGAGCATCTATGGGCTGCTGGCCAAGCCCATCGAGCGCTATCAGCTCGTGCTCGGCAAGTACGCGGGCCTGTTGCTGACGCTGGCGATCAACCTGGCGATCATGGCCGCCGCTCTCTACGCCGTGCTCGGCTTCATGACGTGGAGAACGAACCCCGTGATCCGGACCACCTGGGACGCGCCAGGCGTCGATCCCCGAATGCTCGCGGCGATCGGGCTGACCTTCGTCGAGCTGTCGATCGTCACGGCGATTGCGCTCTGCTTCTCGACCTTCTCCACGCCCATTCTGTCGGCGGCCTTCACCTTCGGCATCTTTCTCGCGGGCCGCCTCAGCGCGGACCTCCGGAACTTCAACCAGGTCGTGGACTCTCCGGCAGCCGCCACGCTTGCCAGCGCGCTCTACTGGGTGCTGCCCAATCTCGCGCCGTTCGATGTGCGCGCGCAGGTGGTCCACGGCCAGCCCGTGACATTCGACTACGTCGTGCTGACCGTGGGCTACGGCGCGCTCTACATCGCGGCGCTCCTCGCGGTCGCCACGCTGGTCTTCTCGAGGCGGGACTTCAAATGATGGGCAGACCCCTGTTGCCGCTGTCGCGGCTGTGGCAGACGATCGCGGTGCTCGTGATGGTCGCCGTCTGCCTCGGCGCCGGATCGGCGCTCCAGCGGGCGCGCGAGGCGCGCTACGAGGTGCCGCCTATCGAGGAGGACTCGCTGTACATCACGTCGGGACGGGCGCTGCGCTTCATGACGGCCGGGTACAACGCGCTTGCCGCCGATCTCTACTGGATTCGGACGATTCAGTACTACGGCAACACGAAGCTCAAGACCAAGGCCGAAGGCACCACGCCCACAGCGCAAACCGACTACCGCCTCCTGTACCCACTGCTCGATCTGACGACAACGCTCGATCCGCGCTTCAACATCGCGTACCGGTTCGGCTCGATTTTTCTGGCGGAGGCATATCCCGGCGGACCCGGCCGGCCCGATCTGGCGATCGCGCTCCTCGAGAAGGGGGTTCGCGAACGGCCCGATAAGTGGGAGTACATGCAGGACATCGGGTTCGTGCACTACTGGTGGACGCACGACTTCCAGGCCGCGGCCACGTGGTTCCTTCGCGCTGCCGACGTGCCAGGCGCACCATGGTTTCTGCGTTCCCTCGCGGCCACGACCCTGGCCGAGGGCGGCGATCGCCGATCCTCGCGCCTGATGTGGCAGGCGATTCGCGAGTCGGCCGAGATCGACTGGCTCAAGAACGAGGCGGAGCGGCGGCTGCTGCAGCTGCTGGCGCTGGATCAGATCGACGCGCTCCAGCCGCTGGTCGACCAGTTCACGCAGACAAACGGCGCGCCGCCCGCCGACTGGACACCGCTCGTTCGCGCGGGACGCCTCCCGGGCGTGCCGCTCGATCCCTCTCGAGCCGCCCCGTACGAGATCGACGCGTCCGGACGCGTCGGCGTGTCGAGGCGTTCGCCGCTCTTCCCGCTTCCCGTCGAGCCGCAGCGGATGTTCACGCCGCCCTTCGCATGACGGGCCCCGCAGCGATTCTCGTCGCCGCGGTCTTCGGTGCCATCGTCGGCAGTTTCCTGAATGTCTGCATCTACCGACTGCCGCTCGGTCAGTCCGTCGTCTGGCCTTCGTCGGCATGCCCGCATTGCAAGCGGAGCCTGGCCTGGTTCGAGAACCTTCCCGTTGTCAGCTACCTCGTCTTGTGGGGCCGGTGCCGGACGTGTCGCCACCCGATCTCGGGCCGCTACCCGCTCGTCGAGGCGCTCACGGCGCTGATGTGTGCGGCTGCCTGGTGGTACTACGGCCCGGGCGCGCTCGTCTTCTCGCGGCTACTGTTCGGGTGCGCGCTGATCGTGCTGTTCGCGATCGACCTCGAGCACCATTTACTGCCCAACGTCATCACGCTGCCCGGCATGGCCGCCGGGTTTGCGCTCAGCTTCGTGTGCGGGCCCGGCTGGCTCGACTCGCTCTTCGGGATCATGGTGGGAGGCGGCGTGCTGTACGGCATTGCCGAGCTGTACTACCGCGTGCGGCACGAGGAAGGCCTCGGCATGGGCGACGTGAAGATGCTGGCGATGATCGGCGCCTTCATCGGTTGGAAGCTGACGCTCGTGACGCTGATGATGGCTTCGTTTGCGGGCTCACTCGTCGGCGTCGCCCTGATGGTCGCCCACAAGGGCGGCATGAAATACGCCCTGCCCTTCGGCACCTTTCTCGCGCTCGGCGCCGCGCTGGCGGCGACGACCGGGCAGGGAATCCTCGATTGGTATCTACGATTTTGGTGACCGAACGATCACCGTGGCCCCGCCTGCTCGCCGTCGTGGTGCTTCTCTCCGCCTTCGCGTTCACCTCGCGAGGCGGATGGCGAGGCGCGCCAACCGGCAACCCGTTCGCCACGTCGTGCGAGCTCGACCCGCCTCGCGACGCCGCCGGCCTCGAGGGCTGCCTGGCCATCTTTCCGCGCGACATCGAGCTGATGCTCGACCTCGGAACGCTCTACGAAGAGAGTGGCCGTGACGATCGGGCCGAGGCGCTCTACCGTCTTGCGCTGTCGATCGACGCCAGGGACGCCGACGTCCACGTCCGGCTGGGCCGGGTGCTGCTCGCGCGCGGCGACGAGGCGGGCGCGGCGCGCTCGGCCCGCGCGGCGCTGGCGTTCCAGCCCGGCAGCTCGCGGGCGCTCGACCTGCTCGCGCGGCCTGAACGCGGAGCCGCCCGGTGATCCGGCGATCCACGGCTACGGCAATCGCGCGCGCCGCCAACGCGATCTTCTTCCTGATGACCTCGGCGTACTGCGTGCTCAGCTACAGCTCGTTTGCGTACCACCAGTTCATCCGGCCGGAAGTCTTCGCCTGGCCCGGCGACTTCGTCGCGCTGCACCACGTGTTCTTCTGGCTCATGCTGCTCATCACCGCCGCGACGCTCGTGCCCCACGCTCAGGGCGCACGCGGGCTGCAGGCGGCGTGGGCCGCGCGCGCGTACCTGACGATGTCGGCCGGCGTGGGAGTCCGCCTGACGCTCCATCCGTTCATGGAGAACATCGACATGAGCGGCCGCAGCCTCGCCATCGGTTTGCTCGCCCTCGTCTTCCCGCTCTCGTTGGCGGCGGTCGATCACGTGATCGCACGTCCGGCCGCGATGGGCGAATCGCACGAACCGCGGCTGCTCCGCGCATGCGGGCTGACGGCGCTGGCCGTGTGGGCGGCCTACGGCATCGCTGCGCCTTACCGGCTCTACGGGGCGGCGGGTATCGACCTGCCGCTCTCGGGCGTCTTGCTCGGCCTCATCGCGTCGGGGCTGGCGCATCTGATGGTCTTCATGGGCCTGTTCCTCGTCCTCGCGCTCGTCGTGGGCGTGGTGAAGGCGGTCAGGCTCGGCGCGTCCGTCGAGTACTGGGCGCTCGTGGCCGGGTCTGCCGCCGCGTTGGCCTTCATCCTCGATACCATGGCCTTTCGAGCCGTCGGGTTCGCCGGACCGGCGGCGTGGTCGGCGGCCTGGGCGCTGGCCGTCACGATCGCGATGGTCTGGTCGGGTGTCGCGCGGCACCGGGCGGCCGATCGCGCAGGTCGACTCGACGCGATCGACGCGTTTCTCTCGCCACTTCACGTGGAGTCGCCGCGCCGGCGGAACGCGCTGCTCGTGCTGCTGCCGGTGGCCGCGTTCTGGCTTGCGGCCGCGGTGGAAAAGCTCGATTGGGATTTCTTGCTGCAGAAGCTGGGCGTGCTCGCGGTGTGGCTCGTGGCTTTTTCGCTGATGTGCGGCAGGCCGGCGCGGGCGGGATCCGAGAAGGCGTCGCCGGCGGAGGATCTGATCGTCCCGATCGTTGCGATCGTCCCGAGCCTCCTCGCGGCGCCGGCGGCCGTTCTTGCCGTGTTCTGGATCGCGTTGCTTGGCGCCACGCGCCTCACGGCGCTCTCCGGCGACGCGAGGCTGAATCTCGAATTCGCGCTCGATCGCTATGCGGCCTTCGACCCGTCCTTTCATCTCCTGCAGGACGCGGCGCGCGCCAATTCGGGTGAAGCGGCGTCCTTCTACGGTTACTTGAAGGCCAACACGAGCATCGCACACGTCAAGGTCGATCCGATCGAGGTCGACTTCGTGCGCCCGCTCGGGCCGCCGCCTGGCGAGCGCCCGCATATTTTCCTGTTCATCATCGACAGCCTGCGCCGCGACTACCTCGCGCCGTACAACTCACAGGTCACGTTTACGCCAGAGATCGACCGCTTCGCGCAAGAGAGCCTGGTGTTCGATCGCGCCTTCACCCGCTACAGCGGCACGGGACTGTCCGTTCCGGCGATGTGGGTGGGCGGCATGACGCTGCATATGCAGTACATCCTCCCGTTCACGCCGATGAACACGCTCATGAAGCTGCTCGATGCCGCCGGGTATCGCCGCATGATGGGAATCGATAGCATCTCGGAGCGCATTCTCGCGCCGACGCCGATGCTCACCGAGATCGATCGCGGTGTCCCGACGAGGAACTACGACTTGTGCCGCACGGTCGGCGAAATGAGCGAGAAGCTTGGCGCGAGCCTCGCCGATCCCCGGCCCGTCTTCGCCTATGCGCTGCCGCAGAACCTGCACATCGTCAACGCGGTCGAAACGCCGGTGCCCGAGGGCGAATCGTACCCAGGCTTTTTCGAGCCCGTCGCCGCGCAGACGCGGCGGCTCGACGGCTGCTTCGGCGCATTCATCGGCCACCTGAAGACCATCGGGCTCTACGATCGCAGCATCGTCATCCTGACGTCCGACCATGGCGACTCGTACGGTGAGGAGGGGCGATGGGGACATGCGTATACGCTGTTTCCGGAAGTCATGCGCGTGCCGCTCGTGATTCACCTGCCGGTGGCGATGGCAGCCGGCGTGAAAACCGATCTGACCCGCGTGACATTTCTCACAGACCTCACGCCGACGCTGTACTCGCTCCTGGGTTATCAGCCCGCGGCCTTCGGTCCGCTCTACGGCGAGCCGCTCGTCGGACGCACGCCAGACGAATCATCGCGCCGTCGCGATCCGTTCCTCTTGGCGGCCAGTTACGGCGCCGTGTACGGCGTCCTGCGCCACAATGGCCGCTCGCTCTACATCGCCGACGCGGTGGAAGGCCGCGACTACGCGTACGACTTGTCGGACGGAGGGCTGGGCCGCCGCGTGGAAATCACCGAAGGAATGCGAGCGCTCAGTTGGGGCTTGATTCGCCAGGACGTGGCGAAGATCGCCACGCAGTATCACTTCGTCCCGCAGCCGTGACCTCGTCCGCTGTCGTCGTGGCTCCGGCGACCGACCGTGCTGCGCTCATTC
>Ga0209343_10008733_pt1 | contig 11720 bp, 3 predicted proteins | sample RifCSPlowO2_02_FD_184026 | JGI IMG/M metagenome (GOLD analysis project Ga0209343, IMG submission 184026) | Groundwater microbial communities from Rifle, Colorado - Rifle CSP2_plank lowO2_0.2 (SPAdes) (version 2) | ecosystem: Environmental > Aquatic > Deep subsurface > Groundwater | place: Rifle... | reverse complement strand
ATCCTCGCCGGGCAGCTGGCGACCGTGCAGCAGCCAGGCCAGGGCACTGCTGTGCAGGCCGGCCTCGCTGAGCGTACCGTCCTTTTTCGGCTTGCAGTCCACCGGCCCCCAGTGCAGCCAGAGGCGGTCGCGGGCCCGGGTCAGGGCCACGTAGGTCAGGCGCAGGCGCTCGGCGAAGCGCTCGTGGCGGGCGCGCTCGCGGTGCCTATCAAGCTGCTCTCCACCCAGGTCGAGCAGCGGCGTGCCGTCGTCGGCATGGCAGGTGATGTCTTCGCTCTGGCGCAGCAGCGCGCCGTCCCACAGGTAGGGGCAGAACACCAGCGGGTATTCCAGGCCCTTGGAGGTATGGATGGTGACGATCTGCACCCGCTCGGCATCGCTTTCCAGGCGCAGCAGGGCTTCTTCGCCGTGGGCCTCGGCGCTGCGCTGGGCGTTGAACCAGCTCAGCAGCTGTTCCAGCCCGGGGCGTTGCAGGCTCTCGCTCTGTAGCAGTTCGGCCAGGTGCAGCAGGTTGGTCAGGCGGCGTTCGCCATCGACCAGGGCGAGCAGCCGTGGCGCCACCTGCTGCTCGTCCAGCCAGGCGCGGAAGGCGCGCATAAAGCCCTGTTGCTGCCAGAGCTGGTGATAGCGCTCGGCGGCTTCGCGCTCGGCGTCCCAGGCCTGGGCATCATCCTGGCAGGCGGCCAGATCGGCGGCGCTGCGCCCGAGCAAGCGGCTGGCCAGGGCATAGCGCAGTGCGCCTTCGCGACCCGGTTCGGCATAGGCGGCCAGCACCGCGGCCAGCTCGCCGGCCTCTTCGCTGTGCCAGACGTTTTCCTTGCCGCGGCGCACGCTGGGCACGCCGCGCGCCGCCAGCTCGGCGGCGACTTCCCCGGCCTGGCGGTGGCTGGCGACCAAGACGGCGATATCGCCGCCCTTGAGCGGAGTCCGCTCGCCTTGCGCCTCGAAATAGGCCTCACCGCGAGCGCTCGCCGTCAGCAGCGCGGCGATGCGCCGGGCCGTGTCGCGGGCCACCAGGGCGCCGGCCTCGCCTTTGCCGAGGTAATCGTCGGCCAGCCAGACCAGCGCCACAGGGGCGTCCTGTTCAGCATCGACAACCGGCAGCACCAGCTGCGCCCGCGCACGCTGGCTGGCACCGACCTGCGGATAGGTCAGGCCCTTTTCGGCGAAGGGCATGGGCCGGTCGAACAAGCGGTTGAGCGCGGCGATCAGCTCGGGCGTCGAACGATGGTTGGTGGCCAGGCTGTACTGCCGTGCAGCTTCGTCGCGGGCCTTGAGGTAGGTGGCCAGGTCCGCGCCGCGAAACGCGTAGATCGCCTGTTTCGGATCGCCGACGAAACACAGGTCGCCCTGGTTTTCGTAGATCCGCCGGAACACCTGGTACTGCACCGGATCGGTGTCCTGGAACTCGTCGATCAGCGCCACCGGGTACTGCTCGCGCAGGGTGCCGGCCAAGTGGTCGCCGCCCTCGCCATAGAGGCCCTGTTGCAGTTTGTTGAGCAGGTCGTCGAAGGCCAGCAGGCGCTGGGCGGCCTTGCGCTGCGGCAGCTGCTCATTGAGTTGACCGATCAGGCGTACCTGCAGGTCGATCAGGCGCTGCTCGGCTTCCGGCTGCGCGGCCTGCAGGGCGTCGCACAGGCCTTGCAGGGCATCGGCCAGCGGGCTATCCGGCGCGTTCTCGCCTTTCTTGCTGGCCTTGGCCAGGCCTTCGCGCGCCAGGCGCTGGTGCGCCTCGGTCTTGCTGAACAGCGCGGCGGCGTCGCTGAAGTAGCCGTCCAGCTCGGCCTGCCAGGCGCCGAGCTTGGCCGGGTTGCACATATTGCTCTTGAAGCCGGCGAACGCCTTGAGCTGGTCCAGCCAACCGGCACTGTCGCGTTGCCAGGCATCCCGCGCCTGTTGCCAGGCGTTGCGCAGGGCGCTCATCTCGCTGCTGGCCCCGGGCTGCGGTTCGATGCGCAGGTAGGGTTTGCCCAGGTGATTGCGCAGACGCTGACGCAGGCTCTGCGGGGTGAGCCTGTTGTGCACCAGAAAGGCCGCCCACTCCGGCTCGGCAGCGGCCAGTTCATGGCGCCAGAGGTCGGCGAGCAGGGCGTCGAGAATTTCGCGGTCGTCGTGGGTCAGTTCGTTGTCGAAATCACCGCCAGCCTCGAATGCCGCATCCTGCAGCGCGCGCTGGCAGAAGCCGTGAATGGTGAAGATCGCCGCCTCGTCGAAGCCGTGCACCGCCAGCAGCAGACGCCGATGGCTGGCCGCATCCGGGTACTGCGCGTGCAGGCGATTGAGCAGCTCGTCCGTGCCCGGGCCGTTGTCGTAGACCGCCAGCAACTCGGCCAGACGCAGGCGAATGCGCTCGCGCAATTCGGCGGTGGCCGCGGTGGTAAAGGTCACCACCAGAATCTGGCTGACGTTGAGCCGCTGCTCCAGCAACAGCCGGGCGTACAGGGCGGTGAGGGTCCAGGTCTTGCCGGTGCCGGCACTGGCTTCGATCAGCGAGCGGCCGGCGAAGCTGTCTTGCAGCAGGTCCAAAGGTGCGCTGGTCATGCCTCGTCCTCGTCACTGCCGTGCAGGGCATCCAGGGCCGGGCCATAGAGTTGTTCGGCCAGGGCTTCGAAACGCTCGTCCAGCGGCTCGCGGTCGCGGAAAGCCAGGGCATTCCAGGGGTCCTGGCCTTCGCCGCTCATGTAGTCGTTGCCTTGCCACATCAGCCGCGCTTCGCTGCGCGCGGCGTCGAGCGGTTCCTTACGCCCGGGTTTGCGCCATTTGCTGGCGAAGCCATAACTGCACTTGGCCAGGACCGGTAGCGGTTCGCACAGGGCGCTCTTGTAGGCTTCGAGCCAAGGTTCGAGCAGTTGCAGCGGATTGGCCAGCGGGCCCAGGCGCCATTCGCTTTTCGGCGACAGCAGGCGACTGTCGCGGGCGATGTCCGCGGTGGCGGCGCAGTTGAGCAGCAGGTGGCGCAGCCAGAACGGCGCCAGCTCCCAGGCGCCGAGGTCGCGCAGGCGGTAGTCGAACAGGCCGCTGGCGCTGACGCCGTCGAGCCAGCCGTGGATGCGCACGCCGGCCAGCTGGATATCCACCAGCAGCGGTTGCGGCGCATCACTCGGGCGCTCGTCGAACAGGGTCGGGGCGAAGGCGCGGATCGGTCCGCGAATCTGCCCCCAGTGGGCCTGGCCCAGTTCGCCCACCGGCAACCAGCCGGAGGCGGCGGCCACGCTGCGTTCCTCGCGCTCGCTCCAGCCCTGTTCGATGGCCTGCAGCGCCAGTTGGCGCAGGCCGTGCTGGCTGGTCCACTCGACGCTGAAGGGTTCGTCGCCGGCCAGCGCCTCTTCGCTTTGCGCCAGGCGCAGGCCGAGGCGCTGCTCCAGCAGGTAGCGCGCCGGGTGTTTGAAGCAGTGGATCAGTTGGCTGGGTTCCAGGCACAGCGGATCGCCGCCCGGCCCGTCTGCATCCGGCGCGGCCAGGGTGCCGGCGAAGGGCGGCGGCGCTTCGACCGCCTCGCTCAGGCGCTGGGCGGCGCGGAACCAGGGCGCGGCGAAACCGGCCTGTGCGCCGCCGGCGAAATTGCCGGCGGCGAAGGGTTGCAGCGGGTGCTGGTGGGTGATGTGGACGCTGGCTTTTGGCTCTTGTAGGAGCGAGCTTGCTCGCGATGTTTCGCTGTTGTCTGGATCGCCAGCAAGCTGGCTCCTACAGGTTGATGCGACAGCGGTCAGGTCGATGACATCCAGCAGTTCGCTGACCAGCACCGAGGGCGGCAGTTCGGCATTGCTGCGCGGGTCGCGGCCGACGTAGCTGAGGTAGAGGCCGCCGCGTGCCGATAGGAGGATTTCCAGCAGCAGGTAACGGTCGTCGAGGCGCCGGGCGCGATCGCCCCGCCGGGGCTTCTGGCCGATCAGGTCGAAGCCGGCGGCCGGGGTGCGCCTCGGCAGGGCGCCGTCGTCCAGGCCGAGCAGGCAAACCAGGCGAAACGGCAGGCTGCGCATCGGCACCATGGTGCAGAAGGTCACCGCGCCGGTAAGAAAGCCGGACGCGCCGCCGCCCTGCTCCAGGGCAGAGGTCAGGTGCTGGCGGACCAGCGCCAACTCCAGCGGCCGCTCGATACCGGCAGCCGTGGCCTGATCCTGCAGCGCCGCGCAGGCACGGGAGAGCAACAACAGGGTGTCGCCGGCCTCGCGCTCGTCGAACAGGTTGTCGATCAGCGCCAGCAGGGTCTCGCTCCATTCGCCCAGGCTGCGCGGGCGCTGCAGGCTCTGCGCCAGGGCGGCGAGACGCTCGACGAAGGCGGCCAGGCGCCCGAGCAACTGCGCGCGGCCACCTTCCAGGGCATCCAGCGGCCAGCTGTCGCCGAGCAAGGGCGCGTGCGAGCCGGCCAGTTGCGGTGGCGCGGCGAAGCCCAGGAGCAGGCGATCCAGGCCCTGGCGCCAGGTAAAGGCGCTGTCCGCCGGCAGGCCCAGCTGCCGACGATGCTCGCCGTCGCGGCCCCAGCGCACGCCGGCCTCGCGCAACCAGTCGCGCAGCGGCGTCAGGTCCTCGGCTTCGATACCGGCGCGGCGGGCGATCGCCGGCTGCTCCAGCCAGGCGAGGATTTCCTCGGCGGCGAAGCGGCTGTCGGGCAGGGCGAGCAGGTTGAGGAAGGCCTCGATCAGGGGGATTTCCGCGCGCAGGCTGCGGTCGGCCAGGCTGAAGGGAATGCGGGGTCCGGCCGTCCGGGGGGCGGCCATCCGTGGTCCGGCCGTCCGGGTAGCGCCGCTTTTAGCCGCGAAAATCGCCTCGATATAGGGCGCGTAACGTTCGATATCCGGGGTCAGCACCACCACCTGATCCGGGGTCAGCTCGGGATCGGCGGCGAAGCGGGCGAGCAACTGGTCATGCAGGATTTCCACCTCGCGCAGCGGCGAGTGGGCGATATGCAGCTCCAACGAGCGGTCGTCCTCGCGCAAGACCAGGCGCTCATCGGCCTGGCGGGTGCGCAGGCGCAGGATGTCGTTCTGCAGTGCCTGCAGCAGGCTGCTGTCGTGCAGATCCTCATCCTCGGAGTACAGGCCGATCTCCTGGCTGCCTTCGCTCGAAGCCAGGGAGAACAGGCTGTCGAAGAAATCGCGGCCCTGCTTACCGAGACTGGCCAGCAGCGGATGGCCGACGTCCAGGTACCAGTCATCCGGGCTCAGCTCGGGCTGCCGCGCCAGCTCGCGAATATCGCGAATCTCGCCCCAGGCCTCGCGGCAGGGGTTGAGGGCGAAGATCACCACCTCGGTGTGCCGCGCCAGGCCTTCGAGTACGCGCAGGTGGTGGGTCGGCAGGCTGCTGATGCCGAACACCAGCAGGCGCTCGGGCAGAGCGGCGATGGGCGACGCGTCGTACAGGCGGCGCAGCAGGTCTTCGAGCAGGCGCGCGCGGTGCGGGTGGCCGTCGCGGGTCAGCTCGCGCCAGAGCAGCGCCTGCCAGGCTTCGTCAGGGCCGAGGCCCTGCAGCTCGTTGCGCTCCCAGGCGGCCAGCCAGTCGTCGCGATACAGCAGGTATTGGTCGAATACGTCGGCGATCTTGCTGGCCAGCGACAGGCGACGGCGCTCGTCGCCGCCCTCCAGGTAATGCGCCAGGCGCGGCGCTTCGGCGAGGTTGACCGGCTCGCACAGCCAGTCGTACAGGCGCCAGGCCAGGGTGGTCGGCGCGAACGCCGATTGCTCCGGCAACTGGCCCAGCACCAGGCGCGACAGGTCCCAGACGAACTTGGCCGGCAGCTGCACCTCGAGCTGCATGGCGATGCCCTGCTTGCGCGCCAGTTCCAGGGTCAGCCAACGGCCCATGCCCTGGCTCGGCACCACCACCAAGGCGGGGGCGAAGGGCTCGCGCAGGGGCTGGGCGAGCAGGGTGGTGGCCAGTTCGCCGAGGGTTTCCAGGTCGGGAGCGTGATAAAGGTTGAGCATGGTGGGCACTGCATCCGTGGCGAAGCGCTAGGTTAACCAGTCTGGCGGCGTGCGGCGACCGCCAGTGTCGCCTGGGCTGTTGTGAAAAACTCTCGCCTACTGCGACTGCTGCAAATTCGTAGGGCAGCTCGGGCGGCGTTCCATTCGGAGCGTAGCGACACCCCGCCCGCTTTATGCCGCGCCGCTAAACCAGGCTGCACTGCCTGCGGCGAGCCTACGGATCGCTAAAAACACCCGGTGCGGCGTTGCGCTCGAAATTTGCACGACCGCCAGTGCTAGGATGGGGCGCACAAGGCCAGGAGGCGCGATGAACGACACGACCGACGACGCGGTGGATGTATTCCCCTATCTGCAACTGCTCTACGAGCGCGGCGGCTCGGACCTGTTCTTCAGTGTCGGCGCGCCGCCGCACATGAAGCTCGAGGGCCACAGCCAGCCGGTCGGCGAACGCGTGCTGCAGGCCGGTGAGGTGCAGCGGCAAGCCTACCAGTTGATGACGCAGAAACAGATCATGGAGTTCGAGCGCGATCTGGAGATGAACCTGGCAGTCAGCGTGCAGAGCGCCGGGCGCTTCCGGGTCAACGTCTACTACCAGCGCGGCGAAGTGAGCATGGTGGTGCGCCTGATCAAGAGCCAGATACCCGACTTCACGGCGCTCGGCCTGCCCAAGCTACTGGAGAAGCTGAGCCTGCAGGATCGCGGCCTTATCCTCATGGTTGGCGCGGCCGGCTCGGGCAAGTCGACCACCCTGGCGGCCATGCTGGATTTCCGCAACCGCCACAAGAGCGGGCATATCGTCTGCATCGAAGACCCCATCGAGTTCCTCCACAAGCACCAGAAGTCGATCATCGACCAGCGTGAGGTCGGCCTGGACACCCACAGCTTTGCCGATGCCCTGCGCAACGTGCTGCGCGAGGCGCCGGACGTGATCATGCTCGGCGAGATCCGCGATGCCGCGACCATGCAGCACGCCCTGCACTATGCGGAAACCGGTCACCTGTGCCTGGCCACCCTGCACGCCACCAGCAGCAGCCACGCGATCGAGCGGATCGTGCGCTTCTTTCCGGACGAGGCGCGCAAGCAGGTACTGGCCGACCTGGCGCAGAATCTGCTGGCGGTGATCGGCCAGCGCCTGATCCCCGGCGTGGCGCAGAAACGCGTGGCTGCGGTGGAGTTGATGCTGGCCACCCCCTATATCCGCGACCTGATCCAGCGCGACCAGCTGGACGATCTTCGCGAAGCCACGGCACGCGCGCTGGAGCAGGGCCTGCAGACCTTCGACCAGCACCTCTACCAGCTGCTCGAAGCCGGCCGGATCACCCTGACCGAAGCGCTCAAGTTCGCCGACTCGCGCACCGACCTGAGCCTCAAGGTCAAGCTGCAACGCGGCTTCGGCGCCGAGGATGGCGAGCTCAAGGTGCTGCGCGACAATTGACGGCAGTCCTCGATCCCTGGGGGATCGACGCGGATCTGCAGGTAAGCGATCTGCGCCAGTTGGCCGAGCAGTGGCCCGGATAAGCCGGGTGACCCGCTCGAACAGGCTGGCGTCGCAGCCATTCGCCGACTAAAGCTAACTACAGGCCTGACCACTGATGATTGTGCTCCACCCATTCACCAAGCAACGACATCGGCCGGCGCCTGAGCACCGCGCCTTGAGCGTCGCCACCCTTGGCCGCCCCCTCTGGTGCGGCCGCTGTCAGGGAGATGCATGATGCTGACCCTGCTCAATCTGCTGTCTGCCGTCGCCCTGCTGATCTGGGGCACCCATATCGTCCGCACCGGCATCCTGCGGGTGTACGGCTCGCACCTGCGCCAGGTGCTCAGCCACAACGTCAGCAAGCGGCCCATGGCCTTCGCCGCCGGTATCGGCGTCACCGCCCTGGTGCAGAGCAGCAATGCCACCGCGCTGCTGGTCACCTCCTTCGTCGGCCAGGGCCTGATGGCGCTGGCACCGGCGCTGGCGATCATGCTCGGCGCCGACGTCGGCACGGCCCTGATGGCGCGGGTGCTGACCTTCGACCTGAGCTGGCTGTCGCCGCTGCTGATTTTCCTCGGGGTGATCTTCTTCCTCTCCCGCCGGCAAACCCGCGCCGGCCAGCTTGGCCGCGTGGGCATCGGCCTGGGCCTGATGCTCCTGGCGCTGGAGTTGATCGTCGCCGCCGCCACTCCGATCACCCAGGCAACCGGGATCAAGGTGCTGTTCGCCTCGCTGACCGGCGATCTGCTGCTGGATGCCCTGATCGGCGCCTTGTTCGCCCTGATTTCCTACTCCAGCCTGGCGGCCGTGCTGCTCACCGCGACCCTGGCCGGCGCCGGCCTGATCAGCCTGCCGGTGGCCATCGGCCTGGTGATCGGCGCCAATATCGGCAGCGGCCTGTTGGCCTTCCTCACCGCCAGCCTGCAGACCCCGGCGGGCCGCCGGGTAGCCCTGGGCAGCCTGTTGTACAAGCTGCTCGGCCTGATCGTGGTGATCCCCCTGCTCAACCCCCTGGTGAGCTGGCTGGACAGCCTCGACTGGCGGCCGGCGGAACTGGTGATCGGCTTCCACCTGCTCTACAACAGCCTGCGCTGCGTGCTGATGCTGCCGAGCGTGGGGTTGATGGCACGCTTCTGCAACTGGCTGCTGCCGGATCGCCCCGACACCGACGGCGTCGCCCGCCCGCGCCACCTCGACGCTACGGCCCTGGCCACACCCAGCCTGGCGCTGGCCAATGCGGTGCGCGAGACCCTGCGCATCGGCGACCTGATCGAGACCATGCTCAACCACCTGCTGGAAGTCCTGCGCAGCAACCAGCCGGCGCTGAGCAAGGAGTTGCGCCGCCTGGACGACGACGTCGATGCCCTCTACAGCGCGGTCAAACTCTACCTGGCCCAGGTGCCGCGCGAGGCCCTCAGCGAACAGGACAGCCGGCGCTGGGCGGAGATCATCGAACTGGCGGTCAACCTGGAGCGCGCCGGCGACATCATCGAACGCATGCTCGGCAAGGTGCAGGACCAGAAGACCGCGCAACGCCATTCGTTCTCCGAAAGCGGCCTGGAGGAGCTGGCTGACCTGCACGGGCGCCTGATGGTCAACCTGCGCCTGGGGCTGTCGGTGTTCCTCTCCGGCGATCCCGAGAGCGCTCGCCAGCTGCTGCGCGAGAAGCGCCGCTTCCGCGCCCAGGAACGCCGCCTGGCCCACGCCCACGTCGGTCGCCTGCATCGCCAGGTGGTGCAAAGCATCGAGACCAGCTCGCTGCACCTGGAGCTGATCGGCGACATGAAACGCCTCAACTCGCTGTTCTGCAGCAGTGCCTATGCGGTACTGGAATCCAGGGAAACCGGCGCGCTGCAGGCGGAGGAAGTGGGCGGCGAGTAGCCCATAGGCACAAGGCCGCCGCAGCTGCCTTGTGCTGTGGAGAAGCGCCAGTCAGCCGCTTACGGCAACAGCCACAGGCTCGCGCCGGCGACGCTGCAGCCAGACCACCAAGGCAAACAGCAGGAAGCCCGGAAGCCACATCAACTCCTTGGCCCAGCGTTCGGTCGGGGCGCGCACGACCAGGATCTGCTGGTCGAACTCGAGCCCGGCGTCGGCCGCCGGGCTGCCGAAGGTGACGCTGTCGATCAGCAGCTTGCCGTCTTCTTCATAGGTCAGCAGGCCGAGTTTCTCCAGGCGTTGCTCGCCCGTCTCGCCAGCCGGCACCGGCAGCAGCAGGACGAACTCGCGGGAATCGCCCACCGCGTCCTCGCCCCTGATGCGCAGACGCAACTGGCTGCCTTCCTCGACTTCGCCCAGCGCCTGCACCAGCTGCGTCGGGGCGATATCGCGGTAGGGGTCGTGGACCATGTCCATCCAGAAGCCCGGGCGGAACAGGGTGAAGGCCACCAGCAACAGCAGCAGCCCTTCGTACCAGCGGCTCCGGACCAGGAAGTAGCCCTGGGTGCCGGCGGCGAAGATCAGCATGGCGACGGTGGCGACGATGAAGATCAGCACGCCGTGCCAGAAGTCCACGTCGATCAGCAGCAGGTCGGTGTTGAAGATGAACAGGAACGGCAGCGCGGCGGTACGCAGGCTGTAGTAGAAGGCGGTGATCCCGGTCCTGATCGGGTCGCCCTTGGATACCGCGGCGGCGGCGAACGAGGCCAGGCCCACCGGCGGGGTGACGTCGGCCATGATGCCGAAGTAGAAGACGAACAGGTGCACCGCGATCAGCGGCACGATCAGGCCATTCTGCTGGCCGAGGGTGACCACCACCGGTGCCAGCAGACTGGACACCACGATGTAGTTGGCGGTGGTTGGCAGGCCCATGCCCAGCACCAGGCTGAACACCGCGGTGAGCATCAGCATCAGCAACAGGTTGCCCATCGACAGCAGCTCGACCAGGTCGGCCAATACCAGGCCGACCCCGGTTTGCGACACCGCGCCGACGATGATCCCCGCCGCCGCGGTGGCGATACCGATGCCGATCATGTTGCGCGCGCCGGCCAGCAGGCCTTCGCGCAGGTCGACCAGGCCGTCGATGAAATTGCCGTGTTCATGCAGGCCATCGGTGCGCAACCAGCTCAGCAGCGGGCGCTGGGTGAGCAGGATGATCACCAGCATCACGCTGCCCCAGAACGCCGACAGCCCGGGCGACAGCCGTTCGATCATCAGGCACCAGACCAGCACCACCACCGGCAGCAGGAAGTGCAGGCCGCTGAGCAGCACCGCGCGGGTCTCGGGCAGCGACTCCAGTGGTGCGTCCGGGTCTTCCGGCGCCAGCGGCGCAACGCTGGCGGCGATCTTCAGCAGGCCCAGGTAGACCAGCGCCAGCAACGCGCCGATGCCGTGCAGGGCGTAGTCGCCGAGCGCCGGCTTGAGCCAGCCGAGGCCATAGTAGACGGCCAGGGACAGACCGCTGATCAGCGCCGCACCGAAGGCGAAGCCGGTCAGGCGGCGCAGCCAGGGCTTGGGCCGATGGCCGCCGATCGGCTGCAGGCCGAGCTTGAGCGCCTCCAAATGGACGATATAGAGCAGGGCAATGTAGGAGATCGCCGCAGGCAAGAAGGCGTGCTTGATGATCTCGACGTAGGGCATGCCGATGTACTCGACCATCAGGAAGGCCGCGGCGCCCATCACCGGCGGCATGATCTGGCCGTTGACCGAGGAGGCCACTTCCACCGCGCCGGCCTTCTCCGCGGAAAAGCCGGTGCGCTTCATCATCGGAATGGTGAAGGTGCCGGTGGTCACCACGTTGGCGATCGATGAGCCGGAGATCATCCCGGTCAGCCCGGAGGCGACCACCGCCGCCTTGGCCGGACCGCCCCGCAGGTGCCCGAGCAGGCTGAACGCCAGCTGGATGAAGTAGTGGCCGGCGCCGGCGCGTTCGAGCAGCGCGCCGAACAGCACGAAGAGAAACACGAAGCTGGTGGACACGCCGAGGGCGATGCCGAACACCCCTTCGGTGGTGATCCACTGGTGGTTGGCCAGGGCGGTGAAACTCACCCCGCGGTGCGCCAGCAGGCCCGGCATATAGGGTCCGGCCAGGCTGTAGACGAGAAACAGCAGGGCGATGATCGCCAGCGGCGGGCCGAGCGCGCGGCGGGTGGCCTCGAGCAGCAGCGGGATACCGATGCAGGCGGTGACTAGGTCAGCCGTGGTCAGGCTGCCGGGGCGCTGCGCCAGCTCCTGGTAGAAGATGAACAGGTAGGCGGCACTGGCGGCGGCCACCAGACCGAGGGCGAGATCCAGCAGCGGCACGCGGTCGCGCGGCGAGCGCTTGAACGCCGGAAAGGCGAGAAACGCCAGGAGCAGGGCGAAGGCCAGGTGGATGGCACGGG
>Ga0209343_10008727_pt1 | contig 11726 bp, 9 predicted proteins | sample RifCSPlowO2_02_FD_184026 | JGI IMG/M metagenome (GOLD analysis project Ga0209343, IMG submission 184026) | Groundwater microbial communities from Rifle, Colorado - Rifle CSP2_plank lowO2_0.2 (SPAdes) (version 2) | ecosystem: Environmental > Aquatic > Deep subsurface > Groundwater | place: Rifle... | reverse complement strand
GCGAGTAGTTCTCGATGCCCTTGCAGAAGCCCAGTTGATCCAGCATTTCGAGGTCGAAGCGGGTGCGCTGCTCGATGCGCTGGCACTCGACCAGTTTCTGGTTCGCCTGAAAGAACTCGATGCGCTCGCGCAGCTCTTTCTTGATCGCCTCGATGGCTTTCAGCACCGTGGCGCGCGGCGTGACGTAGTGGCTCGACGGGAACACCGTAAAGCGCCCCAGCTTCTGCCGTGTGTGCCCGGTCAGGGGATCGAACAGCGTCAGCGATTCGACTTCGTCGTCGAACAGCGTGATGCGCACCGCACTCTCGGCATTCTCGGCCGGAAAGACATCGATCACGTCGCCGCGCACGCGATACACGCCGCGGCGAAAATCCATCTCGTTGCGCTCGTACTGCATTTCAGTCAGGCGGCGGATGATCTCGCGCTGGCCGATCTTTTCGCCGCTGCGCAGGTGCAGGATCATGCTGTGGTAATCGACCGGATCGCCGATGCCGTAGATCGCCGACACGGTGCACACGATCACCACGTCGCGCCGCTCGAGCAGGCTCTTGGTCGCCGACAGGCGCATCTGCTCGATGTGCTCGTTGATCGACGAATCCTTCTCGATGAACAGGTCGCGCGACGGCACGTAGGCCTCGGGCTGGTAATAGTCGTAATACGAAACGAAATACTCGACCGCGTTCTCCGGAAAGAACTCGCGGAATTCCGAATACAACTGCGCCGCCAGCGTCTTGTTCGGCGCCAGCACCAAAGCCGGGCGACCCAGGCGGGCGATGACGTTGGCCATGGTGTAGGTCTTGCCCGAACCCGTCACGCCAAGCAGGGTCTGGAAGGAAAGCCCGTCTTCGATGCCCTCGGTCAGCAGACGGATTGCTTCGGGCTGGTCGCCCGCCGGCGGAAACGGCTGGTGCAAACGCCACGGACTACCCGGGAACTCCACCACCCTGCCCTTCAACTCATGAATCGCGGCCACTGGCTAACCTGTTTATTTACTTATGGAAAGCCGGCAAAAACCTGATCGAAAGCACTCCGGCAATCGGGTATTATTGCGCGCTTCGCGCTTAAGCAGAAATTCTGCCGTAGTGCCAGCGCCGACTTTCAACCATCCCGCATCCGGAGTACTCATGAGTTCAATCTTCGCCGCCGTAGAAATGGCGCCCCGCGACCCCATCCTCGGCCTCACCGAGGGCTTCAACGCCGACAAGAACCCCAACAAGGTCAATCTCGGCGTCGGCGTGTATTACGACGACAATGGCAAGATTCCCCTGCTGACCGCAGTCAAAGCTGCCGAAAAAGTTCGCCTGGAAGCCGCACCAGCGCGCGGCTATCAGCCGATCGAAGGCCTCGCCGCCTACAACCAGGCGGTACAGACGCTGATGTTCGGCGCCGATTCCGCGCTGATCAAGGATGGCCGTCTGGTCACCATCGAAGCCCTGGGCGGCACCGGCGCGCTCAAGGTCGGCGCCGATTTCCTCAAACGCCTGTACCCCGCCGCCAAGGTCTACATCAGCGACCCCAGTTGGGAGAACCACCGCGCCCTGTTCGAATCGGCCGGCTTCACGGTCGAAAACTATCCCTACTACGATGCTGCTACACGCGGCGTCGATTTCGCCGCGATGAAGGCCTGCCTCGCCGGCCTCCCAGCCAACTCCATCATCGTGCTGCACGCCTGCTGCCACAACCCCACCGGCGCCGACATCTCGGCCGCCCAGTGGGCCGAAGTCGTCGACACGATCCGCGCCAGGAACCTCGTCGCCTTCATCGACATGGCCTATCAGGGCTTCGCCGATGGCATCAAACCCGACGCCGTGGCGCTCGACCTGTTCGCCGCCTCGGGCCTGCAGTTCTTCGTTTCCAGCAGCTTCAGCAAGTCCTTCTCGCTCTATGGCGAGCGCATCGGCGCCCTGACCATGGTCGCCGAAAGCCGGGACGAAGCCGCGCGCGTGCTGTCGCAGGTCAAGCGCGTGATCCGCACCAACTACTCCAACCCACCCACCCACGGTGGTGCCATAGTTGCCGCGGTGCTCTCCAACCCACAACTGCGCCAGCAATGGGAAGACGAACTGGCCGGCATGCGCGAGCGCATCCGCGCCATGCGCGTAGCCCTGGTCGAAAAACTCAAGGCCAAGGGCGTGGCGCAGGACTTCAGCTTCATCATCAAGCAGCGCGGCATGTTTTCCTACACCGGCCTCACCGGCGAACAGGTGGAAAAGCTGCGCGCCGACTTCGGCATCTACGCCGTCAGCACCGGCCGCATCTGCCTCGCCGCGCTGAACAGCAAGAACATCGACTACGTCGCCGATGCCATCGCCACGGTGCTGAAAAAGTAACAAAGCTATTGCTAGCGAAAAAAGGCGCGGCTATAATCCCGCCTCTTGTTATTCCTCGATAGCTCAGTCGGTAGAGCGCCGGACTGTTAATCCGTAGGTCCCTGGTTCGAGCCCAGGTCGAGGAGCCAGAATCAGCAAGGCCCCGGAGGTTGTTACTTTCGGGGCCTTCTTCTTTTGAGTCGATACAAGCCCGACCATTTCAGGTCACTATGAATGAAGGCCCCTTCCACACACTTTCACATGCCCAGTACTGCCATGTCCATTGCTGAAACCATCTACTGCTACCACTGCGGACGATCGCATCCCCGCGTCGAAATGCGTCAGATTGCAACAAAGGGTGGAAAGAAGTGGCGCTGCATCAAGTCGATTGAAGCGACCAAGCGCAACGTGACCCAGCGCGATGCCTTCGGCAAGACCGTCACCACGATCAACAAGTCGGAAAATCAGGCGCGCATCAAGGCCAGGCAAAATGCCGAACGCTTGTTGGCTGCGGGATAGGATCTACCGGAACCTTTTGCGTGAGCGAAGTATTCGCAGACCTGGTAAAGCCGTTTGTCGAATTCTCCGCGCCCTTGATCTACAGACTCGCCACGTATTTCACGCTGACCATACTGGATGACCCGGCACTGCTCGCATTGGCATTCTGTTGATTCCATGAGAACAATCCAGATTCTTCTTGCTCGAGCCAGCCGACTTCCCCTCCATCAAGCGTCCCGCCACCACAGGAAATGTCCATGAGTCCCCTGCCCAAATGTCCGCAATGCAGCTCCGAATTCACGTACGAGGACGGCGACAACTACATCTGCCCGGAATGCGCGCATGAGTGGCCGAAGCAGGCAGAGGTAAGCATCGATGAGCGACGTGTCGTATGCGATGCCAATGGCAACGTGCTGCAGGACGGCGACACCGTGACCGTGATCAAGGACCTGAAGATCAAGGGCTCGTCATCGGTAGTCAAGGTGGGGACCAAGGTAAAGAACATCCGGCTGGTCGAGGGCGATCACGATATCGACTGCAAGATCGACGGCATCGGCGCGATGTCCTTGAAGTCGGAATTTGTAAAGAAGGTTTAGGTCGCCAGATTCCCAGTCAGATCCCAGGCCGAGTATTCATTTGGGTCTAGCCCGTTGGGCTAGACCCTTTTTTGCCCTCCTGTAGAGGAAAGAGCCTAAGGAATTTGGCCAACCTACCTGAACCGGATAAGCGCCCCCAAGACTCCATCGCATGGGTTGCAGGTGTCCATCGTAAGCCCGTCATGAGCGCGCATGCCGCGCCAACCAAGCATCAATAGCATTAGAATGAATCCATTGGGTCACCGAGCGCGCCTCATGCCTGCCGAAAGCAACGACAGTATTCCACCGCCAGCCGTAGCACCGAGGTCGCTGGCGCAGCGACCGAAATGGCTGCTGATCGGCACCTTTTGCATTGCCTACATACTGGCTGCCTTCATCAGCATTCAGATCAACGAAAACAACGATGCCAGCCGCCGTCTCGCAACCAAGATACTGGCTCAAGGATATGCCCAACGGATACAGGAACGCTTGCAGACCGCGCTGGTGTCCACCTATGTGCTGGCGTCGGTCGTAAAGCAGTCGGGAGGGCGTCTGCCAAACTTCGACGCCGTTGCCGCCGAACTTATCACCCTGTTCCCGAGCGTAAGCGCGTTGCAGTTGGCACCCGACGGAGTTATCCGGGAAATCTATCCCATCGATGGGAATCAAGCGGCGATCGGCCACGATTTGCTGGCTGACCGCAACCGCAACCGCGAGGCAGCCGCCGCAATCACCATGCAACAACTTACGCTGGCCGGTCCCTTCAACCTTATCCAGGGCGGAGTCGGCGCAGTCGGCCGCTTGCCGATCTTTCTCGTAAACGAGCGAAATGAAAGCCATTTCTGGGGATTTGCCAACGCGCTTATCCTGCTTCCAAACCTGCTCAACGAAGCCGGCCTCGGCGGCCTAGCCAAGGCCGGCTACAACTACGAGTTGTGGCGCCTTCATCCGGATACTGATCAGCGACAGGTGTTTGCGCGCAGCAGCGAGCAGTCGCTGGTCGCACCAGTGGAATATGTGATCACTGTTTACAACGGGCGCTGGATATTGTCGCTGGCGCCGACGGAAGGATGGATCACGCTTGTCGATTACGTGAAGATATTGGGCTACAGCCTTATCGCCGCCTCGATTGTCACCCTGGCCCAATACTTTGGCATTCGCGCGCTGCTCAAGGAACGCAACTAGCCGCTCTTTGGTCGGCCAGCGCAGCCTCCGCGCCGTACACGGCCATTGTCCTTAGCCGTAGAGCCGGTTGCCTCTCAGCAGTTGCAGCGTCCGCTGGCTGCTGGCCGGTAATTTGAAAGTCGGCGTCTCTGCCAACAGACGGGCAAATTCAACGGCGTTGATGGGTCTTGAAAAGTAGTAGCCCTGCAGCAGGTCGCAGCCGTTGTGGCAAAGGAACTCAGCTTGCCCGGCCGTTTCGACGCCCTCCGCAATGATTTTCAGGTGTAGCGCATGGCCGAGTCCCAGGATCGCCCGCGTGATCGAGACGGCTTCCGCATCGTCCGGTGTATCCATAACAAAGGAACGATCGATCTTGAGCGTACTCATCGGCAAACGCTTGAGATAGGAGAGACTGGAATAGCCGGTACCAAAATCGTCGATCGACAGCTGTACGCCCAAGGCCTTCAATTCATGAAGCATCCGGATGCCATGATCGGTATCGCGCATGATGGCGCTTTCCGTCAACTCGATCTCGAGTTGGTGGGGAGATATGCCGTGATCGGCAATTGCCTTCGCGACCTGGCGCGGCAAATCGGAATTCAGTTGCAGCGCCGAGATGTTCACCGCGACGAACAGCGCTTCGGCGCATAGCGGCCGCCAGCTGCGAATCTCGGCGCAGGCTTGGTGCAACACCCATTCACCAACTTGCTTGATGAGGCCAATCTCTTCCAGCAAAGGAATAAATATCGATGGATTCACATAACCACCGAGTTCGGGACAGTGCCAGCGCAACAATGCCTCGGCACCTGCTATCCGGCCGCTGGAAGTAGAAATGAAGGGCTGGAAATGTACCGCCAATTCCCCACGCTCCAAGGCGTGATGCAGCCTGCTTTCCAGTTGCACCCTTTCCGCGGCGCGCTCATTCATTTCCTGCCGGAAGAAACGATAGGTATTGCCGCCGTCCTCGATCGCCCCGTACATCGCTGAGTCGGCATTGCGGATCAGGGTCTCCGCATCGCCGCCGTCTTCAGGAAAGACGCTGATGCCGACACTGGCGGAGATATGGATTTCCTGTTCAAGAAAATTGAGGAACGGCTGACCGAGTCTTTCCTGGAGACGCTGCACAAACTGTGTGGCCTGCGCTACCGAATCGACGTTCGGAATCAGCACCGCAAACTGATCCCCACCGAGGCGCGCGACGTCGAGTTTGCTCCTTGCCTCCAATATCAAACGGTTCGAGACTTCTATCAGGAGATTGTCCGCTGCCAGATGCCCGACCGTCTCGTTGATCAGCTTGAAACGATCAAGGTCGAAATAGATGACTGCCACACGCTTGCCCTGATCCGTTGCATCGGCCAGCGCCTCGACCAAGCGATTGCTGAAATGCTCCCGGTTAGGTAGCGCCGTCAGTGAATCGTAGTGGGCGAGAAATTCGACGCGCGCTTCTATCTTGCGCCGCGCCGTCAAGTCGGAGAATACCGTGACATGGTTGGTCACCTCGCCTTCGTCGTTGCGCACCAGACTGATGGTCATCCACTCGGGAAATTCCTCGCCATTCTTGCGCCGATTGATGATTTCGCCACACCATTCGCCCCGTTGTTCCAGCGCAAGCGACATCTGCTGGAAGAACTCGGCGTTGTGGCGGCCGGAATTCAGCAGCGCGGGAGTCTTGCCGATCACTTCGTCGGGCTCGTAGCCGGTCACGGTGGTGAATGCCTTATTCACCATTACTATCTTATTGTCATTATCGGTGATAATGATGCCTTCCGAGTTGTTCTCGAATACGCGTGCCGACAATTCGAACTTGTTCTCCGCGGCACGTCGCCTTTCCTCCTGGCTTAAGGCATCCAGAGCGAACGAGAGATTTCCGGCCAACTCCTCCAGCAGAGACTGCTCTTCCTCCGAAAACGACTGTCCGGCGGCACCCAAAATGCCGATATCGCCCCATTCGATGTCGCCGGATCGCAGCGGCAGGTGCATCAACGATTGCAGGCCGAGCTTGTTTAGCTCGTTTGACAGGTCGCGGTTGCAGCAGTCGAGCGCCTTGCAATGCAAACGACGCTTCGGCCAACATCTACGTTCCGGATTCTCGATTTCGTCGCAGATGCGCGCCGCGTATTGCTGAATCGAAGCGTCGGCAATGAACTGGGAGCGGCTGTCCTGCCTGACATGGATCCAGACTGCCGGAAAGCCGCCTTTCTCCTGCAGGATGCGACGTGCCTCCGCAAGCAGTCGATCGCGATCTCGCGTGTGGATGATGAGATGGTTGATTTCGCTCAGCACCATCAGGACCCGATTCAGGTTGGCCACGCGCCGCTCCGCCTGCTTGCGCGCGGAAATGTCCAGCGCGATGCCGACAATGCCCGCCTTGCTGCCGTCGCTGGAATGAAACACCGCCTTGTGGAACATGGTCTCGGTGACGCTGCCGTCAGCCACCTTGACCTGCGACTCGTAGACTTGCTTGCCCCCGGCATCCAGCAAGGCCCGGTCGGCAGCATCGTAGTTGCGCGCCAACTCTTCCGGCGCGATGTCGAACACGGTCTTGCCGATCAGATCGCTGCGCGGCTTGCCGATGAATTCCTCAAACGGAGCATTGACCGCCAGATAACGCCCGGCAACATCCTTGGAGAACACCGGGCCAGGAAACGCCTCGATCAACTGCTCGAGAAAATGAAGCTGCTCCATCAGACGACGGTCGAGATCTTCGCGTTCGGTCAGATCCTCACCGAATTCCAGAATGTACTGGGGCGCACCATCGCGGTCGCGCAGTACCGTTTTGCTGTAACCGATCCAGCGCGGCGTGGCGGCAGGCATGCTGACCCGCTTGACGGGCAACTCCACCAGCCCGGGTTGCGCCAACGCACGAATGTCTCCCTGAGTCAGGAAATCAGCCAATTCGGGCGCGTAGATTTCTTCATTACTGCGCCCGGTCAACAGATCTCGTGTTCGACCGAGAATGCGTTCCGCCGAACGGTTGATTCGAGCGATCCGCATGTCGGAAACACGTTTGAGAACGATCATTCCCGGGATGTGTTCGAAAATCGAATCGAGCAATCCATGCGAACGTTCGAGGAAAGACTCCGCCTTGATGCGAGCCTCTATTTCGTTTTTCAGCGCCGCTTTCTCGGCGGCAATCTCCTGCGTCCGCGCCTCCACTTCATGCTCGAGAAGTTGCGGGCGCCGCAGTAGATGGAAGGTCAGCAGAAAAAGCAACAGATCGACAAACAGCAGTCCCACCCAGGCAAGTCCGTGGAAACCGGCAAAAGACACCGGCGGCGGCACCACGGACAGCGTCAGCAAGGCACTGCCAGGAAGGGCGAGAGAACGAGACATGCCCGCGTCGGTGAGGTCGCCTCCAGTAAAGATCACGGTTTCTTCTGCCCCGGACTGCCACTGGACGCGAAAGTTCACACCGAAACCATCGTTGACCAAAGCCAGCAGCTGCAATTCCTGAATCAGATAGGCAAAGGAAGCCTCGGTCGTCAGATAACCCCAGAACCGGTCATTGCCTCGACCATCCGCCTCCGAGAGCGCTTCCCTGATCAGCAGGCTGCCGTCGCCGAAACCGACAAAGGGCTTTCTATCCATGACCAGCGTGGCGGTCGGGCGAAACAGGATGGAAACTGGGCCTTTCTGGTCTCTGGGGTCGCGGTGAATTACAGTCGCCGGACCACGGGTTGAGGCAATATTGACCGACTCGACAATGCCGCTCATGGTGAGAAGATTCCGGATCGTCTCCTCGAAACGTGCCGGACTTCCCGCCTGCGAGATCGTCAGGGCGACGATTCTTGGCAACTTCGTAGCTTGGTCAAGCAAGGTCTGGGCATGGCGCATACGCCCGGTCAAGTGACGTTCGGCTTCGCTGGAGAGGTGCCGCTGACGACTATCGCTGTAGTCCAACGCAAAATAAACTGGCACCGCTGAAAATAGCAGGACAACGACGACCGATACTAGAGCAGCCCCCGCGCGCGTCTTGCGGATGAATCGGGAAAAACGGGAAAGACGACTCGGCATGGTGGCTTGCGAATGCGTGTTGTCTGGATAGACAACCACAAAAGCAAGTACGAAGCCAGTGAGGTCAATCCTTTGCCAGAGAGTGAAAAGCGCGATTGACGTAGGCGCTGATCGCGCGAATATCCTTCTCGCTTAGAACTGATTTCCAAGCAGGCATCGAGGTACCGGGTATGCCCTCGCGAATTGCCGTGATAAGTCGGGTCCGGCTCATCCTTGACATAATCGCGGTATCGGTAAGATTGCGCGGATGCGGTTCCAGGAAGCTGCCAATCCAGTTCTTGCCGGTACCATCGGCGCCGTGGCAGAAAGCGCAGTTGGCGAGAAACAAACGTTCACCGCGCTTCTCCAGCCCGCTCAGGCCGCGAATCTTCTTTGGCACATCGTGCTTGGCGTATGGACTGGCACTGGCAATCGCATCGAGCGGTGGGGTCGTCGGCGAATAATTGTTGCGTGGATAGGAAAGCGGTCGCGCATCCCAATCCACGGTGTCTGCCGTATTTGCGCCACGGTCGTGGCAACTGATGCAGGTGGAAAGGTAGAGCCGCTTGCCTTCGGCTTGTTCGGGCGACAAAAATTCCCACGGACGAGAAAGCGGAATCTCACCCTTGGCAAATGGGAAGGCAGTTTGATACCGGGCATGGTCGTTCCACCCATTTTCAGGAATGTGATATCGCGTATTGACGGCCTTGCGCACTATGAATTCGGCCGAAACGAACTCTGCCAGACCGGCCATTTCCTCTCTATTGAGAATTCCCTTGAAGGATTTCATTGCCGTACCCGGCCGTCCGGCCTCGAGCACGGCAACAATCGCCTGCGGTGTCAGTCGAGAAGGGTCGGCTCGGGTAAAGTCGGTCGGTGGCGGCACCAGGTAGGTGGCCGCCAATGTGCGCGCGTCACCCGAATAGCCGTGACAGAAATAACAGCGGAAGTTGTACAGGCTGCGACCTTGCTCATGGGCTTGCGCCAACGCGCCTGCTGCCGATGCGGGCCCGGCTGCGAGCACCATCCAGCATAGCAGCCAGCGGCGGCAAACACCCATCGTGCTCGGCTACTTGCTTGCCGCCTTGCCGCCGGGCCGAATGAACCTGCTGAAGACGTATTCGGCGACATCGGCGATCTCCTGCTCGGTCAGTACCTTGTTCCAGGCCGGCATCTCGGTGCCCAGCCTCCCCACCGAGGTCGCCGCATAGATAGCCGGACGGTTCAAGGTCGCGCGCGACCTGGCATCGACGAAGTTACGCGGTTTGGGATTGATGAAATAGGCACGAGGACCCTTGCCGTCTCCCTTGACACCGTGACAGGTTGCGCAATTGGCGTTGTAGAAACGCCCGCCTTTCTGCACGTCGCCGCGCAAGCCATTGGGCATGGGTTGCTTCATGTCGGCCGTGGCCACCGGATTCGGCTTCGGTACCGTGGAAACGTCGTTGCCCCGACCGCCATGCGCTCGCGTACCGGAAATGGTTTCCGCTGCCGGCACCATGAGCGCAGCCCGCACATAATCGACAACAGATTCAATGTCCTGCTGCGACAAGCGGCTGGAAAAGGCCGCCATTGCCGTCCCGGGACGACCATTGGTCACAGAAGCAACCATGCGCTCACGCAAGAGTTCGGCGCGCGCCTGCGGCGACGCCAAGTCTCGCGGTGGCACCGGCCCGCCGACCGGATGCGTCGACCCCTGACCTCGCTCGCCATGGCAAACAATACAATTTTGCGCGTAGACGATTTTTCCACGTTGCAGACGCGGATCCAGTGCAACGATCATGAAAGACTGACGGATGTAATCGACCACGGCCTCGATTTCCTTGTCCGTCAATTGCGTTTTCCAGCCCACCATGGCGGTGCCGGGTTTACCGTGGGTGACAATAGTTACCATTGTGCTGCGAGTCAGTTCTCCCGCCACGGTAAAATCGCGCGGTGCCGGATTGAGGCTGCCGCGCGCGCGGCTGCGGCCATCGCCACGGTCGCCGTGGCAGACCGAACAATAATTATGGTAGATGACAGCCGGCTTGATCTCCCCGCCCTTTGCCGGCCGCTCGCCACCGTAGCTGAGAGCAACCCCTAGAAAGCCCAGGACACAGACCAGTGCAAAGCGAACACAAATTGGAAGGCGTATGGGAACGGAACGATTCATGGCCATGGTGGAAGTAAAGAAGGCGGCAATTGGATTGTAGCCGGCGGACGCAAGAAACAGGCCGGCAAATTCATGAAAAATCCAGCATATCTGGCATGGAGATTGCAGGAATTCCGCACCACTGTCGTAAGTCGTTTCATTTTCCTCCTACGACAGCGTTTGCTGCTGCAGTCCGCGCTAGCGAACTGCAGCCTTTCTATCGACCTGGAAATGTCGGGCGCCGTAAATAGAAGCCGTGGAAAGACATTCGTGCGATGGTGGAAACTGATCCTGTGGATTTGCCTGGCGCTGGCCGTTCGCGTCACGGACACGGCATTCGCGGATATCCGCACAACACCTCACAGCTTGGTGTACAAGTCCGTCAAGCCAGACGCTTCGGACGTTTGCGTCTTCTGCCACACACCGAACGTGAGCGGCACGCCGCCCCTGAAAGCGCCGCTGTGGCAGCATTCGATAGGCACTACCCCCATGTTCACCATATATGACGACATCGGCCGTCTGGGTCAGGGCAAGGCCTCGGTGGGTTCGCAGTCGATTGCCTGCCTTTCCTGCCACGATGCCAACCAGGCCCGCGCCATCAGCAAAACCTCCGGCGACCACCCATTCGGAGTGCCTTACCGAGGGGCTATCAAGAACCAAATGCAGCCTTTGCCCCGTCCGTCGAACAAGCCCTTTTTCGATCCGGACAATCCGGTCATCTGGGCCACCAAACTGGTAGCACTGGACGACTTCCGCGACGCCAGCCAAGGCGTTGTCGAGGACCGCACCGTCTGGTGGGTATCGATGACCGGCACGGCGCGACGCACCCGCAATGACCTGCCGCTGTATCGACGCATGGACGCGGACAGCAATCAGGAGGTGCCGTTCATCGAATGCAGCAGCTGCCACGACCCGCATTCCAACAACAACCTGTTCCTGCGCGTGTCGAATGAAGGCAGCCGGCTGTGCTTGACGTGTCACATGAAGTAAGCCCTGGACTAGTGCCAGCCTTTGCCTCTAAGCTACTGGCAGCGACAAATCCGGGGGCAAGGAGTC
>Ga0209343_10008719_pt1 | contig 11728 bp, 8 predicted proteins | sample RifCSPlowO2_02_FD_184026 | JGI IMG/M metagenome (GOLD analysis project Ga0209343, IMG submission 184026) | Groundwater microbial communities from Rifle, Colorado - Rifle CSP2_plank lowO2_0.2 (SPAdes) (version 2) | ecosystem: Environmental > Aquatic > Deep subsurface > Groundwater | place: Rifle... | reverse complement strand
ATTGAATTCTAGGCGAGTTTTTGCTATAATAAAATTAATGAATACTGAAGAATAATCATCAAAGAAATTATAAAATATTTGAATCAATGTTGATTATTTAATGAAATAAAATATGCCAAAACGAATTACAATCACGGCGGAATATTTCAGGCGATACAGGCAAAATTTAGGTTTTGCTAATCAAGCCGATGTTAAAAACTTTTTTGGAGCAAAAGACATTACACCGACTGTTGATTTTAATTACATAAAACTTTTAAATAAACGCCTTTGCGATATCGTTAATAAAGTAAATGGCGTTGTCGTCAACGAAATAAAAGTCGCAGATTTGGCCGCTTTCAAAAAGGATCACATAAGTCGGACATTTACGATAATGAAAGAAAGCGGTATTTTACCGATACTCAATAATCAAGGAAGAAGGCCGGAGCAAGTTTATTTTTCTTGGATGCGAGGTTTTGTAATTTCAAATTATTTTTTAAAAGCCCTTGGTCTGATTTTTGGCGTTGACACTTCAAAAATAGATTTGATTGGCGACGACGATTTGAAAAGCGTAGAAACTTTTAAGCGGACACCGAAAGCTGATCTGGAAATAAAATTGAACGGTAAGGAAAAAATCAGGATAGAAATGCAGTCGGGTTTTACCGGAATAAACGACATTAAGCAACATAAAGTTTTGGAAGCAAAAAGAGTTTTTCGCGATGATGGAATGCATACCTTTGCCATACACATTGATTTGTATAACGGACAGGTTGCGTTTATCAAATTGGATGAGATTGAAGATGATAGCGTGAATTGGATAACCAGACAACAAATGGAAGGGCAAACCGTTTTTAACATTGATCAAAATTATTTCGTTTGGAAGATCACGGAAAGTCCTATTAAGTATAAAGAAATAAATTTTGATTAACTTCGGTATCCTATGAAAAAGAAACTAAAAATTATTGATTTGTTTTGCGGAGTGGGCGGTTTGAGCTATGGATTCGCGCATAACGATGATTTTGAAATAGTGGCGGCGAATGAAATTTTGCCGAATATGGCAAAAGCGTATTCATTGAATCATTCCGCGGTAAAAGTTTATGTCGATGACATAAAGGATTTTGCCGCCGAAAAAATAGAGAGTGATTTAAATGTAAAAGTGAACGAGATAGACATTATCGTTGGCGGTCCGCCTTGTCAGGCGTATTCAACTGTCGGGAAAAGATTGATTGACGACCCTCGCGGAAAACTTTTTCAGGAATACTATCGAGTATTGAAAGAATTTAATCCAAAGCTTTTTCTTTTTGAAAATGTCAAAGGTTTATTGTCCATGCAAGGCGGTGAGTTGCTGAAAACAATCATCTCTCTTTTTGAATCGTTGGGATATAAAGTTCAGTGTAAACTTCTCAATGCGGCTGATTTTGGCGCGCCGCAGATAAGAGAGAGGGTAATAATAATGGGTTCAAAATTAAAGAATGATTTTCGTTATCCCGAAGTAACGCACTATAATCCGGAAGAAACGCTTGATTTATTTAAAAAAGACCTGAAGCCATATTTAACGCTTGAAGAAGCGATAAACGATCTGCCTTTCATAAAGTCCGGCGAAGAAAGCTTTAAATATGCATCGGACCCGCAAAATGAATTTCAAGCAATAATGAGGGTGAATGCCCCAGAAAAATTAATGGATCACAACTCTCCGAAAAATAACGCAAAATTGGTAAAAATGATGGAACTTTTGCCGGACGGCGGAACGCCGGAAGATTTACCGAAAGAATTGCGTCCGACATCAGGATTCAAAAATACCTATTGTCGTCTTTGGTGGAACAGGCCATCAACGACCATCACGAGGAATTTAAGCACGCCATCGTCTTCTCGGTGCATACATCCGAAAGCTCCGCGGCCGCTTACTACGCGCGAAGGCGCGCGAATCCAATGCTTTCCTGATTCTCACCAATTTTACGGGTCAAGAAGCGACAGAAATTTGCAAATAGGCAATGCCATGCCGACATTTCTGTCAAACGCAATGGCGGGAGCAATTTTGTCTAATTTCAAACAAGAATATGTGAAAAAATACGGACAAATTTTCCAAGAGAAAGAGAAGCGAAATAATGTCAAAAATCCATTCCTCAAATACGCAGTTTGAAAAGGATTTCATATCGGAGTTAAAAAAATTTGCCTTTTTAATCGGATGTAGTATAATGATTTAAGTTTTAAACTCCCGACAATAAGGGATTTTTTGTTTGATAAGCCTATGACCGTGCGGCGCAAGATCTGGCTATCTTTTTTGGCAATTGTCGCCATTTTTGTATTGGCGGTTTTTGTCGCGTTTCCGCAGATTCCTAAAATCATCAAATTGTCATTTTTTGAAAAAACCAAAATTAATTTTGGGCTGGATATTCAGGGGGGAACGCGCTTAATTTACGAGGCTGATGTTTCCCAGGTGAAAGACACTGATAAGACCGATGCCGTGGAAGGAGCGAGAGATGTGATTGAGCGGCGCGTCAACGCTTTTGGCGTTTCCGAACCGGTAGTGCAAACCAGCAAAGCGGGCGGCTCTTATCGGGTAATGGTGGAACTGCCCGGCGTGAAAGATGTTCAGCAAGCCATCAAAATGATCGGCGAAACGCCGCTTTTGGAATTCAAAGAACAGCCGGAATTTCCGCCTCTGACCGAAGATCAGACAAAAGAAATGGAAGAATTCAATAAAAAAGCCAAAGAAACGGCCGACGACATTTTGAAAAAAATAAATAAAGGCGAAGATTTTGACGCATTAGCCAAAGAAAAATCCGAAGATCCCGGCTCAAAAGAGCAGGGCGGCGATTTGGGATATTTTCAAAAAGGACAGATGGTGCCGGAATTTGAAACCGAAGTTTTTGATAATTTAAAAGTCGGAGAAGTAAGCAAAGAGCCGGTAAAAACGCAATTCGGTTATCATATTATTAAAAAAACGGACGAACTGGAGACTGATAAAGACGGCGAAAAAGTGAAAGAAGCGAAGGCCAGCCATATTTTAATCAAAATTAAAACCGAAACCGATTATCAGGATCGTACCGGAGTGGATCCTTACGGGTTTAAAAATACCGATCTTTCCGGCAAACAATTGAAAACTTCGGCAGTGCAATTTGACCCGAATACCAATGAGCCGGTGGTGAATATTGAATTTGACGAAGAGGGTTCGCGGCTTTTTGCGGAAATTACCAAGCGCAATGTAGGCAAGCCCGTGGCGATTTATTTGGACGGCCAGCCGATTTCCGTTCCGCGAGTCAATGAAGAAATAACGGGCGGGAGCGCTGTGATTTCCGGCCAATTTGATTTGCAGGAAGCCAAAGAATTATCCAGGCGCCTCAATGCCGGAGCTTTGCCCGTGCCGATTAAAATCCTAAGCCAGCAAAATATCGGAGCAAGTCTGGGCAAGGATTCGGTGGAGAAAAGCATTGTGGCCGGAATTATCGGGATTGCCGCCATTGCTTTTTTTATGATTTTATTTTATCGCTTTCCCGGTTTTTTAGCCGTATGCGCTCTGATTCTGTATTCACTGATCGTATTCGCGATTTTCAAGGTTTCATCGTTGACTTCTTTTCCCATTACCATCACCTTGGCCGGACTAGCCGGTTTTGTATTATCCATCGGTATGGCCGTGGATGCTAATATCCTTATTTTTGAAAGAATGAAAGAAGAATTGCGTCAGGGCAAGCCCTTATACCGCGCTATGGACGATGGATTCAGCCGCGCTTGGCTTTCCATCCGCGATTCCAATGTTTCAAGCCTCATCACCTGCGCCATTTTATATATGTTTGGCACAAGCATTGTCCAGGGATTTGCTTTGTCATTGGCGATCGGAATTGCCGTGAGTATGTTTTCCGCCATTACGGTCACGCGGACGCTGACGCGGCTGGCTATGGGAAAATTTATCGGAAGACATTTGGGATGGGTGGCTTCAGGAATGCCAAAGCGAGTTGAAAATTAAAAGTTCAAAGTTTATATATTAATTTTATCGTATGTTTCGGATAATTCAAAAACGAAAAATTTGGTACGGCTTGTCGCTTTTGTTTTTAATTCCGGGGATTATCTCCTTAATTCTGTGGGGATTGAAGCTGGGTAATGATTTTACGGGAGGATCTCTTTTGGAATACAAATTTTCCAAACAGCCGGAAATTTCAGCGATCAGCGATGCCTTGACGCCGCTTGATCTTGGAAAATTTTCCGTATCGCCCGTCGGTTCGGACGGCATTACTGTTAAATTAAAACCGATTGATCAGGAAACCGTTGATAAAATCACCAAAGCGGTCCAGGAAAAATATGAGGACGCTCAAATTCTAAGCTTTGAAAGCATCGGTCCCACCATTGGCGCGGAATTGCGGCAAAAAGCGTTTGTAATGACCGGATTGGTGCTTTTGGGAATTCTTTTGTATGTCACTTATGTTTTTCGCGGAGTAAGCAAGAATTCCCCGGTTTCAAGCTGGGCGTTCGGCGGAGCGACCATTGTGGCGCTCTTTCACGACGCATTAGTAGTGATCGGATTTGTTTCAATATTCGGACATTTTTTCAATTTTGAGGTGGATACGCTTTTTGTGACAGCTCTTTTGACCGTGATTGGATTTTCCGTTCACGATACAATTGTAGTTTTTGACAGAATCAGAGAGCGATTGCGCGTATCATACGGCCATTCTTTTGAAACAACCGTGAATGAAAGTATTAATCAGACGATTATTCGATCCATCAACACATCGGCGACCGTGCTGATTACTCTTCTTGCATTATATTTGTTCGGGGGAGAATCTTTGCGCGATTTTGTGCTCGTGCTTTTGATCGGCATTACGGCCGGAACATATTCTTCAATATTTATCGCCAGCCCTTTACTCATTACTTGGGAAAAAATCAGAGCTAAGGCTAAACGATAAAATAATTTAAAAATAAATAACATGGCGTACTCGCTTGATTAAGCGAGTTTTTTGTTTTATAATATTGTCTTGGTGCGGGGTTGACATATTTTACTAATTGTGATATACTAAAATTAATTAAATTAATTATTAATTTAAAATCAATATGGATGAAACTAAAGAAACAGGAGGGGGACACGCATCAATTCTTGATGCCGTATTGCATCAACAGCAGGCTCACGCGGCCGATATGCCGATTGAGGACCGGCTACGGCAATTGCTGGCCACTTTGCCGCAGCGCGATCGGGAGATCATAGAGGGCCATTTCGGTCTTTTTGGCGCGCCGTTCGCCACTCTGGAAGAAATCGGTCATCGCTTTTCAATTACTAGAGAGAGGGTAAGGCAAATTGAAAGAAGTTCAATTGCGGTTTTGCGCAAATCCAAAAGTTATGATCAGTTTATCAGGCCGTTTGAAGACGGAGTCGTACAATTATTGGAAGAAAGCGGGGGCGCGATGGGCGAAAATGATCTATTTGGCGAAATTTTCGGCAAAGCAATCAATAAGCTTGGCAATATTCCGCAATTTATATTCGGAGAATTGCTTGGGCGCTTGGAAGTCATTGAGCCCAGCCGAATGACGAGAAAAGGCTGGCGTTTGAAATTGAGTTCATGGGATTTCATTGAACAGACTCTCTCGGCCTTTGAGCAAATAGTTGGAAAATTATCCGGCCCCATAGCTGAAAGTGATTTGTATTCCGTTATAGAAAGATCGTCTTATTATCAAGAGCATAATAATCAGCTTTCCCAAAAAGTGATTTCATCATTTTTGGGACTTTCTTTGCGTATTCGTAAAAATCCTTTTGGTATGTGGGGATTGGCCGAATGGCCGGAAATCGTGCCCAAGAGAATGAGCGACAAAATTTATTTGGCAATGAAAAAAGTAGGCAAACCAATGCATTTTAGAGACATCGCCAAATCAATCAATGATTTTAAATTTGATCAAAAAATCGCCCATCCGGCCACGATTCATAATGAATTAATAGTCAATAGGAAATATGTTTTGATCGGCCGCGGAATTTACGCTCTTAAGGAGTGGGGATATGATCCGGGCGTGGTGGCTGAGGTAATTGCCGATATTTTGCAAAAATCAGGGAAACCGCTCACGCGAGAGCAAATAGTGGGCGAAGTTTTAAAAAAACGGCAAGTAAAAATCGCGACCATTCATCTGGCGCTGACCAATAAAGACAAATTTCAGAAATTATCAACCGGAGAATACGCGCTTTTAGACTCCAATAGCCAAGCGTCGAATAACTAGTGATTTCAAGCTCCAAATATCAAGCGTCAAACAGGTTTTGATTATTTTCCGCCAATGGCGGATCCGCCTTGGGCGGAGATTTTGGAAATTAGAATTTGTTTGGGATTTAGGATTTGCGATTTGGGATTTATAGTTTTATGCCCTTCACCATTGAAATCGGCGGCCAGCCGTTTATTGAAACGATGATGGGATGGATCGCTCAAGGTCCATTTGTTTTTGCTTTGAATATTTTTATAAATGGCGGATGGATTTTTGTTTTGGGTTTGATTATATACGGAGCGTATTGGGCTTGGTTGGATAATCGCCAGGGAAAATTCATTCAAAGCTGGAATCGTATTTTTCTGGCCATTGATGTGCCAAAACTAAATGAGCAGACGCCTAAAGCCGTGGAGCAAATGCTGGCCCATTTGGCTGGAGCGTATAAGACGCCGATTAAAAAAGAAGTGCATTGGGACGGCTTTGTCCAGCCGTGGTTTACTTTGGAATTGATCAGTATTGAAGGCTATATTCAATATATTATCAGCGCGCCGGAAAGATACCGCGATTTGGTGGAGGCGGCCGTATATTCCCAATATCCGGACGCGGAAATCACCCAAGTGGAGGACTACACCAAAGGATTTGAAATTAAAACATTTTTTCAGACTCATGATTTGTGGGGGACGGAATTGGTTTTAAAAAACGACCAGGCCTATCCGCTTCGCACTTATCCGCAATTTGAGCATGTTTTGTCCGGAGAATTTTTAGATCCATTGGGGCCTTTGATGGAAATTATGGGACGAATGAGCCGAGGCGAACAGCTTTGGCTTCAAATTTGCGTTAAGCCGATTAACGATGGTTGGGCGGAAAAATCAGAAGCATTGGTAAGGAAATTAATCGGAGCAAAGAAGTCAGGCGGTAGCACCGGCATTTTTGGCAGCATTGTCAAAGAATTTGAAGGAATTTTTCAAGAAATGCTGAATCAGATAAATATTCGTCCGGGCGAAACGGCAAAAAAAGAAAAAAGCGATATGCCGAGTCTGATGCAGCATCTTTCCCCCGGAGAAAAATCAGCGGTTGAATCCATTCAGCTCAAAGCGTCAAAAACAGGACTTGAATCCAAGATCAGAATGATGTATTTGGCGCACAAAGAAGTGATGAATAAAGCCAAGGGCGTGGAGGGATTTATGGGAGCCATGCGTCCTTTTGAAGCGCTTGGTTCAAACGGCTTTAAAGTGGGAAAGAGCACAAAAACAGCGGCTAATTATATTTTGACGAAACAGCGCATACGAACGCGGCAGATCAAGCTTTTACGCGCTTATAAATCGCGCAGCATGTGGCTGGGCGGAGGTTTTTTTGTTTTAAATATTGAAGAATTGGCGACACTCTATCATTTTCCGACCATATCTGTAAAAGCGCCGCTTTTGAAACGCACCGAAGCGAAGAGAGCCGAGCCGCCTTTCGGCATCCCCATTACCGATATAGAGGAGATCCCGACAAAAGTCACGGCCAAGCCGGCGGAAGCCAAAGAAACCCCGCCATCGGAAATACCGATAGTTGACTAACTCAAAGCGTAAAGCGCAAAACTCAAAATTATTGAATTTTGAAAAGTTTTTAAAACTTTTCAAATAACATTTATTTTGAGCTTTGAGTTTTAAGTTTTTAGTTTACATTATGACTCCTATTCCTCAATTGGAAAAATCAGATGGCGCCGAAGTGATTCCTTTTGCCGAAACTAATTATCGCGGCGTGCGGCGAAAATTCGGCATCAAAAAAGACGATCGGCGCCGGCATATGTATTTGGTCGGTAAAACCGGCATGGGAAAATCAACGGTAATGGAGAATATGATCATTGAAGACATTCGGGCCGGACACGGTGTTGGCGTAATTGATCCGCACGGCGATTTGGTGGAAAAAATTCTGGAATTCATTCCATCCAACCGCATCAATGACATAATTTATATTAATCCGGCCGATATGGATTGGCCCATCGCTTTTAATGTTTTGGAGTCGGTGGATGAAAAGCACAAGCATTTAGTGGCATCCGGCTTGATGGGCGTATTTAAAAAAATCTGGCCCGATGTCTGGAGCGCCAGGATGGAATACATAATGAATAATACGATTTTGGCGCTCTTGGATTATCCGGGCAGCACGATGATGGGTATCCAGAGGATGTTGTCCGATAAAGAATTCAGAAAAAAAGTCGTTGATAAAATCACCGATCCGGTGGTAAAAATGTTTTGGGTGGAAGAATTCGCCAAATACAACGAGCGATTCGCTTCGGAAGCGATCGCGCCAATACAGAATAAAGTCGGGCAATTTCTTTCCTCAACTATGATTAGAAATATCGTTGGTCAAGTAAAGTCAACCATTGATATGCGGGAGATTATGGATAATGGGAAAGTGTTCTTGCTGAATTTGTCCAAAGGCCGGATCGGCGAGGATAATGCCCGGCTCTTGGGCGGAATGATTATTACCAAGCTTCAGATTTCGGCAATGGAACGGGTGGATATACCAATGGAAGATCGGCGCGATTTTTTTCTTTATGTTGACGAATTTCAGAATTTCGCCACCGAGAGCTTTGCCAGTATTTTATCCGAAGCCAGAAAATACCGCCTGGATTTGATTTTGGCTCATCAATATTTGGAACAGCTTGATGAAAAAGTTCTGCCCGCGGTTTTCGGCAATGTGGGTACGATTGTTTGTTTCAGGATCGGAGCGCAAGACGCGGAATTTATGGAAAAAGAATTTATGCCGAAATTTGAACAGACCGATTTGGTGAATATTACGAAATTCAATATGTATGTCAGGTTGATGATTGACGGCGTGGCATCCGAGCCGTTTTCCGCCACCGGTCTCCCGCCCTTAAAAGACGAAGAAAAAACGGAGAATATAGAAAAGATTATCCGTTCTTCGCGGGAGAGGTATGCTAAGCCGCGCGCGATTGTGGAGGATAAAATAGCGCGTTGGACCGGTATGACAGGACCGATAGAAGAAGAGGAAAGCGTTAAGCCGCGAAAAATTTTACCAAAATCAAATATTTTCGATCCTCAACGCGATGCGCCAAGGCCTTTATTAAAAGCTTCGCCGCCAATGCTTCCCGAACCGGTTACTGTAAAAGTTCAGGAATTAATCAGCCTGACCGATGCCCTGAAACAGCCGCCGGTCGACTTCAAATCAATGCGTCCGGCTCCGCGCGCCGAACTGCCATCAGTCCGGCCGCCTCAAAAAATTCCGACAGCAATTCCTGTTCGCCCGGCCGCGCCAATCGCGCCCGTTGTTCGTCCGGCAGCAATCGTCCCGTCATCAATTCCCAAAAAACCGATAAAGCTTTTCAGTCAATATACGCGGCCGATTGAAAAAAAACTTATGCCGAAAACCGTCGTTCGGTTGTTAAAGAAATAAATCTAATAATAAGATATGTCTAAAAATTTTTCCGGCAAAGACAAGGCTTTTTCAAAAAAGATTGTTATTTATCAGACCGCCAAAGGGCCGAAGTTGGAAGTGCGGCTCAGCGAGGAAACCGTATGGTTAAGTTTAGACCAAATGGCCGCGCTTTTTGAACGCGATAAATCAGTTGTTTCTCGCCACATTAGAAATGTATTTTTTGATAAGGAATTGAGTCGCAAATCAGTTGTTGCAAATTTTGCAACAACTGCGGCTGATGGAAAAGTCTATCAAGTTGATTATTATAGTTTAGATTTGATTATTTCCATTGGTTATCGCGTAAAGTCGCAAAAAGGCATTCAATTCCGTATTTGGGCAACAAAGACTTTGAGAGATTACCTGTTAAAAGGTTATGTCATTAATGAAAAGCGGCTTTTGCAGGCGCAAGATAAATTCAAAGAACTGCAGGAGGCGATTTCTTTTTTATATGAAAAATCAGGATATAATCTTTTGGTTGGCCAAGAGCGGGAAATTTTTGATTTGCTCGCCAATTACTCAAAGACTCTAACTTTACTGGAACGATATGACAAAGATCAATTGATTGTTTCCAAAAAAGGGAAAGGCAAATTTATTCTCGGATACGAGGAGACTAAAAAGGTGATTGTGGCGCTTAAAAAAGATTTAATTGGTAAAAAAGAAGCCAGCGATCTTTTCGGACAAGAATACGAGGGCAAGCTCCAAGGAATAATCGGCAATATTTATCAAACATTCGGCGGCAAAGAGCTTTATTCGTCGCTTGAAGAAAAAGCCGCGCATCTTTTGTATTTTGTTATCAAAGATCATCCGCTCGCCGATGGTAATAAACGCACCGGATCTTTTTTGTTTGTTTATTTTCTGGATAAGAATAATTTTCTTTACAGGGAATCCGGCGAAAAGAAAATCAATGACAACGCGCTCACAGCTTTAGCTTTGCTTATTGCCATCAGCGATCCCAAAGACAAGGAAGTGATGGTAAAAATAATCACGAATTTATTGCAGTGATTAGCGCATGTAATAAGACCGTCTTAGTTTGATGGACATTATGCAAAATAAAAATAAAAGCAAAATCGCAATCTTTTTAATCGTTTTAGCCGTTTGTGGAATGATCGGCGGTTTTTTGTTTAATTTTAATAAAGCGCGGGCGGAAGATAATTTTATTTCTGAAAATGTAGCGGCTGGGGAATTTATCGTAAAATTAAATAAAAATTGGAATAGCAATGAAGAAAATATCGGTAAAATTAAAAAACTTTTTAAAAAATTTCAAATTTCGCTTGATTCCCTAAATGACGGCCAATCGGAGACATTGAAAAATAGATTGCTTGTGAAGCTCGCTGATGCGAAAAAGTCGGAAATGTTTTTTAAAACGGCCAAGGAATTTTCTTTGATTGAGTCAATATCGCCTAATTATATCTACAGGCCATTTTTTACGCCCAATGATCTACTGTACCCCAAGCAATGGAATTTTGAAAAAATAAAAATTCCGCAAGCTTGGGACGAGGATCAAACAGCGCCGCTCTATGGCGGAGATCCTGGTGTCATTGTCGCCATAATTGATACTGGCGTGGCGTATGAGACTTACGGCGCTTTTGTGCAGGCGCCGGATTTGGCCGGGACAACTTTTGTCCCGGGTTATGATTTTGTGGAAAACGACGATCATCCCAACGACGCGGTCGGACACGGCACGCATATTGCCGGAACTATCGCGCAAACTACGAATAATGAAGCGGGCAGCGCCGGAATCGCTTTTAATGCAAAGATAATGCCGCTTCGGGTGTGTTCGGATATTTGCCTGTCCAGCGCGATTGCTCAGGCCGTGCTTTTTGCTAAAAATAACGGAGCCAAAGTTATTAATATGAGCCTGGGCGGAGACGGCGATGATCCGGTGCTTCATTCGGCCATTCAGGAAGCCAGAAACGCCGGAACTATAATTGTGGCCGGCGCGGGAAACGGCGGAGACGACGGAATCGGCGATTCCAGTATTTCTTATCCGGCCGATTATGAAGAAACAATCGCGGTGGGTGCTGTCCGTTTTGATAATACACGCGTCCAGTACTCAAATTACGGAACGGGATTGGATATTATGGCGCCGGGCGGAGATTTGTCGGTTGATCAGAATGGCGATGGAAGTCCGGACGGAATTTTACAGCAGACTTTTCCC
>Ga0209343_10008718_pt1 | contig 11728 bp, 7 predicted proteins | sample RifCSPlowO2_02_FD_184026 | JGI IMG/M metagenome (GOLD analysis project Ga0209343, IMG submission 184026) | Groundwater microbial communities from Rifle, Colorado - Rifle CSP2_plank lowO2_0.2 (SPAdes) (version 2) | ecosystem: Environmental > Aquatic > Deep subsurface > Groundwater | place: Rifle... | reverse complement strand
CTGGGGCCCATGAACACACCGCGTCCCTCGCGGCCAAAGGCGGTCATCAGCGCGCCGTCGTCAAACTCGCCAATGATGCGCGGGTGGATCTGGTGGCGGGTGAGCCAGCCCTCCAGCTGCTGGCGCACCGAGGCCTGGGCGCCCTGGATCAGCAGGGGCGCGTCGTTCAGGCAGCCGGGGAAGCTGCCCTGCAGCTGGCTTTTCAGGCCGGGTGCGCAAAAAAAGCTCATGGCCGTGCGGCCCAGCGGGTGGTTGAAGGCCTTGACGCTGATGCGCCGGGACATGGGTTCGTCGGCAATCACCAGGTCCAGGCGGTTCAGGGCCAATTGCGCCAGTAAATCGGAAAACTTGCCCTCGCTGCAGATCAGGCGCACCGGTTCAGCCACCGACAAGGCCGGCTCCAGCAGGCGGTAGGCCACCGATTTGGTGACCGAGTCCGCCACCCCCACCTTGAAGTCCAGCACGCGTTGGCCCCCGTGCGCTTGGCGCACCGCGGTTTCCAGCTCGGCACCCAGGGTGAAAATCTGGTCGGCATAGCCCAGCGCCAGTCGGCCGTCTTCGGTCAGCTCCAGGTGGCGGCCGCTTTTTTGGAACAACTTGCGGCCCAGCCAGTCCTCCAGCAGCTTGATCTGGCCGGACAGGGTTTGCGGCGTGGTGTGCAGCTGCTCGCCCGCGCGCATCACCCCCCCGGCTTTGGCGGTGACCCAGAAGTAATGCAGGTGTTTGAAGTTCATGCGGTTTTCTCGAAGTGAAATTGTCAAAAATACGAATTTACGCGAAGCATAGTCTTCTCTACAGTCGGGGTTTTTACAAGCACCACACGCTTAAAGGAGCCCTACCGTGCGACTCAGTACCCGAGGCAGATTTGCCATCACCGCCATGATTGACCTCGCGCTGCGCGAAAGCGCCCACCCCGTGCCACTGGTGGACATTGCGCTGCGCCACCGCATCTCGCTGTCCTACCTGGAGCAGGTGTTTGCCAAGCTGCGCCAGCAAGGCCTGGTGGACAGCACGCGCGGACCCGGCGGCGGTTACACCCTGGGCTTTCGGGGGGACAGCATCACGGTGGCGGACATCATTGGGGCGATTGAGGACGGTGATGACGAACGCAAGCCCGAGAGCCAGCGCGAAACCTCGCAAAGCGCTCAGGACATGACGCAGGGGCTGTGGGACGACTTGCATTCGGCCCTGGTGAAACACATGAAAACCATCACCCTGCGCAGCCTGGCCGCAGAGCAGCGCGCCAAGGGTTTTCAGGTGGAAGAGCGCATGGCCACCAAAAAGGGCGTGTTCCAGAAGCCCAAGGCCGAACCGGTGCGCCCCGGCGTGGCGAATTCGGTGTTTGCCCTGGGGCAGTGGTTACCGGGGTCGGTGTAGCTCAATCCTTAAGTGGGAACACAACGCATATCCCGTACTCCGCCCACCACCCTCCAGCCTGCGCAGCACGCCGCGCGCCAGCAGGTCGTTGATGTCGCGCAGGGCTGTGTCGGCAGAGCACTTACCCAGCGTTGCCCATTTGGCGTTGGTGAGTTTGCCTTCCATGCCGTCCAGCACGCGATTTAGCACCTGGGTTTGGCGCTCGTTCATGGGGGCTCCGGCCCAGCGTTGCCAGAACTGGGCCTTGTCCAGCACGCCCACCAACAAGGCGTCTGCGCCCTGCACGGCGCGTAGCAGGCAGCCCAAAAACCAGCTTAGCCAGGGGGTCACGTCCAACGGGCCTTTTTGGGTGCTCTCCAATTGCTCGTAATAGGCTTTGCGTTCGCGCTGTATCTGGGCGCTAAAGCTGTAGAAGCGTTGGCTGGTGCCCTCGGCGCGGGCGAGTGCCATGTCGCCCACCGCGCGGCTGATGCGGCCATTGCCGTCGTCAAACGGGTGCAGGGTCACCAGCCAAAGGTGGGCCAGCCCGGCTTTGATGAGGGCGTCGCCCACGGGGGCGGCCTCAAACCATTTCAAGAACGCTTCGGTTTGTGCAGATAGTGTGCTGGCAGGCGGCGCGGTGAAGTGCACTTTCTCCCGCCCCACAGCGCCAGACACCACTTCCATGGGGCCGCTTGCGTCGGTGCGCCACGCGGCCACCGTGATGCGTACGCGCCCGCTGTAGCCGGTGGGGAACAAGGCCGCGTGCCAGCCAAACAGGCGCTCGGAAGTCAATGGCTGGGCAAAGTTGCGGGTAGCGTCCAGCACCACGTCCACCACGCCGTCCACATGCCGGTCGCTGGGAGCAAGCGCGCCAATGTCCAGCCCCAACCTGCGGGCGATGGACGAGCGCACGGCATCCATGTTAAGCCGCTCGCCTTCTATCTCGCTGGTCTTGATGACTTCTTGGGTGAGCACCTGCAAGGTAGCTTGCTCGCGCTGGGCCATGCCCAGCTCTGCCATGCGCCCCGTAAGCTGGCCCTGCGCGCGGTGCACTTGGGCCAGGGGCGCGGCCAAGGCGGCCGCGTCATAGCTGAGGTGCGGCCAATCTGGCAATTGCCAGATGTAGCGGGGCTTGTGGGTGGGGCGGTGGGGGCGCATGCGGTGATTATGGCGCCTATTCGCCGCAATTTATGCGGTGAATAACGCCGCAATACGGCTCACGCCGTGGTTTTCAATTCGCTTGCGCTACTGTTTTGATAGCTGCTTGCGCATGTTCCATAAGGGCTACAGCCCGATTTGGCTTGAATTTTCTGCCGCAATCCGCCTGAAGCCTGCGAAGATACGCGCGTCGGCCGTCATGGGCAAGCCGCGTTTCTCAAATGCTTCCAGAAGCCCAAGGCCGAACCGGTGCGCCCCGGCGTGGCGAATTCGGTGTTTGCCCTGGGTCAGTGGTTACCGCGGTCGGTGTAGCTCAGTCCTTAAGAGAAATAGGCCTCTAGCCCCCGCCAATATTGCGTAAACAGCTATCAATTGTGTAGCAAAACTTCGGCCTGTGTCTGGTGGGCCCGCACAAAGACCGCAAACTCTTGGGGGGGCAAGGCGGGTGACCACAGGTAGCCCTGGCCAAACTCGCAGCCCAACTCAAGCAGCCGTTGCAAGGTGGCGGCATCTTCCACGCCCTCGGCCACTACTTCCATTTCCAGGCAGTGGGCCATTTCAATGATGGCCCGCACGATGCCGTCGTTGTGTGCGTCTTCCGTGATCTGGCGCACAAAGGACTGGTCGATTTTGAGCCGTTCCACCGCAAAGCGTTTGAGGTAGCCCAGGTTGGAATAACCGGTGCCAAAGTCGTCAATGGCAAACTTGATGCCCAGGGCATGCAAACGGTTCAGCACGCCGCTCAGGTGTGTGGAATCGGCCACCAGCAAAGACTCGGTCAGCTCCAGTTCGATGCACGAAGGCTCTAGCCCGCAGGCGTGAATGGTGTCGACCACCTCGCGTTCGATGTTGTCGCGGCGAAACTGCACTGGGGACACATTGACCGCAATCACCAGGTCGTTCAGGCCCGCCTCCTGCCAGGCCTTGGTCTGGCGGCAGGCGGTTTCCAGCACCCAGGCGCCAATGTCATTGATCAGCCCCGAGCGCTCCGCCACCGGGATGAATTTCATCGGCGGGATGTAGCCCAAGGTGGGGTGCTTCCACCGAATCAGCGCCTCGGCCCCCACAATGCGGCCGGTGGCCAGCGCAAACTGGGGCTGGTAATAGACCCGAAACTCGCCATTGGTCAGCGCGGCGCGTATGCCCGCCGTCAGTTGCAGGTGTTCGACCACGCTGCGGTTCATCTCGGGGTCAAAAAAACGAAAGGCATTGCGCCCCGAGTCTTTGGCCCGGTACATGGCCAGATCGGCATTTTTCAGCAAGGTGTCGGCATCGGTGCCGTCTTTGGGAAACACCGCGATGCCCACCGAGCCGGTGGCCAGCACCTCCTGCCCATTCACCACAAAGGGGGTGCAGAGTTGCGCCATGATTTTGGTGGTCGCTACCGTGGCGGCCTCTTCATCGTCCAGATCGCCCAACAAAATCAAAAACTCGTCACCGCCTTGGCGGCTGACCGTGTCGCTCTCGCGCACCGCGGCCACCAAGCGGTCGGCCACCAGGCACAGCAACTGGTCCCCCGCACTGTGGCCCAGCGAGTCGTTCACGGTTTTGAAGTGGTCCAGGTCCAGAAACAACACGGCGGCCAGTGACGCCTTGCGCCGGGATACGGCCATGATTTGCAACAGGCGGTCTTTGGCCAAGGCCCGATTCGGCAGCTGGGTCAGTGTGTCGTGGTGCGCCAGGATTTCAATTTTGGCGTGCGACTCCAGGATGCGCTCGTTGTCCGTGGCCAGGCGTGCCAGGGCGCGGCGCAAATCACCGGCCATCAACCAGATGAAAAACGCCGTCACCGACAGAATGGACAGGACGTTGGCCAACCGTCCCCAGCCATTGGCCTGCACCACATTGGTATGCCAGCCCGCCAGATTGAGCGCCACCACCGCGGCCAAGACCAGGCCGATGGCCGCCAACAAGCCCACAAACACGCGGCGGCTGCTGAACATGCTGGCAAAAATCAAGATGCCGGGGAAGGCCAGCACCGCTTCATCGTGGATGCCTTGCGAGATGAAAACCAGACCGCTGACCGCCATGGTCAGGGTGAGCAGCATGGTGGTGGCCGCACGCGCCAGGCGGCCTTGGCGGTTGTGGTGGTAGGCCACACCCAAGGCCCCCAGGGCCAAGCCCAGCAGGGCACTGGACCACCAGTGCTGTTTGGACACCGAGATGAGCAAGCCCAGCGTGAGGGCCGCCATCAGCGCAGCCAGCATCTGCACCAGCCGGCGTGGCTGCAGGGCAAGTCCCAGGCGCACGCTGGGGCTGCTCGGAAGGGGGTCAGGCGTTGGCATGTGTATGGGGACTAGATGTCCATATGACAAATACGGGGTAACGACAATGGGCAAGAATACGCCACTCAGGTTCAATCCGGTAGCCCCCTATTCCATTGACCCGTTTTCTTCACTTCACCCGCCCTCCCATGATCACCCTGTTCCATTGCATGAGTGCCCGTTCGTTTCGCCCCCTGTGGACGCTGGAAGAACTTGGCCTGCCGTATGAGTTGCGCATGTTGCCCTTTCCGCCGCGCTTGCATGCCCGGGAGTACCTCAGCGTCAATCCGCTGGGGACCGTGCCTGCGCTGCTGGACGGTGAGGTGGCGATGACCGAGTCGGCGGCCATGTGCCAGTATTTGTGCAGCAAGGACGGGCCCACCCACCTCAGCGTGCAGCCCGGTGAGCCAGAGTACGGCGCCTTTTTGAACTGGCTCCATTTTGGCGAGGCCACCTTGACCTTCCCCCAGACCCTGGTGCTGCGCTACGGCCGCTTCGAGCCCGCCGAACGCCGCCTGCCCCAAGCCGAGGAAGACTACCGGCGCTGGTTCCTGGCCCGCCTGAAAGGGCTGGTGCCGGTGCTGTCGCACAGCGACTACCTGTGCGCGGATCGCCTGACCGCGGCCGACATCTCCGTGGGGTATGCGCTGATGCTGGCCGACTACCTGCAACTGGCCGAGCAGTTCCCGCCCGCTGTGCAGGCTTACTGGGCGCGCTTGCAGCGGGGCTCCGGCTACCAGCGGGCACTGGCCGCCCAATTGCATGCCGCCCGCAAACAAGGCGTGTCCGAAACCCCCGCACCGCTCACGCTGCCGGCTTGAGGGCCTGGCGCCGCAAAGCCACGGGGCGGGTGGCCTATCGGCTTGCCGGTGGTGAAGGTTCCCGCTTACTATGCGCTAACCTCCACCCCACTTGAGTATGCCCACACTGGACCCCGTGCCCCTGCGCGCCGCGACCACCGACACCCCCGGGGTGGGGCGCCGTGGCAACCGGCTCGGGGTGCTGGTGTTGTTGTTTGTCACGCTGATGCTGGTGGTGCCCTTGGCCGGCCTGACGGTGGTCAAGCTCTACACCCCCGAGGTGGAGCGTGACACCTATGCCAATTTGGAAGCCATTGCCAAGCTCAAGGCCGGCCAGATTGAAAACTGGCTGCGCGAACGCGAAAGCAACGGCCAGGCCTTGATGGCCAACGAAACACTGTCCCGGCAGATCAGCCAAATGGCCAAGGGACGCCTGGACCGGCAAAACCGGGGCGAAGTGCAGCGCTACCTGGACCGTGCGGCCACTGCCTATGGCTACGTTGGTATCGTGGTGGCCAAGCCGGATGGGCAGGTGTTGATGGTGTCGGGCTCCGACACCGTGCTGAGTGCGCAGACCGATCAGCAGTTGCAAACAATGCCCCCGGGCCAAGTGCAGCGCACCCCCATCTACCGCGACCCGCAAGGGCACCCCCAGATCGACTGGTTGGTGCCCATCGGCCCGGCACGCCTGGCCGATGGGCGCCCCATCGCCGTCATTGTGGTGCGTGTCCACGTCAATGACTTCATCTACCCGGTGATTCAGGCCTGGCCCACGGCCAGCCTCAGTGGGGAGACCTTGCTGGTGCGCAAAGAAGGCAACACGGCGCTGTTTTTGAATGATCTGCGCCACCGCAAGGGGGCCGCCCTGACGCTGGCGCCGTCCATGGACACGCCCGGCTTGCCGGCTGCCGCGGCCATCCGTGCCAATGTGCCGGGCACCACGGAGGGGGTGGACTACCGCGCCATTGCGGTGTTTGCCGCCCACCGTCCCGTGGCCGGAACCGATTGGCATCTCCTGGCCAAACTCGACCAAATCGAGGTGTTTGCGCCCTTGCGCATGCTGGTGTTCTGGGTCACGCTGATCGCCATTGCCGCCGTGGCGGTCTTGTGTGTGGGGCTGCTGATGCTGTGGCGCCAGCACCAGCGGGGGCTGCATTTGGCGGAAATGGCCCGGCAGGCCCAGGCGGAGCTGGAACGCAGCCAACTGAATGCCTCGGTGCAGGAGAGCCAAGCCCGCGCGCAAATGTTGATCGACGCCGCACTCGACGCCGTGATCAGCATCGACGAAGACGGCCAGGTCATTGGTTGGAACCCGCAAGCGGAGCCGGTGTTTGGCTACACGGCCCAGGACGCCCTGGGCCACACGCTGGCCGACCTGATCGTGCCGCCCGCGCAACGCAAGGGGTACCGGCGGTGGCTGGCGCGTTACCTGCAGACCGGCAACTCCCGCTTGCTGGGACGGCGCCTTGAAGTGCAGGGCATGCGCGCCGATGGTTCGGAATTTCCCATGGAGTTGACCATCTCCACCTTGCTGCAAAACGGCAGGCATTTTTTTACCGCCTACATTCGGGACATCACCGGGCGCAAAGCGGCCGAAGTCCAGATACGGCAACTCTCCATGGCGGTGGAGCAGAGCCCGGTGGTGGTGGCCATTACCAATCTGCAGGGGCAGCTGGAGTACGTGAACGACGCTTTTGTGCGCTCCACGGGCTACAGCCGGCAAGAGGCCATTGGCCAAAACTCGCGCATGCTGCAGTCGGGCGAAACGCCCGCGCAAACCTATGCGGACCTGTGGGCGGCCATGACGCAGGGGCGGGCCTGGGAGGGGGTATTTCACAACCGCCGTAAAGATGGCCGCCGCTACATCGAGTCGGCCCAAATCACCCCCATACGGCAGCCCGACGGGCGCATCACCCACTACATGGCCTCCAAGGAAGACATCACCGACAAAGAGCGCATGAACCTGGAGCTGGAGCAGCACCGCGAGCACCTGGAGGAACTGGTGGCCAGCCGCACCGTGCAACTGGCGGAGGCCGGAAAAATTGCCGAATCCGCCAACCGCGCCAAGAGCGCCTTTTTGGCCAATATGAGCCACGAGATCCGCACGCCCATGAACGCCATTGTGGGCTTTGCCCGTCTGCTGCGCCGCGACGGCCCCTCCCCCGTGCAGGCCGACCGCCTGGACAAAATCGAGGCCGCCGCCAGCCATTTGCTGGCCCTGATCAACGACATCTTGGACCTCTCCAAAATTGAGGCTGGGCGCTTGGAGTTGGAGCAAACCGATTTCCATCTGGGCAGCCTGCTGGACAATGTGTACTCGCTGATTGCCGACCAGGCCAAGGCCAAGGGCCTGGTGGTCCACGTGAACTCCGCCAGCGTGCCGGTCTGGCTGCGCGGCGACCCCACCCGGCTGCGCCAGTCGCTGCTCAACTACGCCAGCAATGCCCTCAAATTCACCAGCAGCGGCCACATCGCCCTGCGTGCCCGGATCGTGCAAGACACCCTGCTGGGGGTGCAGGTGCGTTTTGAGGTGGAAGACAGCGGCATTGGCATTCCGCTGGAGAAGCAGGCCCACCTGTTTCAGGCCTTTGAGCAGGCCGACATTTCCACCACCCGCAAGTACGGTGGCACCGGCCTGGGCCTGGCCATCACCCGCCGCCTGGCCCTGCTGATGGGGGGCAGTGCGGGGGTGGACAGCGTGCCGGGGCAGGGCGCCACGTTTTGGTTCACCGCCTTGCTTCAAAAAGGCCATGGGGTTCTGGACGCGGACGCTGACGCAGGCCGGTGCGCCGACCGTGCCGAAGTGGAGCTGCACCACCATGCGGGCGCACGCATCCTGTTGGCGGACGACGTGGACATCAACCGCGAGATTGCGCAGCAGCTGCTGGAGGGCACGGGTTTGGTGATCGACACCGCGGCCGACGGCCAGCAGGCGGTGGACCTGGCCCGGGCCACCCCCTATGCCCTGATTTTGATGGACTTGCAAATGCCGGTGATGGATGGGCTGGACGCCACCCGCGCCATCCACGCCTTGCCCGGGCATGCCGCCACCCCCATTCTGGCCATGACGGCCAATGCCTTCGACGAAGACCGCCGGGCGTGCCTGGAGGCCGGAATGATCGACTTCATCGCCAAGCCGGTGAACCCCGACGTGTTGTTTGCCACGCTGCTGAAGTGGCTGCCGGCCCTGGGCGGAAAACCACCCGCATCCGGGGCGCCGGTGGCGGCATCCTCGCCCGGCCCGATGCTGGCGGACCGGGCGGATTTGCCGGGCCTGGACCTGGCCAACGGCCTGCGCACCTGGCGCAAAGCCGAGGTGTATGCCCAGTTTCTGCGCAAATTCGCAGTGGACTACCGCTACAGCGTGCAGGTCCTGCGCGCCGGGGACCGCAGCACGGCAGCGGCACTGGCGCACAAGCTCAAAGGCGCAGCGGCCAACCTGGCCCTGACCGATGTGGCCCGCTGTGCCGGGGAGTTGGACCAAAAACTCAAGGCGGGCGCCCAGGTCTCCGCCCTGCTGGACGAATTCCAGCTGGCGCTGGACGCGGCGCTGTCCTCCATTGCCCAGTACGCCCCCGAGCCCCCCGATCCGCAGGCCTCTGCGGGGGGTGCAGCGTCCTTGGACTCGGTGCAAATGGCACAGCGTGCGACCTTGTTGACCGAGTTGCTGTGTGGACTGAATGCCGACGATCTGGACCAGGCGGAGCAGGCGCTCGACGCTTTGGCGGCGCTGCTGCCCGCCGAGTGCCTGCAAGAGGTACGGGCCCTGCTCAGCGACTTTGACTTGAGGGGGGCCGAGGCGGCGGTCCGCCAGTTGTGCGATAGTTTGGACCTTGCTTCGGAAACATGATTCCATGACCGGCCCCCTTCTGATCGTCGATGACGAACCTGCCAATCTGGCACTGCTGCGCCAGATTTTGTCGCCGGAGTACGCCTTGGTGTTCGCCCGCAGTGGGGCCGAAGCATTGGCGGTGGCGGCCAAACACCATCCTGCGCTGGTCTTGCTCGACATCGAAATGCCCGATATGGACGGCTACACCGTGTGCCGCCGACTGAAGGCGGACCCGCACACCGAGAGCATTCCGGTGATCTTTGTCACCAGCCTGGCGGAGGTGGGGGACGAGGCGGCGGGGTTTGAGGCCGGAGCGGTGGACTACCTGGTCAAACCCGTGTCCTCCCCCGTGGTGCGCGCCCGGGTCCGCACCCATCTCTCGCTGGTGAGCACCAAGCAACTGGCGCAAAGCTACAACGACGCCATCTACATGCTGGGAGAGGCCAGCGAGTTCAAAGACGCCGACACCGGCACCCACATCTGGCGCATGGCGGCCTACAGCAGCGCCCTGGCGGCGGCCTCGGGTTGGACCCCGGAGGCCTGTCGGCAACTGGAGCTGGCGGCCCCCATGCACGACATTGGCAAGCTGGGCATTCCCGATGCCATCCTGCGCAAGCCGGGCAAGCTGGACGATGCCGAATGGGCGGTGATGCAGACCCACTCCACCTTGGGCTACAAAATCCTGTCCAAGAGCGCCGCACCCTTGCTGCAGATGGCCGCCACCATCGCCCACTGCCACCATGAGCAGTGGGGCGGCGGCGGTTACCCGCGCGGCCTGGCGGGGGAGGCTATTCCCGAGATGGCCCGTATCGTGGCTATTGCCGACGTATTTGACGCCCTGTGCACGCCGCGCCCGTACAAGGACGCCTGGCCGCTGGACCAGGTGCTGGACACCGTGCGCAGCAGCGCGGGCGCCCACTTCGAGCCGCGCTTGGTGGACCACTTCTTTCGCATCCTGCCGCAGATTCTGGAGATCAAGGAAGCGTGGAGCGCCCGCGAAAAAGGCCAGCAATTGCTATCAAAAGAGTAGCTGCTTGCGCATATTCTGTCAGGGCTAGAGCCTGATTTGATGCTTAAGCCGGTGGCGTGGTGCGCCCCACCGCCCCCTTGCGAAACTCGTCCGGCGTGGCCCCCACCAAGCGCTTGAACATGGTGATAAAGGCCGAGGCGCTGCCGTAGCCCAGGTCCAGGGCGATGGTCTCCACCGTCTGGCCCGCCTCCAGCAGCGGCATGGCCACCACCACCCGCAGGCGCAGGCGCCATTCGGCCAGTGACATGCCCAGGTCGCGCTGGGCGCGGCGCATCAGGGTGCGTTCGGTGGTGTGGGCCGCGCGCGCCAACTCCGGCAGCGGCCGGTTGTCGCCCGGTTGGGCCTGCAGCATGCGCAGCACGGCGCCCAGCGCGGGGTCGTCCGAGCTGGGCAGGTAGCTGCCCGCACACGGGGCCAGGGCCAACTGGTCCAGCAGCACCTGCAGCAGGCGCTCGTCCTGGGGGCTGGTCTGGCGGGTGTCTTGCTGGTGCAAATGTTCCAGCAGGGCGCGCACCAGGGGGCTCACCGTCAGCGCGCACGGGTGGCGGGGCAGGGCGCTGCACTGCAGTGGCGCGATGTAGAGCGAGCAGTGGCAGGCCTCCTGGCGGTTCAGCCCCACATGCTCCAGATGGGGTGGCAGCCAGATGCCGTATTGCGGCGGCGCCAGGTAATGGTGGCCGGCCACCTTCACCTCCATCACCCCGCTGAAGGAGTACACAAACTCCCCCCAGGCGTGCTGGTGCTGCGGGTACAGCCCCTCGGCGGGCACCTGCGCACTGCGAAACATGATGGGCGCGGGCAAATCCGGGCTGGACAGCGGAATTTCCAGTTTGGGTTGCAGGATGGGCATGGTTTGTCGGCTCCGGCGTATGGCTTGTCAGTTTTTCACTATATCAAGGAAAGCAGTCAATTGAATAATCAAGGCCTCTCCCCCAACCCCTCCAAGGACACACGATGGACGCACGCAAAGCACTCGACTCACGGGCCATTGGGCTGATGCTGGTGCTCTGCCTGGTCTGGGGCCTGCAGCAGATCGTGCTCAAGGCCACGGCGGCGGAGATTGCGCCCATCCTGCAAATCGCGCTGCGCTCGGGCGTGGCGGCGGTGCTGGTGGGCCTGCTGATGTGGGCCCGCGGCGAACGCCTGAACTGGTCCGACGGTACCTGGCGCCCCGGCCTGGTGGTGGGATTGCTGTTTGCGCTGGAATTTTTGCTGGTGGGCGAGGGCCTGCGCCACACCAGCGCCTCGCACATGGTGGTGTTTTTGTACACCGCGCCTATTTTTG
>Ga0209343_10008712_pt1 | contig 11730 bp, 8 predicted proteins | sample RifCSPlowO2_02_FD_184026 | JGI IMG/M metagenome (GOLD analysis project Ga0209343, IMG submission 184026) | Groundwater microbial communities from Rifle, Colorado - Rifle CSP2_plank lowO2_0.2 (SPAdes) (version 2) | ecosystem: Environmental > Aquatic > Deep subsurface > Groundwater | place: Rifle... | reverse complement strand
AGCGGAAGGCGCCGGGAAATTTAATCGGCGGCAGAGCGAATGTATTAATTTTCCCTTCGCTTGACGCGGCAAACATCGCCTACAAGCTCGTGACCTGTCTATCTCCGGGAACACAAACGCTCGGTCCCATCTTGCAGGGATTAAAAAAACCAATTAGTGATTTATCCCGCGGAGCGAAGGTTGATGATATCGTCAATATCGTAAGTATTGTTGCATCTCAATCCCATGAAAAAAAATAATTATTTATCTAAAGACATTGTTGCAAAAATTAATGCTTACTGGCGCGCGGCTAATTACTTATCCATCGGACAAATTTATTTATACGATAACCCGCTCGGGAAGTGCCCGCTTTCTCAAAATGATATCAAGCCCCTTTTAATGGGTCATTGGGGAACTTCGCCAGGGCAAAATTTTATCTATGTACATCTAAATAGGATAATAAAAAAGTACGATCTGGATATGTTCTACATTTCAGGTCCCGGCCACGGCGGTCCGTCCTTGCTCGCTAATACCTATCTTGAAGGCACCTATAGCGAAGTTTATCCCGAAATAAGTCAGAACGAAAAGGGAATGAAGAAATTATTTACCCAATTTTCTTTTCCTGGCGGCGTGCCTAGCCATGTCTCTCCCGAATGCCCCGGGTCTATTCATGAGGGGGGAGAGCTGGGCTACTCGCTTTCCCATGCGTTCGGAGCGGTGTTTGATAATCCCGACTTAATTACCGCATGCGTTGTGGGAGACGGAGAAGCGGAGACGGGACCCTTGGCGACCTCGTGGCATTCAAATAAATTCTTAAATCCGAAAACCGATGGCGCGGTTCTGCCTATTTTTCACTTGAATGGGTATAAAATCTCAAACCCGACGATTTTTGCGCGAATTTCAAAAGAAGAATTAGACCAGTTGTTCCGCGGGTATGGCTGGACACCGCACATTATTGAAGGAGAAGACCCAGAAATAATGCATCAAGCTATGGCAAAAAAATTGGACGAAGTCGTTGTTGAAATAAAGCGCATACAGGCAGATGCTCGAGAGCGGAATGTAACCACCCGGCCGCGCTGGCCGATGATAGTTCTCATAACGCCTAAAGGTTGGACTGGACCAAAAATAATCGATGGAAAGCCAAACGAAGGCACCTTCCGTTCGCATCAAGTTATCTTTGCCGACCTCAAAACAAACAAAACGCATTTTGCGGAATTCACCAAGTGGCTCAAAAGCTACAAACCGGAAGAACTATTTGATAGCGCAGGCAGATTAAAACCCGAACTCGCCGAACTCGCGCCAAAAGGCAATAGGCGCATGGGAGCAAATCCGCATACGAACGGCGGTTTATTATTACGTAAACTTCACGTGCTGGACTTCAAGAAGTATGCGGTAGAAATTAAAAAGCGGGGAGAAGAAGGTGAGGGAGCGATGAGAGTATTCGCTCAGTTCCTCCGTGATATAATTAAAGCAAATAAAAAGGAGCAGAATTTTCGCTTGTTTGGCCCTGACGAGACTATGTCTAACGGTCTCGGCGCAGTTTTTGAAGTTACCAATCGGCAAATGATGACGAACCAGCCGGGTGAAGATGAATTTACATCACCGTCCGGGCGCGTGATGGAGGTTTTGAGTGAGCATACTTGCCAAGGATGGCTTGAGGGGTATCTCTTAACCGGCCGGCACGGACTATTCAATAGTTACGAAGCCTTTATTAACATTGTAAGCTCTATGTTCAACCAGCATGCCAAGTGGCTGAATGTTGTCACGCGTATTCCATGGAGAAAAAAAATAGCATCTTTGAATTATCTTATTTCCTCTCATGTATGGAGACAGGGACATAATGGTTTTACTCACCAAGATCCCGGGTTTATTGACCATGTGTATCAAAAGAAAGCCGATATTATCCAGGTCTATTTACCGCCTGATGCGAATTGTCTACTCGCTGTTATGGATAGGTGCATGAAGAGTATGCATCAAATTAACGTGGTCATAGCCGGCAAACATACAATGCCTCAATGGTTCTCCATAGATGAGGCGATTCGCCACACATTCAAGGGAATAGGCGTTTTGGATTGGGCAAGCAATGACAAAGACGGAGACCCGGACGCCGTTATTGCATGCGCCGGAGATGTGCCGACTTTAGAGGTACTCGCGGCGGTTTCCATAATGAGAGAACACATTCCGAAGTTGAAGCTTCGGGTTATCAATGTGCTAGACCTTATGACTCTTCGGCCACACAAAAACCATCCTCATGGCATTGATGATACGGAATTTGAAGCTCTCTTTACGAAAGATAAACCAATCACATTCATCTTTCATGGATATTCGTCGCTCATTCATCGCCTTACCTATAGCCGTCCTAACCACAACAACATGCATGTGTACGGATATAAGGAGGAAGGAACAACCACCACTCCCTTTGACATGACAGTCTTGAACGCGATAGATCGCTATCATATTGTGGAATACGTCATTAATTCTCTGCCGAATAAAGGTAACAAGAAGGGTGATAAAGAAACGCGCTTGCTCAAACTGATGGAAGAAAAGCTTGACGAACATCGCCGGCACGTCGTCGTACACGGTAACGATATGCCCGAAGTGCGAAATTGGAGATGGACTAATTATTTTTAAAATTAACAACGCGCCACGCTAAATCACATGAATATAAAATTTAATAAAGAAAACAAAAGTTATGCTATAAAAATCATCGCAGAAGAAAATGGTGAAATTTTAGGGCGGGCTTATCTTTATGTTATGTTTAATGGCTTGCACGAAGAACCTTTTGGATTTTTAGAAGATGTTTTTGTTGAAGAAAAAAATCGAGGGGAAGGCATAGGCACAAAATTGGTTAATGCAGTTATTGCGGAAGCAAAAAAGCAAAAATGTTATAAAATTATTTGCACAAGCCGATATACAAGCGCTAAAGTGCATGACCTATATATGAAACTTGGCTTCAAAGATCATGGCAAGGAATTTAGAATAAATTTGACATAATATGTATTCCAAATAATACATGAGATTGGCAAAGAAATGAAAATAATATAGTATATATGTATGATTTCACGCATATACGTTATGCCGAATAAGGGGAGTATGAGAGCAGATTCTTACCTTATTGATTCTAAATTATCCTCAAAAGAACTAGTGAGACTCGCGGAAGCTCTGACTAATCCTATTTTAGAAAAATATCTCATTAATAAACCCCTCCAAATAAAGGGATTCTCGTATGCCATAGAGATAGGTTTTCTACCGGGGGTAACCGATAATGTCGGACATACAGTCAAAGAAATAGCGACAGATTTGCTTCACTTAAAAAATAATTCTAGCTTTTATGTTTACACTTCTAAAATCTTTTTTATTTCGGGTAAAAAAAATACAGAAGAGGTGAAAAAATTTGCTTCTACTTTATACAATCCGCTCATTGAGAGAACTCATATTGCGCAGATAAAAAACGGCAAAGTAAGTTTGCCAAATGAAATTCCAGAGGTAATTTTAAAGAAAAGTTCTCCTGTCATAAATATCTCGCTTGGGATTTCCGATGAAGAGCTCATAAAAATAGGCACAGAAGGAATAATGGGCGAGGATAATAAACGCAGAGGTCCGCTCGCGCTGGATTTATCTTCAATGCAGGTCATCAAAACGTATTTTGCAAAATTAAAAAGAGACCCGACAGATATAGAATTGGAATCACTTGCGCAAACATGGTCGGAACATTGCAAACACACCATTTTTGCCAATCCAATTGACGATATAAAAGATGGTTTGTATAAAACTTACATAAAAGGAGCGACAAATTTAATACGGAAGAGAAAAGGCAAAGACGATTTCTGCGTTTCTGTTTTCAGCGACAATGCCGGTGGAATAATTTTTGACAAAGACTATTTAATAAGCCACAAGGTAGAAACACACAACAGCCCCTCGGCGCTTGACCCATTCGGCGGAGCAATTACCGGCGTTGTCGGAGTAAATCGAGACGCTATTGGCTTTGGGCTGGGCGCCAAGCCCGTGGCGAATACTTATGGATTTTGCTTGAGCGAGCCCGAAGATAAAAAAGAATTATTCCGAGATAAAAATTTAAGGGAACCAATGCTCTCTTCCAAAAGAATTATGGACGGAGTGATTCAGGGTATAAATGCTGGCGGAAATTGTTCGGGAATTCCGACTCTTTCCGGATTCGTAAAATACGACAGCAGATTTAGAGGAAAACCTTTGGTGTTCGCCGGAACTGTCGGATTAATTCCTAGGAACTTGCCCGCCAGTGGAGGGAATAAACGACCCTCGCACGAAAAAGAGGCAGAGCCGGGCGATTACGTAGTCATGGTTGGCGGAAGAGTGGGGCTGGACGGAATTCATGGCGCAACGTTTTCTTCAGTCAAAATAGATTCCACTTCACCTGCTACTGCGGTGCAAATCGGCGACCCTATCACTCAGAAAAAATTAAGTGATGCCATAGTCAAAGAAGCGCGCGATTTGAATTTATACAACAGCATCACCGACAATGGCGCAGGCGGACTGTCTTCATCGGTGGCAGAAATGGCAAAAGAGTGTGGAGGAGTAAAAGTACACCTAGAAAAAGTTCCGCTTAAATATCCTGGTCTTGCGCCTTGGGAAATTTGGATTTCAGAATCACAAGAACGAATGACTTTGTCCGTGCCGAAAAGTAAATGGAAAACATTTCAAAAATTAATGGAAAGCCGGGGAGTGGAAAGGGCGGTCATAGGCAAATTCACAAATTCTGGAAAAGTTGTCGTGGAATACAAAGGTAAAAAGATTATGGATATGGACATGGAGTTTTTGCATAATGGATTACCAAAACATCATTTGAAAACAGAAAATATTCTACCCCCTCCTTTCTCCTCCCCCTTGTTAAGGGGGAGGCTGGGTAGGGGTCTTACCAAAGATTTAGAAAATCTCCTTGCAGAAAAAAACATCAGCGGATTTTCTTTTATTTCCGAACAATACGACCATGAGGTGCAAGCTTCTTCGGTACTAAAACCACTGTCCGGTCCAGGAAGAATAAATACAGATGCCCAGGTTTTTCGTCCAGTTTTAGATTCTGATAAGGGAGTTGTTTTATCCTACGGAGTATATCCTTCTTATGGAAACATCAGCGCATATCACATGACGGCTTGCGCTCTAGATACAGCAATCCGAAATGTTGTTGCAGCAGGAGGAACGCTTTCACATTTGGCTATATTGGACAATTTCTGCTGGTGCTCATCAAATGACCCGAAGCGCCTATATCAGCTCGTAGAAGCCGTCAAAGCTTGCTACGACTGTGCGGTAGGCTATGGAACCCCTTTTATTTCAGGAAAAGACAGCATGTTCAATGACTTCAAAGGCTACGATGAAAAAGGGAATCCTGTAGAAATTTCCATTCCGCCGACTCTTCTTATTTCAGCTATCAGCGTTATGTCAAATTTATACAAAACGGTTTCGCCGGAATTAAAAAATGTAGGCGATGTGATTTACTTATTAGGAGAGACAAACGACGAACTCAGCGCAAGTGAATATTATAAAATGCTAGGGAAAGCTGGAAACAGCCCCACACCAGAGCAAGCTTGGTACGGGGCAAGTGTTCCAAAAGTTGATTTAGAAAAAAATCTAAAAACTTATTTAGCATTAGAGAAAGCAATCCAAAAAGAATTAGTGGCTTCTTCGCTTTCCATAACTTCTGGAGGTCTTGGAATTGCGATAGCTAAAGCAAGCATAGGCGGAATGCTCGGCGCAAAAATTTCTCTTGAATCCCTAGGGAAGTCACTAGGGACTGATGCTAAACTATTTTCAGAAAGTCAAGGCAGGATTTTAGTTTCTGTGTCTCCAGAAAATGTAAAAGAATTTGAAAAAATCTGCATAGGAGTTTCCTATGTAAAACTGGGAAAAGTTACAAAAGATAAAAAAGTAATTATCGCCAACGGCAAAGAAAAAATAATTAATACTAATGTTAAAAAACTGCACAATATTTACCATAAATTTTCTAATTCGCAAAAATGAAAGAAGAAATAAATAAAAATCCATTAAATCAGACTCCCAACCCTGAATTCCTGGAGAAAAGAATTTTTGAGTTGCGTAGGAGAGCGTTTGGATTAATACATTCATTTGTTACAAGAGAATGGCAGTGGCCAAAATCCGTAAAGGGTGATAAAAAAAGAAATTTTATAGATAAACTTGTCGAGGGCACTACAAAAATTGTTCCTGAAGCCACAGATGAAATAAAAACTAGATTTGAAACTTTGAATGCCATAGATGAAATTAAAGATTTAGAATCTCTGCTAAAAAAAGCGACTGAAATTCATATAGAGTTATTGACAAAATATTTATCACTGGAAGAATTAGAAAAAAGACTGCGAGACAGAGCGATACAAGGAAAGGGGTATCAGGAATTAAGCAGAGGTTTATGTTTTGAAATCATAGAAAATCAAGCGGTTTTGCATATACCGATTACTTTCTTTGAAAATGCAAAATCGTTTTTGGAATCATTTAAAGAAGGATTGAGGGTTTTGGCAAATAAAATGATAACTGAAAAAGAACTGGCGGATATCAGAGAAGTAATTGGGTATTCTTCTTTAGTGCAAGAAAAACACAGAATCTTAGCTACTCTTGGTTTTGAGGTAATTCTTGATGTAAATGGTAAACTCACAGAAAAAACAAAGATATCAAGAGAAAAACTTTTAGAATTATATGGTCCAAAAAAATTATAATCAAAATAGCACAATGGCAACGGTCGTGTCTATTATACTATCATGAAAAGCGAAACAAAAAAATGTCAAAACCCCGAACGAAAGCAAAGCTTCGTACAGGGCAGGCTGTAAAAAAGATATGGAATATAAATCACAAAATGTGGTATGCCAGAATTGTAAAGGTAATTTCATAATAGAGCCGGATGATTTTTCTTTTTATGAAAAGATAAAAGTTTCTCCGCCGACTTTTTGCCCTGATTGCAGATTTCAGAGAAGACTGCTTTTCAGAAACAACAGAGTCTTTTACAGACGCGAGTGCGCTTTGTGTAAAAAGCAAATTATAAGCCTGTATCATAAAGACCGACCTTTCACAGTTTATTGCTACGATTGCTGGTTTTCCGACAAATGGAATGTGATGAGCTACGGACGCAAGTATGATTTTTCTATTCCCTTTTTTTCTCAATGGCAATCACTTCAAAAAGCAGTCCCGAGAGCAAATTTATATAGAGAGAATTTTATTTCAAGCGATTATTGTAACTATGGCAAAGATTTTAAAGAATGCTATCTTTTATTTGGAGGAGCAGAAAATGAAAGGGTTTATTTTGGCAATCAAATTCAAAAATCGCGCGACTCAATAGATATCGCTTTTTGTGAAAAAGTAGAATTTAGTTATGAAAATTTTGAATGTAAAACATCTAACAAGTTATTTTTTAGCAGGTATTCTCAAGACTGCGTAGATAGTTCTTATTTGGTGGACTGTCGAAACTGCATAAATTGTTTTGGCTGTGTCAGTCTGGTAAACAAACAGCATTATATTTTCAACCAACCATATTCAAAAGAGGATTATGACAAATTTATAGCAGAAAATCAGGGAAGTTATGAGAAACACAATGAATTTTTAAAAAAAATATCAGAACTGGAATTATCTTTGCCTCATCGTTACGCTCGTATTTATAAATCTGTAAATTCTGATGGAGATGACTTATCAGAATCCAGAAATAGCCATGCATCTTTTAGTTCCACGCAAACAGAAGACTCTAAATATTTATTTTACATCAGAAATCATGCGAAAGATGTTTACGACACCTCCTTTCAGGGCTGGAACAGCGAGCTTGCTTACGAGATTGCCCATGGTTTTGGCGGCTCAAATTTGGCTTTTGGTATGAGAAATCTTTTTAATCAAAATGCCCGTTACAATGAAGAATGCGGAGAATGTTCAAATATTTTGGGCTGTGAAGGCTTGCGTAAAAAGAGTTACTGCATTTTAAATAAACAATACACAAAAGAAGAATATGAGAAACTTTTGCCGAAAATAATACAGCATATGAAGATAGTGCCGTATATAGATAAAAAAGGTAGAATTTATGAATACGGGGAATTCTTTCCATCTGAACTTTCACCATTTGCTTACAACGAAACTATTGCTCAAGAATATTTTCCATTAACAAAAAAGGAGGCATTGAAACAAGGGTATTCATGGCAAGACACAGAAGAAAGAAATTATAAAATTGACATAGAAAATAAAGACATACCAGATAATATTAACGATGTGAGTGGAGATGTAATCGGCAAAGTTATTGCATGCGGTCATGCTGGCACATGCAAACACCAATGCACGGAAGCTTTTAAAATAATTCCAGAGGAATTTAAATTCTACAAGCGAATGAATTTGCCTCTGCCTAGATTGTGCCCTAATTGTCGGCACTATGCGCGCATAAATTTAAGAAATCCGCTTAAACTTTGGGATAGAATGTGCATGTGTGAGAAAAATAGTCATTTTCATGCAGAGAAAAAGTGTGAGGTAGAGTTCAAAACGACCTATGCACCAGAGAGACCAGATATGGTATATTGTGAAAAGTGTTATCAACAGGAAGTATATTAGATATCAGCTATAGCGTATATGAAAAAAAATAAACCAAAAATCATAATACTTTCCGGATATGGGCTGAACTGCGAAGAAGAAACAAAATTCGCTTTTGAATTGGCTGGCGGGCAGGCGGATATAGTACATATTAATGATTTAATTGCCAAACCAAAAATGCTCCAGAAATATCAGATTTTAGTCTTTCCTGGAGGGTTTTCTTATGGGGACGACACGGGCAGTGGCAAGGCTTATGCCAATAAATTTAAAAATCATCTGGCGAAAGAGCTGGCGGAATTTTTATCCCGCGATACTCTTCTCATCGGCATCTGCAACGGATTTCAAATTATTACCAATCTTGGAATTGTTCCCGGCGCGCTGACATATAATAAAAATGGTAAATATATAGACCGATGGTTGGATTTGAAAGTGGTTGGTTCACCCCGCCTAGGGTCAGGCGGGGCAAGAAGCCCTTGGCTCAAAGGAATCAAAAAATTATCAGTGCCAATCGCGCACGGAGAAGGACATTATGTTATTTCTGAGAAAGAATATGAAATTCTGAAAAAGAAAAAACAGGTTGCTTTTGTGTACACAAAAGGAGACATTTGTAAATTTCAAAATCTTGAGAAAAACCCAAACGGCTCAGATCATGACATTGCCGGTGTTTTGGCGTATAGTGGGAGGGTTCTAGGGATGATGCCTCATCCGGAGCGAGCAATGTTTGCCCACCAAAGCCCTATGTGGTATAAAAACAAGAAAGGGAAGAAAGAGGGTGAAGGATTAGAAATTTTTAAAAACGCAGTTAACTACTTCAAAAAATAAATGGAAGAGCTTAAGGAAAAATGTGGAATCGTAGGCATATACGGTAAGGGGTTGCCTGTTTCCCGACTCGCTTTTTTTGCTCTCTTTGCCCTACAGCATCGGGGACAAGAAGCTTCCGGCATAACCACCAGCGACGGCGAAAAGCTTCACACTCATAAAGGCGCAGGTCTAGTAGCTCAAGTTTATAAGGAAAAGGATATTGGAAATTTAAAAGGATATATAGGCATAGGACACAATAGATATTCTACCTCCGGCGGCAGCGCCCTAGACCATGCCCAGCCGGTTCTCAATCTTGAACATACTTTTGCCCTCGCGCATAACGGCAACTTGCCAAGCGTTAAACTTCTAGAAAAATTTCTCTCAAAGAATAACATTTTACAAAACAATAGGTCAGACTCAGAATTGATCACCGATGCCATTAATTTTTATATAAAAGAAGGCAAGTCGCTTCCGGAATCTGTAGAGAAAATTTTCCCTCTGCTCTCCGGAAGTTTTTCGTTAGTAATGATGAATAAAAATACTTTGGTCGCGCTCCGAGACAGTTATGGCATGCGCCCGCTTTCGCTTGGAAAAATAGACGGGGGACACATCGTTGCCTCCGAAACCTGCGCCCTGCAAACCATCGGCGCGACATTTGTGAGAGATATTAAGCCGGGGGAAATGGTAATTATAAATGAGAACGGGGTCAAGAGTGTAAAACTGGCAAAGGCTACTCCAAAACATGATATTTTTGAATATATATATTTTGCCCGTCCAGATAGCATGGTAAACGGAAAATTAATATATGAAGTCAGAAAAAACTTTGGCAAAGCCTTGGCTCGGGAATTTAAAGTTGATGTAGATATTATTGTGCCAGTACCAGACACAGCAATGCCTGTTGCTATTGGATACAGTCAAGTTTCTGGCATTCCCATGGAAATGGCTTTGGGAAAAAATAGATATGTACACAGAACTTTCATCGAACCGGACCAAAAATCCCGCCGAAAAAGCGTCGCGCTCAAGCTCATACCTTTACCCTCTGTTTTAAAAGGTAAAAAAATAGCGCTTCTCGATGACTCTATCGTTAGGGGAAATACATGCCAAAAATTAGTAAAGACACTTTTTAAATCGGGCGCAAAAGAAGTACACCTGCTCATCTCTTCGCCACCTATCCGTTTTCCGGACTTTTACGGCATGGATACGCCTAATCAGGATAAATTGATTGCATCTTCCAAAACCGTTGAAGAAATTAGCAAGTTTCTTGGAGCAACTTCTCTGCATTATCTTTCGCTTTCTGAAGTAATAAAATCTATCGGCCTACCGGAAGAACACTTGTCTACTTCATGCTTCACGGGCATTTATCCTATTGACCTCAAAGAACGAAAAGATGAGGTGAATTATGATGTTCCAAAAAAATAAAAAATTGGCAGTTTTAGTGTCTGATGTCGGTATGGGCACAAATCTGCAAGCAATAATTGATGGAGTTAATGAAGGTAAAATCAAATCTGAAATAAGCGCAGTTATTTCCGACAAAGAAAATACTCCTGCTCTTGAACGCGCAAAAAAACATAATCTAAGAATAGAAATATGCCCAAAAAAAGAAGCATTGCTTCCGCTCTTGCAGAAAATAGCTCCGGATTATATTTGCCTCGCTGGCTGGAAGCAAATTATTTTAGATGAAGTTATTTTGGCTTTTTCGAATAAAATTTTAAATTTGCATCCGGGGTTAATTCCAGATACAGTCAACGGAGTTGTGGGAAATCCTGATAGCACCCCTGCACTTTGGAATAAAGGAATGCTCACCACCAAAGCTATCCAAAATTTCTTGGACCAAAAATCCACCTTTGCCGGCTCGTCCATACATTTCTTAACCTTGAATTTTGATTTCGGACCAGTTTTGGGTAGAACTTTTGAAAAAATAGAAACTGGTGATACCGTTGATTCTTTATATACAAGACTGAAGAAAAAAGAAAACACCTTGTATGTTGATGTTTTGGCAAAAATGTTAGGGGTACAAAAAGCAAATCTTTCCCAACATCTTGGAATTTTGCGACAGCAAAAAATCGTAACAACCCGAAAGGCAGGTCTAAATATTTTTTATTCCATTTCAAATCCCAAGATATTGAAAGCGTGCGATATCTTAAGAGAAGTACTTTTTGAGCAACTTCAAGAAAGTGAAAAATTGGTTAAAGACATGACAGAAAAAGAAATAATAATGAGGAGAGAAAAATGAAAATATTATTTATTTTAAATGACCCACCCTATGGTAGTGAACGAAGTTATAATGGCTTACGATTAGCTGGTTCTATTTCTAAACAAGAGGGGGCAGAGGTTTTTATTTTTATGATGGGGGATGCTGTTTCTTGTGCAAAGTCAGGTCAAAAAGTTCCACAAGGATATTACAATATT
>Ga0209343_10008707_pt1 | contig 11738 bp, 12 predicted proteins | sample RifCSPlowO2_02_FD_184026 | JGI IMG/M metagenome (GOLD analysis project Ga0209343, IMG submission 184026) | Groundwater microbial communities from Rifle, Colorado - Rifle CSP2_plank lowO2_0.2 (SPAdes) (version 2) | ecosystem: Environmental > Aquatic > Deep subsurface > Groundwater | place... | reverse complement strand
GGACCCGCGACGGTCGCGCTCACGCTCGGCGACAACGCCAAGCCGCTCGCTCGCGCTCGTGTGGAGCTCGCTCCCCCCGCCGCCACGCGACCGCTGAACGGCTGGAGCGGACCGCCGGAGAAGAGCCTCGGCTTTCCGACGGCAAGAGGCTGCCTCGCCTGTGGAAGCGAAAACCCCGTCGGGCTCAGGGTCCGGCTGCGCTTCGATGATCGTTGGGTCTGGGCGGAATACCGCCCATCAGAGACGTACCGCACGGCCGACGGCAGGATCGCGACGGCCCTCTATACGGTGCTCCTCGACGAGATGGCCTGGTGGCTGGGGGCCCTCGCCACGGGAGAGGCGGGGGTCACCACCGACATCCGCATCACGCTCCACCGGCCCGCTCATCCCTTCGGCAAGCCGCTCCTCGCCGTCGGTCCCCGCGACCGTGTCGCCGTCACCGACGAAAAGGGCCACTTCTGGAGGACGGAAACCACCGTCCTGGCCGGCGACGGCACGCTCCTGGCGTCGGGGGCGATCGTCTTCGCCGGGAGCCGTGTGTACTCCAATCGGTTGATCCCTCAGCTATTGAAGACCAACGCTCCGGAAAGTCTCCGCCCGATTTTCCCCACCCACGTCCCGTGACGCCCAACCTATGCCCCCGCTGATCCGGCGCTACATCAAGACGAGCTTCGCCTTCCTGGTGGCCGGCCTCCTTCTGGGCGGCTACCTCACGGTGGGCCAGTTCCTCCTCGGAACCTATCCGCCCCGCCTCGTCATGACCGCCCACGTCCACCTGCTCCTCGTGGGCTTCATGCTGATGATGGTGATGGGCGTGGCGACGTGGATGTTCCCGCGGCCGGCGAAGGACGACGCACGCTACCGGCCGGAGCTGGCCGAGGCCGTGTACTGGGTGATGACTGTCGCCACGGCCTTGCGGGGCGCCGCCGAGCTCGCGGCCGGCTGGTCCGCAGCGCCGTTTCTCCGCGTCCTCGTGGCCGCGGGCGGGCTGGGCCAGCTCCTCGGCACCGCGCTCTTCGTGGTCAACATGTGGACGCGCGTGAGGATGCCCACCATCCCCTCCGTCAAGTAGGGCGAGAGCCCCGCGCCGCCTCGGCCTTGGCCTTGAGCGCCTCGTAGACGGAAAGCGGGACGGCGGGAGTTCCCATCGGATTGGTCCGGCCGATGTGGAGCCCGTGAAAGTCCGAGCCGCCCGTCGCCACCAGCCCGAGGTCCTTGCACATCTGGAGATAGTTCCGCGTCTGGGCGGCCGAGTGCTCCTGGTAGTAGCACTCGATCCCCAAGAGCCCCGCCTTCACGAGATCCGGAATCGCCCCGTCAAGATCCGCGAGGCCGGGATGAGCCAGGACCGGCACCCCTCCGGCCTTCCGGATGATGGCGATCGCCTGAGCCGGAGAGAGTTTCTTCCTCGGCACGTTGGCCGGACCGCCGGCCCGGAGGTAGCGGTCGAACGCCTCCCGGTAGGTCTTGACGTACCCGCGGGCCACCATGACCTGGGCGATGTGCGGGCGGCCCGCCGAGCCCTCTTTCACGAGGGCGAAGACCTCTTCGGGATCGATGGGCATTCCGAGCTCGGCAAGCCGGGCGGCGATGCGGTGCACGCGCTCCTTCCGCTCGGCGCGCTGCTCGCGCAGGAAGGCCTGGAACCACTCCGCCTGATACTCGAGGAAATAGCCCAGGATGTGGATCTCGCCCCCGTCCACGTCGCAGTTGATCTCGATGCCGGGGACGAGCGTCATGGGCGGGTGCTTCGCCACCTCGTCGAAGGCCTCCGCCAGCGCTTCGGTGGAGTCGTGATCGGTGATGGCCAGGATGCGGACGCCGCGGCGCGCCGCCTCCCTCACCAGCTCCCGGGGCGAGAGCGCGCCGTCGGACGCGATGGTGTGGGAATGGAGATCGACCCCGCCTCCACTCACCGGCGCCGCGCCTCCTCCATGAGGTAGGTCAGGATGGTGCGCACGCCGACGCCGGTGCCGCCCTTGGGGCCGAGCGGCAGGTCCTTCTCGGTGAAGGCCGTGCCGGCGATGTCCAGATGCACCCAGGGGGTGGAGCCCGCGAATTCCCGAAGGAAGATTCCGGCGGTAAGGGCCCCGCCGCCCCGGGGGCCCACGTTGTTCAGGTCGGCCACGTCGCTCTTGAGCAGCTCCTTGTACTCGTCGATGAGCGGGAGCGGCCACATCCGCTCCCCCGCGGCCTCGGCCGCGGCCAGCACGCGGTCGGCCAGGGGCTTGTCGTTCCACATGACGCCGGAGCAGAGGTTGCCGAGCGCGACCACGATCGCGCCCGTCAGCGTGGCCAGGTCGATGACTTCCTGCGGCTTGACTTCCTTGACGGCGTAGGCCAGCGCGTCGGCCAGCGTGAGCCGGCCCTCCGCGTCGGTGTTGCCGATCTCGATGGTCGTGCCATTCATCGCGCGGACGATATCGCCGGGACGCTGGGCGGTCCCGGACGGCATGTTCTCGGTGGCGGCGATGAGCCCGTGGACCTCCAGCGGTAGGCCGAGGGCGGGAAGGGATCGCATGATCGCCAGGACGGCCGCCGCCCCCGACATGTCGTCCTTCATGGTCCGCATGCCGTCGGCGGTCTTGAGGTCGAGGCCGCCCGAGTCGAAGGTGATCCCCTTCCCGACAATCGCAATCTTGCGACGCGCCCGCCCGCGCGGCGCGTAGGTCAGGTGAATGAATTTGGGCGGCTCCTGACTCCCCTGGGCCACCCCGAGGTAGGCGCCCATCCCCAGCTTCTGGCAGTCGGCCCGCTCATAGACCTTGAGCCGGAGCCGCCCGTCTTTCGCGATCTGGGTCGCAACCTTGGCGAGATAGGTGGGCGTGACCTGGTTGGCAGGCTCGTTGACGAGGTCCCGCGCGAAGCAAGCGGCGCTGGCGAAGAGTTCCCCCAGCCTCAGGCCGTCCTTGATCGCCGCCTCCTGGCGGCGCTCAGGATCCACGACGCGCAGTTCCTCGACAGCTTTCTCATTCTTCTCGCGCTTGTATCGGTCGAAGGTGTAGGTCCCGAGGAGGGCGCCCTCGGCCAGCGCCTGGGCGCTGACCTTCGGGGAGAGGCCGTCGCCCAGGAGCGCCGTCGAAACGACCTTGGCGCCCAGGTCGCGGGACCGCCTGACGGCGGCGGCGGCGGCCCGACGCACCCGCTCGGCGTCCAGCTCCTTCCGCCTCCCCAGCCCGACCACGAGGACGCGCTTGGCGGGAAGCCGGCCGGCCGTGTGGACATAGGCGATCTGCTCGGGCTTCCCGTTGAACTTCTCGGTCCTCAGCACCTCCGACAGCAGCCCCTTGAGCGCCCGGTCAAGGGCCGCCACGGGCGACGGCAGCCGCTGCTCCTCGGCGTAGCCGCCAACGACAAGCACATCTCCTTCGGCCTGGGACAGCGAGCGAGCCTGAAATGTCAGCTTCATGTCCGTTCGAGGAACGACTTCACGTTCACCGCCTTCTCCACCATGGATGCCAGTCCCTCCGTCGTCTCGTAGCGGCCAAGCTCCCCGATGGGCACCCAGCGGGCATCCGCGGCGTCGCTCCCGGGTCGCAGATCTCCCGACACCGGCACCGCTGCGTAGTCCACGAGCACGTAGTGGTAGCGGATCCGCCCATCCGGATCCCTGATGACACGATCCACGACGCCAGCAAGGCCCAGAAGGCGCACCGTCAGGCCGCACTCCTCCGCGACCTCGCGCACCGCGGCCGCCTCCGTGGTCTCGCCGAGATTGACCAGGCCGCCGGGAATGCTCCACTTCCCCTCAGCCGGGGGATGATTGCGTTGGACCACCAGGACATGGCCGTCCTTCAGCACGACCGCGCCCACGCCGACCCTCGGCGCCTCAGGATACTCCCGCGACTCGGACATCACAACGCTCCGCACCTATCTTGCGTCCAAGTACTTCTGGAGATCTCGGTAGAGGTTCTGGTGAGGCCCGACGTCCAGAACCTCGATCAGGTCACGTTTCTCGTCAAACCGATACGCGAGGATGCCGACTTTGCGAAGTGGGTGGCCTGGAGGACTTGTCTCGGAGAGGAAGGAGTGTCTTTCTGGTCAGGCACTGGGATCCTGGAGCACGCCCCACCGGTAGGGCTGCCCCAGCCCAGCCTTCAGCTCCTCGCGGGCCTCCAGGATCCCCTCGATCATAGAAAGCGGCAGGTCGGGATTGTCTTTGGCGATGAGGCCGAGCCGGGCGTAGTACTTTGCCATCGTGTCTACAATGTAGACAGCGCGCCCGCGTTCGTCAAGTCCGGCTCACTGGATGGCGTGGTCGGCGCGGATCAGGACGGACCGGGGGATCGTCAGGCCGAGGGCTTTGCCTCACCGGGCGGGGGCGGGGGAACTCAGGTCGGTGACGATCTGGGCGTTGAGCGTCCAGGCGTCGGTGTCGTACTTCTCCCGGACGAGGCGGTCCATGAGGGCTTCCTCGTCGCGGGTGAGACCGCCCGGGGTCAGGGGGAGGCCGTGGGTTTCTCGAAAGCCGGCGGCGAGGGCCTCGACGACCTCGCGGAATGTGAGCCGGCGGCCCAGCACTTTTTCGAGCGTCGTCATCCCCGCCAGGGGATCGCCTTCCTGAGGGAAGAGCAGGCGCAGGCGCGCAACATCGGCCCCGAGGAGGACGGAGCCGTGCTGGAGGAACGCGCCGCCCTGGCGGCGCTGAGCGCTGCCGACCAGCTTCTTCCCGGCCACCTCCACCTCGTAGGAGCCGGTGCGCGCGAAGCAGAAGGCCGGCATGGCCGACGGCTCCGACGGCTTCACGGGAACCATCTCGGCCGGCACACCCAGGCGCCTGAGCCCAGCCGTCAACCCCGCGCCAATCCAGCGGTAGGTCTCCAGCAGGTCGGCGCTCCCCTCGAAGTCCCCAGCGCGCGCCACGACGCTGTAGGTCACCTCGCGCTCCAGCGCGTCGTGGTAGATCGCGCTCCCGCCGGTTGGTCGCCGCACCAGTCCGACGCCTAGCGGTTGACAGACTTCCACGTTGATCGCCGCGTCCAGGCGCTGGCCGTAGCCGAGGGAGACCGTCGGCGGGTCCCAGGAGAAGAAGCGGAGCGTCGGCGGCACGATCTCCCGGAGCCGCGCCTGGAGGATCGCCTCGTCCAGGGCCATGTTCGTGGCCCCGTCGAGGGGCTCGGTCACGAGGAGCCGCCACCGCGTGTCAGACACGGGTGTCAGACACCGCGGGAGCGCGCCGGGGCTTCCAGCGGAGGTCGGGCTGTCGGGCGGCCAGGGTCTGATCGAGACGGCGCACCGGCGTCGTCACCGGCGCGTCGTGGATCACCTGAGGGGTGGACTCGGCCTCCCGCGCGATCTGGATCATCGCGTCGCAGAAAGCGTCGAGCGTCTCCTTGGACTCGGTCTCCGTGGGCTCGATCATCAGCGCCTCCTCCACGACCAGGGGGAAGTACGTGGAGGGAGCGTAGAAACCCAGGTCCAGGAGCCGCTTGGCCACGTCCATGGCGGAGATGCCGAGCTTCTTCTGACGGCGCGCCGAGAAGACGCACTCGTGCATGCAGGGGCCGGGGTGCGGCAGGTCGTAGGAGGACTCGAGGCGCTTCATCAGATAGTTGGCGTTGAGGATCGCGTTGTCGGCCACCGCGCGGAGGCCGTCGGGCCCCATCGTGCGGATGTAGGTGTAGGCGCGGACGAGCATCCCGAAGTTCCCCCAGAACGCCTGGAGCTTGCCGATGGACTGGGGGCGGTTCCAGTCGAGGGTGTAGCCGTCGTCGCGCTTCGTCAAGACCGGCGTGGGAAGGAACGGCTCCAGGTGCGCCTTCACGCCCACGGGCCCGGCGCCGGGGCCGCCGCCGCCGTGGGGCGTCGTGAAGGTCTTGTGGAGGTTGAAGTGGCAGACGTCGCACCCGAGGTCGCCGGGGCGCGTGATCCCGAGGATCGCGTTCAGGTTGGCGCCGTCCATGTACACCTGCGCCCCCTTGGCGTGGCACATCTCGCTGATCTCGAGGATCCGCGGCTCGAAGAGGCCGAGGGTGTTCGGCACCGTGATCATGAGAGCGGCCACTTCTTCGTCGAGGTTCCGCTCGAGATCGGTGAGGTCCACGCCGCCCTCGGCATCGGACTTCAACTGGACGACGCGGTAGCCGGCGATGGCGGTGGAGGCCGGATTGGTCCCGTGGGCCGAGTCCGGCACCAGCACCTTGGTGCGCCGCTCGCCGCGGGCCAGGTGGTAGGCCCGGATCATCAGCACTCCGGCCAGCTCGCCCTGGGCGCCGGCGGCCGGCTGGAGCGAGACGGCGTCCATGCCCGCGATCTCAGCCAGGTCCCGGGCGAGCTCCCACATCAGTTGAAGGGCTCCCTGGGAGTGCGTCTCGGGGGTGAGCGGATGGAGCCGCGCGAAGCCCCCGAGCCGCGCCATGTCCTCGTTGAGCTTCGGGTTGTACTTCATCGTGCACGAGCCGAGGGGATAGAAATGCGTATCCACCCCGTAGTTCAGCTGGGAGAGGCGCGAGTAGTGGCGGACCACGTCGAGTTCGGAGACCTCGGGCAGCTCGGGAGGCGACGCGCGCAGATGCTTCGCGGGGAGGAGCTCCTTGGGATCGGCGTTCGGGACATCGGGAGCCGGCAGCGAGTAGCCGATTCGGCCGGGAGAGGAGAGCTCGAAGATCAGCTTGTCGTATCCGGTCATTATCGTCCTCTCACGCGACGGCCTGGGAGAGCGCCTGCACGAAGGCATCGATCTCCTGCCGGGTGCGCCTCTCCGTCACTGCCACGAGCAGACAGTCCTTCAGCGCCCGGTCATATGGCTTGAGCGGGATCCCCGCCAGGATCTTCTCCTTTGCCAGGCGCTTGGCGACGCGCTCGGGCGACTTCGGGAGCTGGAGCGCGAACTCCTTGAAGAAGGGGGCGCCGAAGCGGAGACGCACGCCGGGAATCTTGGTGAGCGCCCCGGCCGCGTAGTGGGCCTTGGCCAGCGCCAGCTCGCCGACCTTGCGCAGGCCGTGCTTGCCGAGCAGCGCCACGTGGATCGTCGCCATGAGGGCGCAGAGGGCGACGTTGGTGCAGATGTTGGAGGTGGCCTTCTCCCTCCGGATGTGCTGCTCGCGCGTCTGGAGCGTCAGGACGAACCCGCGCTTGCCATCACGGTCCACCGTCGCCCCGACGAGCCGCCCCGGCATGCGGCGGACCAGGTCCGTCCTGGTCGCGAAGACTCCGAGGTTCGGGCCGCCGTACGACAGCGGAACGCCCAGCCCCTGCCCCTCGCCCACGACGATGTCGGCGCCGAGGGCGCCCGGCGGGGTCAGGAGACCGAGGGAAACGGGGTCGCTGGCGACGATCAGCAGCGCGCCGCCCTCGTGGCAGATGTCGGCCGCGGCCTGAACGTCCTCCAGGCACCCGAAGAAGTTCGGGTACTGGACCACGACCGCCGCGGTCTTCCCCGAAACGGCCTTTTTGAGCGCGGCCAGGTCCGTGGTCCCGTCGCCGAGGGGAATCTCCTTTACCCTGAGGTTCGGCCCTTCCGCGTACGTGGCCACGACCCCGCGGTACAGGGGATTCACGCCGCGCGAGATCGCGATCTGCTCTCGCCCCTCGGTGGCGGAATGGGCCATCAGCGCCGCCTCGGCCAGCGACGAGGCGCCGTCGTAGATCGAGGCGTTGGCCACGTCCATCCCCGTCAGCTCGGCAATCATGGTCTGGTACTCGTAGATGGTCCGGAGCGTCCCCTGGCTCGCCTCCGGCTGGTACGGCGTGTAGGCGGTGAAGAACTCGCCGCGCGAGATCAGGTGGTTGATGGGGCTCGGGATGTAGTGGTCGTAGACGCCGCCGCCCAGGAAGCAGACGTAGTCGTCGGCATCGGCGTTGGGGGCCGCGAGGGCGCGCATGTGGCGGATGAGATCCGTCTCAGAAAGCGCGGCGGAAAGGTTGAGAGGTCGGCTGAGGCGCGCCTTCGAGGGAATCGGCGAGAGGAGATCCTCGATACTCGACGCTCCGATGGCGCGGAGCATCTCCCTCTGCTGCGCCGGGGTGTTGGGGAGATAGCGCATCTCAGTGGCCGCCCTTGGCGAGGAACTCCTCGTACTGCTGGGCGGTGAGGAGCGCGCTCGCCTCCTGGGAGCTCGACACCTGGATGACGAGCATCCAGCCCTTCCCGTAGGGATCCTGGTTGACGAGCTCGGGCTTCTTGACGAGCTCGGCGTTGACCTCCACCACCTCGCCCGACAGCGGCGCGAAGAGGTCCGAAACCGCCTTGACCGATTCGACGACGCCAAACGCCTGCATCTGGGAGACCTTGGTGCCGACCTTGGGCAGCTCGACGAAGACCACGTCCCCCAGCTGCTCCTGGGCGTAGGCCGTGATCCCCACACGCGCCCGGTTCGCCTCCACCCGGGCCCACTCGTGCTCCTTGGTGTACTTGAGGTCCGCCGGATAATTGCCCATGCCCTCTCCTGGCCTCCCCCCTCACCTTTATCCTCTCCCCCCCTCACCCTACCTCTCCCCACTGGGGAGAGGAGAAGAGGTGAGGGGCATCTGAGTTGGGTAGGGTGAGGGGGTTAGTGCTTCTTCACCTTGGATGGATAGAAGGGCGTCTGGACCACCTTGGCCCGCTGTCCCTTGCCGCGCACTTCCACCTCGAACTCGTCGCCGACCTTGGAGCAGTCAGTCGGCACGTAACCCATCCCGATGTATTTGTCCACCTGAGGCCCGTAGGAGCCCGAGGTCACGACGCCGACCTCGGCGCCCTCCTTCAGGATGCGGTAGCCGTGCCGCGCCACCGCCCGGTCCACCATCTCGAAGCCGACCAGCTTCCGGCGCGGGCTCTCGCTCTTGACCTTCTCGATGGCGCCCCGGCCGATGAAATCTCCCTTGGCGAGGTTCACCACCCACCCGAGCCCGGCCTCCATCGGATTGGTGGTCTGGTCGATGTCGTTGCCGTAGAGCGCGTACTTCATCTCGAGCCTCAGCGTGTCCCGCGCCCCCAGCCCCACGGGCACGATGCCGTCGGTCTTGCCCGCGTCCATGAGCGCGTCCCAGAGGCCGCCGGCCTGGCCGGCGTCCACGTAGAGCTCGAAGCCGTCTTCGCCCGTGTAGCCCGTGCGCGAGATGATGGCGGGCACCCCCGCGACCCTGCCCCTCGCAAATCGGTAGTAGCCGATGCCGGTCACATCCACGTCGGCCAGGCGTCCCACCAGCCCTTCGGCCCGCGGCCCCTGCGCCGCCAGGAGCGCCGTCTCGGCGGAGACGTTCTTCCAGCGGGCGTCGCTGCGGCCGTGGTCGGTGACCCACGCCCAGTCCTTGTCGATGTTGGAGGCGTTGACGGTCAGCATGAAGCGGTCGTCGGCGAGGCGGTAGAGCGTCAGGTCGTCCACGATGCCGCCGTCGGGATAGCAGAGCAGCGAGTACTGGACCTGCCCCGCGGCGAGGGCGCCCACGTCGTTGGTGGTGAGGCGCTGGAGGACCGCGAAGGCACCCGGCCCCGCGATCTCGAACTCCCCCATGTGGCTGACGTCGAAGAGCCCCACAGCGCCGCGAACCGTGCGGTGCTCCTCCACGATGCCCGCGTACTGCACCGGCATCTCCCATCCCCCGAAGGGGACCATCCGGGCTCCCGCCTTGACGTGGACGGCGTAGAGAGGGGTGCGCTTGAGCGCCTCAGCCAAGGCATTTCTCCAGGGACACCGGCCGCTCGTTGACCGATTCGGCGACGCCGGGGTGGACGATTTTCCCGTTCCACACGTTGACGCCCTTCGCCAGCGCGGCATTTTCCCTCACCGCCCGCGCCAGGCCCTTGGCCGCCAGCTCCAGCACGAACGGGAGCGTCGCGTTGGTGAGGGCGAAGGTCGAGGTGCGCGGTACGAGGGCGGGCATGTTGGCGACGCCATAGTGGACCACGCCATAGAGGGTGTGCACGGGCTCGAAGAGCGTCGTGGGGTGGGTCGTCGCCACACACCCGCCCTGGTCCACCGCCACGTCCACGAGGACCGCGCCCTCCTTCATGGTCTGCACCATCGCCTCGGTGACCAGCACGGGCGCCTTGGCTCCCGCCACAAGTACGGCACCGATCAAGAGATCCGCGCGTTGCACCACCTGGGCCACGTTGAAGCTGTTGGAGACCAGGGTGACGACCTGGCCGCGAAACAGGTCGTCCACGTGGCGCAGCCGGTCCAGGTTGACGTCCAGAATCGAGACATCCGCCCCGAGCCCCACCGCTATCTTCGCGGCGTTGAGGCCGACGGTCCCGGCGCCGAGGATCACCACGTTGCCGCGCGGCACGCCGGGGACGCCCGAGAGCAGGATCCCCCGGCCGCCGTGGGCCTTGCCCAGGTAGAACGCCCCCTCCTGGACGGCGAGCCGCCCCGCCACCTCGCTCATCGGCGTCAGGAGGGGAAGGCTCCCGTCGACGCGCTGCACCGTCTCGTAGGCGATGCCGATCACGCGCCGCTTGAGGAGCGCCTGCGTCAGCTCGGGCGCCGGCGCCAGGTGAAGATACGTGAAGAGCGCCTGCCCCGCCCGGAGCCGGTCGTACTCCTGGGCGATCGGCTCCTTCACCTTGAGAATCAGGTCGGCCTCGGCCCAGATGCCCTCGGCCGCGGCGACCGAGGCGCCGGCCTTCGCGTAGTCCTCGTCCCGGATCCCGCTGCCGGCGCCGGCGCCGCGCTCGATCAGGAGCCGGTGCCCGGCCTCGGTGAGCGCGTAGGCTCCGGCGGGCGTGAGCGCCACGCGCTGCTCGCCGGGCTTGATCTCTTTCACGACGGCGACGATCACGGCAGAAGACCCCCCTCATACTAATCGAACGCCTTGGGGCTCGCAACCGGGTCGGGGCCGAGCGGCGACAACGCAACAACGCAAGCCTGACCCCGGCCTTTACCTGACCTCGGCCTTTCACCGCGCGCGGGACTAGCGGCAGGGGGGGAGGACGGAGGAGAAGACGTCGCGGCGGGCGGGCAGGCCGTCGGAGCCCGCCAGCCACGCGCAGAAGGCGGCGGGCTCGCGCGCGGCCCACTCGCTCACCCGCGCGGTGACGTTGAAGGTCTCCGCGATCTTGCGGTCGGCGTAGCCGGAAAAGAGCGGCAGCAGGAGCCGGGCCAAGAACGCCGCCACCGGGCTGTCGATGCGCACGAAGGTCTCGACCCGCTGGGCCACCTCGGGAGGTCCGTCGGCCCCGGCGCGGAGCTCGAAGGAGAGGATCGTGAGGGAGACCCCGCCGATCCTGCCGAGGATGGCGCCCTCGTGACTTCCTCGCGTGAGCATGATCCGCCGGCGGTCATCTTGGACGAGCACGCGGTACGTTCCCTTCGCCCCTTCGCCGTCGTCGGCGGCAAACTGGTCGGGGCCGACGGGCTCGACCCGGTACTTCGTGAGACCCAGGTGACGGGAGGCGGCGGCGGTGACGTCCGGATTATCCACGAAGAGGCGGTAGATCTCGAGGGGGGCCCGCGCGGGCCGGCCGTCCACCCCGCGCGTCAGGGTGTAATCGGTCCAGACACTGATGATCTCGGAGCGGACGTCGGGGGGAAATTCGCTGGCGCCGGGGAGAAAAGGCGGGAACTCCTCGCCGGCGTGGGCCACGCGGGCCAGCAGGAGCCAGACGAAGGCGAGGGCGAGGCCCATCGGGGCCCCTTGGACGGCGAGGGGGCCGAGACGCGCTCCCCTCGCCGTCGAAGACGCTCGGCTACTTGACGGTGTAACCCCGGGTGGACATGCAGGCCGCGTAGGCCCGGTCGTACCCGTCCTTGTTCTTCGTGTATCCGAGCGTGCCGCCGACCCCCGCGCCGCCGATGCCGCCCGCCGCGGCGCCG
>Ga0209343_10008706_pt1 | contig 11738 bp, 9 predicted proteins | sample RifCSPlowO2_02_FD_184026 | JGI IMG/M metagenome (GOLD analysis project Ga0209343, IMG submission 184026) | Groundwater microbial communities from Rifle, Colorado - Rifle CSP2_plank lowO2_0.2 (SPAdes) (version 2) | ecosystem: Environmental > Aquatic > Deep subsurface > Groundwater | place: Rifle... | reverse complement strand
TGGGATGGCGGCATTCCCGCCGCGCGAATTTCGTGAAGCTCTAGATCGACTGCGTTATGATCATCCTGCGCTGCAACTTTGAGGGGAGACCTCAGACTCAGGTACCGTTGGTTAAAGATGGACGGGAAATTACTGCTAAAGTGATTTTTTCCATACCACTGAAGTCGACCCGGATCGCAGAGCGATCTTTAGATTCCCCCCTTCCATCGAGGCCGAGTCGGGGCGTAGCGTAACCTTAAACCGCTCCCTTTGAAATTCGAGGCGAAGAGGATGCGAAACAAAACCGTTCCAAAAAGTATCTTGAAAGCGGGCGCTTCGTGCCAAGCCTGGTTCATTCCTGGGCTCGTTGATTTTGGAAGGTTGTGATGTGCCGACGAACGCTGATCCGCGAGGCGCGTTGTCAGGCGTGCGGACAATCCCGGCACGATCACTCGACCTGCCAAGAGGCAGTGAATTGGTGTCGGGATGCTCGAACCGGACAGTTGACAGGCCGAGGCTGGATTGAGACACGCTCTCGTCACTGGCTGCGGCATTTGCCGCAATAGCCAACCCAATGAGTAGTAATCCAAAAAATATGCGATGCATCTGACTCCTTTTCCTTATTTCGATGGCTTGTGAATAACAATAACCCACTAAATTTCAATCCTGGGTTAGAGTGCTATTACGGCTGAAGGTTCCAGTGATATGCAATGATATGGGGGCGGAACCCAATTGAATTCACCCGAAACTACAGGGGCTAGCTTCGCATTCGTTTTGGCTCAACCATACCGCGCCGCCGATGCATCAAATTAGGCTGAGTCCCATGTGATAATAGCGAAGCGATCACGATTGTTGCTGATACTTGATGCGGATTGCCTGCCTTTGGTGTGCTCATTGCAGGCACAAGGAAAGGCCGGTAAGGATTTGAGGAGCGTCACAAATGAATCTGCTGGAACATTGCATCGTCCCCGAATGGCCTGCGCCTCCCGGCGTCAAAGCCTTGCAGACCACCCGCAAAGGCGGTGTGAGCGCTTCGCCGTACGACACCCTGAACTTGGGCGAACATGTCAGCGATGCGCCGCTGGCGGTGGCGCGCAACCGCATGTTGCTCAATACCTTGCTGCCCAGCGAACCGGTATGGCTGGAGCAGGTGCATGGCACTACCGTGGCTAATGCCGATGCAGCGGACTGTCGTGTACAGGCCGATGCCTGCATAGCGCGGTATCGCGGTTCGGTGTGCGTGGTGATGACTGCCGACTGCCTGCCGGTGCTGCTGTGCGATAAACAAGGCAGCGTGGTCGGCGCGGCACATGCCGGCTGGAAAGGTCTGGCGGCCGGGGTCATCGAAGCCACCGTGCAGGCGATGAATTCCGCACCGCAGAACATGATGGCTTGGTTGGGCCCGGCCATCAGCCAGGATGCCTTCGAGGTGGGCGAGGAAGTGCGCGCCGCTTTTGTCACCGCACATCCGCAAGCGGTATCCGCTTTTGCGGCCGGCCAATCCGGAAAATGGCTTGCCGACATTTATGCACTTGCGCGCATGCGCCTCAACGCGCTTGGTATTACGCAAATCTACGGCGGGAACTACTGCACCTACCGCGAGAGCGACAAGTTTTTTTCCTATCGCCGCGACGGTGTAACCGGGCGCATGGGCACGTTTATCTGGCTGGCGGAATAGGCCGCAGCTAAACCATCGGGAGGGCCACGGGTAATGCAAAGCGTGGGGTTGTGGTGGATGTGGGCAGGCTTCATCGCCTTCGTGCTGGCGCTGCTGGCCGTGGATATGTTCGCGCTCGGCGGGCGAACCGCGCACCGCGTCACGGTGCGGCAGGCGCTCGGCTGGTCCGCCGCCTGGCTGGTCTCGGCGCTGCTGTTCGACGCCGGCCTGTGGTGGTATCTGGACGGCAGCGCCGGCCGCGCCGTCGCCAACGAGAAGGCGCTCGAATTCCTGTCCGGCTACCTGATCGAGAAGTCGCTGTCGGTCGACAACATCTTCATCTTTCTGATGATCTTCAACTACTTCGCGGTCCCCGCCGAACTGCAGCGGCGGGTGTTGCTGTATGGCGTGCTCGGCGCAATGGTGATGCGGGCAGTGATGATTCTGCTTGGTGTGTGGCTGGTTGCCGAGTTTTCATGGGTGCTCTACCTGTTCGGCGCGTTTCTGCTGGTGACCGGGGTCAAGATGCTGCTGTTCGCAACGCATGAACCCGATCTGGCGAAGAACCCGATCCTGCGCTGGTTGCGCGGGCATCTGCGCATCACTGCCGATTATCGCGGCGAGAACTTCTTCGTGGTGCAGGACGGCCTGCGCCATGTGACGCCGCTGTTCCTGGTGCTGGTGATGGTCGAGGCGACCGACCTGGTGTTCGCAGTGGACAGCATCCCGGCCATCTTTGCGGTCACCACCGATCCCTTCATCGTGTTCACCTCCAACATCTTCGCAATTATGGGCCTGCGCGCGCTGTATTTTTTGCTGGCCGAGATGGCTGGCCGCTTCCACCTGCTGCGCTATGGCCTGGCCGTGGTGCTGATGTTCGTCGGCGGCAAGATGCTGGCGGCCTACTGGTTCCACCCGCCGATCCAGCTGTCGCTTGGCATCATCGCCGGCATCCTGCTGGTGTCCATGCTGCTCAGCCTGATCCTGTCGCGGCGGGCTGCAGAGGAAAGGAAGCGGGAAGGCTGAATGTGCGCCCCCTGCCTTTGGTATAATCCGCGCCCCTGGATTCCTGAACAAATTCCCATGACCGTTTTACTGTGGATCGTCGCGGCCAGCATTGTTGGCGGCGTGCTGAGCGTGCTGTGCGCCGCGCTGTTCGCGCTCAATGCGCGTATGCACTGGGTGAATGCGCTGGTCAGCTATGCCATCGGAGCCTTGCTGGGCGCGGTGTTCCTCGACATTTTGCCCGAGGCGATAGAGGGTGCCAGCAGTCCGGCGGCAGTGAGCGGAACGGTTCTGTTAGGCATCCTGCTGTTTTTCACGCTGGAAAAACTCTTGTTGTGGCGGCATTGCCATCACGACCATTGCGAAGCGCACGAGTTGCATGAGCACGATACACATGGCCGCAGCGGTACGCTGATCGTGATCGGCGACACGTTCCACAACTTTGTCGATGGCGTCATCATTGCCGCCGCCTTCCTGACCGATGTGAACCTGGGTATCGTCACCTCGCTGGCGATCATCGCGCATGAGATCCCGCAGGAGGTTGGCGACTTCATGATTCTGCTGCATTCCGGCTATAGCAGGACAAATGCCTTGTTGGTTAACCTTGCTTCCAGTCTGGCTATGCTGGCGGGTGGCGTGTTGTCTTATTTCGCCCTGCAATCCATGCAGAGCTATGTACCCACACTGTTGGCGTTGGCTGCCGCCAGCATGATTTATGTTGCGGTTGCCGATTTGATTCCGGGCCTGCATAAGCGCACCCAGCTGCGCGATACGCTGGAACAGGTCGGGCTGATCATGGCGGGCGTCGGTACCATATTCCTGACACACCTCATGGTTGGCGCATAAACATTGAAAGCCTGTGATGAGTAATCCAATCGCCATCCCGAAAGTCGGCTTCGTCTCGCTCGGTTGCCCGAAAGCGACCGTGGATTCCGAGCACATCCTCACCCGTCTGCGTGCCGAAGGCTATCTGATTTCGGGCAGCTACCAGGATTCCGATCTGGTGATCGTGAATACCTGCGGTTTCATCGACAGCGCGGTGGAAGAATCGCTGGATGCGATCGGTGAAGCGCTGGCTGAGAACGGCAAGGTGATTGTCACCGGCTGCCTCGGCGCGAAGGGCGATGTGGTGCGGCAGGCGCATCCCAGGGTGCTCGCTGTGACCGGTCCTCATGCCACCGACGAGGTGATGGCCGTAGTGCATCAGCATTTGCCCAAGCCGCACGATCCCTATTCCGACCTGGTGCCCGCGCAGGGCATCCGGCTGACGCCGAAACATTACGCCTATGTGAAAATTTCCGAGGGCTGCAACCACCGCTGCACCTTCTGCATCATCCCCAGCCTGCGCGGCGACCTGGTCAGCCGTCCGGTTGGCGAGGTGATGCAGGAAGCGCAGAATCTGGTTAACGCGGGCGTGAAGGAATTGCTGGTGATTTCGCAGGACACCAGCGCCTACGGCGTTGATGTGAAATACCGCACCGGCTTCTGGGGCGGCAGGCCGCTCAGGACCAGGATGACCGAACTGGCTGCCGCGCTGGGCGAGCTTGGTGTGTGGGTGCGGCTGCATTACGTGTACCCGTATCCGCATGTGGACGAAGTGATCCCGCTGATGGCGCAGGGCATTATTCTGCCGTATCTGGATATTCCGTTTCAGCATGCCAACCAGCGCATCCTCAAACTGATGAAGCGTCCCGGCAGCAGCGACAACGTGCTGGCGCGCATCAAGCAATGGCGCGAGATTTGTCCGGAGCTGACGCTGCGCAGCACCTTCATCGTAGGCTTCCCCGGCGAGACCGAAGAGGAATTCGGGGAGCTGCTTGATTTTCTGAAGGAGGCGCAACTGGATCGCGTCGGCGCGTTTGCCTATTCGCCGGTGGAGGGCGCGGCGGCGAACGAATTGCCGGACCACGTCCCGCCCGAAGTGCAGCAGGAACGTCTCGCGCGGCTGATGCTGCTGCAGGAGGAAATCAGCGCAGAGCGGTTGAAGCGCAAGGTCGGCAAGACTCTCACCGTGCTGGTGGATGAAGTGGATGAGGAGGGCGCAATCGCACGCAGCTCCGCTGATGCGCCTGAAATCGACGGCCTGGTGTACATTGAGAATGGTCAGCAGTTAAACGTGGGCGATTTCGTCGAAGTGAAAATCACCGATTCCGACGAGCATGATCTGTGGGCAGAGATTGCCTGATTTGGAGATGCCCTGATTAAATCGTCATTGCGAGGAGCGCCTTTAGCCGTGAGCATAGCGTGGCGGGACGCGGCAATCCAGAATTCGTTTTTGATCAATATACTGGATTGCCACGCTACGCTCGCAATGACAGCATCGCAGGCTGGGCACAGCCGCCCAACCTACTTCCTCCTGAAAAGAGGGAGGCGACCTTGGATACAAAGAATTATCTGGTTTATTAGCAGGGGTTAATAATGAAATTTTCAGCACATCCGCTCTGGCTGGTCGGCTTCCGGCCGTTCTTCGCCCTGGCATGTCTGTCCGGGCTGAGCTTGCCGGCATTGTGGGCGTTGATTTTTACCGGCGCTATTTCGATGCCGGAGAGTTCGTTCACTTCTATCCAATGGCACGCGCATGAAATGTTTTTCGGCTTCGGCTGGGCCGTCCTCGGCGGGTTCCTGCTGACCTCGACCAAGAACTGGACTAATATCCGCGGCTATCATGGCAATGCGCTGGTATTTCTCGCTGCCGTATGGCTGTTCGAGCGGGCGGGCATGTGGTTTGAAGGCTCCTGGCCGCCCATACTGTTCAGGATTTCAAATAACCTGTTCCTCGCCTCGATCGTGGCGATGGTGCTGTGGACACTTATCCGCCACCGCAAGACAGACAGCTACCGCGACAATTACTTCTTCCTGATCATCCTGCCGCTGTTTCTTGCTTCCAAGAATTTGATGCTGAGCGCCGAATACTTCCAGGCGGGATCGAGCATGGCGATCGGGCTGTTTCGCGTGGCCTTCCTGGTGATGCTGGAGCGGACGCTATCCCAGTTCATGAAGGGCGCGTTCCAGGTTGAAATCCTGCGCAATCCGGTGCTGGACAAGGCGACCAAGTTGATCGGGCTGATCCTGGTCGCCGAGAGTTTTATGCCACCCTGGCTATCCGCAGGGCTGTCGTTGCTGCTCGCGCTGCTGCTGGCCGGCAGGTTCTTTTTCTGGAAGCCGGAGCTGGCGATGCGCCGGCTCGATATCGGCATCGTCTACCTCGGCTATCTCGCGATCGTCGCGCAACTGCTGATCGAATTTTTCAAACACAACATTTTGCCGGAATGGGGCGGCAGCCTGTCGGTCCATGTGTTCACCATCGGCGTGATGGGCATGGTCATTCCCTCGATGATCATCAGGATCACAAAGGGGCATACCGGCAGAAAAGTCGTCTTTGACAGGCTCGACCTCTGGGCATTGCGCATCATGATTCTTGGCTTTGTTTTCCGTGTGGTCGCGCCGCAGTTTTACCCCTCCGCCTACATGCACTGGATAACTCTGGCGGCGGCCTGCTGGTTCGTCTGTTTTGCGATAATCGGGTGGCGGTATATTCCGTTTGTCCTGCAGGCGCGTATCGATGGCAGAGAACATTGATGGAAAAGAGCATTGACACTGGCACGATGATTTCTGAAACATTCCAGCGGACGTCCCTCGAACCCGCCACTCCGAGTGCCTATTCGGATTTCTGCCATGTCGGCCCCGATGCTCTGGTGGGCATCAAGCGCCAGCAAACCAATCCGCCACGCTGGGATGGGCAGGGCTGGCAGGAATTTGCCGCCGCGTTGCGCGGCTGCGGCATTGAGCTCCGCGAAAACATTGCCGCGCGCGGCGCTTTTGCCACCGATGCCGGCGGCACGGCTTATGGTTTGCCGCATGGCGTGGTGATCGCGCGCAACGCCGTGCAAATTTCTTCCTTGCTCAAGGCCGCACAACAGCACCGCGTGCCAGTCACCGTGCGCGGTGGCGGGCTGACCACCGAGGGCGAGTCGGTTGCATTCGGCGGCGTGCTGCTGGACATGACCGGGATGAGCCGGGTGTTGCACATCGATACCGATGCGCTGACGGTGCGCACCGAGGGCGGAATTTTCTGGCACAGCCTGGCCGAAGAACTGCGCCGCTTTGGCATGGACTATCTTTCCGCGCCGCTCAACCTGACTGCTTCGGTCGGCGGCACGCTGGGCGTCGGCGGCATCGATGTCAACTCGCCGCGCCTCGGTTGCAGCGCTGATCAGGCGCTGGCGTTGCAGGTGGTGACCCCGGCCGGAGAAATCATCGAATGTTCGGATACGCAGAATGCCGATTTGTTTCAGCGCGTGATTCTGGGATACGGGCAGTTCGGCGTGATCACCGAGGCCACGCTCAAGATACGCCGCTATACGCCCCTGCGGATGCATTACTTTTATTACGACTCGTTGCGCACCGCGATCGAAGATATGCAGTTGCTGAACCGGAACGACGCCAGCGACTATTCGGGTATCCTGACCATCATGGATTGCGCGGTGAACCTGCTGGTGGCCTTCGACTCGGATGAACGCGAAGCGGCGTTCCGCGCGAACTGGCAATCGCACCTGCGTGGCTACGGCGAGCCGGGGTTTGCGCTGTGCATGGTGCGGCGCTATGTACTGCGTCCATGGAAATTGCCGGAGGCGTGGTATTTGTACCAGCGCAAACGCGAGCTGTTCCCCGAGTTTCGCCGTTCCGAGTACATGCGCGACGGCCTGATGCACGACCGCACCGTGGTGTTTTCGCGCGCGGTATGGAAATTCTGGGGCAGCAAGCAGATGGTGATCCCCGATCTTGCGACTTCGGCGGAAAAATTCGTCGACGCGGTGGAGCGCGGCAACGCGGTATGCCGCAAATATTTTCCCCATTACACGCTGTACTGCGTCGGCATCAAGCTGCGCCCGGAACACAAGCCGCATTACGAAATGTCCTGCATCCCGCCCGATGCCGAAGGCTGGGCCTACGGCTGCGAATTCGAGCCGATGATAGGCGGCCAGGTTTACAGCCGCGATTATTTCCAGTCGTTCAAGAACGCGATCTACGATATCGGCGTCGACCTGGGCGGCAGCTATTACCGCTTCGGCGGCATGATGAAAGGCTATATCCGGCGAGTGTTCGGCGATGAGGTGGTGGATCGCCACCTGGCGATGAAACGCGCGGCCGACCCGGCGATGATCCTGAATCGGGATGTGATTTTCTGATGTTAGGTTATTTCAAAAATGCATTTACCCCGCGCCGCGACCATGCCGACTGCAGCGGTTGCAGCCTGTGCCTGCTGGTGTGCCCGGTGTGGCGGCAAAGCAGGGACGTCAGCCTGACCCCGCCAGGACACTTCAAGGCGATGCAGCACGGGACCAGCGCCGCCGATGCCGCCGCTTCGGTCGAAAATTGCACCCTGTGCATGGCCTGCGAGCCGGTATGCCCGGAAAATATAGATATCACCGGAATAATTCTTGAACTGCGCCGCCAACTGGCTGCGCCAGCCTGGATGCATGGTCTGCAAGCCCGGATGACGGAAATGGCAGGGCGCAAGGCCGCATCAGCGCCATCCTCCTCAACCATGCTGCTGCCAGATCAGGCGCTGCACGCGCATCCTGATCTTCTGGCGCGGGTTGTCCGGTTATTGGGAAACAATGGCACGTTCCCTGTCAGCGACGACAGCAGCTTGGATATCTCACTGGCGCTGGAAGCCGGCGTAGCCATTCCGGAGCAACATCTGCAACGGTTCCTCAAACTGCTGCGCCGGCTGAAAAAGATCATCGTCGCCGATGGCCTGTTATTGCGCCACCTGAAGCAATGGCTGCCGAAAGCAGACATCATCGGCCTGGGTGAGGCGCTCAGCGGTCATCCCGCCGTGCGCCGTGGCTTGTGCACCACCGATTTGTACGTGATCGAGCCGCGCGCTTACCACTCGGACTACCAGCGACTGGTCAAACACTACGACCGCTTGCGCGTCGCCCACGGCTGCGCTTTCAACCTCGACCTGCAACGCATCGCGATCCCCGCCACCGCGCGTAATCTGCCGCAGCGGCTGGGGCTGACGATGCCGAATGACGAGGGGCAAACGCGATGGGTTTTGCACGGGCGCAACATCAACCGCATTGTGGTCGAGAGCCTGGAAGAGCGCGCTGTGCTGGAGAAGGTCAGCAACTTTCCGGTAGTGCATCTGGCGGAGTTGGTGGATGATGGCGGCCATGCTCAGCAAACGTAGGGCGGGTCACACCCGCCGTTGCACGAGCTAACAAGGAAGCCGATGTGAATTGGTGGAGGTTGTCATGGCGGGTGTGACCCGCCCTGCCAAGGCCTCAACCAGTCGTAGGGCGGGTTCCACCCGCCGCAATCAATGGATGTCGGGCAGAGCCCGACCTGCAACCTGTATGTTGTAAATTATTGAAGGGATTTTGTTTTAATGCGTACAGTTGATGTTGTTATCGTCGGGGCCGGACTGTCAGCCGCCGCCGCTGCCAAGCGGCTGGTGGATGCCGGCCTGGAGACCATCGTGCTGGAGCGGCAGAAATTGCCGCGCCACAAGATTTGCAGCGGCATCCTTTCGCCGCGCGGGCACCGCTTCCTGCTGGAGAACTTCGGCCCGTTGCCGCGAGAGGTGCTGCACGACCCGGTCTCGTGCCGTGGCGTTACTTTCCACTTTCCCAGCATGGTGTCGATGCCGATGGATTTCTTCGGCGGCACGACGCCGCACCTGCACCGCAAGGAGGCCGACTACTGGGCGGTCAAGAGCAGCGGGGCGGAAATCCACGACCAGACTTCGTTCGTCGCGCTGCAGGACAACGGCGATCACGTGATCGTCAAGGCAAGGAAAATGGGCGAGCCGGTCGAGTACCGCGCGCGCCAGGTGATCGGCGCGGACGGACCGAGTTCGCTGGTGACCCGCGCGATCTACCCGGATTATCCGCAGTCCATCCCGTGGTTTTTTGTCGGGCAGAAATTTCACGAGATTATTGATTGTCCGCTGGATGATCAATATTTTCATTTCTGGTTTCACCCAGGCCTCGGGCACTATACCTGGAGCCACGCCCGCGACGGGCGGCAGATCGTCGGCGTGGGCTTCAAGAGCGGCGACAATTTCGCGAAGAAGCATGCGAACGTGGTGAATTATCTTTCCGACAAGCATGGCGTGCGCCTGGGTGATCCGCTGGATGACGAAGGCTGCGCGGAGAATTTCGGGCCGTCGCTGATCAACCGTTATGTATTCGGCAAAGGCAATGTGCTGATCACCGGGCAGGCAAGCGGCTTCCTCAACATGATAGGAGAGGGCATGAGCTGCGCGCTGCATTCCGGCGCGATCTGCGGCGAGGCCGTGGTGGAAGCCAGGCTGCGCAACCGCCCGATGCAGGAGATGTACCGCAGGATGATCGCCTCGGAAGTGCGCCGCACGACCGACCAGTGGAACCCGTTCAAGATCGCTTTCGACCGTCCGCACGAAGCCGATTTCCCCGCAGCGCTGATGGCGCTGGGCTGGCGCGACCGCGCCAGGGTGCTGCGCGACTTGTGGAACTTCATCGTGCTGTACAAGGAATTCAAGTGGGGCCGGCAAATTTTCAGGGCCGCGATGCAGCGGCCGCTGGTCGGCGGCTATTCGATGCGGCACTGGCAATGACGGCATGTGGATGACCGCGTTCCAACCATCACTGCATGTCTAATAACGTGTAGGGCGGGTCACACCCGCCGTTTCAATATTATTCACCAAGCAACACCTGCAACATGAGTACGGCGATAGCTGTGCAGGTTATTCCGGTTTGCCTCATGTGGCGGCGGGTGTGACCCGCCCTATGGCCTGGTGGATACAGGCGCGTTGAAAAACCCCACCGCTTCCGCCTCCACCCTCGTGCGCCTGAATGGCGGCAGACTCTGCCAGATGCGCTTGCCATAGTGCTTGGTGATGATGCGCGGGTCGCAGATCATCAGCACGCCCCGGTCGGTTTCGTCGCGGATCAACCGTCCCGCGCCTTGCTTCAATGTGATGATGGCGCGCGGCAGCTGGTATTCCATGAATGCGTTGCGCCCCTGTTTCTTCATCTGTTCGATGCGCGCCGCCAGCACCGGATCATCCGGCGGGGCGAACGGCAGTTTGTCGATGATGACCAGCGACAAAGCTTCGCCGCGCACGTCTACCCCTTCCCAGAACGACTGGCTGCCGAGCAGCACCGCGTTGCCGTGTTCGCGGAAGCGCGACAGCATCTCGTTGCGCGAGCCTTCGCCCTGCAGCATCAGCGGATAGTTCCAGCCGCGCCGGTCGAACTCCGCCTGCAGGATTTCGTGGGCTTGCTGCATCGCGCGCAGGCTGGTGAACAGCAGGAAGGCGCGCCCCTTGCTTGCCTCGATCAGCGGCAGCGCGGCCTGCACCACTGCCTCGGTATAGCCCTCGGTGTTCGGTTCCGGCAGGTTTTGCGGCACGTACAGCAACGCCTGTTCGCCGTAGTTGAACGGGCTGTCCCAGCACGCGGTCTTCGCGTTGAGCAATCCCATCTCGGATTGGTAGAGCGAAAAATCCTGCTTTACCGCCAGCGTCGCGGAAGTGAATATCCACGCGCGCGCACTGCCACCGATCTGCCGCTCGAAAATCTCCGCGATCGACAGCGGCGTGGTGTTGAGTTGCAGCGAGTGATGGAATATCTCCAGCCACCTGACCTGATCCGGCTCGTCGCCTTTTTGCCATTTGGCCAGTTGTTGAGTTAAAGCCTGTACCCGCTGCCAGCAATTCTCCAGTCCCTCGCTGCGCTCCGCCTGCTTCTCCAGCAGGCCATTCAATTGCGCGATTTTTTCGCCGAGTGTCTTCAACGCGGGTGCAAACTCCTTGAAGTTCTCGGTGGCGGCAGCAGGCATCCTCCCTTCCTTCTTGAACACCAGCCGCAAGTCGCGCGCGGACTTGTCCAGTTCGTCGCAGGCCTTCGGCAACGGCACGAAATCCTTGGCAGACGTTGCTGTTTCGATGCGCGTGTCGCGCGCCAGATCGAGCAACAGCGTGGTGGAAAGGCTCTCGCCGAAGAACAGGCTGGCGGTTTCCGGCAACTGGTGCGCCTCGTCGAAAATCACCGTGTTGCAGGTCGGCAGCAGTTCCGCCACGCCCTCGTCGCGCAGCATCACGTCG
>Ga0209343_10008700_pt1 | contig 11742 bp, 8 predicted proteins | sample RifCSPlowO2_02_FD_184026 | JGI IMG/M metagenome (GOLD analysis project Ga0209343, IMG submission 184026) | Groundwater microbial communities from Rifle, Colorado - Rifle CSP2_plank lowO2_0.2 (SPAdes) (version 2) | ecosystem: Environmental > Aquatic > Deep subsurface > Groundwater | place: Rifle... | reverse complement strand
AACGATCCAAAATGCCGACCACCCGGGCGCGCTCAATCGGACCGATTTGTTTATAAATAAAAGTGCCGCTTGAAGTGATAACCAGTTTTAAAATGTCGCCCTCCACTAATTTTGATTTTGAAGCGTAATTGGCCGGCACGCTGTATTGCTTGCCGTCCGGACCGATCATATTCTCGCCGTCAAACACTCCCTCGATGGTCCTGGATTCACCGACAGCTTCTTCCCCGGCCTCAAAACTGCCATCGCTTAATTGCCCGATGCTGATGGCGGTCTCGTCTTTAGCGCCCAACGAGGGCGACAAAAGCTGAAGCAGACGATCATTATTTTCTTTAATATTGTTCAGCAATTTTTTTATTAAAACCATTTTTGATTTCGCCAGGCTGACGGTTTCTTCCTGGTTTACCTGGTTTACCTGGTTTACCTGCCCCGCCTTCGTTCCGAGCTCAAGCCGAGGGGAACTTGCCGAAAGAGCCGGCGTATTATCTGCTTTGGCTCCTGAATAATCTTTATCTGACGGTCGGTTTAATTCGGACTCCATAGCCAGATCATCAGCCAAATTTTTATTTTGATTTGACATAAGTTTTGTTTTTAAGAATTAATATTTTAAATTTTAAGATTTTATTATCTTACCTAATATGCTTACTTTTGTCCAGCCTTTAAACCGCGTTGGCCCGCCTCATAATTTGCGCTTCAATAATATTCCGGTCTTGGCCGTATTTAAGCCGGCTTAAAGACTTTATTTTTTGAGCCGCGTCTTCCCTTTTTCTGCCCGGCAAAGGCCAGACGGTTGACATGGAAAACGGCCGGGCCGCCGTATTGTCAATCAATAATTTAACATAAGCGGTGTACTTTTCAATGTTAATCAAGTCATACTGGTTAAAAACCGGCGCGAACTCTTTGGCCATGACCTCGGCGTCTTCCGAGCCGATTTTAAACACCAGCCAGGTGCCGACATTGCCGAAAACCGCGCTTTTAATGGAAGCATCCTGATTTTTTACCAGCTGGCCTAAGTATTGGTGGGCCATGATTAAATTCAAATTATATTTTCTGGCTTCTGACAAAATAGAATTAACCGAATCGGTGGTAAAATTTTGAAATTCATCTATGTAAAGATAAAAGTCAACCCTTTTTTCGGCCGGCAAGTCGGTTCTGGACAAAGCGGACATTAAAATCTTGCCCACCAAAATCATGCCCAATAAATGAGCATTCATTTCTCCGATCAAACCTTTGGACAAATCCACCAGCAGTATTTTCTTGGTATCCATGATATCGCGCAGATTAAACGAACTTTTCTGCTGGCCGATGATCGGCCGCATGGTGTCGTTGGAAATAAACGACGTCAGCTTGGAGGTGATATAGGGCACGACATTGGCCAGAGCCGCTTCGCCGCCGGCTTTTTCCGCTTCTTTGCGCCAAAAATCCACCACCGTCGGGTCTTGGCATCTTTCCAATTTCATCTTTCTAAAATTCGGATCGGCCAAAACTTTGGGAATTTCCATCAAGGTTGAACCGCTCTCCGGATCGCTCATGGCCAGAAGCATGGCGTTCCTCATGTATTGTTCAAAAATTGGTCCGCCGGTTTGCTTCAAATCATAAAGCTTGTCAAAAATTTTTATCATTTCGTTGATGACAAAGGTTTTTTGCTCCGGGTATCTGGAGTCAAACTCCAGCAAATTCAAAGCCAGCGGCCGTTCGGTATCGGCCGGCGCGAATAAAATTACGTCATTCGCGCGCTCGAGCGGGATTCTTGAAATTACTTCTTTAATCAAATCGCCATGAGGATCAATTACGCAAACGCCTTCGCCGTTGGCGATATCCTGGATAGCCATGGAGGCGAGCAGCACCGATTTGCCCACGCCGGATTTGCCGATGACATAGGTATGGCGGCGGCGGTCGGCCCGCTTGACTTTTACTTCTTTGACCACCTCGCGATAAACGTTTTTCCCCAAAATTATGCCCTCATCGGGTAAGTTAGAGGGCGCGGACGCATACTTGGCGAACAGCCATAGAATATTCGGGGTTTCGGTTTCCGAGAGCGGCGGATGATACAGGCTAGCCAATTCTTCGGTATTTAGCAGAAAGCTAAGGTCGGGTTTAAAGCGGCGGAAAATAAAATCCCTGATTAAAAATTTCTGGATAAAATTATTGTAAAAAACCACTTTATTGGAAAAAACATTGCCGTATTGATAGTAGTTATACTGGCTAAAAGCGCTGATCAAATTATTTAAGTAGTTTCTGGCGCGAGCTTTATCGCCGGCGCTGGCCACGATTCTGATATTAACGTCCAGGCCGGCTCGGCTATTTTTTTCTTCAATTAATTTTAAAACTTCCGACTCCATGGCAGTCAGCCGATTTTCCTTGGCTACTTTGTCCTGGCTTGGAGTCGGCTTGGCGGCTTTGACCAAATCATTTAAAAACGCCAGTATCCGCGATAAAAAGCCCACGCCCAAGGCTTCAGATAGTTTCTTGCCCTGATTTACGCTAGAGACGACTCGGTTTGATTTTTGATGCCAGCCAGGCAAAGCGCTCCTGACAATATATTGGATGGCCAGGCTCTCGTTTTCTTTTAACTTTGACATGACATTAACCAGAGACTCCAGCGGATCAGCCTCCATTTTATTATAGGTCTTTAAGGGAAAAATAGGGCTTCTCTTGGTTCTTAAAAACGCGGCCACGATTTGCCCGCGCGGGCTGAAAATATTATAATCGGCCACCGCCTCCAGCGCCGCTTCCGGATAATAGGCCTGGATTTGCTGTTCCAGGTAGCGGCTTATGTCTTTGGGCGCCACCACGTAAAAAGAAATAAATTTTTTGTCAGCCACTATTTCAAACGAAAAATGATCGGTCCGGCCGATCAGCCAGGAAAAATTATGATGCCATCTCTGGGCCCTTAGGCCGCCGATGGCTTTAAAAATAGTTTCAGCGCGGGCAATCTGCTCGCGCAGATTTTGAACGTAATTGATATTACTCTGCTGTTCTTTTTCGTTGGGCTTTTCTTTCGGCACTCTTAAAAGGTAGACCGCGTGTTCATGGTATTTTGAATTTAAGGCTAAAATTAAAATAATTCTTCTGGTGATAAGTAGTAAAACCAGAACAGCCAAAACGCCAATTGAATACAAAAGCCAGCCGTCCAGATTGACGGCCAAACTGAAATTATTTAAAGTTTGAGTATTTTGCTCGGCTAAGCCGTAGTCCATAAATTTGTAATAACAAATTTCCAATGACAAATGTCAAAAATAATTTCATTTGAAATTAGTCATTGGTCATTGATTTGACATTGGAAATTTGTTATTTGTCATTTGTTTTTATTTTCACGATCTCATCCGCTTTAATCTTGGCTTCTTGCTCCAAAAAAAATTTATTTATGCCCGGTATTAAAGACAGCCATTTTCTGATTAATCTGACAATGGCGCCCAGATTAACTTTAGCTTTACTCAAAAGCTGATTTATTTTACTGGCGGTTTCTTCCCCAACTTTCTTAAATTGTCTTTGTTTTTCCGGGGTCAGGCTTAAATAGATTTCTTCCAGGCCGGAAGCTAAAATTTTTTCAATTTGTTTCTGCTGCTTGACTTGCGGCGCAGCTATGCCGACCGACGGACCGATGGTCCCAGGCGCCGCATTTTCCGCCTGGACAATCTCATCAATTACCGTTTTTCTGGCTTCCTCTATTTTTTTTACTCTTTCTTTTTCCACGTCCGGCCCAATTCTTTCTTTTAGTCCTTCGGGATTATACAAAGGTTTTTCTAATTGTTTATCCGGCTTTATGTCAGCCATAAAATAAAAATTTACTTGTTATCGACTTTACCTAAGATTGCCGTTTCACTAACCTGCTTGGTGCACGGCCACAGCGACATCTAACCAATATTATAACATAAAATTAACAAATAATAAAACAACATAAATCCCCTTGATAAAGGGGGCTTAGGGGATTATTTTCGTTTTTACAAGGAAGGCACAAAATTATCTTAAAATTTTTTTTATGTCATTGAAATTTTCTACTTTCACCAGCTTCTCTCTCAAGGCGCGAGCTGTGGGCAGGCCGCTCACATACCAGCATAAATGCTTGCGCATTTCCCCGATCCCCTGTTTGCCCTTTAATTTTTCCGCCAGCCTGGCATGTTTTAAAATAATCTTAAATATCTCTTCCTTAGTTTTGACTTTTGACATTTGAATTTTGACATTTTCAAATATCCACGGCTTGCCCAAAGCGCCCTGGCCGATGCCTATCCCGTCCGCGCCGGTTTTTTTTAACAAATCTCGGGCGTCATCACGCGCCACGGACGCGCCGCCACGCGTCCCCACCCCGCCATTGGCCAGTAATACGCCTTCAACCAACGGCCGCGCCTGTTTGATGATTTTCCAGTCCACTGCCCCGCTGTTGCCTTGCGCCATGGTCCGGCCGTGAATCATCACGGCTTTGATGTCCAAGTCAGCTAAATTTTTTAAAAAATTCAAAGCCGAGATTGTTCCGACTCTGGCTCTTATTTTTATGGACACGGGCAAACTGGTATTTGCCAAAACCGCTTTAATTATTTCCCGCGCCAGTTTAAAATCATTCATTAGAACCGCGCCCGCGCCCTGACGCGCCACTTTTTTAACCGGGCAGCCGAAATTTATATCAATGCCATCGGGTCTGCCGCCGCTTTGTCGGGCGGTGATTTTCTGGTCCACCAGGCGCAAGGCTTGAACAAAATGCTCCGGCTTGGCGCCAAAGAGCTGTACCACATAAGGCCTTTCAATTTCGGCAAATTCCAGCAGGGCTAAAGTTTTTTTGGGATTATAAACCAAGCCAGCCGCGCTGGCCATTTCGCCGTAAACCACGTCCGCGCCAAACTGCTTCGCTATCTGCCTGAAAGCGCTGTCCGTTATTCCGGCCATGGGCGCCAAGGCGTAAATCGGCTTAGGCAGTTCTTGCCAAAAATTTTTCATAAATTAAAACTCAGCCATTACTTCTTACTTACCCTCTGCCCCTCACTAGTGTCTTCCACGTTCCAGCCTGATTTTTTAATTTCCGCGCGCAGACGGTCAGATTCCGGCCAATTTTTTTCTTGACGCGCTCTTTCTCTTTGATTGACTAATTCTTTTATTTCCGCCGGCGCTTCTTTATCGCACCCGCTTTCCGGTGAGGCCAAATTCAGCCCCAGCACTTTATCAAAATCCAAAACCGTGGCCAGCTTTTCCTGGCTGGCCAGGTCAGACTTAAATAATTCCTGCGCCGCGGCCAGCGCCCGCGGCATGTTCAAATCGTCATTAACAGCCTCTAAAAACTTTTTTTTAAAATTAACATTTATATCCTTGATCCTTAATTCGTGATTCGTAATTCGTAATTCCTTTACCTGATTATATAAATGTTTTAAACCCTCATCAGCCGCCTTAAGCGCCTCCCAAGTAAAATTCATGACTTTGCCATAACCGGTCTGCAGACACAAGAATCTATAAGCTAACGGGTTAATTCCCCTGGCCGCCAGATCTTTCAGGGTATAAAAATTATTGAACCGCTTGCCCATTCTTTGTCCGTCCACTAACAGATGCTCATTGTGCAGCCAGTAGTTTACCGGTTTTTTAACTTTATAACCGACCACGCTCTGATGGATTTCGTTTTCATGATGAGGAAATTTCAAATCCACCCCGCCCGTGTGGATATCAAAAGGCGTGCCAAGCTCGGCTTCGGCCATGGCCGAACACTCAATATGCCAGCCCGGGCGGCCGGGCAGTTTTTGTCCGTTGAGTTCAAAATCCCATGACGGCTCATTCTCTTTTCGCCCTTTCCAGAGGACGAAATCCTGCGCGTTATCTTTTCCATATTCATCGGCGTCAACTCTGACGCCTGGTTTTAACTTTGAAACGTCAACCTCCGCTAGTTGCCCGTATTTATATTTTTGGCCATATTTTATCACGTCAAAATAAACCGAACCGTCTTTTACGTAAGCATAGCCTGAAGTAAAAATATTCTTTATCAAATTCTTCATTTTGTTGATGTATTTTTCATCCGCGGCATGAGTAACGTAATCGGGCTTGGAAATATTCAAAGCCGCCAAGTCCTGCCAAAAATACTTTTCAAATTCAGCGGTAAATTTTTTTAATGACGCTCTGGGCTCTAAATCAGGATATTTCATTTTTGCGTTTCTAATAGTCTTATCGTCAACATCAGTGATATTCATTACCCATTTAACGTTAGTTAAGCCCAGATTATAACGCAAGATCCTGGTCAAAAGATCGGCAAAAACATAACTGCGCAAATTACCCAAATGCGCGAAATTATATACCGTAGGGCCGCAGGTGTAGAGCCCAGCCCGAGCCTTTTTAATCGGCCTAAATTCCTCTTTCTTTCGCCTTAAAGTATTGTATAAAAATAGTTTTACCATGCCTTAATCTTACCTTAACTTAGATTTCCAAGCAAGCTGATTTGTCAAAAAACCGCCCAACGAAGCCAGCAGACGGTTTTTGAATAATCAATATTGTAATTTTTCCGCTTAAGCAGGGCCGCAAGCCAGCTATTAAATTTAGTCTGCTCTTTCAATCATGTTCAAATCAGCATTAGTTATGCCCAAGCTTAAATATTTCATTATTTTAAAAGCCGCCTCGCCGTCTTTCAGATAATATCTTTTCTTATCAATCGGCGAGACATACCAGGCTTCGCCGTTGGCTTCAACTTGCAAAAGTATTCTTCCGCTTAGCTTAACCGCCAGCTTCTCGTCAATTTTTATTTTCCCCGGACAGCGCGGACTGTAATTATGAAAAACTTCGGTGCTGTCAAGATAGCCGTCGCCGTCGGTATCTTGATTGCAGGCTTGCGTGCCGATCGCTTTTTCCAGCGCGTCAGGCAAGCCGTCATGATCGCAATCCGCTTCTCCGCCGGCCGGTAAAATACCAACCGGTATTTTGTTCAAATCGCTGTTTTTTATTCCCCACCCCGATCTTTTCATTATGGCGTAAGCGGCCGCGCCGTCTGGCACGTAATATCTTTTTTTATCCCGCGGATTCAAATACCAGGCTTGGCCGTTTGATTCGGTTTGCAATAAAATCCGCCCGTTTAATTTATCAGCTAACCAGGAAGCGCTTGAAGATGAGATGGCTGAAGCCGAAAAAGTTATGGTTTGGCTGTTGACCGACTCAGCCGCTATTTTAATATCCCAAATCGTCGCCTCTCGGCCATTCTTATCCTTTAAGTTTAGGGCGTAAGTGCCGGCAGGCAAAGCCGCGGCGCCTCGGCCGCGGCTATCAAACGCAAGTCTTAAGACATTCTTTCCCAAAATTTTATTTTTCTTCGCGTCTTGGCTTTGCTCATAGATATAAACAGCCGTGCCTTGATTAAAATTATTGCCGGTCGCGTCAATGGCGGTTAAGCTTAAACCGCTTATAGCCAAATTAACTCGGGTATCGGCCCCAGCCGTGACGTTGATGTCGGATTTATCAAAAACCATCTCGTTATATTTTATTGAAATCAGATATCTGGCGATGTCTTGATATTGCACCGGGTCTCCGCCGCTGACATAAATAACGGCTTGTCCGTAAGCATTGGTTTTCATGTCCGCCACCAGGTTATCGCCGATTTTTAACACATTATTATCAATATCCTTTTTTACAAGATAGAGAGAAAAATTGTAATCCTTAAGTAAACTGCCGTTTAAGTCGCGGGCGGTCAGGCTAAGGCCGGACAAATTCTTGACTAGAATCTTATTTTCTCCGCAATTGAATTTGATATCGTCATAAAACCAGAAAGCGCCGACATTGGCATTTTTATCGTAAAGCTTTAAAATATACGACTTGCTTGAATCTGGTCTAAAAGTAACCGTACCATGGCCTAAATCATCGGTAACGCCACTGACGATAAGCGCGCCGGGCGCGGGCACGTTATTGGCGTTTACTTTTTTTTCATATAATTTCAGTTTTATTCCGGCAATATAATCGCCGGCAGCTTTTCTGGCCACCACGTTCAAGGTTGAATTGGCAGCGCAAGCCAGCTCGGCGGTGGCGCTATCCGAGATATCAAAAACCTTAATGGTTCTGGTCAAGTCATTAATGGTAATATCGGGAAAATTATGATAATCGCCGCCGCTTTTCTTTATCCTGGCCCAGTAAACTCCGGCCGGATATTCAAATAAAACATAACCATAGCGATCAACGCTTAGTTGTTTGATAAACTTACCGACCGCTTTTCTGCCGGAGGCGTCAATTTCTTGCTCAAAAAATTCAACCATGGTCCCAGCCGGCAGATTATTGGTATTTTTATCTCTGAACTTTATCATGAGATCGCTGAAAACATAATTTAAGACTTTGGTTTTTTTGTCCTCCAAATTTATATTGTAAAGAATAAATTCGCTGCCGCCGTATCCGGCCGAGGAAAAGACATAGCTAGCCGGCGCTTGACCAATCGTATGGCTGGCATCCGCCAGGTAAATTGTGTTCCGGCCGGTAACGCCAGAATTTAGATAAGCGATAACCGCGCCTTGTTGTCTGACTGGCCCGCCATTAGCGTCATAAGTTTGCGGACTGATAACGAAAGGGATATTTTTCTTAACCGCTCCTTCGGCGTCTCTTAGCTCCAGCCGCAGACCGCTTAAAACAGCGGTAAAAGTTTTTTCTTCTCCGCAAGCCACGGTTAGCTCGTTATAAAAATAAAATGCGCCGTAAGTAGCATTCTGATCATACATCTTCACCACATAGCTCAAGCCGACGGGGCTAAAGGCGGACTTACCCTCGCCCAGGACAGGATTAATTTTACCGGAAGCTACAAATTTCCCTGGCCTGATTTTACCGTCAGAATTAATGGCAGTTTCTGAAATTTCATAAGTTATCCCCGGGATAACCACGCCGGCTTGATCTCTGGCCACTACGTGCACTGTGGCGCTGGCGCAAGCGGTCGAGGCCCGGGCTTTTTCGGCCAAGATAAAAAATTGGCTGACGGCCAACGCGAGTATAAAAATCTTTAGAAAAATAGCAAACGGGGTTTTATTGGTCATAAATTTAAATTACGAATAATCCGCAGGCAGCTAGGGCCTATATAAACAATTAACAAACATTGATAAAACTATTTAATATTAGCTATTTACCAAAAATAGTATACAAAAATATAACTAATTAATATAGCATATACATAAATAATTGTCAAGGAGCTAGTGGTTTTTTAACATCTTTGGGTAATCTTGATTTATTAATTTTGGCTAAAGCTTTATGAGCGACTATGATTTTTAGGGCTATGGAAATATCGCTGAAAGTGCTATAATAAATTCAACCATCAACAGGACTTACGCGGTTGACCGGACGGAGGTTTTTCAAAGGCGTAAGTCCTAAGAATACTAACAGGCGGCATATTATTACCAAGCCGTTAACCTGGGAAAAAACTATAAAGATGATAAAAGCCATCGGAAAAGGCCAATCCGCCTCGTATATAGCCAATTCGTAATAAGGGGTTTTAGACTAAAAATTCATGCCGAATAATAATTACATTGCCTCCACTTATGGTAAACTCAAAACAAGATTTAAATAAAACAACTTATGAATCGCTCGCCAGCGTTGATACTTTTGACGCCGCGGATCTAAAACAAACAGAGAAGTATATTTTTGATAAATATTTTAAACCGCCGGGAATTATTTTAGACCTGGGGTGCGGCGCGGGAAGAACCACTTATGCCTTGGCTGAGCGTGGTTTTATTGTTGAAGCTATTGATTATTCGGAGGCAATGATAGAAAGGGCGAAAAAAAAGCATGCCAATTTATCAGCCGATATCCATTTTAAAGTAATGAATGCCAAACATTTAGAATACGGGGATAATTATTTTAATTACGTCTTTTTTTCATTTAACGGCATAGATTATTTGAGCGCTGAACCAGAACGCCGGCAAGCCTTATTAGAAATTTATCGTGTCTTAAAGCCAGGCGGTATCTTCGCTTTCAGTTCTCATAATTCTCTTTTTATACCGAATAATATGAGAAGAATTTTAAATTTTTTCAAAACAGCTCTTTATGGCAAGATAAGTCCTTATCGCTTGGAATTTCTTAAATTTGGCCGTCTGCTAACCCACCATATTTCAGTAAAAAATCAAATCGCTGAACTTAAGGCAATTGGGTTTGAGTTTTTGAAAGTCGTCAGTAAACACAGCGAAAGTGAAAAAAAAATTTCCAGAATAGATCCGTATCCTAGCTATGTTTGCCGTAAAAATTATTAAATCGTGCCCGACAAAAACGTCTCGCCGGGCGGCCATTTGCATTAAAATTAACCCGGATAGAAAAAGCCTAAGATCAGGTTTTGGTTCGGCTTTTTACCCTGATTCTTTCCCCCAGCCAGGCGATTAGCAGGCCGGCCGGCCAAGCCAATCTTAGAATCCAATATTCCAATGGCGAATGCCATTTTTTAAAATATTTTAGCATTGAGTCACGAAAATATCTTTGTTTAACGACTAAATCTAACTGTTTAAAACTCTGGCCCACCAAATCAATGCACTCGGCCGCATTCGCGTACCAAACTTCACTGCCGGCCAGTTTAACGCGGCGGCAATAATCAACTTCTTCAAACCATAAAAAGTATCTTTCATCCAATAAACCGATTTTTTCAACCGCCTCTCTTCTAATCATAAAAAACCCGCCCCGGATGGTGTCTACCCGGTTGGATTTAGAGTAATCAAAATCATTTCTTAAATATTTATTTAAAATTTTCGGAAACAGGTGCGGCAGTTTTAAAATTATCGCCAACTGATCCAATATCCCGGGAAAACGGCGCACCTGCTTGATGATAGCTCCGTTTTCATCCACTAATTTACAGCCGGCCACGGCCGCTTGCTCGTGGCAATTCATCCAGGAAATCATATTTGATAAAGTATCGTCAAAAACTCTCATGTCCGGATTTAAGAGCAAAATATATCTGCCACCGGCTTGTTTAATGGCCTGGTTGTTGGCGCGGGCAAAGCCCAAATTTTCTTGGTTGGCGATTAACTTAACCTGAGGAAATTCTTTTTTAATCATCCGAACCGTGCCGTCACTTGAGTTATTGTCAATCACCCAGACTTCAAAACTGGCATATTGGCTGGAAAACAAGGCCCGCAGGTTATCGCTTAACTTTTCCTTGACGTTCCAGGAAACGATAATAATTGATAGATCTATCATATTATTTTAAGCACTTTAATTCAAAATAGATTCCATCGTAAATATTAAACAGCCAATAATTTAAAAATTTCTTACCGGGTAGGAGATTTCTTATTTTGTGCCGCCGGTCATTATAATTCTCCGCCAGCAATTGCGTTTTTAAGATCTTAAACTTGGCTTTAGTGTAATAATGGTATTTATGCTCCGGCGTGAAATACTGGAAACTGTTTTCCGTGAAAAAATGCTGGTGCGTCGGATCGGTAAAGGCACCGCTGGATTTATAATAGGGCAAACTTATTTTAATAATGGCGCCATGGCGACAAAGCCGATGCCACTCTTCCATGACCGCGATCACGTCGTCTAAGTGCTCTAAAATATTATCGGCGATAATTTCATCAACGCTGTCGGCGGGAAAGGGATAAGGCGTGACATTTAAATCATGCGCCAAATCTGCGGCCGAAGTTTTAACCAGATCAACGCCGAAATAACCGGGCAGCCTTACCTGGCCGCAACCTAAATTAAGCTTGTTTGCCAGCATAATTTATAAAATTAAGTCGTCCGCCGGAAATTTTTCTTATACGAAAATATATAATAATTTACCATGACCCGGTATAGGGCGCAATAGAGTGAATACAAAAAACCCGCCCGGCCCTCCCGCCA
>Ga0209343_10008699_pt1 | contig 11742 bp, 14 predicted proteins | sample RifCSPlowO2_02_FD_184026 | JGI IMG/M metagenome (GOLD analysis project Ga0209343, IMG submission 184026) | Groundwater microbial communities from Rifle, Colorado - Rifle CSP2_plank lowO2_0.2 (SPAdes) (version 2) | ecosystem: Environmental > Aquatic > Deep subsurface > Groundwater | place... | reverse complement strand
GCGCCGATGACCAGCGCCACCTCCGCCTCGCCCTCGAAGATCGTGGCGGGCGCATCGGGGAGCACCATGGTGTCGCCGTCGCCGATGACCGCGCTCGGGGACTTGAGGAACGCGTTGATCGGCGCCGGCTCGGGGCGCGTCCCGTCCTCCATGTAATTCACCGCCATGCAGACGAGGTTCGCCGGCTTCGGCAGCGGCGGGCGGATCCTGACGCGGCTCACCGGCACCCCGGGCGCGTTCCGGGCGGCCTGCTCGAGGCGCTCCCGGTAGTCGGCGAACCGCGCGATCAGTCCGCTGATGAGGTCGTGCGGGCCGACGTGCGGGATGTCGCCCACGACCCGGGAGACGTCCACCACCGCGTCACCCGCGAGCACGCCGAGCTTGAAGTCGTCGAAGAACAGGATTCTCATGGTCTGCAACTATATCAATCCAGCGGGGTGGAGCGATGAAGATCACGGACGTGCGCCTGACGCTGTTCGCCTGGAACGATATCCCGGCCACCCGGTACGGTCGGCACACGGGGAAGTTCGGCGGCTCGAGCCAGCTCGGCTTGCTGACCATCGCCACGGACGAGGGCGTGGAGGGGCACGCCTTCCTCGGCTCCGCGATGCGCGGCGCCCACCTCGACGGCGCCTCGCTGATCCAGTACCTGAAACCCGTGGTGCTCGGCCAGGACCCGCTCGAGCGCGAGCGGCTGTACCAGGCGATGTGGCAGAAGAACCGCGGGACGACCTATCGCGCCATCGGGGCGGTGGACGTGGCGCTCTGGGACATCGCGGGCAAGGTGGCGGGGCTCCCGATCCACCGGCTGCTCGGCTCCTACCGTGAGAGCGTTCCCGCCTACGCCAGCTCGGCCGTCCTGCCGAGCCCGGAGGCGTACGCGGAGGAGGCGGCGCGCTTCAAGACCGAGGGCTGGCCCGCGTACAAGATCCACCCGCCCACGGACCCTGCCGTGGACGTCGAGGTCTGCCGCGCCGTGCGCCGCGCCGTCGGCGACGGCTTCACCGTGATGCTCGACTCCACGTGGGCCTACCAGTACCCGGAGGCGCTGCGCGTGGGGCGGGCGATCGAGGAGCTGGGCTTCTACTGGTACGAGGATCCGCTGGCCGACGACGACCTGCTGGGCTACGTGAAGCTGAAGCAGCACCTGACGATCCCGATCCTCGCCACCGAGTACGCGCCGGGCGGCCTCACGTCCTTCGCGCCGTGGCTCGTCCACCAGGCGACCGACTTCCTGCGCGGCGACGTCGCGGTGAAGGGCGGCATCACCGCGCTCGTGAAGGCCGCGCACCTCGCCGAGGCCTTCCACCTGAACTTCGAGATCCACCACGGCGGCAACTCGCTCAACAACGTCGCGAACCTCCACGTGACGATGGCGATCCGGAACTGCGAGTTCTTCGAGGTGCTGCTTCCCGCGGGCGCGCAGAAGTACGGGCTCGCCGAGGACATCGAGGTGGACCGGCAAGGGCTCGTGCACGCGTTCAACGGCCCCGGCCTCGGTGCCGCGATCGACTTCGGCCTCATCGGCAAGCGGCAGACGGCGGTGCTGGCCTGACGGACGCCGCGCTGGCGCGGTCGAGGCCGGCCGCCTCCGAGGCCCTCAGCGTGGCACGACGCGGTTCTTCTGCGCGCCGAGCCCGGCGATGCCCATCTCGACGAGGTCCCCGGGCTCGAGGTAGCGCGGCGGCTTCATGCCGTGGGCGACGCCCGCCGGCGTCCCGGTGGAGATGATGTCGCCGGCGCGCAGCGACATGAAGCGGCTCACGTACGCGACGAGCCGGCGCACGCCGAAGATCATGTTGGCGGTGTTGCCGCGCTGGCGCGGCTCGCCGTTGACCGTCGTCCACACCTCCAGCGCCTGCGGATCGCGCAGCTCGTCGGCGGTGACGAGCCACGGCCCGATGGGCGCGAACGTGTCCGCGCTCTTGCCCTTGGTGGTCGTCCCGCCGTGCTCGATCTGGAACGCACGCTCGGACACGTCGTTCACGACGCAATAGGCGGCGACGTGCCGGAGCGCCTCCGCCTCGCCGACGTCGCGCGCGTCGCGCCCGATGACGACGCCGAGCTCGACCTCGTAGTCGAGCTTGGTGGCGCCGCGCGGGCGGACGATCGGGTCATGGGGGCCCGTGACCGCGCTCGTGGCCTTGATGAAGAGGACCGGCTCCTCGGGCAGCGGCTGGCCCACCTCGCTGGCGTGGTCGGTATAGTTGAGGCCGACGCACACGATCTTGCCGATGCCGGCGAGCGGGCAGCCGAGGCGGGGCCGGCCGCGCACCACGGGCAGCCGCGTCGTCTTGACCGCGCGCAGGCGCTTCTGGCCGGCGGGCGAGAGCGCGACCGGCGTGAGATCGCGCACCACGCGGGAGAGATCGCGCAGCGTGCCTTCGGCGTCGATGAGGCCGGGCTTCTCGGCGCCGGCGCGGCCGTAACGGACGAGCTTCATGGTGTCACCTCGTTCGATAGACGACCAGCCGGTCCGCGCCCGACTCGGGCGCCCAGACCTCGCCCGGCCGGCCGAGGATCTGGCGCACGTTCGCGCTGCGGCGGTCGCTCGGGAACGTCTCGAATTTCTCCGTCGACGGATCGAATCGGACCATGGCGTTGGCGCCCCAGTCGCTGACCCAGATCTTGTCCTCGGGGTCCACGTAGACGGCGTAGGCACGTGGCCGGTCGCCGGGCAGCTTCCAGGTCCGCCAGGTCTTGCCCCTCGGATCGTAACGGCTCAGGTTGCCGGAAGTCCACTCGCTGACCCAGACGCGGCCGCGCGAGTCCGACCACACGCGCCGCGCGCCCTGGCCCTTCGTCGGCGGCTCGATGACCGTGGCGGCGCCGGTCTCGAGGTCCACGCGCGCGATGTGGTTGCCGGCGAGCGAGGCGTAATACACGTCGCCGTCGGGGGTGGTCGCGATGCCGTAGGGGCCTCGGCCGCGGGGCGCGTCCCAGACCTGCATGGCGCCGGTCCCGGGATCCAGCCGCCCGTAGACGCCGGTCTGGCCGGTGAACCAGACGCGCCCGCGCTTGTCGAAGGTCAGCGTGTTGAGGTTGGCGTACGCGCGCGACTCGGGCAGGGGCCAGCTCCTGACCGCGCGTGTCCGCGGGTCCACGCGGACGATGGCGTTCGTGCCGCCCTCCGTGACCCACGGCGCGCCGTCCGGCCCGACGATCACGCCGTGCGGCGCAGCACCCGCGCCGAGCGGAATCAGGTCCACGATGCCGGTGGCGGGATCGAGGCGGCCGAGATGGCCGGTGCGCTGGGCCGTGTACCAGACGATGCCGTCGGTGCCGACCGCGACGTCGTGCGGGTGGCCGCCCGCAGGCACGTCGTAGGCGCGGATGGCGACCCGCGCCTGCCCGAGGGCGGGGGTGACGACGAGGGCGGCCACGAGAAGCGGGAGTGCGCGGCGCACGGGGACCCGTTCAGAACCCGAGGAAGTCCCGGAGCGCGGCCAGGACCGCGTCGGGGTTGTCCTCGTGCAGCGTGTGGATCGCACGCGGGATCTCGACCAGGCGGCCATTCGGCAGCTCCTTCACCATGCGCTCGGCCACGTCGCGGTCGAGGACGTGGCTCTCCGCACCGCGGAGCACCAGGGTGGGCGGGGTGAGGGCCCGCACGATGGCCCACCAGTCCACGTCCCCCGGCGCGCGGCGCTCCTTGATGCTCGGATGCCACGCCCACACGAGCGCGCCGTCGGCGCGCCGGCGCAGGCTCGTCGCGACGACCCAGCGATAATAATGGATGCCGGGGTAGGGGTTCGCGCGATAGAGGTGTTGCGCCGCCTGCTCGATGCTCTCCCAGGTGGCTGGCTCGGGCGGGCCCGGCGGGGCGGCGGCCGCCCGCGCGCTGATCTCCGGGCCGATGTCCACGACGACCAGCTTCCGGACCAGCTCCGGCCGCCTCGCCGTGAAGTACATGGCGTTGCGACCGCCCATCGAGAGCCCGACGAGGACGAGCGAGGTCAGGCCGAGCTGGGCGGCGACGCCGTTCAGATCCGCGGCGACCGCGGCCGGGCTGTAGACGTCGGCCGGATCGCTGTCCCCGTGGCCGCGCTGATCGAGCGCCAGGACGCGGAAGTGGGGCTGGAGCGCGATGGCCAGCGTGTCCCAGGCGTGCGCGTGGCCCGTGAAGCCGTGCAGGAGCAGCAGGGGCGTGCGCGTCTCGCCGCCCCAGTCGAGCAGGTGCAGGGCGAGCCCTTCGACCAGCAGGGCGCGGTCCAGCGGGCGCAGGAGGTTCGTCGGTGGCACGGTGCGCGTGTAGTATAACCGTTACCGCCATGGCTCCCGAGCCGGCGGACATCCTGGTCCTCGGCCGCCGCATCGAGCGCGCGGAGCTGGCGCGCCTGGCGCGGTTGTTCGGCGACATGGTCAAGTACGTGGTGGACGTCGAGCGCGGCGTGATCGCGATCGGCGGCGAGCTGCACGCCGATGCCGAGCAGGCGCTCCTGGACCGGGGCAGCCGCCCGGCCGACCTCTGGGGCGCCAATTACTATCCCGGCCAGGGGCGCGAGGGCTGCGTCGAGTTCACCTCGCCGATCAACATCCGTCCGGCCCGGGGGAATCCGGGGATGGAGATCGGGGATCCGGCCATCCGGGAGCGCATCCGGGCGATCACCTTCGCGCTGGTGGGAGAAGGCGAGGCGCTGTGACGTGAGCCACCACGCCGGTCTCTCGCCCGAGCGCTGGGCGGGCTTCTCGCTCGATCAGCAGGTGCTGATGATCGCCAACGAGATGCACCGCGCGGCGAAGCTCTCGGCGCCCGACGGGCGCGAGCGTGCGCGCAACGCCTACGCGCGCGTCCTGCAGCTCACCGATCTCACGATCGAGGTCAACCCCTGCCGTCCGCTCCGGCGGGAGCTGCTCCGCTGGCGCGACCTCGTGGCCGCCCTCTACGTCGCCCCGATCGCCGAGCCCGGAGCCCACGCCGCCGCCTTCCGCGCCCTGCTCCGCCTGACGCCCGAGGCGTCGAAGCAGCTCGCGCCCGGACGCTGACGTCGCGCGGCGCTACCGCGCGGCGAGGGCCTGCACGAAGCGGCGGGTGAAGCCCACGACGTCGCGGTCGAGCCGGCCCTCCGTGCGGCCGATCGCGATCTTCACGCTCACCACGAACGGACCCTCTTCGCTGAGGATCCGATCGTAGGCGCCGCGCAGCTCGTCCTCGGTGCGCGCTTCCATCGCCTTGTCGACGCCGGCGCCTCGGGCGATGGCCGCCAGATTCGAGCGGGCGGCGGTCGCCGTCGGCTGGCCGCCCGTCGTCTGGTGCACCTCGTTGTCCCAGATCACGAGGGCGTAGTTCTTCGGCGCCTGGGTGGCGATCGTGCAGAGCGAGCCGAGATTCATCAGGAGGGAGCCGTCGCCGTCGAGGCAGACGACGCGGACGTCGGGCCGCGCCAGCGCGATGCCGAGGCCCACGGAGGAGCACTGGCCCATGGAGCCGAAGATGTAGCAGTTGAGCGGACGGTCGGCGAGCTGCTGGAGCTCGAGCGACGCCTGGCCGAGATTGGTGACGACGACCTCGTCGGCGAGCCGCTCGGCGAGCAGCCGCGTGGCGGCGGTGCGCGTGAGCGTGGCGCTCATCCCTGTTTGCCTCCTGTCAGCTCCGGGGGGAGCAGGACGGCGACCGGGAGCCGGCGCGTGTACGCGAGCTTGACGAGCCCGTCGCCCTGCGCCTCGAGCTCGGCCACCGAGGACGGCTTGATCCACCGGATGCCGAGGGCGTCCAGGATGGGACCGGCGGCCTGGCCCATCGGCACCTGGGCCGGATTGAACTCGCCGAGATCGCCGCGGTGGCTCAGGACGAGCACGATGGGGATCTGGCTCGCGACGTTCAGCGACGCGAGCGCGTTGACGCTGTTGCCGAGGCCGCTGTTCTGCATGAGGAGCGCGCCGCGCCGGCCGCCGAGCCACGCCCCCGAGAGCAGGCCGACGCCTTCCTCCTCGCGGGTGACGGTGACGACGCGGCACTCGGCGTCGGCCGTGAGGTGCTCGAGCACGTGGCTCACGATGTAGTCGGGCACGGTCGCGAACATCCGGATGCCGTTCCGCCGCAGGATGTCCGCCAGGTGCTTCGCCCAGCCCGGATCAGTCATGCCGGGGTCCTCCCGCGTGCCGCGCGAAGCGCGGCATCACCTCGGTCGCGAGCAGCTTCATTCGAAGCCTCGCTCGTTCCGTGAGATTATCACGCAACTCGAGCGAGGGAGGGTGTCCATGGCCGAGAACGAGAGCATCCGGAAGGCCCGCGAGCTGCGCCGGCAGCTCATGGGGGACGCGTTCGTGGAGCGTATGGACCGGACCGCCTACGCGGATCCGATCATGAAGAAGTTCGCGGATCTCGCGGCCGAGACGGTCTTCGCCGCGCTGTGGGCGCGGCCGGGGCTCGACCTGAAGACGCGGACGCTCGTCTGCCTCGTCTCGGACGCCGCCACCGGCCGCCTCCCCGAGCTGGCGATCCACCTGCGGATGGCGCGCCGCCAGGGCTGGACGGAGGACGAACTCGTGGAGGTGCTCCTGCACCTCACGGGCTACGTCGGCGTGCCCCTCATCCGCGAGGCCATGCTCACGGCCAAGGACGTCTTCGCCGAGCTGCGCGCGGAGCGCTGACGCGCTACTTCTTCGGGCCGAGCCGCGTCTCGAGGATCAGGCGCACCTCGCTGGCGGCCGCGCGCCAGAGCGGTGCGCCGGGGACGTCGTACTCGGCCTGGACGAGTTTCCGGTACTCGGCCATCGCCGCGTCCTGCTTGTCCTTCGGCGCGACGTCGAGGGTCTTCGCGCGGATGCCGACAACCTTGGCCGTCGCCGCATGCGCCCGCTCGATCCAGCGGCCGATCTCGTTCCAGTCCTGGTCGAAGAAGACGACGACCGGGATGGACTGGTACCCGTTGTTCAGGAAGGTGTCGCGCAGGTCCGCGTTCTGGTCGCGAAGGAACACGCGCAGCTCGCAGTTCGGCATCGCCTCGCAGACGTGGGCGATCAGCGGCGAGTTCCGGTGGACGTCACCGCACCAGTTCTCGGCGAGCATCAGAACGTGGCGGACCTGCGTGATCCCGCCGAAGAACTTGCGCTCGTCGTCGGTCAGCGCCGACTTCGCGTAGTTCTCCTCCGTGCGGGCTCGCGTGTCGCCCATCTGCGCCATGTACTCCTTCCAGGTCAAGCCCTTGGAGAACCGGGACGCGTCCAGGGGAATTCTGAGCTGCGCCATATCGTGGGTGCCCTCCGGTGAGTGGTCGATCCGCCGCCCTTTATACACCCAAACGGGGAGCGGCGACAGGTGAGCCGCGCGCGGCCGCGCCCATTGTGGTAGGAATCACGGGATGCGCCCAGCCGTGCGTCGCTGGCTGATCGTCGCCGCGCTGCTCCTCGTCACCTTCGGCATCTCGACCCCGCTCGCCGCGTACGGCGTGTTCCTACCGGTCCTGGCCGACGCCTTCGGCTGGAGCCGTGGGGCCATCGCGAGCGCGCTCTCGGTCAACCTGCTGCTCGGCGGCCTCGCCGGCTTCGGCATCGGCGCGCTCGCCGACCGCCACGGACCGCGCCTGCTGCTGGCCGGCACCACGGCCCTGGCCGGCGCGGCGTTCGCGCTCGTCGCCGCCGTCGGCGCGCTCTGGCAGCTCTACCTCTTCGTCGGCGTGCTCGGCGGCCTCGGGATGTCGAGCTTCTACCTGCTCGCCGCGGCGACGATCTCGCGCTGGTTCGACGCACGCCGCGGCCTGGCCCTGGCGCTCGTCCTGGTGGGGTTCAATCTCGGCTACATGACGGCCGGGCCGCTCGCGGCCTGGCTCATCACGCACCTCGGCTGGCGCTGGGCCTACGGGCTCCTCGGGGGCGGCGCCGGCGCCCTGATGACGCTCGCCGCTCTCACGGTGCGTCTGCCCCGCCCGGACGAGGCGCCGCCGCGGCGCGCGGCTCCGGCCGGCGAGGCCCCTGCGCGCGAAGGCGACGTCACGCTCGCGCGCGCCCTCGCGGACCCGCGCCTCTGGTACCTGAATGCCTGCTGGTTCTTGCTGGGCGGCCTCGCGCTCATGGTCAGCGTGCACGCCGTGCCCTTCGCGCGCGACCGGGGGATCGGCCTCGCGGGGGCCTCGCTCGCGCTCACGGCCTACGGCGTGGGGTCGGTCGGCGGGCGGCTCGCCTCGGGCGCAGTCTCCGACCGGCTCGGCACGCACGCGACGATCCGGGCGGCGTTCGTGCTCGAGGCGCTCGCGCTGGTCGTGCTGCTGTGGGTGCCGTCGCTCCCCGCCCTCCTGGCCTCGCTCGCGGTGTTCGGGTTCGGCTTCGCCGCGTCGGACACGATGGTGGTCAAGGTGATCCCCGACGTCTTCGGCCTGCGCGCGCTCGGCGCCATCATGGGCGTCCTCGCGCTCGGCTGGCGCTGCGGCGCGGCGCTCTTCCCGGCCGCCGCCGGCTTCCTCTACGACCTCACGGGTTCGTACGCGGTGTCTTTCGGCGCCGCGCCGCTCGCGGTCGTGGCGAGCTGGGTCCTCTTCGCGCTGGGGACGCGGCCGTCCCGCCGCGCCGTCGACGGCCGAAGACATTGACGGCGCCGGGTCCACCGTCGCCCGATCCCTTGCGCGGCGCCGTATATTGAGGTTGGCGGGCCCAGACCGGCCCGCCGAAAGGGAGGTCCGTGATGCAGATGAGAAAGACCATTTTCGTCGGGCTGATGCTCGCACCGATCCTGGTGTTGGGGCTCGGGAGCGCCGCGAGCGCTGACACCAGCGACTTCGCCCTGTTCGACGGGAGCAACCCGGCCAACCAGCCGGACTCCGGCGCGGTGTGCACGGCGAACAGCGCCTTCACCTATCACGTGGCCGTGGCCAACTGGGGGGCGGACGGCGAAGTCCGGATCACGTACGCCGACGGCGACATCGTTCGGTTCCCGATCAAGGCGGGCGCCTCGTTCGCGTTCTCGCAGGCCGGGGGCGCCAAGAACGGGGCCGACCGCGCCGTGCGCGTGTCGAACGGCGGGAGCGACGCGCAGCTCGCGGGCTCCATGAGCGCGGTCGGCCAGGGCAAGCCGGCCTGCCTCAGCTGTGATGCCGACAGTGACGGCGACGCGGGTTGCGACGCCGTCGTGCCCAACTAGGATGGTGCGATAGGGCGAGTCCCCGTTCTCGTCGAGACGCTCCGGGGGCCGGACAGCGGAGGCTACACCGCGCGCGCGGCGTCCTCCTCGATCCCGAGCGCTCGGAGCGTCTCGGCCGTCGGCACGCCGGTCGCCGGATCCCAGCCCTGCTCCGTGTAGTACTCGGTGACGATCTGCTCCTGCTGCCCGCGCGTGAGGCCCGCGTGCTTGGGCAGAGCCTCGCTGAAGCGCGCCGGCAGGCGGTCGTCGCCCCGGCCGAGGCCCTCGCGCAGGTTGAAGAGGCGCGCGAGCGTGAGACCGCGGTGGGCCGTCGCCACCAGTTCCTCGGGTGTCACGTCCCACCCGGTGACGGCCCGGAGGATCGTGAGGGCCTGGCCGTCGTCGTAGGCGAGGAAGTGGCAGAGCCCGACCTGGTTTCTGAGGCCGTTCCGGTTGCCGGTCTGGCGCATGTGGTCGCCACCCGTCGGCGCGAGCAAGTAGGAGGCGCGCATGATCGGCATGTGCCGCGGGTCGTGCATCGCCATCTCGAGACCCTTCACCGTCGTCAGGTAGGCCTCGGAGCCGCGGCCGATCCGGCGCGCAGCCTGCTGCGAGCCCTCCGCGAGGAGGTCGCCGATGCCCTCGCGCCGGGCGATCAGCTCGACGAGGCGCACGACGCCGTCGGCGTCGTGGAAGCGGAGCGGGACGCCGCCCGTGTCCTCGGACGTCAGCAGGCCCTTCTCGAAGCACTCCATCGCCCAGGCGAGCGTCGCGCCGAGCGAGACCGTGTCCATCCCGAGGGCGTTGCAGAGCTCGTTGGACTTGCAGATGGCGACGAGGTCGTCGAGGCCCAGGTTGACGCCGAGGGCGGCGAGCGACTCGTACTCGGGTCCACCGTAGCGCGGGTCCACGCGGTACCGCCCGCGGGGGTCGACCGCGACCCGCGCGCGTCCCTTGTAGACCGTCGCCTCGGCCTCCCGCGCCGCGGCCTCCTGCCGCTCGACGTGGACGACCTTCTTGCAGCGCACCGAGCACGAGTAGCAGGACGTCATCTTCACGCGCACCTGCTCGCGCACCGCGACCGCGTCGACCCGGGCGACCGTGTCCGAGGCGCCCAGACGGTAGTTGAGGACGGGCATCCCGCCCTCGAGGCTCTTGCCCTGCATGGCCGCGCCCGTGCCGAACTCGTGGAAGGCGCGGTGCTTCTCGTCCATCGTGGACGAGACCCATTTGGCGGTCGCGAGCAAGGCCGGCTGATCGGCGACCTTCACGGCGCCGTGGCCGCGGACGGCGATCGCCTTGAGCTTCTTGGCGCCCATCACTGCGCCCATGCCGGTACGACCCGCGACCTCGTTGAGGTCGTTGGCGATGCACGCGAAGCGCACGAGGCGCTCGCCGGCGGGGCCGATCTGCGCCACGCGGATGCGCGGGTCGCCCAGCTCCGCCAGGATCGCCTCCTCGACCTCGCCCGTGACCTTGCCCCAGAGGTGCGCGGCGTCGCGCACCTCGATGGTGCCGTCGTTGATCCAGAGGTAGACGGGGGTGGGCGAGGCGCCGTGGACGACGATCGCGTCCCAGCCCGCGCGCTTCAGCTCGGCGCCCCAGTACCCTCCCGACTCCGACTCGCCGAAGGCGAAGGTGAGGGGCGACTTGGCGCCGACCGAGTGGCGACCGGCGCCCGGGAGGGGCGCGCCCGTGACGACGCCGGGCGCGAAGATCAGGACGTTGTCGGGGCCGAGCGGGTCGGCGCCCTTCGGCACGTGCTTCAGGAGATAGTGGGCGATGACGCCGCGCCCGCCGCCGTAGCGCCGGAAGAAGGCTTCGCCGGGCGCCTCGATCCAGGTGCGCCGGTCGTCGAGGCGCACGTGGAGGATCTTGTTCCAGTAGCCGTTCATCCGCCCTCCATTGGACTCAAGAGCAGGACCTCGGCGCCGTCGCGGAGCGTCGCGTCCTGCGCCGCGAGCTCGCCGTCCACCGCGGCGGTCAGCTCGGCATCGGGCGGCACGCCGATCGTCCGGAGCAGGTCGGCGAGCGTGGCGCCGTCGGGGAGCGTGTAGCGCTGCGGCCCCTCGGCGCCGCGCGGCAGGTAGCGCCTGAGATCCGCGAACAGCGTGACGCTGACGGTGATGGTCCTCATCGACTCATGGCGACCAGGCCGGAGTATACATCCGTGGACACGCGCCGCCGGGCGGCGTGCGCTAGAATCTCGGGGACATGTGTTTCCGCGCAATGACACCGGATGTCGATGAATTGCCGATGCGCGGGCGGTCGGCTCGCGCGCTCGGCGTCCGCGTCCCCCACGATGTCAGCCCCGACGCCGCTGGCTACATCAGCCCCGGCACAGGAGGCCTGTCGGTCGCACCGGACTCGATGTGGCATCTGCCCAACCACCGGCGGCCGCGAGGAATGGGGCGCGGCTCGACGGGGCCGGTCCAGGACTACGTGTTTTCGATCGCGCCCGCAACTCTGCGGGACAACAGGTTGGTCGTTCGGCGCGATCCGGTCGCTCCCGCCGTGCACGCGCTGATCGAGCCCTTGCAGAGGGTTCGCCTCGAGGAGTTCGACCACTTGCTGGGAGCGACGAGACCGTCGTGGCAGAGGGCGTGGCCATGACCCCGCGCCTCCGACGGTACCTGGAACTGGAACGGCTCATGTTGATCCTGGACGAAGAGGGGGCGTCCGGCGCC
>Ga0209343_10008697_pt1 | contig 11745 bp, 12 predicted proteins | sample RifCSPlowO2_02_FD_184026 | JGI IMG/M metagenome (GOLD analysis project Ga0209343, IMG submission 184026) | Groundwater microbial communities from Rifle, Colorado - Rifle CSP2_plank lowO2_0.2 (SPAdes) (version 2) | ecosystem: Environmental > Aquatic > Deep subsurface > Groundwater | place... | reverse complement strand
TGAATTGGGCGCTGATATTGTTAAAATAAAATATTGCGGTTCAAAAGAGTGTTTTCAAAAAGCAGTTGAGGCGGCCGGCAGAACAAAAGTAGTTTTGTCCGGCGGACCAAAAGTTTCAGATGAAGAATTTTTAGAAGTAGTGAAAAATATTATGGCGGCCGGCGCTATTGGCGTCGCGGTTGGTCGAAATGTCTGGCAAAAAGAAAATCCCCTGGAGATAACTAAACAAATTAAGGATATTATTTTTTAATCATGAAAATTATTCTTGATATTCAAAAATGTATTGGTTGCGGGCTTTGCGCTTCGCTTTGTCCTGATTTTTGGGAAATGAACGACAACGACAATAAAGCTCATCTTAAAGGACAAAAATCAGAAACCAAAGAAGAAATAGAACTAACAGAACCAAAGTGCGCTCAAGAAGCGACCGAATCCTGCCCGGTTCAGGCCATTGAGATTAAATAAATATTGATTGATATTTTTTTTCTTGACCCTCAAGGGTTTTTTTGTTAGTATATAAAATATATGTTAGAATTAGCGGTTAAATTACGCCAAGAAACCGGTAAAAACAATAATCAAATCCGGAAACAAGGCTTTGTTCCGGCTGTTTTGTATGGCCACAAAATTAAAAATATGCCTCTAATAGTCAAATATCAGGACTTAGAAAACATCTACAAAGAGACCGGTGAGAGCGTGCTGATAAAATTAAGAATTGAAGGCCCAAAAGACGCAAAAGACAAAGAAAAAACTGTTTTAATTCATGATATTCAGAAAGAGCCGGTAACCGATAAATTTATCCACGCTGATTTTTATCAGGTAAAAATGGACGAAGCTCTAAGAACTGAAGTGCCTTTAGAATTTATTGGTCAATCGCCGGCCGTCACGGAACAGAGCGGCGTATTGGTTAAAAATATTCAACATTTAGAAGTAGAAGCATTGCCTAAGGATTTACCCAAGGAGATTAAAGTGGATATTAGCTTTCTTAAAGCTTTTGACGATAATATCCATATTAAAGACTTGGAAGCGCCTAACGGGGTTAAAATAATAGCCAGTCCGGAAGAAGTGGTGGCTTCGGTAGTGCCGCCCAGAAAAGAACAGGAATTAGAGGAACTGGAAAAAACGCCGGAGGAAAAGATTGAAGAAATAAAAACAGAGGCCGAAGAAAAACGGGAAGTAAAAGCGGAAGAAACAGAAGAAGAGAAAAAAGGAAAGGAAGAGAAGAAATAGTATCTAAATGATAAATGTTAAAAATATTAAAAAATAAGAAAATTTTTCTTAGCGCTTTTTTATTGGTTTGTTTGTTGTTAGCCAATAATGTTTTGGCTCTGACCGACAAAGAAGAATTAAAAAAACAGCTGGAAGAGCAGATGCGTCAGCTTCAGGGTCAAATCGGACAATATGAAAATAAAATTGGAGAAAACAAGCAGAAAGCCAGGAGCCTGGAAAACGAAATTAATCTTTTGGAAAACCAAATTAAAAAAATTAATCTGGAAATACAGGAAACCAGATTAGGCATTCAAAGAGCTGATTTGAACATTGACCAAATCCAAAAAGAGATTGACGATGTTCAGTCAAAAATAGACTACCAGAAAAAACTTTTAAGCGAATATGTCCGGTTAATTGACCAGTACGATAATGAGACTCTTTTAGAAATCGCCTTGGAAAATCAGCGGCTTTCTGATTTTTTTGACCAAATCAACGCTATAGAAAATGTCCAGACGAAAGTTTACGGCGTTTTGGAAGAAATTAAAAGCTCTAAAACCGAATTAGAAAGCGAGAAAAAATATTTAGAAGAGGAACGGGAGGAGCAAAATCGTCTGAAGGCGCTTCAGGAAATTCAAAAAAATACGGTCAGAAAACAGCAGGACCGACAAGAGTATATTCTTAAAGAAACCAAGGGTCAGGAAAAAATATACCAGCAAAAAATTCAAAGCACCCAAAAAGACATTGAATACATCAGAAGACAACTGACTTTATTGGAAAAATACCATTTAACCTTAGAACAGGCCGTTACTACCGCGGTGGCCGCTTCTTCAAAAACCGGCATCAGGGCCGCTTTTCTTCTTGGAGTTTTAGAAATTGAATCCCGTTTGGGAGTGAATGTCGGCACCGGCAACTGGCAAAAAGATATGTATCAGTGTTATAAAAAATTAGGAAAAATAAGCAAGGCGGAAAAGGAAAAAGAGGCATTTTTAGAGATTACCAGAGAACTGGGATTAAACCCTGATATTTTACAAGTTTCAGCCGAACCTTCTTATGGCTGCGGCGGAGCCATGGGCCCGGCGCAGTTTATGCCGACTACTTGGCTGGCTTATAAAGACGAGGTGGCCAGACTGACCGGTCATAATCCGCCAAGCCCTTGGGATCCGTTGGATTCCTTTACGGCCGCGGCCGTTAAATTAGCCAGAGATGGAGCTAACCAGAGAACTTATGAGGCGGAACATCAGGCGGCTCGGATTTACTTTGCCGGCGGTAATTATAAATCTAAAACAGCCCAGCGCTACGGCAATATGGTAATGTCTCAAGCCGAAGAATTCCAAAAGCAGTTGTTTGATTAAATTTTTCCAAACACAAAAGGCCTATTAAAGGCCTTTTGTGTTTTTAATTAAACTAAAAGAACTGAATTTTTATTCAACACCTTTTTAAAGGCGTTAAGTGATGAAGCATTAATGGCTTCCTTAATTAAATCTTCTCCAAAAGCGATTTCGTCTCCAATTTCTACGGGATGCGAACTTTCTTTGTCTTTAAGATAATCTTCAATATAAATCTTATGTTCTTTGGTTAATTCTTTTTCTTGCGGCTTATCTTTAAGATAATCTTTTAAAGCTCGCCGGGCTAAATGAGTTACCCCATCACCCCTTACTGCTTTTTCAATAATTTTTCCTTCCTTTTTCACCGGCTCTGGAATAATTTCTTTGATTCCCTGTTTTTGAGCGGGCTCTTCGGTTTTTTCTTCTGGAGCTTCGGTAATTTCTTTTGGTTCTTCTCCTATTTCTTCTGATATTTCATCTATTAATTCATCCGTTATGCCGGCGGTCGGAGCCGGCAGTTCTTCGGTGTTTCTTGTGGCGTAAAGATAAATGCCGCCGGCTAAAATAAGGATAGCGATAATTGGCAGAACAACCGAACTGCCGTATCTTCCCAACCAATTTTTTAATTTTCTGCCCCAGCCGTCTGACTCGCCGAACTGCGGGCCGCCCGCCGTATAACCAGGCCCGCCCATTAGAGAATTTGAAGAAGATTCATCAATAAAATAGGTTTTTGGTTTAGCGCTTTCTTTTGAAAAACTTTCTAACGAATTAGTTAGAGTTTCTGGTTTTAAAGGACTTGGGATAACTGGATTAAATCTTTCCATAAAATCTTATCTCCTTTTACTCGGATACCCTTTCGGGTGTATCTGTTTTCGACCTTTATCTGTCCCTCCAATTAAATAAATACATTAAATATTGAGAATATTTAATGTCTCCAATTATTAAATTTCAATCACTACCGGTAAAACCATTGGCCGTCTTTGTGTTTTGGTATAAAGGAACTGGCCGATTTTTTCGCGAATATTATCTTTAACATAAGCCCAATTAGTAGTATGCTCGGGCGAAGAGCTTTGAGCGACAATTTCTTTCACTTTGGCTCTGGTTTTATCAAGCAATTCTTTTGATTCTCTAAGATAAACAAATCCTCTTGAAATTATATCAGGTTCGCCGCGCACTTGTCCAGTTTTACTGTCAATTACCGCGATAATTACGAACATTCCGTCTTGGGCCATCATTTGGCGGTCGCGCAAAACCACTTGACCGATATCGCCAACGCCCAATCCGTCAACCATCACATAATTAGCCGGCACCTTTTCTTTACTTAAAGCGATATTTTTCTGATTCAGTAAAACTACCTGGCCGTTATTGGGAATAATAATGTTTTCCGGTTTGACGCCCACGCTTTGGGCAATTTCTTCGTGTAATTTTAACATAAAGTAATTGCCTTCAATGGGCATAAAAAATTTCGGCTTAATTAAATTAAGCATCATTTTTAAGTCTTCAATAGGCGCGTGGCCGCCGGCGTGAACATCCATCATTTTATAGTGAATAACTCTGGCGCCTTTTCGCCAAAGCGCGTCCCGCAGGTTTTGAATGGTCCGTTCATTTCCCGGCACAACTGACGAAGAAAATATTATCGTGTCATTGGGATGGATTTTTAAAAAACGGTGTTCGCCGGTGGCGAGGCGCATTAAAACGGCGTTTCCCTCGCCTTGGGCGCCGGTGCAAAGTATCAGGACTTTATTGTCCGGCATTTTATTGGCTTCTTGAGCGGTAATTAGAGTTCCTTTTTGGACTTTTAAGTAGCCCAGTTCTTTGGCGATTTCCACATTGGCTTTCATGCTGTAACCTTCAACCACCACTTTGCGGTTAAATTTTTCCGCCAACCAGATAATTTGCTGGACCCTGGTTAAAAGGGAGGCAAAAGTAGCGGTGATAATCCGGCCGTTCAGTTTTTCAAAAATTTCTTCCAAGTTTTTCTGAATCTCCGTTTCGGAAATAGAATGGCCCGGCACCTCGGCGTCGGTTGAATCGGACATAAGAACTAAAACGCCTTTTTCTCCCAGTTGGGCAATTTTGCTTAGATCAGCCGGCCGTTCATTAACCGGACTGTGGTCAAATTTAAAATCTCCGGTATGAACAATCACGCCGACCGGCGTTTCAATAATCAAGCCAAGAGCGTCCGGGATATTATGATTAACGTGGAAAAATTCAATCCTAAAACAGCCTAACTGAATTTTATCGGTTGGCTTGACTTCATGAATATTTAATTTGGGAGACTGGGGATAATCTTCCTGTCTTTTAAGAATCATGCCGCGAGTCAGGCGGGCGGTATAAATAGGCGGATTGCCCAAACGGCCCATGGAATGGGGGATGGCGCCGATGTGGTCATAATGGCCGTGAGTAATAATCACACCGCGGATTTTATCTCTTTTATCTTTTAAATAAGCGGTATTGGGGATAATATAATCAATGCCGGGCATGTCTTCTTCAGGAAACTGAAGGCCCATATCAATGATAATAATATCTTTGTCATACTCAAGAACCATCATGTTGCGGCCGACTTCCTCCAAGCCGCCTAATGGTATAATCCGTAAATTTTGAGTTGTTTTTGTCATAATGAAATTTACAAAAGTGTTATTGTTCGTTAATGCCGAAGGCGGGAGTTGAACCCGCAAGCCGTAAAGGCACACGGTTCTGAACCGTGCGTGTTTGCCAGTTTCACCACTTCGGCTTTTTAAGTATCAGTTTGGTTATTGTTGATTATTTTTTTCCACCCTTTTTGTTTTAATGTACCAATTCTCGATTTGGGAGAATCGGTAAGGGGGAAGGGGTAAGTTTTCCAAAGAAACGCCTTTGACTTTTTTATTAACCGGATAAAGATAAGCGGGGCTGTAAAGAAAAACAGCCGGCACATCGTCAACCAATAATTTCTGAAACTCCTCGTATTTTTCAATTCTTATTTTTTTGTCTAAGTTCTGCCGCGCTTCTTCCAACACTTTATCAATTTTTTCATTATCGTACAAGGCTAGATTGAGGCCGGGGTCTCTTTTTTGCGAAGAATGCCAGAAGGCAAACGGGTCTGGATCGGAGCCTAAAACTTCGCCGAAAAGAATAGCTTGGTACTCGCGCGGTCTGATGTAATCTTCCTGAATAGCTCCGAGTCCGGCTATTTCAAGGTTGATTTTAGCGCCGATTTTTCCCCACTGCTCCTTAATAAGATTTGCCGCTTTTATGAGTTCCGGCCAATCAGCGGTGACTAGAGTGATTTCAAATTTCAAATTTTCGTTGTTAATCTTCTTCTCTAAAATTCCGTCTCCGTCCGTATCTTTCCAGCCGTCGGCCCTTAAAATATTCTTGGCGTGTTCTGGAGCAAAATCATAGATTTTAATTTCTTTCGTATAGCCCAAAGAATTAGGCAAGAGAGGGGAATCAGCGATCAGGCCTTCATTGTTTAAAATTTTCTCAATAATTTCTTTTTTATCAGTGGCGTAAGCCAAGGCCAGACGGGCTGTTTTATCAGAGAGAACTTTAGTTTTTGTCTGATTAAAGAAAACAGCGTAATAACGAGGCAGGTTGATTCTATAAATGTTTGCGCTTTTATTTTGAATTTTTGATTGTTGAGCGGCCGAGAAGAAATTCAGGCCGTCTACTTGTTTTTTATTCAGCGCCTGAATAGCCGTTTCCTCGTTTTGGAAAAATTCAAAGATTAAATTCTCTATGTAAGGGTCTTTTAAATAGAAGTCCTTATTTTTTTTCAGTTCAATAGATTGAATCACTCCTGATTTATTTTGTTTGAGTTCTTTGAATTTATAAGGGCCGGAGCCGACCGGCTCATGATTATATTGCGCCAGATGGAAATTTTGAGCCGAAATGCCGGCCCAGAGATGTTTGGGCAGGATTCCGACCGTCATGTTATGAAGAAAGGGCGCGTAGATATTATTCAGTTTAAAACGCACCGCATAGTCGTCAATTTTTTCTACTTTTACTCCGTTCCAATTAATTCTTAAAGGGCTTTTATATTCAGGATTTTGAATAGTATTGATGGTAAAGACAATATCGTCGGCGGTTAAGGTTTCTCCGTCATGCCATTTAATATTTTCTTTTAAAAAGAATTCATAGACTAAGCCGTTTTCTTTAATTTCGTAATTTTTAGCCAAATCCGGAATAAGATTGCCTCGGCCGTCGTGTTTTAAGAGGCTGGAAAAAATAATCTGGGTCAAGTCCCTGTCCGCGTCATTGATTTGGGCAAGAACCGGATTAAGAAAACGAGGCTGGCCAATTATGCCTTCTTCATATGTGCCGCCGTAATCGGGCAGGGCTTCGGTCTTATCAAGATAATCTTTAACGGCTAAAGACATTAAAGAAAAGAGAATAACGAAAAACAATCCCAAAACCAGCCAACGTTCTTTGGGTGAAAGTATCTTTGGCAAATGGGCCCATTGTTTTCTTTTTGGCCATTGAAAATTCCGAGACCTCTCTATTAAATTAGAGAAAGATGACATTTATATCAATAGATTAACAAAAGCAGTAAGAATAAATAAAGCAGACAAAATAATCGTGGAAATAAAAAGAATTTTTTCAAAACCTCTTTTGGTATAGTAGTCTCCGCCGCCTCCGCCTCCGCCTAAAATAGCCGAGCCGCCGGCGCCGCGCTGCTGTAAGAGAATAGTTGTAATTAAAGCTATGGAAATAATAATTTGCGAGATGCCAAGCATTGATTCCATAATTTTTAAAATTAAAGAGTATTAAACTATAAATTAAACTTTTCTTTTAATAGTCAATCCGACAAAGACATTGACGGCCGAAATTACGAGAGCCCCCCAAAAAAATGTCCAAAGGCCGGTAATGGTCAGTTCTTTGACTAAATAATCCAAAATCCATAGAAGTCCCATATTGATAACGAGCGTGAAAAATCCCAAAGTCAGGATAATCAAAGGGGCGGAAATCAGTTTTAAAATCGGCTTAATAAAAAAATTGATTAATCCTAAGATTAATCCGGCGATTAATAAAGTCAAGATGTCACCGGTAAAAACAATGCCCGGCACAAGGTATGCCGCCAAAAAAATAGCCAAGCCGTTAGTCAATATCTGAACAATAAATCGCATAATAAAAGGGTAGCATAGAGCTAAATATTAGTCAAACTCAATATCTAGAACTTTTTCTTTTTCTTATTATTTCTCTTAACTTTAAAACACTTTTTCCCGAAACTTTCATTTTTGGTTTTTTGCGTTTTTCCCGGCGTTTAACTTTTTTTTCCAATTTTTCCTCAAGATAATTTGAATAGGTTTTCATTGTAGTCAGCTTAGCATAACTTGACCCCGACACCAAATAGGGATTTTAAAAGATAAAGGATTTTGTTGTCCGTGATAGTCTCTTATTATAAAATTTGGCTGAAAAACCGCTAGAATTTGGTGCGGAGTTGACTAAAAGTTAAATAACGAGGTATTTTAAAGTAATGATTTTAATTATTGATATATCTCAAGAGCCAGCTTTGATTCTTAAAAAAGGCGGAAAAATTATAGCCGAACATAGTTGGCCGGGTTTATACCAGCTGGACGAGACGCTTTTGATTGAGATTGATAAGTTTTTGAAAAAGAATAAAATTGGGCTAAAAGATATTGATAAGATTAAAGTCAGACCGAGCAAGAAATCATTAGTTAGCACTAGAATCACTAAAGCCGTGGCTTTAGGGTTGACCCCGCACCTATCGAGGATTAATTTTTAATATCGGCAAATTCATTTTATGAATTTGCCCATCCTCAATAGGTGCGGGGTTGACAACTAAGGGGTAAATATGGTAATGATTGAGCGTTATGAGTATCCGAAATATTCACTCTTTCTTTATTATTTGGCTGATTCTTTTTTCAGCCGGCTTTATTTTTTTGAGCTGGTCTTTTTTCTGGTCCGGAGCCAATGCCGGCAAATGGACTTATGGAAAATTACCCCTAAGCGGGGAAGCTGTTTTAAGCCCTCATTCTATTTTTATCCCAAAACTTAACTTAAGAACCCCGATTATTTTCAGCCGGAGCGAAGAAAAAGAAGACATAAGCCAAACTTTAGAACAAGGTATAGTTCATTGGCCGGAAACCGGCTACCCCGGAGAAAAGAGAAATATGGCTTTAGTGGGCCATAGCTCCGGTTATTTTTGGGAAAATTCGCCTTACACGGAGATTTTTTCTCATTTGGACAAATTAACTGGCGGCGATACGATAATTATTTTCTATAACCAGAAGCGCTATTCTTATCAAGTGGAAGAAATAAAGGTCGTTGCCTCTAAATCAATAAAAGTTATGCCCGACGAGTCAGACTTAACTCTTATCACTTGCTGGCCTCCGGGCACAACTTTAAAAAGATTAGTGATTAAGGCAAAATTAATATGAAAAATAATATTTTTAAAATAATTATTTTAGGAGCGGTCGGGGGAATGTTTTTGATTTGGCCGGTTTTTTCTTTTAGTCAGAGTCCGCAGGATTTTCCCATGATGGAGATGACTATGAGCGTTGATAAAGAACAAGCGCGGCCAGGAGATTTTTTAAACTACGCGATTTATTTCAGAAACGTCGGTCACTGGACCGCTTATGATATGGAACTGGAAGATTCTTTCCCAAAAGGAACTTCTCTTGAAAGCACTTCTTTTCACGCTTCAAATCTTAGTCGGAGTAAAATTGAGTACAGTTTGCCGGATTTTGTCCCGGGCGCCAGTCAGACTATATTTCTTAAGTTGAGAGTTGATGACGAGACAAAAGACGGAACTGTTTTAATCAATAAAGCTGTTTTAAGCTACGGCGACGGCCGGCAAAGAACTAAATATTTAGTGTCCGCTCAATCCCGAAGTTTGCTAAAAACGACTTTGACCACGGGGCAAATTAGCAAAGCGAATGAGATTATGGTCCCGGTCGCGAAAGCGAAAGAAATAACCGCGCCGGTCGGCTCCCACGCTCTTTTGGTTAATTTAGGACTGGCTTCTTTGACGGCTGGTTTTGGCGTTTTAATTTTTTATTTAGTTGTTAGAAATAGAAAGAAAGGGCTTGACCCCGCACCTATCGAGGATTAATTTTTAATATCGGCAAATTTATTTTATAAATTTGCCCATCCTCGATAGGTGCGGGGTTGACAAAAATTTACTTTTTAGAATAAGATAGAATAAAGCTTTAGAATTATTGGAGTTGTTGGATCGCTTCGCTTGTTAGAATTGTTATTTCATTTCTAACATCTCCAACAAGCGAGGTTGCTTGAAGCAACCGAGTGATCAAACATCTCTAACTTTTAATTATGAAGATTCAACCTTTAGCCGACCGGGTGGTGATTGAACCAATCTCGGTTGAAGAAAAAACCAAGTCCGGCATTATTCTGCCGGAGACGGCTGATAAAGAAAGACCGGAGCAGGGAAAGGTGATTGCAATTGGTCCGGGCCGGATTTTAAAAAACGGCCAGAGAAAGCCAATGGAAATTAAAAAAGGCGATATGGTGCTTTTTACCAAATACGGACCTAATGAAGTTAAGATTGATGATAAAGAATATTTAATCGCCAAGGAGGAAGACATACTCGCAATTCTTGAGTAAACTCAAGAATTGCTCAAAATCCGAAATCCGAAATCCGAAATCCGAAACAAATTCAAAATTTTAAATTCAAATAACTAAAACATTTTGATTTAGGTATTGTTTCGAATTTCGTGCTTCGTATTTCGAATTTATAAAAATTATGGCAAAACAAATAAAATATAACGAACGGGCGCGAAGGCGTCTGAAACGGGGGGTGGATAAATTAGCCAACGCGGTAAAAGTCACTTTAGGACCAAAAGGCAGAAATGTCGTTTTGGACAAAGGTTTTGGCTCGCCGACTATTACTAACGACGGAGTTACTATTGCTAAAGAGATTGAGCTGGAAGACAAGTTTGAAAATATCGGCGCGGAAATTATCAAAGAAGTGGCGACAAAAACCAATGACTTGGCAGGCGACGGAACCACCACAGCCACTGTTTTGGCCCAGGCGATTATCACGCAAGGATTGAGAAACGTAGCGGCCGGAGCTAATCCGTTGGCCATTAAAAAGGGCATTGAAAAAGGAGTTGAATCCGTGGTGGCCACTTTAAAGAAAATTGCCAAGCCGGTAGCCGGTAAATCAGAGATTGCCCAAGTAGCCACTATCTCGGCCGAGAGTTCAGAAATCGGTCAGTTGATTGCCGAAGTAATGCAGGAGGTGGGAAATGAAGGAGTTATAACCGTTGAAGAATCGCAGACTTTCGGACTGTCCAAGGAAATTGTTGAAGGAATGCAGTTTGATAAAGGTTATATTTCTCCCTATATGATTACCAATGCCGAGAAAATGGAAGCCGAATACGAAGACCCTTATATTTTAATTACTGACAAAAAAATTTCAGGCATTAAAGAAATCCTGCCTCTTTTAGAAAAATTAACCCAGGCCGGCAAAAAAGATTTGGTGATTATTGCTGAAGATCTGGACGGCGAGGCCTTGGCCACTTTGGTTGTTAATAAATTACGAGGCGTTTTTAACGGTTTGGCTATTAAAGCGCCCGGCTTTGGCGACAGACGAAAAGAAATGCTTGAGGATATCGCGGTTTTAACCGGCGGACAGATGATTACAGAAGAAGTCGGCTTAAAGCTGGAAAACGTTGATTTAAAAATGCTTGGCCGGGCCAGAAAAGTTATTGCGGCCAAGGAAAATACCACTATCGTGGAAGGCAAAGGACAGAAGTCCAAAATTGAAGGTCGGGTTAATCAAATTAAAAGAGAAATTGAGCGAAGCGATTCTGATTTTGACAAGGAAAAACTTCAGGAGAGATTAGCCAAAATGGCCGGCGGCGTGGCGGTGATTAAAGTCGGCGCGGCCACTGAAGTTGAACAAAAGCACAAACAGCACAAGATTGAAGACGCTTTGGCCGCCACAAGAGCGGCAGTGGCCGAAGGCATTGTGCCGGGTGGCGGCGTAGCTCTAATCAGAGCTTTAAAGAATTTAGACGAAGTAAAAGCCAAAGGCGACGAGAAAACTGGTCTCTTAATTTTGAAACGGGCTTTGGAAGAGCCATTAAGGCAGATTGCCCATAACTCCGGTCAGGACGGCGCGGTAGTGGCTGCTCAAGTAAAATCCAAGAGCGGCAACTACGGCTATAACGCGGCTGTTAATGACTACGAAGATTTGGTTGAAGCGGGCATTATTGATCCGGTTAAAGTTGTCCGTTTGGCTCTTCAGAAT
>Ga0209343_10008696_pt1 | contig 11746 bp, 4 predicted proteins | sample RifCSPlowO2_02_FD_184026 | JGI IMG/M metagenome (GOLD analysis project Ga0209343, IMG submission 184026) | Groundwater microbial communities from Rifle, Colorado - Rifle CSP2_plank lowO2_0.2 (SPAdes) (version 2) | ecosystem: Environmental > Aquatic > Deep subsurface > Groundwater | place: Rifle... | reverse complement strand
CGCGCGCAAATCAGGAAAAGCGAAGAAAACTTTTTTGTGGGGTGGCGAGCGTCAGCTCGCGGCGGCGGGGCGGCTTCCTTAGTTCCGTTCAAAGTAGGTTCGCGCGAAGTGTATAATTACAGCACCAAATTTGGTGTGGGGGTAAAAGGAAAAGAAAACTTTTTTGCGGGGTGGCGAGTGGTAGCGAGCGGCGGCGGGGCGGAGCGGCTGGTTTCGTTCAGAAATTATTGCTAAAATGGGTTCGAGCGTGGTTGTATAAATACACCAAAATCTGACTTGTCAAATTGCGGTTGCCCCGGGCTAGATAACCAGGCGACCATCCACACTTGGCGAAGGCGCGGGTATTGTTATATACTTACACTCGTAACATAATCTCTTAATATCCTTAATTCTGCTGACTGTTCCTTGAAGGGGGAGCGGTTAGCTTCTCACTCATATGGAAATTAACCAACAATTTACCGCTCCAGCTACCGCCCCACCAACAACGACTCAGCCGGCGGTGTGGCGCACTCTTACCAGCATCAGCCAGTGGGGCATCCGGTTACTCACCTTGCTGCTGCCGGCCATTTTTTTGCCATTTACTTATGAGGTTTTTGAACTCAATAAACAATTTTGGCTTTTGGGCGTAGGCTTCATTTTGTTGGTGGTATGGTTTAGCCAGGCCATCATCAGTCGACAAGCCAAGTTATTGCGCTCGCCTCTTAATTGGGCGGTGCTGGCGTTGCTGGTGGTGATGATCGTTGCCACCATTACTTCAATTGACCCGATCACGTCCATCATAGGTTTTTACGGACGCTTCAATGGCGGGCTAACGAGTTTAGTCGGTTATTTGTTGTTCTTCTTTTTAATAACGGTTACCACCAAATCGCGCCAGGAGGTGCACTGGCTCATGGGCTCCTGGCTCATTGGTGTCGGCCTCAGCGCCGTAGTTTTACTGTTACAGCTGCTTGGTTTGCGGTGGTTGCCATTTGACTTTACCCAGATTTCCAGTTTTACGCCGTTGGGCGGGGCGCTTAATGCGGTCGTTTTAGTGCTGACGGCTTCCTTCCCGCTGGCTATCTACTTTGCCCGTGAGGCAATTAAAGTTTGGTGGCGGGTGCTAAGTTTATTGCTCGCCATCTTGGTGCTGGTGCTTGTTTTTATGGTTGATTACCATTTGGGTTGGCTGGGGTTGGGAGTGGGGTCATTGGTCTGGCTGGGCTTGCTCTTTTATAAGAACGAAAGCACTAGTTTCAAATGGACAGTAATTCCAGCCTTAGCGCTTCTCTTGAGTTTAATTGCTTGGCCAGTGGCGTTAGTTAACCTCACCCGCGTGTCCGTACCAGTGGAAGTGAATTTGTCGCTCTCGGCCAGTTGGAAGATTGCCTGGCAGAATACCAAAAGTAATCCCTTGCTAGGCACTGGGCCGGACACCTTCAGCTACGGTTTTTCTAAATTCAAACCGGAAAGTTTCAATGACTCAAATTTCTGGTCTTTCCGTTTTGACCGTGCCACTTCGGAATTTGGCCAGTTGTTAAGCACTACCGGCTATCTCGGTCTAGCCTCATACTTGGCAGTGCTGGTGATGGGTTTGTACTTGTGTTGGCGAGCGTTGCGCGACCGAGCGGCCAATGATTGGTACTTGCGGGCGGTATTAGCTGCCAGTTTCATTGTTTTGGTGGCCGCGCAGGTGTTTTATTTCCTCAATACCACTCTGGCAGTAATGACCTGGTTAGTACTGGGATTGCTGGCGGTGGTGAGTAGTCGAAGCGAGCGCCGACTTTCCTTGACAGATTCGCCGCGCACGTCGCTTTCCTTTTCTTTTGGCTTGGCAGTGGTGGTGTTGGTGGCGGTGGCAGTTTGGTTTGGCGTAGCGAGATTCTGGTTGGCTGATGCCGCTTACGCCCGGGCGCAGCGCGCGCCTTTGACAGTGGAGGGTCTTACCCGGGCGCAAACCGATTTATTTGAAGCGATAAATTTAAATCCGTGGCGTGATACCTACCGGGTGACTTTAGCTCAAGTATTACTGGGTTTGGCTAATAATGAAGCTAACCAGACAGCGGCGGAGACGCCCGAAGAACGGCAGGTGCAAGTGGAGCGGTTGCAAGGATACATTGCTTCCTCCATCGCCGCCGCCCGCTCGGCCACTGAATTGGCCAGTGAGAACGTGGCTAACTGGGAGGTCTTAGGTTCAATTTATCGCGGTACGGTGCTGTTTACTCAAGACGCCGAACCATGGGTCATCAGTTCATTTGAGCGCGCTGTATCGCTGGAGCCGTCAAATCCAGCCCTCTTTACTGAATTAGGCAAAGCCTATTTGATTTCGGCGAGTAGAAAGCGCCAGCAAGCGGAGCAGGCGAAAGACGACGACAAGGCTAAGCTTGAGCTTAAGGCGGCAGACCAGCTGACTCGCGCCTTGGAGCAATTTACGCGGGCCGAGGCCTTGAAGCCTGATTACGCTCCGGCGCATTTCCAGGAGGTTTTGGCGCTGGAACTGCAAGGCAAGTTTGCCGAGGCGATAGATAAGCTGGAACGGTTAAGAGAATCTATTCCGCAAGATATTGATGTCTTGTATGAGCTGGGGTCGCTGACTTACAATACCGGGGATTATGATAAAGCCGAAAACGCCTTTGCCACCATTACTAATCTTGTACCCAACCACTCCAACGCTCACTTTGGTTTAAACTTGGTTTATCAGAAAAAGGGCGAAATTGATAAGGCTATCGCCGAGCTTGAAAAGGTGCTGGAATTGAATCCTGATAACGAACAGGTGACAAAATTATTGGAGGATTTGAAAAGCGGTACGGTCAATCAGCCGTCGGCCCGGCCGTAGAGTTTCGGATGTAATTTAACTTGATAATTCCGCGCAGTAAGCTGCGCGGAGGGTCATTGAAATCATCCCCGCAGTACTATGGGGATGATTTCTGTTTGATGTGAGCCGTAGGCCGCGTTTTGCTTATGAACCTTTTCGTACGAAAAGGTTCATTAAGAGGTAGGGATAGGTTAGCGCTTGATTAAGGTGGCCATTGGATTTTGGTCCCCGGCCGGGGCTATGAGTCATTAATTTGGTTGATTTTCTTTCTGATCATAGCCTCACCAAAATCCAATACTACTTTTCAGGCCTGTCGCCGAGCCGTATACTAGTGGAGCTTATGGCTATAAAGGCTTGGCTTCGTCGGCTTGCTCCTGGGTGGGCATTGAGCGCGTACCACTGGGCTATGTCCTGGCTGGCGGTTTTAGCTTTCGGCTGGCCAGCGCGTCAGCTTAGCATTATCGGCGTTACTGGCACTAAGGGAAAAACTTCCACGGCAAGCATGCTCTGGCACATACTTGAGCAGGCCGGGTACACCACCGGTTTAATATCAACGGCAGTTTTCGCCGTCGCTAAAGAAAGCTGGCTTAATGATTTGAAGATGACTATGCCAGGCAGGGCGACGATGCAGAAATTATTGCGGCGGATGGTGCGAGCAGGATGCGCGCATGCGGTGGTGGAAACGTCTTCCGAAGGCTTGGCTCAGTGGCGGCACGTCGGCTTGCCTTATGGTGTGGCGGTATTTACCAATCTGGCGCCGGAGCACATCCGCGCGCATGGCAGCTTTAAGGCTTACCGGGCGGCTAAAGCTCGGCTGTTCCAATTTATTGCTCGACATCACGGCGCGGCTGTTATTAATCTTGATGACGCTGAGGCCAATTATTTTATCCAATCTTCTGGCCAGCATGTTTGGGGCTATACTTTCAGAGACGCTAATCAGTTTAGTTTGGAACGTGTTTTATCAGCCGAGCTTGAGGTAGCGACAGTGGCTGAGGTCAGATTTAAAGTAGTGGGTGTGAATATAGCGTTGCCGGTCGGAGGAGAGTTCAATGCCGAGAACGCCTTAGCCGCGACGGTGGCGGCACTTGCCCTTGGCGTGCCTTTGGAAAAATCAGCCGCGGCTTTGGCTACATACCGCGGCACGCCAGGAAGGTTGGAATTTGTTCAGACGAAACCGTTTGCTGTGGTGGTGGATTACGCGCATACGGTTGAATCGCTGGAGGCGGTGTACAAAACGCTGCGCAGTAAGAGTAAGCTCATCGCGGTGTTGGGTTCGTGCGGCGGCGGGCGCGATAAGCAAAAGCGCGAACCGTTAGGTAATCTGGCTGGGAGTTACGCTGAGAATGTCATCATAACGGATGAGGACCCATATGATGAAAACTCGCGAGCAATCATGGAGTCCGTGGCAGCTGGCGCTCGCGCGGCTGGCAAGCGCGAAGGAGAGAATCTTTGGATCGTGGAGGACCGGCGTGCGGCTATTCACCAAGCATTAACGCTCGCACACCCGGGCGACACCGTGGTCATCACCGGCAAAGGCGCGGAGCAGTGGCTGATGCAGGCCGGCGGCAAAAAAATTCCGTGGGATGATAGGAAGGTGGTGCGAGAGGAATTAGAAAATTTGGGATAAAAAAGTTAGAGTGGTTGCTAGCAAATCATATGTATGAAATTGAGAAAAACTTTGACTTAAGATCAGGGGATAAAGACCGCCTGCTCATCGGCGCCACTCTTATAGGGAAAAAGTCGTTCACTGATACATATTACGATTATGGTGACCTAAGGCTAACACGCCGGGATTACTGGTTGCGAACTCGTAATGGAAAGTTCGAACTGAAAGTTCCGATCAATAAAGATAGTATCCATGATCGTTTGACGGATCAGTATAAAGAAATAGAAAATGAAGAAGAAGTAGCCAAGTGTCTTAATATCAAAATTGAAACAAACTTAGCTGTCGCATTAGTCAAAGCTGATGTCCGTCCTTTTGCCACTGTTACTACTAAACGGGAAAGTTATAAAAAGAACAGTTTTAGACTTGATTTTGATGATATGGATTTTGGTTTTACCACCCTAGAAGTAGAGCTGATGGTGAACAGTCCGGCAGAGATAAGCCAAGCTGAAACCAGAATAATTGAGTTTGCTAAGGAGAATGGAATTTCTGCCACCTTAGGCCACGGGAAAGTAATTGAATATTTATTTAGATACAGGCCAGAGCATTACCAAGATTTGATTGATAGCGGGGTAGTTAAAAAGCAGAAATTGTCTTATTAGGGTTTGAGTTGGTAGTTGTGGATAAGTAAGAGGAGATTTTAGCTAAGAAAATATAAAATAGCCAAGATTAGCCAAAAAGACATAGTTTAGCTAATTTAAGCTTTTCCACCCTCTTGACAGCTTGACGAGGGTAGCTGGGACTGTTACACTCAATCTTACGTTTTTCGCAAATTTTATCGGGGATGTACCCCGGTTTTGTGAATTAGCTTTAGCCTAAAAAGCAAAGATTGACGCCGCCGTGCATGCGTCTTTATTTTTTTGCCTAAATTAGACTTTCTTATATAAACTCGTTCCCCAATTGCAGGTGAAGTATTCGCCCGGGAAGGAGTAATTTTTTATGTCGTCAACCAACCTGCCCAGTGACGGAATCATGCGTGAACGCAAAATGTTCACGCCTCTTAAGGACGCCATTCCTTTACCTGATTTGATTGAGATACAACGGGCGTCGTACAATTGGTTTTTCGCCGAGGGTTTAAAGGAACTGTTTGAGGAGATTTCGCCGATTCGCGATTTCATCGGCCGCGATCTTGAACTTTATTTTCTTGATTATTACTTGGATGAGCCGAAGTTCGACGAGGTAACGGCGCGGGCAAAAAACATCACATTTGAGGCGGCCTTGCGCGTGAAGACGCAGTTGACAAACAAGCGCACCGGTGAAATTAAAGAGCAGCAAGTGTACTTGGGTGATTTTCCGATTATGACGCCGCGCGGGACTTTCGTCATTAACGGCATTGAGCGCGTGGTCGTTTCCCAGCTTATTCGCTCGGCCGGCGTGTTTTTTACTTCAGAGTTTCTTCGCGGCCGCCGTTATTATGGCGCGAAGATAATTCCTAATCGCGGGGCCTGGCTGGAGTTTGAGACTGATGCCAACAGCGTGATTTGGGTAAAAATTGATCGCAAGCGAAAAGTCGCCGTGACTTCTTTGCTGCGCGCCTTTGGTATTGCGGGCAACGAGGAGATCAAAGCGAAGTTTGCTGATGTTGATACGCATCCTGACAATCACTACATTGCCGCCACCTTGCTTAAGGACGCTTCCAAAGATGAGGCTGAAGGCTTGATTGAAGTTTACAAGCGGATTCGCCCGGGTGATTTAGCTACAGTCGATAACGCCAAGCAGCTGATTCACAATATGTTTTTCAATTTCGCCCGCTATGACTTTGGCCGCGTCGGTCGTTATAAGCTCAATCAGCGTTTTGGTTTTAATATTCCCAATGCCAAAGAAACGCGCGTGTTGCGGCCCGAGGACCTAATTATGATCGTACGCGAGATTATCCGCCTTAATAACACCCAGGACGAACCCGACGATATTGACCACTTGGGCAACCGTCGGGTAAGAGCGGTCGGTGAGTTGGTGCAGAACAAATTTAGAGTGGGACTGGCTCGGTTGGAGCGGATCGTCAAGGATCGCATGTCCACGCAGGACATTGCCACCTTGACACCCAATCAATTGATTAATGCCCGTCCGATTATTGGCGCCATCAAGGAGTTTTTCATGTCGTCGCAACTCTCGCAGTTTATGGATCAGACTAATCCCTTAGCTGAGTTGGAGCACAAGCGCCGATTGTCAGCCATGGGTCCGGGCGGTTTATCGCGCGAGCGGGCCGGTTTTGACGTCAGAGACGTTCACCGCACGCACTATGCCCGCATTTGCCCCATTGCCACACCCGAAGGGCCCAACATTGGTTTGGTTGGGCATCTGGCCTCTTATGCCCGCGTCAACAGTTATGGTTTTATTGAGACGGCTTTTCGCAAAGTATTACATGACATGCCGAATGACGGTCAGGCCGCGGTGGGCGAGAAGCTAAGAGATAACGTGGCCGGTGCCTCAGGTGAATTGTTAGCTAAGGCAGGAGCTGAGATTTCGGCTGAATTGGCCCTTAAGCTCAAGACCAGCGGTTCGCCGACCGTGCCGGTAAAACCGCGCGTGAGCGACGCCATAATTTGGTTGGACGCTTTTGAGGAGGAAAGATTAGTCACCACGGCGGCGACCACGCCACTTGACGAGCACGGTTACTTTATTAACGAACGGGTGGAGGTTAGGGAACACGGTGAGCCCACGATGGATTTTGCATATAGAGTAGATTGCATGGACGTTTCGCCCAAGCAGATTGTTTCCGTCACCACCTCGCTGATTCCTTTTTTGGAACACGACGATGCCGTGCGTGCGCTCATGGGCACAAACATGCAGCGGCAGGCGGTGCCTTGCGTTAGGCCGCAGGCGCCGGTGGTGGGTACGGGAGTGGAATCAAAGGCGGCGCAGGATTCCGGCCAGGTAGTGGTGGCCGAGACCGCGGGTGAAGTCACGCTAGTGCAATCTGATCGCATAGAAATAAAAGACGCCAAAAACAAGACACACGTTTATCCTTTGATGAAGTTTATACGCTCAAATGCTTCGACTTGTTTGAACAACCGTCCCTTGGTGCAAAAAGGACAGCAGGTTAAAGCGACCGAAGCGATTGCCGATGGTGCCGCCACCGAGCAGGGCGAGTTGGCTTTAGGACAGAATTTGGTGGTGGCCTATATGTCGTGGGAAGGGGGTAACTATGAAGATGCCATTTTAATTTCGGAACGTTTGGTGCATAACGATCGTTATACCTCCATTCACATTGAGGATTACACCATTGATGTGCGCGATACCAAGCTTGGGCCTGAGGTGGTGACGCGTGATATTCCCAACGTGGGCGACGAGAAGCTGAAGGATTTGGATGAAGCAGGCATTATTCGCATTGGCGCCGAGGTGTCGTCGGGCGACATCTTGGTTGGTAAAATCACGCCCAAAGGAGAGACCGAACTTTCGGCCGAGGAAAAGTTGCTGCGGGCTATTTTTGGCGAGAAGGCCAAGGATGTACGTGACAGTTCGCTCTATCTTGAGCATGGTGAGCACGGCAAGGTGGTGGATATTAAAATTTTTTCGCGCGAAAACGGCGATCGCTTGCCTTCTGGGGTGACCAAATCAATTCAGGTTTCAATCGCGCAACTCAGGAAAGTTCAAGTCGGCGACAAAATGGCTGGTCGGCACGGCAACAAGGGTGTGATTTCTCGCATCGTGCCGCCAGAGGATATGCCGTTCTTACCCGATGGTCGTCCGGTTGACATCATCTTAAATCCCCTGGGAGTGGCGTCGCGCATGAATTTGGGACAGATTTTGGAAACTCACTTGGGGATGGCGGCGCAAACACTGAATTATTATGTCGCCACCCCCGCGCTCGACGGCGTGCCCGAGGAGGTCATCCGCCAAGAATTGATCAATGCCAACCTGCCGCCAGACGGTAAGCTCACGCTTTATGACGGTCGTACCGGCCAGCCCTTTGCTGAATTGGTCACGGTCGGGGTTACTTATATGTTGAAGCTGAACCATTTAGTGGAAGACAAGATTCACCAGCGTTCCATTGGCCCTTACTCGCTGGTGACGCAGCAGCCTTTGGGAGGTAAGGCGCAGTTTGGCGGTCAGCGTTTCGGCGAAATGGAGGTTTGGGCATTGGAAGCTTACGGCGCGGCTCATAGTTTGCAGGAGATACTGACCATTAAGTCAGATGATGTCCCGGGCCGCTCTAAAGCTTATGAATCCATTATAAAAGGTGAACCAATTCGCAAGCTTAATGTGCCTGAGTCGTTTAATGTCCTCATTCGTGAATTAAAAGGGTTGGGGCTTGAAGTTGAGTTACTAAAGGACGGCCGGATTATCGCGTCCGAACGGCCGGAGCTACCAACGAAGAGCGCTGACGGGGAATAATCACGCCTATGTTTCCAGAAAGAGAATCACTCCAAGCCAACGATTTTGATTCAATTCGCTTAAAGCTTGCTTCGCCGGTGGAGGTGAAGGAGTGGTCGTATGGCGAGGTCACCAAACCTGAAACCATTAATTATCGCACCCAAAAACCAGAAAAGGACGGCTTATTTGACGAACGGATTTTTGGTCCGACCAAGGACTGGGAATGTTACTGCGGCAAGTATAAGCGCATTCGTTATCGCGGCATTGTCTGCGATAAGTGCGGCGTGGAGGTGACGCGTTCAGTCGTCAGGCGTGAGCGTTTCGGCCACATTGCTTTGGCTTCGCCAGTATCTCACATCTGGTTTTTGCGGGGCGTGCCATCAAAAATCGGTTTGGTCTTGGGCCTGTCGGTTCAGGATTTGGAAAAGGTGATTTACTTTGCCAGTTTTATCGTCACTAAGGTTGATGAAGATAAAAAAAAGCAGCTGCTGGAACAGGTGGCGGCCGAGTATAAATCTAAGCGCAAAGTAATTGAAGCCGACAGTCAGCGGCAAATTTCAGAGTTAGGCAAGAAATTACAAGGTAAGGCCTTAGATCAGGAGCAGAAGTCGATTACAACCTTAACGACGGAACGCCTTAATAAACTTGAGGAAGCGTTTGAAATTGCCCGGCGAGAGCTCAAGGATTTGAAACTGCTGCAAATAGTTTCCGAGAGTCAGTATCAAGATTTATCGCTGAAGTACGGTCAGGTGTTTGAGGCCTCAATTGGCGCCGAGGCGATTGAGGGCTTGTTGGAGAAAATTGATCTAAAGCAGAATATTAAGTCGCTGGAGGCGGAAGCCAAGGAAACGGTGCCGGCGAAACACCGTAAGATGGTGAGGCGCCTGAAACTGCTCAAGAGTTTGCAGGCGGTTGGTTTAAGGCCGGAATGGATGATTATCAGCATGCTGCCGGTAATTCCGCCTGATTTGAGGCCGATGGTTCAGCTTGATGGGGGTCGTTTTGCCACTTCTGACTTGAATGATCTTTACCGTCGGGTGATTAATCGCAACAACCGTTTGAAGCGCCTGATTGAATTGAATGCGCCGGAAGTAATTTGTCGCAATGAAAAGCGCATGCTGCAGGAAGCGGTTGATGCCCTAATTGATAACGGTGCACGGCACGGCAAAACCGTGACCGCTTCTACGGGTCAGCGGCGAATGCTCAAGTCTATTGCTGATATTCTCAAGGGTAAGCAAGGGCGTTTCCGGCAGAATTTGCTGGGTAAGCGCATTGACTATTCTGGCAGGAGCGTGATCGTGGTCGGCCCTAAGTTGGAGTTGCATCAATGTGGCTTGCCCAAACGCATGGCTCTGGAACTTTTTAAGCCGTTCGTGATCTCAAAGCTGATCGGTCGCGAGTTGGTGCACAATGTGCGCTCGGCCAACCGTTTTATTGAATCTGGCAAAAGCGAAGTTTGGGATATTTTAGAGGAAATTATTAAAGGCGCCCACGTGCTCTTAAATCGCGCCCCAACCTTGCACCGCCTTGGCATTCAGGCTTTCCAGCCTATCTTGATTGAGGGCAAGGCTATTCAGGTTCACCCCCTAGTTTGCCCGGCGTTTAACGCTGACTTTGACGGCGACCAGATGGCGGTGCACGTGCCCTTGACCGAGGAAGCCAAGTGGGAGGCCAGAGAAATCATGCTGTCGGCTAAAAATCTCTTGAAACCAGCTACCGGCGAACCAGTGGCCACACCGTCACAAGACATCGTCTTGGGTTGTTATTACATGACTAACCTAGCGCCGCTGGCGGCTGAAGAAAAAATTAAGATGTTTGCCAACGCCGCCGAAGCTATCCTGGCTTATCAGTCTGGTGTTATTAGTCTGCAGCAACCCATAGAAGTACGTTTGCCAGTGGCGGGGCGGACTAAAACTTGTGTCGGTCGCCTGCTTTTTAATGAAGTCCTGCCCGAGGAGATGAGATTCTTTAATAAGATGGTTGATAAGAAGGTATTGAAGAGTCTGGTGGCGGATTCACTCACCCGTTTTGGCGTTACGGAGACCGCCAAACTATTGGACAAGATGAAAGAAATCGGTTTTGAATATCTTACCCTCTCCGGATTGTCCTGGGGTATGGCCGATATACCCAACTTACCGCAACGTCAGCAGTTGTATCAGGAGTCGGAGGAAAAGGTGCAAGAAATCTACGATCAATATCAACAAGGTTTGCTAACGGACGAGGAGCGTCACGCTAAAGTGATCGAGATTTGGGCGCGCGTTAAAGAAAGAATTACTGAACTCTCGCGTCAGGCCTTGCCCGCTCGCGGCTCGGTATTTTCCATGATTGAGTCTGGCGCGCGGGGCAGTTGGGCTCAAATAACTCAAATGATGGGAATGAAGGGCTTGGTGACTAACCCGGCTGGGGAAACGATTGAACTGCCGGTTAAAGGAAATTTCAAGGAAGGATTTGATGTCTTGGAATATTTTATCTCAACCCACGGCACGCGCAAGGGATTAACTGACACCGCCTTACGTACCGCCAACGCCGGTTATTTGACGAGACGTTTAGTTGATGTGTCACACGATCTAGTAGTGGTGGAGAAAGATTGTGGCGATAAAGAGGGCTTCGTGATTACTGAAGCCGAGACTGAAGAGACTGGTGAGGGCATCGGCGCGTACGCCCTTGGGCGCTTTTCCCTTCAAGAAGTAAAAGATGATAAAGGTGAAGTGGTGCTGAAGAAAAATGAACTTATCACGCCGGTCGCCACCAAGGTAATTGACGAGCTGAAAATGCCCGGGCTCAAGGTGCGTTCATTGATGACTTGTAAAACCACCCGCGGTGTTTGCCAGCGTTGTTACGGGCTTGACCTCGGTACGAATAATTTGGTGCAAATTGGCACGGCTGTCGGTATTATCGCCGCCCAATCGATCGGCGAGCCAGGCACTCAGCTCACCATGCGCACCTTCCACACCGGCGGCGTGGCTTCAGTTGAGGAC
>Ga0209343_10008695_pt1 | contig 11749 bp, 8 predicted proteins | sample RifCSPlowO2_02_FD_184026 | JGI IMG/M metagenome (GOLD analysis project Ga0209343, IMG submission 184026) | Groundwater microbial communities from Rifle, Colorado - Rifle CSP2_plank lowO2_0.2 (SPAdes) (version 2) | ecosystem: Environmental > Aquatic > Deep subsurface > Groundwater | place: Rifle... | reverse complement strand
ATGGTATGATGAGATTAAGGATAAAGCCATAGGCATGATGACCTTGATTGGAGTGGCTATTTCTGTTGCGTGGGCATATAGTGTCGCCATCACTTTCGGTTTGCCAGGAATGGACTTTTATTGGGAAATGGCCACCTTAATTGACATCATGTTGATTGGGCATTATTTCGAGATGAAATCAGTAATGGGAGCTTCCCGTTCGTTAGAATTATTGGTGAAAATGATGCCATCCACTGCTCATCTTATCAAAAATGAAAAGGTTGAAGAAGTTGCTGTAGATCAGTTAAAAAAAGGCGATATAGTAATGGTAAAACCGGGGGAGAAAATTCCGGTTGACGGCTTTGTATTAGAAGGAGAAAGTTATGTGGACGAGAGCATGCTTACCGGAGAAAGCATGCCTGTAAAAAAAGAAAAAGAAAATAAAGTAATTGGTAGTTCTATAAACGGCAATGGCTCTTTAACAATAAAAGTGGTAAGCACAGGTAAGGACAGCTACCTTAACAAAGTAGTGAAGCTGGTAGAAGATGCCCAAAAGATAAAATCAAAAACACAAAATTTTGCCGACCGTGCAGCAAAAGTGTTAACGTTTGTTGCTTTGGGAGGCGGTGCACTCACACTTGTTGTATGGTTGCTATTAGGATTTCCTTTTGTATTTGCTTTGGAAAGAATGGTAACTGTAATGGTAATTTCATGCCCTCACGCTTTGGGATTAGCCGTTCCATTGGTAGTGGCAATTTCCACATCTATTGCAGCACAAAAAGGGCTCCTTATTAGAAACAGAACTGCTTTTGAAAATGCCCGGCTAATTACAACTATCATTTTTGATAAAACAGGAACGCTTACAAAAGGTTCACACGAGTTGCAAGAAATTATTGTTCTCAACAATCAATATAATGAAAATGAATTGCTTCGGTTAGCATCGGGCATTGAACAACATTCCGAACATTATATTGCCAACGGTCTAATTAGAAAAGCAAAGGAGTTGGGTGTTAATATCCCTAAATCAGAGAAATTCACTTACCTGTCAGGCAAAGGATTGGAAGGAACTGTAGAAGGTAAAGAAATCAAAGTGGTTGGCCCTAACTATCTGAAAGAACAGAACATCAGTGTTTCAAAAACAGCCGATGAATTAACGAACACAGTGGTTTATATTCTAATAGATAATGTGAATGCAGGATACTTTACATTTTCTGATCAAATCAGAGAAGAGTCATTTGAAGCCATCCAACTACTCAAAGGAAAAGGAATAAAAAATTTACTACTCACAGGCGATAACGAACGGGTAGCAAAAAAAGTAAGCGAAGAATTACAGATGGATGGTTTTTTAGCGAATGTGTTACCTCATAATAAATTAGAGAAAGTTGCAGAGTTGCAGAAAAAAGGTGAGTTTGTTGCCATGACAGGTGACGGTGTGAATGACGCTCCTGCCCTGGCGCAGGCAGATGTGGGTATTGCAGTGGGTTCAGGAACTGATGTAGCAGCTGAAACGGCTGATATTATTTTGGTGAACTCTAATCCGAAAGACATTGCAAACCTGATTTTATTCGGTAGAGCCACTTACAACAAAATGATACAAAATCTATGGTGGGCAGCAGGTTACAACATTTTAGCCATTCCACTTGCAGCGGGCGTTTTGTATAAATGGAACATAATGCTCAGTCCGGCACTTGGAGCGGTATTGATGAGTTTGAGCACCATTGTGGTGGCAGTGAATGCACAACTATTAAAAATAAAAATAAAATAAAATGAAATTAATAAAAAACTTTTCAGAAATACGCCTTAAAGACCTGCCGCTTGTTGGAGGAAAAAATGCTTCTCTTGGCGAAATGTTCTGCACTTTATCTCCGAAAGGGATCATTGTACCCGATGGATTTGCTGTTACATCTGAGGGATATTGGAATTTCCTGGAGCATAATAAAATCGTTCCACAACTGAGTAGTTTGCTTTCGCAACTTGATAGTAAAACATTTAATAACCTGTCTGACATTGGTTCTAAAGCAAGAAAGTTTTTGCTTGAAGCATCCTTTCCGAAAGAATTAAAAGATGAAATTATCATAGCGTATAAACAATTACGTGAGCGTTCAGGCAACCCCATTTCTCTTGCAGTTCGTAGTAGTGCGACAGCAGAAGACTTGCCAAACGCAAGTTTCGCAGGTCAACAGGAAACGTATTTGAATGTTAAAGGGGAAGAAAATTTAATAAAGGCATGTCAGCGTTGTTATGCTTCCCTCTTTACTGACAGAGCAATCAAATACAGGGTTGACAATGGCTTTGAACACATGAAAGTCGCTTTGTCCATTGGTGTGCAGGTAATGGTTCGGTCTGATTCAGCCAGTTCAGGCGTGATGTTTACAATGGATCCCGATTCAGGTTTTGAAAATGTAGTATTGGTTTCGGGAGCATGGGGATTGGGCGAAAATGTGGTACAGGGAAGTGTAAATACAGATGAGTTTCTTGTTTTTAAACCTTTGTTGGGTAAGGTGCAGCAACCTGTAATTTCTCATAAGCTGGGCAGTAAATTGAAAACAATTATTTACTCAACAAAAGGCGAGAATGAAATTTTAAAACCGGAAGATGCTGTAATAAATTTAGATACCCCCATTGAAAAACAGGAGGAGTTTGTTTTGAATGATAATGAAGTGGTTCAACTGGCTGATTGGGCTGATAAAATCCAGAAGCATTACAAATGCCACATGGATATTGAATGGGCAAAGGACGGAGAGAATGGAAAATTGTACATAGTACAAGCCAGGCCGGAGACTGTTCACAGCAATAAAAACAAAAATTTATTCAAGCAATATACTTTAAAAGAAAAGGGCAAAGTGCTTTGTAAAGGTGTTGGCCTTGGAAACCGGATTGCATCTGGTAAAGCAAGAATCCTTCATTCTCCATCTGAAATTTCAAAATTAAATGATGGGGAAATATTAGTTACCGAACGTACCGATCCCGATTGGGATCCCTTGCTAAAAAAAGCTACTGCGATTATTACTGACCAAGGAGGCCGTACTTCACATGCTGCAATAGTTGCCCGTGAAGTTGGTGCTGTTGCAATTGTAGGGACTAGCAATTCCACACAAACTATTAAGGATGGGCAATTTATTACGGTAGTTGCTTCAGGAGACGATGCAGGAACTGTGTATGAAGGATCACTAAAATGGCTTGAAAATGAAATTGATATTGCATCTATTCAAAAACCAAAAACAAAAGTTATGCTTATTCTCGCCCACCCTGATGAAGCTTTTCGTTATTCTTTTTTGCCGAACGATGGCGTTGGATTAATGAGGATGGAATTTATTATAAGCAACGCAATTGGCATTCATCCTATGGCACTTCGGCATTTTGATGAACTCAAAGATGCGGTTGTAAAAGAAAGCATTTCACTGCTAACGAAACAATTTAAGGACAAACAACAATATTTCATTCAAAAATTAGCCGAGGCAACTGCGATCATTGCAGCTGCATTTTACCCAAAGGATGTAATTGTTAGAATGAGCGATTTTAAATCCAATGAGTATGCTAATCTCATTGGAGGTAAACAATTCGAACCGAATGAGGAAAACCCAATGATCGGCTTCAGGGGGGCTTCACGTTATTATCATCCGCTTTATAAGGAAGGTTTTGAAATGGAATGTAAAGCAATGAAACTGGTAAGGGAGGAAAAGGGATTTACTAACATAAAACTGATGATCCCCTTTTGTCGCACAGTGGAGGAAGCACAGAAAGTAAGCGGACTTATGAAGGAGTACGGTTTGGAAAGAGGAAAAAACTTGTTGGAATTATACATGATGGTTGAAATTCCAAGCAATGCCATATTAGCTGAAGAATTTGCAAAACACTTTGATGGATTCTCCATTGGTTCTAATGATCTTACCCAGCTTACTTTAGGCGCTGATCGGGATTCCACTTTGCTCAGTGATATTTTCAGTCCTTTTGATCCGGCTGTGATGCAGCTTATCCGTATGTCCATTGAAAAAGCAAAAGCAGCAGGAATAAAGATTGGTTTGTGTGGCCAGGCTCCGAGCGACTATTCTGATTACGCAAAATTTCTTGTAGAATGTGGTATTGACAGTATTTCATTTAATCCCGATGCGCTTCTAAAAGGAATCGAGAATATTTCAAATTCGGAAATGCAATTACAAATCAATATATCTGATAATTAAAAGACTATGATAAAAAGTTTTAAAACAATATTGATAAGCGCATTGATATTCCTGTGGAGCCTTTCAGGTGAGGCACAACAAATATATCAAACTAGGGAAGGAAGTATTGGTGTAATTGGCTTTTACAAGGATGCTAAAACAATTGCCAATAGTAATCAGTTGTTTGCCTTAATTAATTACGAAACCGCTGAAATTGAATTAACGCTTAATCCGGCTGTATTGCTTACTACAATAGATTCATTGAATGTAAAACTCATTAACTCAGCCATAGGGCCGGTAACGCTGAAAGGAAAACTGAATATACCCTATGTAAATACGCTAAAGCATCCTGACCATAAATTAAATTTTGAAGCAGAGCTGCATTTGAATGGAATTGTAAAATCAATGTATGTAACAGGAGAGCTTAAACACATTGCCAGCAATGGAGCTATTTCCTGCTTGCTTACACTCAACTTTAAATTAGGGTTAAGTGATTTTGAAATCATCTTGCCGGAAGGATGGAATAACGAAATAACAATACAAATTGCCCAGGCAGTGCTTAAAAGATCAAATCAATAAAAATTATTCAAATCATAAAAAAATGAAAACACATAAAAAATTATTTTCCTATTTAACTGGTATTCTTTTCCTGGCCATTGCCGGATGCGGAGTTTATACCGACATCACTTCCGATTATGACCGGAGCGTTGATTTTACAAAATATAAAACATTTGCATGGTTACCGGATAAAGACACATCTAAAAGTGAATACAACAACCAGATTATTCGCAACAATACCCGCAACTATTTCACTCATTGCATGGGAGAGAGAGGGTTTAAAGCAAGCCTTGATACACCGGATGTTTTTCTTGACTTAGTTATCACATCTGCTAAAAAGCAAAAAACAGTTACAACACCTGTTACGACTTTTCCTTCCAACTGGTATTACCACAACCCCTATTATTACCCTAATCCAGGCTCTTATTATTACCGCTACAACTATAATTACAACTACACTACTTATGTAACTCAAAAAGTGGAATATACAGAAGGAGCAATCACCCTGAATATAATTGACAGAAAACGGAATAAGCTGGTATGGAGAGGAACTGCTAAAGGTGATTTATATGATCCTTCTTATATAGGAGACAACCTGCATCCTGCTGTATATGATATTCTTGATAATTATCCGGTCAAACCTGTTAAAGAACATAAACGCCCGAAAAAACAGATATAAATTATTTAAATGAAAGTAGCAATTTATAGTGCTCATAAATTTGAAAAAAATTATCTTGAAAATGTTTTCAAGGAAGCACACGAAGTAAAATACATCACCAGTCCGCTTACCATTGAAACAGTATCTCTCGCCCAGGGATATGAAGCTATTTCTATTTTCGTGAGTGATGATGCTTCTGCTCCCGTGCTTCAAATTTTGAGCAAAGCAGGAGTGAAATTTCTTGCGCTGCGTTCCGCAGGTTATAACCATGTGGATCTTAATGAAGCTAAAAAACTGAATATAAAAGTAGCCCGTGTTCCCGACTATTCCCCTTATGCAGTAGCGGAACATGCTGTCGCCCTTATGTTGGCATTGAACCGGAAACTTATACGCTCTCACAGTAGAGTGATGGAACAAAACTTTTCATTAGACGGATTAGTTGGGTTTGATATACATGGCAAAACCATAGGTATTATCGGCACTGGTAAAATCGGTAGTGTGGTTGCTAAAATAATGAACGGCTTTGGATGCAGGATACTTGTTCATGATAAAATTGAAAATAATGATTTGAAAAATAAATTGGATGTGGTTTATACAGATTGCGAAACATTATGCAGGGAATCGGATATAATAACTCTCCATGTTCCTTTGACACCTGAAACAAAGTATTTGATTGACAAGAACAGTATTTCAAAAATGAAAAGAGGCGTAATGCTGATTAACACAAGCCGGGGAGCATTGGTTAATACGAAGGAAGTAATAGAAGCTCTTAAAACGGGACAAATCGGGCATTTAGGAATGGATGTCTATGAAGAAGAAGCTGGTCTGTTCTTTGAAGATCGTTCCGAAGAAATCTTACAAGATGATGTGATTGCAAGGCTGATGACATTTAATAATGTTTTAATAACCAGCCACCAAGCCTTTTTGACGGATACAGCATTAAAAAATATTGCAGAAACAACCCTTTACAATTTGGAGTGTTTTGCAAAAGCTATTGACAACAAAAATGAAATTAAAGGTGCATAATGGAATCATTGAGTAAACATAAGCAAGCGGAGAAACAAAACACAGTGCCAAAGCAATCATTACTTGAACTTGCTGAGGTAAGCATCTTACTTGATTCTTATGATGATATTTTTTCTGACTTTGATCCGAGTGCATATTCAGAAAGAACATTGTCAGATGATTTTATTATTCAGGCTAAAAAATTTTACAGAAATAAAAGCGGGAACAAAATGTCGTTAAGGCTTCTTTTACCTGAAAATAAGCGGAAAGAACAGGAAGAAAAAGTGATAGTTAAAAGACTGCACTCCTATTTTAAAAGCGTTCATCAAGCTTTGGAATCTGAAGTCAAAAAAGCGAACATAAGAGGATTGATTTTTACCTTGACCGGGGCCATTATAATGATTGCAGCAAGTTATATCTCATTTATGAAGTCGGAAAAATACCATGTACATTTTTTACTTGTGCTGTTTGAACCGGCAGGTTGGTTTTTGTTATGGACGGGGTTTGAGCATTTGGCGAATTCTTCAAAAGAGACGAAAAAAGATATTGACTTTTATTCAAAAATGACTAAATCTGAAATTAAATTTTTTACTTATTAAACGGGAATGACTACATCAGGAAAACAAAAAATAAAAAACATTGCAGTAATGACATCAGGCGGAGATGCTCCCGGATTGAATGCCTGTATCAGGGCTGTGGTGAGAACTGCAATATTTAACAAGTTAAATGTTGTCGGGATTCAACATGGTTTTGAAGGTTTGATTTCAGGTGATTTTATTCCAATGAATGCAAACACTGTAAGCAACATCATTCAGTTGGGCGGTACTATACTTAAATCCTCCAGGAGCGAACGGTTTAAGACCAAGGAAGGAAGATTAGTGGCGTATGAAAATATTAAAAAAGAAAATATAGATGCTATTGTTTTGATTGGTGGAGATGGCTCATTTGAGGGAGCAAAAGCATTTACCAATGAACATGACGTTACTTTCATTGGAATTCCTAAAACAATTGATAATGATATTTTCGCTACAGATGTGTGTATTGGTTATGATACAGCTCTTAATACAGCTATGCAGGCAATTGATAAGATAAGAGATACTGCCCAATCTCACGAACGTATTTTTGTAGTGGAAGTGATGGGTAGGGATTCGGGTTACATAGCTTATGGAGCAGGTCTTGCAGGAGGTGCTGAAGCCATTTTAGTTCCAGAAACAAAAGCAGATGATAAAAATTTAAAAGAGGTTCTTAGGCATGGCTGGAATAGAAATAAATCCTCCTTGATAATTGTTGTTGCTGAAGGCGATGAAAGCGGTGGTGCTTTAAAAGTAGCTGATGATGTTAAAAAGTACATGCCCTCTCACTATGTAGGAGTTTGTATTTTAGGGCATATACAACGGGGAGGAAGTCCCTCTGCCGCAGACCGCATCTTAGCATCCAAATTTGGGTATGGAGCCATAGGAGCATTACTTGAAGGTAAAAGCAATGTGATGATAGGAATGAGGAAAAATGATATTTATTTTACGCCATTAGAGCAGATCAAAAGACATCACCTGGATATCAATCAGAATTTATTAAATATGATGACTACTTTAACAAGTTAATATTTATGCTTAGCAGTAATTAACAGCAAACAAATGCAAAAAATAAAACTTAAAAATATTAATACCAAAGCTCCGCAAAAAGCTAATAAGGAGGCATACAAGAGTGAATTGAATAAACTCCACCAGGAATTATTCAATCTGCAACATTTGTTTTACGCATCACACTCATACAGTCTTTTAATAATTTTTCAGGGCATAGATACTTCCGGCAAGGACAGTACCATCCGCAATGTCTTTTCCCATGTCAACCCACTTGGAGTTCATGCAACATCTTTCAAAGCCCCATGTGATATGGAACTGGAACATGATTATATGTGGCGTATTTTTCAAAAACTTCCTGAGAAAGGAATGATACAAATTTTCAATCGCTCACATTATGAAGACATATTGGTTCCAACAATTCAAAAAACACTTTCTCCTCAACTCATTGATAAGCGTTATGATTTCTTAAATGCTTTTGAACAGCATTTACTAGATAATAAAACGCTCGTTCTTAAATTCTTTTTACACATAAGTGAAGATGAGCAGAAGAAAAGAATTCAAGAAAGACTAAAAGATCCTGAAAAAATATGGAAATATTCCAACGAAGACGTAAAATCATCTAAGAAATGGAATGATTATACTCAAGTATATGAACAAATATTAAACCGCTGTAGTAAAGAAATACCTTGGGTAATAGTTCCGGCTGATAATAAATGGTACAGAAATTATTTAGTAGCTTCCACAATAGTTAAGCAGTTAAAACAATTGAATTTAAAATTTCCAAATAAAAAGAATGATAAATAGTTTCATTTTATATAATTAAATAGCAATGATCGAAAAAATAATAAATTGGTCTATAAACAATAGCCTGATGGTATGGTGTTCAGTTTTGCTGATTACACTTGGTGGCATTTATTCCATTTACGAAACGCCTGTAGATGCGATTCCTGATTTGTCGGAGAATCAGGTTATCGTTTATACCGAATGGATGGGAAGGAATCCGAAAATCATGGAAAATCAAATTACCTATCCTCTGGTTGCTAATTTACAAGGAATTCCAAAAGTAAAAACTATTCGTGGTGCTTCTATGTTTGGTATGAGTTTCGTTTTTGTAATTTTTGATGATGATGCAGATATTTATTGGGCACGCACCAGAGTATTGGAGCGGCTCAATTACGCTCAAAAACTTTTACCACAAGGCATAACTCCCTCGCTTGGTCCTGATGGAACAGGTGTTGGCCATATTTTTTGGTACACACTTAAAGGTGATAATTACGATTTAGGTGAATTACGGGCTGTACAAGACTGGTATGTAAAATTTGCTTTGCAAAATGTGCAGGGTGTTAGTGAAGTTGCCTCATTCGGTGGATTTCAGAAACAGTACCAGGTTACTATTGATCCTCATAAACTTATTTACTATAACATTCCCCTTATGGATGTTAGCAAAGCTGTTATGAATAACAACAGAGATGTTGGAGGCAGCTTATTTGAAATGAATTCAATGGGATATATGATAAGGGGATTGGGATATATAACTTCCATAGAAGATGTGAAGGATATAGTTGTTGGTATGAATAAATCTATTCCAATTTTGCTTGGTGATATTGCAGATGTGCAAATGGGCAGTGATATTCGTTTAGGAATTGTGGAAGAAAACGGGGAGGGTGAATCCGTGGGTGGTATAGTTGTAATGCGTTACGGTGAAAACGCAAAGGATGTAATCGAACGGGTTAAACAAAAAATAAAAGATGTTGAAAAAGGATTACCACCAGGCGTTAAATTTAAAATTGCATACGACCGCAGCAATCTTATTACTGAAACTATTGCCACACTGAAAGAATCCGTTTTGGAAGAAGTTATTGTTGTAAGTCTGATTGTCTTGCTATTTCTTTTTCATTTCGGAAGTGGTTTTGCAAGCATTCTTAATATCATCCTTTCTGTATTGATAGGATTCATTTTAATGAAGCTTTTTGGTATTACTTCCAATATCATGTCCCTGGCTGGAATAGCTCTTGCTGTGGGCGATTTAGTCGATTCCAGCATTGTAATGACAGAAAATGCATATAGAAAATTATCAGATAGAATATTAAAAAAATAAAACATTCAATTGAAAGAAATGGAAAAAAAAACTGGACATACATCTGAAATCCCGGAAGAGGAAAGAGTTGAGATCATACGAAAATCAACTGTATCCATCGGTCGGGTTGTTTTCATGTCTATTGTCGTAACGCTGATTTCTTTTGCTCCTATTTTATTTCTTACAGGTCAGGAAAAGAAATTGTTCACACCATTAGTATTAACAAAAACGTTTTGTATGATTGGCTCGGCCATCGTGGCGCTATTCATATTGCCAGCAATTTTGCGAACCGTTATGAAAGGTAAATTGCGGAGTGAAGAAGCTAATCCTGTATCTAAATACCTCTCTAAATTTTTCTCACCAATAATACGATTTTGCATACGTTGGAAAAAGTCCGTTATTATAACAATGATTGTTTTGGTTGGTTTAAGTATTCCGGTAATACTTAATACAGGAACGGAATTTATGCCTCCGCTAGATGAAGGTTCTTTGTTGTTTATGCCAGTTACCCTTCCCGATGTTTCCAATACAGAAGTCAAAAGAATTTTACAAATTCAGGATAAAATTATTAAAAGTTTTCCGGAAGTGGAAAACGTTTTGGGTAAAGCCGGTAGAGCCTATACCGCTACTGATAATGCCCCAATAAGTATGATTGAAACTATTATTGTTTTGAAGCCACGTTCGAAATGGAGAGAGGACATGACCAAAGAAAAATTAATCGCTGAAATGAATGAAAAAATTCATATTCCCGGGGTAGTAACGGGTTGGACAATGCCCATTATCAATCGTATCAATATGCTTTCTACAGGGATACGTACGGATGTCGGAATCAAAGTTTTTGGTCAGAATCTTGATTCAATTTATAGTATTACAGAAAAAATAGAAAAATCGTTAAGGAGAATAGATGGATTGGCAGACCTATATCTTGAACAAATTACGGGTGGAAAATATCTCAATATAAAAATCAAAAGAAAACAATTGGCGCGTTATGGCTTGAGCATTGAAGATGCCAATATGGTTATTGAAATGGCATTGGGCGGCATGACACTTACAAACACTATTGAAGAAAGAAGAAGGTTTACTATAAGTGTGCGTTTGGGGCAGGATTTTCGCAATGATCTGGCGGAAATTAAACGAACACCTGTGCAAACTGAGAAGTATGGGACCATCCCGCTTTCGGCAATTGCTGATGTTGAAATTGCTGAAGGTCCACCAATGATTAATTCGGAGAATGCTATGTTACGAGGCACTGTGTTGTTCAATGTTAGAGGTCGGGATATGGGTAGTGTTGTAAAAGATGCAAAAGATAAAATTGAGGCCGAATTTAAAAAACTTCCAAGTGGTTACTTTATTCAATGGAGCGGACAATATGAAAATCAGGTACGGGCGCAAAAACGTTTAAGCATTATTATACCAGTTGTTCTAGTTATAATGCTCATTGTATTATATACCACTTTTCATTCTTTGCGTGAGGTATTAATTATTTTTTCGGGCCTACCAATTGCTTTGATTGGGGGCATTCTTTCTCTTCATTTTTTTCATGTAAATATTTCTGTTGCCGTAGCTGTTGGTTTTATATCATTATTTGGAGTGGCCATAGAAACCGGGGTTTTGATTTTAGTGTATATGAATAATGAATTAAGTAACCTAAGTGAAAAGGCTTCTTTGGAAAAATTCAGCATCACCCCAATGCATATTGAAGAAGCCGTTTTCAAAGGCTCGGCATTAA
>Ga0209343_10008692_pt1 | contig 11753 bp, 14 predicted proteins | sample RifCSPlowO2_02_FD_184026 | JGI IMG/M metagenome (GOLD analysis project Ga0209343, IMG submission 184026) | Groundwater microbial communities from Rifle, Colorado - Rifle CSP2_plank lowO2_0.2 (SPAdes) (version 2) | ecosystem: Environmental > Aquatic > Deep subsurface > Groundwater | place... | reverse complement strand
GACAGCCGGTCGTGACCCTCGGGTAGTTCGAAGCCAAGGAGCCTCCAGGCCGCGAGCTCGATGACCGGGCTGTGACCGAAGGCGATGCCGGTTTCGCCGTCCTGCAGGCCGTCGAACATCTTGCAGACGCCCTCGCTAGCCACTCCGGCCCATTCCTTGGCCTTGGCTTCGCCATGGACTGTGAGCAGGGCTTGGAAGTTCGACGCCCCGTCTTTCACTGCCTCCCGGAACGCCGGGGTGGCGATCTCGGCGAACAGCTCGTCCGTCCCGATTTCTGCGATCGGCAATTTGGGCGAAGGGAGATAGCCCAGGCCATGGCAGAAGTGCATGGCCGTCTGCAACGTCCGGCCCAGCGGGCCGTGGAACAGGCGCTCGTAGCGCAGTTTCACGAATGCGGCATCGGGCCCGCTTTCACCGGTCACTTCGCCGGTGATCTGCCTGGCCGCTTTCTTGCCCTCGTCAATCGCGAGGGCGATACCTTGGGGCGTGAGCAGGTTGTCCGGACCCTTGATGCTGTGGCGCCTATAGTGAATAACTTTCACGACTCACCTCCATGGAAAGGTTGGGTTGTTTGCCTCGGCTTTTAGGCCGCGGTAGGAGCAAATTTAGGCTAGTTTCAGCCCAAATCATAGTATTATAACATAGTATATAAATATAGTCAAGTAGGCAGAAAACAAGGAAAAGACTATAGTAAAAACAGTTAAAAATTCGTCATAAAAATACATTTTTCTATGCAAGACCTCATACTTCCTTTTTCAAAAATCAACAAAAATTCTGTCAGCATTGCCGGCGGCAAAGGCGCGTCTTTAGGCGAGATGACCCAGGCTGGATTGGCTGTGCCGCCCGGATTTGTAGTCTTAGCCGGCATGTTTGATAGGTTCGTGCAAGAATCGGATATTATTGAGGACATCCAAGCTGAACTGGAAAAAGTGAATTACAAAGACACTAACTCGATTGACCGAGCTTCCAACGTGATTCGGGCTATCATCCGCAAGACTAAAGTGCCGGCAGACATTCAGTCCGTTATCCTGAACTCGTTTCAGGAGCTGGGCGCCAAGTTTGTGGCTGTACGTTCTTCGGCCACGGCCGAAGATTCAAAAACCGCTTCCTGGGCCGGGGAGCTGGAAACTTATCTTTATGTGACGGAGAAAAATCTAGTTGATACGATTAGAACCTGCTGGTCATCGCTTTTTACGCCGCGCGCCATTTTTTACCGCCATGAGAAAAAACTGCTCAAAACCAAAGTGAGCGTGGCCGTGGTTGTCCAAAAAATGGTTCACTCCGAAGTGTCGGGCATTGCTTTTACCGTGCATCCGGTTACCAAAGATTATAATCAAATGATTATTGAGGCCGGTTATGGCCTGGGCGAGGCAATTGTGTCCGGCTCAATTACGCCTGATTCCTACATCATAGACAAAAAAGACGAATTGATCATGGATGTCTCAATCGCCAAACAAGAAAAAATGATGCTCATCAAAGGCGCGTCCGGCGGTTTGAAATGGTCGCCAGTTCCAAAAATCAAGCAAGAGAAGCAAAAACTGCCTAGCCCCAAAATAATGGAGCTGGCCAAACTCTGCGCCAAAATTGAAAAGCATTACCAGCATCCGCAGGATATTGAATGGGCGTTGGAGGGCGGGAAGCTCTACATCTTGCAGTCCCGGCCCATAACCACGCTGTAAGTATGAAAAAGAAGAGTCTACAACTATTAGGCGTTTGGAATGAATTGCCTTTTTCCGTTTGGGTATGGCATTGTGATGCGGCAAAAAAACATTTCTATGATTTAACCAGCAGGTATGTACACACTTTTATTTATACAAAGGACGAATTAAGTTACCAATGTTTTTTAACTGATACACTGGAGTTGCTTAAATCCGATTTTGAGCGGTTGAAAAGCCGTGAGCAGATGCGCTATGTGGGACGCATAACAAAAGATTACTATAAGCGCGTAAAACCGTTTGAGCGGTACATAAATAAATATCGTGCCGCGCGTTTCCGGAGTTTTACTGATGCCCAATTGATTCGTGCAGTTCGGGAAATGGTGCGTGTTTTTCCTCCATTAACCATGCAAGCGTGGTACTCGGTGTTGATTGATATTTGGTACCCATCTTCAGAACAGCGCGTTTCCGTTAAGCGGGTTATCGGCGGTTCGCGGGATCATTTGGGTCGCCTGCATGCGCATTCAGCCAAGATTGATGATGTGCTGTTGCGAGAAATCGGCCGAAGGTCCCACCAGAACCTTCACGGAATGTACTATTTGTTTCCGGAGGAAGTAATTCAAATACTGGAGGGGAAGCATGTCTCGGATGTGGTTTTACAGCAACGAATGAAATTCTGCGTTACAACAGATACCCGTGGGCGGTATTCCATTTATAGCGGTGCGGTTGCCAAGAAAGTAGTTCAAAGGTACGATTTACCAAAACAGGGCAGCAAGAAACAGAATGTTCTGCGCGGCGTGCCGGCAAATCCCGGTACCGTGCGCGGCCGGGTACGCAAGGTAGTTTTGAATAGCGAGTTTGGAAAATTTAAGCATGGAGAAATTCTGGTTACCTTGCAGACCATGGTGCACTATCTGCCACTCATGAAAAAGTCAAAAGCTATTTTAACCGAATTCGGCGGCTTAACCTCGCACGCGGCCATCGTTTCCCGCGAGCTTGGCAAGCCGTGCATTGTCGGAATTTCGAATTTGATTGCATCGCTTAAAGACGGTGACAGAGTGGAGGTTGATGCGGAAAGAGGTATTGTCCGCAAGATTTGACAGTATATCGTTTATGATATATACTTATGGAGGAAGAATATAAATTAAGATTTTACAAAAATAGCCAAACTGGTCGGGAGCCTATTCCTGAATATCTAGCCAGTCTTGATGAGAAAAGCCGATCAAAGATTGGTAAATATGTTGAGTATTTGCGTTTATGCAAGGGGTATTTGGACGAGCCGTATTCCCGCCATATTACTGGCAAGATCAGGGAATTGAGAGTTGATTTCTCGCATAATCATTATAGAATTTTTTATTTTACATTTATTGGCAAGACGATTATTCTCTTGCATGGATTCACAAAAAAGACAACCAAGACGCCGGAAAATGAAATAAAAAAGGCCTTAGAAAATTATAATGACACTATAAATAATCCACAATTATATGAATAATAAAAGAATTGGAAAAGCAACGGATTGGCAGGATTGGCTAAAAGAGGAGCTAAAGAATCCTGAATTCAAACGATACTATGACGAATTCGGCAAACAGCTGGAAATTTCCTATCAGCTTTTACAGATGCGCAAGCGGGCCAAGATGAGCCAGGGCCAGCTGGCCAAAAAAATCGGCACCACCCAGAGCAACGTGGCGCGCATGGAAGCCGGGAACCAGAATTTTACCATTAGCATGCTGACGCGCATCGCCGAGGCGTTTGGCAAGGATTTAAACGTGTCGTTTGGATAGGGTTTATTATGAAAGAAGAATGGCTGGCCTTTGAATGGCCCAATGTTTATTTTTATCAGATAATTGTGCCGGCCGAGGCCTGGATGTTTGATTTTGCCAAATATTCCAAGGGACTGACAAAATTGGCCACCACGCAGGAGCGGGGCACCAGTTGTATTTACGTTATCCGGGCGGAGTACGAGCAGGCTGGCCAGGAATTTTTCCAGCGCGTAGTACGTTCTCCGCAAGTAATGTTTTATATTCTTAATAAAGTTCACCAAGCGGCTGAACACATTTTTACTCTGGGCAAAAAATGGAACTGGGACGTTTTTCCTAAATTATCCGATAAAGAATTATTGGCCCGCCACCAACAATTATTCAAATGGGATGATCAGTTGTGGAAACAAGGCCAGATTCAAAATTTACTGGAATTACACAATAATTTTTTAACGTGCCATATTCATGAGATTCTCAAGCGCCAGTTTCCCCGGGAGGATAGCATGGCCTTGTTCACGGCTTTGACCACTTCGCTTTACCAATCCATGACCGAGCAACAGGATGAAGCTTTTATCGCCTTGCTCAAAAAACCAAATCCGGCCGCAATCCGGGCTCATTGGCAAAAGTATACCTGGATGACTTATGGCTGGGGCGGACCGGCTTTGAGCTATGAGTATTTTTTGGAAATAATCGCTACCGCCCGGCGTCAGGTGGGCATTGTAAAAAATATCAAAGCCAAGCAAGGCCGACGCCGGCAGTTTCTCCTTAAGCAACGACGGATTTTAGCCAAGTTGCCGCCGGCCGAGCGGCGGCTGGCTATTTTATTGTACAGCCTCATGGAATCAAAATTGGAGCGCGTGGATGCCCATTCCCAGACTTATTTTTTGGCTGATAAAATTAATCTGCAAATTGCCAAGCGCTTGGGGCTGTCTATCAATCAAGTGCGCATGGTCATGCCCCGTGATATTCCAAAAATGTTTAAGAATCCCAATCCCGATGTCTTGAACCGCGAATATGATTACGTATTATATTGGTTTGAGAAATTGAAAGGCGTGAAGAAGCTAGTGGGCGCGGCTGTGCGCAAGCAATTCGATTATGTGGCTAAGCGGTTGCCTAAAGTGGCCAAGGTTGATAGTTTAGAAGGAGAATTGGCTTTTCCGGGCAAGGTGCGGGGCAAAGTTCGCTTGATTTTAGACATTAAAGACGCGGCCAAGTTCCAGTTCGGCGAGATTCTGGTGACCCGCATTACGGACCCCAGTTTTGTGGCTATCATGAAAAAAGCCAAAGCCATTGTCACGGACATTGGCGGCATTACTTCGCACGCGGCCATTGTGGCGCGTGAGCTTGGGATTCCGTGCGTGATTGGGACCAAGGTTGCCACAAGGGTTTTAAAAGACGGGGATAGGGTGGAGGTGGATGCGGAAAAGGGGATTGTGAGGAAAATTTGACTTTTGATTAAGTTTCGATTATTGTAGAAATGAGGCTATATTAAGGCGTTAAAAATCGAAACTATGCTCAAAAAAGAGATAATTTGGCGGGAAATCCTGCACCAGGCATTTTCCAAGAACAATCTGAAATTCACCCAAAAAGAGCTTTCAGAAAAGCTTGGCGTTTCTATTTCTACTGTTCATAACGCGCTTATTTTGCCGCGCCAGACAGCCGCCATAATTGTAACTGGCAGGAATTTCAGGGTTGCTGACAAGGAGAAGTTTCTGCTTCTGTGGGCAACGCACCGCCAGCTGGCAAAAGACATTATCTTCAAAGCGCGCGTTGAGTCTCAATCGGTTCAGGAGCTTGAGGGGCTGATGCCGCCCACAGTCATGTTTGCCGCCTACAGCGCCTATGCGCGCGAATATCACGCGGCGCCGGCTGACTATGACACGGCGTATGTTTATCTTAAAGAAGAAGATTTGTCAGCCATGAAAAAACGGTTTCCATCCTCTCGGGGCGAGCCGAATGTCATTGGTTTGAAATCCGACCCGCATCTTGAGCGTTATGGATATTTCCCGCCTTTGGTGCAGACTTTTGTTGACTTGTGGAATCTGCCGCAATGGTATGCCAAAGATTTTTTGGATGACGTAAAAAAACGATTAAACGCATGAGCGAGTATTATCACAACCTTGTTACTAAAAAGAGCTTTGAGATTCTTAAGCAGCTTCAGAGGACTCATAATTTTATTCTTATCGGCGGCTGGGCCGTTTTCGTATGGACAAAATCGCTAAAGTCAAAAGACATAGACATTGTTCTTGATTATCTTGAGCTTGAAAAATTCAAGGGCCAGTACGAGCTGACAAAAAATGACCGCCTGAAAAAATACGAAGCCAAAGAGGGCGAGGTGGATATTGACATCTATGTGAACAATTATTCAAACCCGGGCTTGCCCGCGGAAGAGATTGAAAAATACGCGGTGCCGCGCGCCGGCTTCCGCGTGCCCAGGCCGGAAGTTTTATTGATGTTGAAGCAGGTTGCGCACGAGGCGCGGTCGGGCACGCCCAAGGGAGCCAAGGACGCGATTGACATTGTGAGCTTGTTGGCTGATGGCGAGATTGATTTTGCTTTTTACAACCAACTGCTTGATATTTATAAAAAGAGCGGATTAAAAGAAAAACTGAAGGCTTTGTTGAAAAGCATGAACCAGGTGCCGGAGCGCAATCTTAATCAACACGCTTTGAGCCGGTTGCGGTCTCGGGTTATGGAGCAGTTGGGTTTGTGACTGTTTTGAAAGACGGGGATAAGGTGGAGGTGGGCGCGGAGAAGGGAGTGGTGAGGAAAATTAAATAAGATATTATGCCCCAGGAAAAATATCATATAATACGCGACCGGAAATACGACCTTACGCCCGGATACTGGAATTCTATTTCCCAAACCTCGGCGCGGACCAAGGATTTTTACGGCCGCAGCCTTTCTAAAATTTGGGCATTATATAAAGATGGTTTTGGGCTCACTTTATGGCCAAAGCGGGAATATGAAGAGGCCGGGGAATATATTTCCGACAATTTATTTAAAGACAAGTACTATCAGAGAATTGCCCAAGAAATCATAAAAGAACAGGGTAAGATTGAAGTATTTTTAACGCAGCCTATTCCGGAGTTATCCAGATTGTCCTTTGATGAGCTAGTGAAGTACGCCGGCGATATCATGAGCTATTGGCTGGGATATGATGAGGTTAATGTTTTTGCCTGGTGCGTGGGCGGGGATTTTTTCAGCCAGAAAGTGCAGGAAAAATTGCGTTTGCCGGATGATGTTTTTAGCCTTTTGAGCACGCCGGACGAAAAAACAGAAGCAGGCAAACTTGAGCTGGCCGAGCTTAAAGCCGCGCGCGACGTGCTGGCAAAAAAGACATCAATTCAGAATGCGGCCAATGATCTTGCCGAACAATTCAGCTGCCTGCCGTTTGGTTATGATGGGCCTGAATATTGGGATGCTAGCCATTTTACGTCCCGCCTTTTGGAAATTTCGGAGGGCGGAACGGAAAATATCAACGCTCAAATTATCGCCATAGAAGAGGCAGACAGGAAGCGCGCGAAAGAAAAAGACAGGGCGTTAAAAAAGCACAAGATAAGCGCGCCAGATAAAATTTTGATTGACAGAATAAACACCCTGGCAGTTTGGACGGACGTGCGCAAGAAATTACAGTTCCCGTTGCATTACCGGTACGGCTTAATATTGCGAGAGCTAAAACAGAGATACAATGTTCCTTTTAGAAATTTAAGGTTTTTGCTTGTTGATGAACTTAACGAACTTGAAGGCAATAAGAAAGCCGCCGAAGAAAAAATGCTTTGGCGTTTAGGCCATGGTTTTATGGTTGAATATCAAAGAGAGAGATGCGATATTTTGTCGGAAGAGCGCAAACAGAGTATTCTTGACGAGCTGGCCGGGCAAACTACAGCCAAAGAGATTACCGGAACCGTGGCCAGCCGCGGGCCGCAATTAATATATACCGGCATTGCCAAGGTAGTGCGGCATCCGAACGAGGGGACCAAGGTTTTAGAAGGCGATTTTATTATTACCAGTATGACCTCGCCTGATTATGTAGCCATCATGCAGCGCGCTGCCGGATTCATTACCGACGAGGGCGGAGTTACCTGCCACGCGGCCATCGTGGGCCGAGAGATGGGCAAGCCGGTGATTATCGGCACTGGCAACGCCACCAAAGTCTTGAAAGACGGGGATAGGGTGGAAGTGGACACGGAGAAAGGCGTAGTAAAGAAAATATGAAACTCAATTAGAACAAACTCGTCATCCACGCGCCGTGCCAGCCAGTAAAAAGTTTTAAAAAATGCTATAAGAGGATGTATGAAACAAGAGCGCATCGGCCTTATTATACGATAGCTAATCTTGGCGGCATGGGGATTCCCCTCAAGGAAGTGAGCGGCTTTGGTTATCATAATACTATTTACATTATTTCCAGAGATATGAATAATACCGCTTATTTTGATATTGAAGAAATGAAGCGGGCGACTGAGCATTTTCGCATATTATGGAAAGATGAGAAGAAAGTAGCCGAAATTATCAAAGTGATGAAAAGCCGTTTTAAAGAAGCTACACGGGCAGAGAAAGAAGCCTGGAAACAAAATTGGTCGGAAAAAACCGACAACGTTCTGCTGAAAGAAATGCGGCGATATTTTAATCTATGCTTGTCTTGCTTGGGTACAATGTATGTTTCCAATCCGCAACATGTCTCTCCCTTGGAAGAAAAAATTAATTCTCTTTTGGAAAATAATGCTCATAAAGATGCTATTTTGAATATGGCAATGTCTTATAAGGGCGTCTTGCCATGGACATCCGAGGAAAAAGAAACAGAATCAATTAATGCTTACTGGAACGATTTGAACTTAAGCGAGCAAGACAAATTGGTAAACAAACTGGTCAATAAATACGGGTGGTTTAATGAAATTGAGGGGGATAAACCATTTAATGCGGGGCACTATAGAGAAAAAATCATAAATTTCAGAAAAGAAATTAAAATTCCCGAAATTAACGTGGCTATTCCGGATGATGTATTCAAAATTGGACGGCTTATCGGCGAACTGGGGTTCCTGCGCCTGTGGAATCGTTATCATTTTATGCATTTACGGTATCATACTAAAAAAATTTTTCAAGAATTAACTCGCAGAAGCGGGGTCGCCGCCCTTGAATTTGCCACAGTTGATGAAGTGGAAAAATTTTTTAGTAACAGTCCTGTTAACTTAGCTGAAATAAAAAAGCGTAAGAACGGCTACGCAGCCTATTTTGATAAAGAACATAATCCGGTTATTGTAACCGGAAGCAAAGCCGAGAAATTTAAAGAAAAAGTGCAAGGGATTGCGGAAAGCGATACGGTTAAGGGTAATGTCGCGCGCAAAGGCTACGCTTCGGGGAAAGTGCGCATTATTAGTTTCAGCGCCAAAAATTACGATGAACAAGTGGCTGCTTTTACTGAAGGTGAGATATTGGTGACCGGCATGACTCGCCCGCAAATTATTCATCTTTGCCGCAAAGCCGCTGCAATTATCACGGATGAAGGAGGCATTACCTGTCATGCGGCTGTTGTGAGTAGAGAATTTAATGTGCCATGTATTATTGCCACTCATAATGCAACAAAAGTTTTGAAGACGGGAGACAAAGTGGAAGTGGATGCGGATAAGGGAGTGGTGAGGAAATTGCAAAATTGGTGTTAGCTAAAAGTCAAAAGTGCACTTTTGACTTTTAGCTAACACCAAAAACCGCCTAAAAAGGCGGTTTTGTTGACTTTTTTGAGTTTTGTTTAGATATCCAGCAGTTCCAACCCTGTTTCCTCGTCAAACTTGCGGCTGACTGGTTCAGAACCGGCAATAAGATGAATTTCGCAGGCGCCGCTTATCACCATCCTGGCCAGATGGCCGGCATGGGTTTGGAATTTATTATCAGCGAGCGTGGCGTGAACATGGATTTTTTTGTCCGTGATAATGCCAGTCAGATTTGTGACCTCATATTCTCCAGTGAATGTCTGTTTTGAATATTGCTTGGTGGCCACGCTGTAGTGCCCCAGTTCAGCCTCCCCGCAGGCGCCAATACCGTAAAACGATCCGGAAAAGATTTTATTCTCTTGGCAGAATTTGGTGAGTTCGGTTATGACTTCCTCGCCGCGGTTGATGCGGAGGAGGTAGTGTTGTTTTGGAGTTATAGTCGTTGATTTCATAATTTTAATAGGCATGTGGTCTTGGCTTGATATTGAGTATTTGTATGTGGCCCCCGTTTTTATCAATCCAGTCGCAAATTACTCGCCAGTTGCCAATGCGAAATCTGTATATTTTCCCCGCTTCTCCTTTTATGGAGTCAGCAAAATACAACGGGTTATCCGTTGCAATGTAAAATTTTATTTTTTTGATAATTCTTCTTTGTAAATCAATTGGAAGTTTGCGCAACTGCCGGTCGGCATGAGTCGTTAAGTCGTAGGTGATCATAGACCCAAACGGCTTTCAATTGCCCGCGAGGATACTATTCCGGATTTTCTTGATGATTCAATTTCATCCCAAAATTTTGGCGATGAGTATTCAAACTCTTCCAGCAAGTTTTCCATGGCGTCTTTGTCAAAAAATAACCCAAATGTTTCTCCTTTGGTATCAATAAAGCGGACGACCCCGTCCAATTGTTTTTTAAATGAGGCGGGAATCTGGTTAAGAGGCAGTCGTTTTTGTTTAAGCAATAGTTCTACCATATTGTTTGCATAATATCACTTTAACTTTATCTAGACAAGCTCCCAATTGGCATCAGCTTTCAGTTTATCATATTTAACAAATTTTTTCTTTTTTATTTGATGATAAGCCGCCACCGCAATCATGGCCGCGTTGTCCATGCAATATTCTGGTTGGGGCAAAAGAAAGCGCGTTGATTTTGGCAGATTATCAGATAATGTTTGCCTTAATTTTTTATTGGCCGCCACGCCGCCAGCCAGAATAAAGGTTTTGGGTTTGTATTTGGTGACAGCAGACAAGGATTTATAGACCAGAACGTCAACAATGGCCTGTTCAATGGCGGCACACAAATCATTTTTTGTAGAGACGTTGCACGCAACGTCTCTGCCGATATTTTCTATCAACAACCTAATCGCGTTCTTTAAGCCCGAAAAACTGAATTCAAAACCAGGTTCATGAATCATGGGCCGGGGCAGGTCAAACGCCGCCGGATTGCCTTTCTTGGCGCGTTTAGAAATTTCCGGACCCCCGGGGTAGGGAAGGCCGAGCATTTTGGCGGCCTTGTCAAAACATTCGCCAGAGGCGTCGTCGCGCGTGCGGCCCAGGAGGCGGTATTGGCCGCGGTTTTTTCCGCCAGAGGCGGATCCGCCTCTGGCGGACATCAGAATTAATTCCGTATGTCCGCCGGAGACGATGAGGGCAATAGCCGGGAATTTAATGTCTTGTAGAGACGCAGCATGTTGCGTCTCTGAAAATGCCACAGGGGATAATAATACCGAATAAATGTGTCCCTCAATATGATTCACGCTAACCAAAGGCACATCCCAGGCAAACGATAAGGCCTTGGCCGTCTCCACGCCAATTAGGAGCGAGGTTATCAATCCCGGGCCAGTGGTAATGGCAATGGCATCCAGTAGAGACGAGGCATGCCTCGTCTCTACTGGATGCCCTAACACCTCGGTTAAAACCGGAATAATGGTTTCCAGATGCGCGCGGGCCGCCACCTCCGGCACTATGCCTTGGTATTTGGCATGGAGTTTGGTTTGGGAGGCGGTTAAGTGGTTGAGCAATCTAAAACGCCCGCTTTTGACTTCCAATAAAGCCGCGGCCGTGTCATCGCAAGAAGTTTCAATACCCAGAATAAGCATGGCGCCATACTATCATACAAAAAACTCTCCCGCAATTGGGAGAGTTTTTTGTGGTTTATAGCCTACGTGTTTTCGCCTTCTTCCGGTTCTTCCGCTTCCTCGTCATCATCGCCTTCCTCGTCATTTTCATCCTCCTCCTCTTCGCTAACATCGTCATCCGTATTCAAGCCTTCATCTCCAACTAATGTATCGTCATCATCTTGAAGAAACGCCATATTTAATTTCTCCTTTATTACAAGGTTAATTTTAACGTTAATTTTTAAACAATGGGTTCAGTATAGCAAGGGATATTTTGTTGTCAATTGGGGATTGTTGATGAAATGTTGAAAATCAACTTGACAAAATTACTGGTACCGCTACGGGCCAGCCAAAGGCTGGTCGGCCTCTGGCCGAGAATCATCCTTGGTAAAAACCCTTTGGTAGCCCGTAGGGGAATCCCAACCAGAGGTTGGTCACCCTTTGGGTGAGAACCCTTTGGTAGCCCGTAGGGGAATCCCAACCAGAGGTTGGTCACCCTTTGGGTGAGAACCCTTTGGT
>Ga0209343_10008690_pt1 | contig 11754 bp, 11 predicted proteins | sample RifCSPlowO2_02_FD_184026 | JGI IMG/M metagenome (GOLD analysis project Ga0209343, IMG submission 184026) | Groundwater microbial communities from Rifle, Colorado - Rifle CSP2_plank lowO2_0.2 (SPAdes) (version 2) | ecosystem: Environmental > Aquatic > Deep subsurface > Groundwater | place... | reverse complement strand
GTTTGCCTGCGTGGAGCACCAGGCCTGGGTCAAGGCCATCGAGAGCCACCTGCGGGGCGAGCGCGATACACCGCCCGAGCTGGACCCGGCGCAGTGCCATTTCGGCGGCTGGATGCAAGGGCACGGCAGTGCCCGCCACGGGAGGAACGCAGGTTTTGCGGCGCTGGACACCTTGCACCGCCAAGCCCATGGGCTGGCGGCCGAGCTGTGCGAGCTGAAGAACCTGGGAGATGCCCCACTTGCGCTGGGGCGCCTTGGCGAGCTACGTGCACACACCCACACCCTACTGGAAAAAATCAATCTGTTTATCCAGCACAAAAGGCCTCTAGCCCTTATAGAACGTGCGTAAGCAGCTATTAATTTAATAGCAAAACCACCACCCCAAAAGCGCTGCGTAGACGCTACACCTGCGTGACCTGCCGACGTTTGAGGAAATGCGGCACCACCAGCACACTGGCCACGATGAGCAATAGCGTGAGCGACATGGGGCGCTGCAAAAACACCCAGGCACTGCCCTCCCCGATGGAAATGGCATTGCGCAACTGGGCCTCGGCCAGGGGGCCCAGGATCATGCCAACCACCACCGGTGCGGTGGGGAAATTGAAACGCCGCATCACCAGCCCCAAAATCCCAATGGCATACAGCAAGAACAAATCGAATGCGCTTTGGCGCATGCCGTAAGCCCCCACCGTGGCAAAAATCAGAATGCCGGCATACAACTGGGGCTTGGGCACCCGCAGCAGCTTCACCCAAAAGCCCACCAAGGGCAGGTTCAGCACCAGCAGCATCACATTACCGATGTACAGCGAGGCGATCAAGGCCCACACCAGTGCGGAAGAACTGGTAAACAGCTGGGGCCCGGGCTGGATGCCGTAGTTCTGAAACGCCCCCATCAAAATCGCCGTGGTATTGGACACCGGAATGCCCAAGGTCAGCAGCGGAATGAGGGCCGTCGTCACCGTGGCATTGTTGGCCGCTTCGGGCCCGGCCACGCCTTCAATCGCCCCCTTGTTGCCAAATTCCGCTTTATTGCTGCCCTTGGCCAGCTTCTTTTCTGCGGCGTAGCTCAAAAAGGTCGGTATCTCGGTCCCGCCTGCAGGAATGCAGCCAAAGGGTGCGCCGATGGCGGTTCCCCGCAACCAGGCGGGAATGGAGCGCCGCCAGTCGCTCACCGTCATGGAGACGCGGCTCATCTTGTTTTCGGACTCCACCAAACGCCCTTCGAACAGCACCGCGTGCAAAGCCTCGGCCACCGCGAACAGCCCCACCGCCACCAGCACAATCTCCACGCCGTCGATCAGCTCGGGCACATTGCCGGTATAGCGGGCCTGGCCGGTGATCTGGTCCATGCCGATCAGCCCCAGTGCCAGCCCGACAAACAGGGCGGTAAGCCCCCGCACCGTGCTTTGCCCCAGCACCGCGCTGACGGTGGTGAAAGCCAATAACATGAGGCAAAAGTATTCAGGTGGCCCCAGCTTGACCGCGTATTCCGCCACGATGGGCGCAAACAAGGTGACAAAAATGGTGGCAAACGTGCCCGCCACAAACGAACCAATGGCGGCCGTGGCCAGCGCCGCACCGGCGCGCCCGCTCTTGGCCATCTTGTTGCCCTCCATGGCCGTGACCATGCTGGCCGTCTCGCCGGGGGTGTTGAGCAAGATGGAGGTGGTCGAGCCACCGTACATGGCCCCGTAATAGATACCGGCAAAGAAAATCATCGATGCCGTGGCCTCCACCTGCGCGGTGATGGGCAGCAACATGGCCACGGCAGTCGCCGGGCCAATGCCGGGCAACACGCCCACAGCGGTGCCCAGGGCACAACCCACAAAGGCCCACAACAGGTTGACCGGCGTGCCTGCCGTGGCAAAGCCCTGCAGCAATTGACTCCATATATCCATCATTACAGCCACCCGCTATGTGTGAGGCCAGGCAAGTTGATGGCCAAAAATTTTGTAAACAACCAATACACCGGTGCGGCAATCAGCACGCCCACCCCCAGGTCCGTCAGCCAGGGCCTCAAGCCAGGAGTGGTTTTGCCCTGGGAATTGCGCAGACCACGGGCCGCCAGCACAAAACACAGGGTGCAACTCAGAATAAAGCCCAGGGTGGTGATCAGGGCTGCATTGACCAGCATGCCCGTAGACATCCAGACAAAACCGCTCCAGTAGGGCGGCCCGTCAAAGGTCTCGTCGTCCATCTCACGAAAGCCACCGGTGCGCGCCTCAAAGACCAAAAAGGCGCCGCACACCAAGAGCGCCGACGCCACCAGCCACGGCAAGAAATTGGGGCCTACACCCGCGTAACCCGCATCCGAAGGGATGCTGACCGCACCTGCTGCCAGGCCCAAGGCCAGCAGCACCACACCCGCCCCCACCAGGGTTTGGCCATGCTGACTTTGAGCCTGTGCCATCACAACATTCCCGACAGGTGCATGATGCCGCGCAGGCTGGAAAACTCAGCGTCCACGTAGTCGTCAAAAGCCTTGCCTGTGAGCAGCGCAGGGGTCCAGGCATTCTTTGCCAGCGACTCTTGCCAGGATTTGGACTTGGTCGCCTTGACCACCATCTCGGTCAGCGCCGCGCGCTGTGCGGGGGTGATGTCAGGGGCACCGTACACGCCGCGCCAGTTGCCCAGCACCACGTCGTAGCCCTGTTCTTTCAGGGTGGGAATGCTGCTGCCAGGCAGGCGCTTCTCTGCGGTCACCCCAATGGCGCGCATTTTTCCTGCCGCAATGTATTCGGCAAACTCACTCAAACCGCTGCCACCCACGGTGACGTTGCCGCCCAAAATGGCCGCCGTGGCCTCACCGCCGCCACGGAACGCCACGTAGTTCACCTTCTTGGGGTCCACGCCCACCTTGCCTGCCAGCATGGAGGCGCAAATGTGCTCGGTGGAACCCCGCGAGCCGCCGCCCCACTTCACGCTGCCAGGGTCTTTTTTCATCTGCTCGACCACGTCTTTCATGGTTTTGAGCGGCGAATTGGCAGGCACCACAAACACGTTGTATTCACTGGTGATGCGGGCAATGGGCGTGGCCTTGTCCAGCGACACCTGGGGCTTGCCGGTGATGATGCCGCCCACCATGACGGCACCCGTCATCAGCAAGGCATTGGCGTCACCCTTGTTGGAGTTGACAAACTGGGCCAGCCCAATAGTGCCGGCCGCACCGCCCTTGTTGTCGTACTGCACGGTGTCGGCCACCTGGGCTTCGATCATCGCTTTGCCCAGCGCACGGCCGGTGCCGTCCCAGCCGCCGCCCGGGTTGGCCGGAATCATCATCTTGAGGTTGGCGGCGGCGTGGGCCGTCAGGGGCAAGCTGCCCGCGGCAGCCAAGGCGGCCAAAGATTTCAGGAAAGTATCGCGACGCATGGGTGTATCTCCTTGTGTTGAAAACAACCCTATGATGTGGCGCGAGCCTGTCAAACGGCTGTCCAAAGCCCTAGGGAAAACACCAATACACCTGCCATGCACCTGCTCCTGATTGAAGACGACGCAGCACTTCACACCGCACTGCAACGCAGTCTGGTGCGCAGTGGCATGCGCGTGGAAGTGTGCAGCGACGGGCAACGCGCACTGGCGTTGTGGAAGGCACAAACACCCGACGTGGTGGTGCTGGACCTGAGCCTACCGGGCATGGACGGCCTGGATGTACTGCGCCAGGCCCGCCATGCGGGGCTGGACACTCCGGTGCTGATCCTCACCGCCCGGGGCACGGTGGGTGACAAGGTGCTGGGGCTCAATGCCGGCGCCGACGACTACCTGCCCAAGCCCTTTGACCTGGACGAACTCGAAGCCCGGGTGCGCGCCCTGCACCGCCGCCGCAGCGCCGCCGCACCCGATACCAGCAGCCACAGCGTGCAGTGGGGGCAGCTGCGTTATGACCGGGACAACGGTGCGATCTACCACCAGCACCAACTGATGGACCTCACCCCGCGCGAACTCACCTTGCTCAGCGTGCTCATGGCCAAACAGGGCCAGGCCATCGCCAAAGAGCGCTTGTTTGAATTGGTGTTTCCGGGCGAGGCCCATGTGCAGTACGAAGCGATTGAAGTGGTGGTGTACCGCTTGCGCAAAAAGCTGAGCCCTACCGGGGTGACCCTGACCACCCTGCGCGGCCTGGGCTACCTGCTCAAACGCGACAGCTGATATGGCCCCCTCTCCCGCAGCTCCCGCACGGTCTTTGCGCAGGCAGTTGTTGGTCGGCATTTTGGTGCCCATCGGCCTGTTTGTGGTGATGGACACCTTCAGCCTGTACCGCCAGGCCTTGGGCGCGGTCAACATTGCTTACGACCGCACCCTGCTGGCGTCGGCCAAGGCCATAGGTGAGTTGCTGGAGGTGGACGGTGAGGGCCCCCAGGCACAGATCCACGCGAAAATCCCCTACTCCGCACTAGAACCCTTTGAAGCCGACAACCGCAGCCGCATGGCCTACCGGGTGTCGGATGCCAAAGGGCAGTGGATCGACGGTGCGCAGGACCTGCCCACCTGGACCGGCACCCTGCCCAACCAGGGCCCGTACGCCGCCCTGGTGGACTTTTATGACGACCAATTCCGGGGCGACCCGGTGCGGGTGGCAGTGCTGCTGCAGCCGGTGGCCAGCGGGCGCGGGCGCGCCATGGCCACGGTGCAGGTGGCCGAAACACTGGAACTGCGGCACACACTGGCCCGCCAGATTTTGCTGGACACCCTGCAACGCCAGGCCCTGCTCATCAGCGTCATCACCCTGGCAGTGCTGATCGTGGTGCACCGGGTCACCCAACCCGTGCGGCGCCTGAGCCTGCGCCTGAGCCAACGCAACGAGGACGACCTGACCCCCATCGCCGCGCCCGACCTGCCGCTGGAAATCCGCCCTTTGAGCGACGCCACCAACCAGGTCATGCTGCGCCTGCAGCACCTGCTAGACCACCAAAAGCGCTTTGTCCGCGACGCTGCCCACCAGTTGCGCACGCCGCTGGCTGTGCTGAAAGTGCAGGTGCAATCCGCCTTGCGGGGCGACATTTCCGCCCAGGACGCACTGGCCGAAATCCAGGTCACCGTGGACCGGGCCACCGTGCTGGCCAACCAGATGCTGTCGCTGGCCAAGGTGGAGCAGTTGCGCCAGCAGCAAGACCTCTCGTCCATGGACTTTGCCGACGCCGTGCGTGCCGTGGCGCTGGACGTGTCGCCACTGATGGCTGACAAAGACCTGGATTTTGAGCTGATCGCCCAACCCTGCCCGGTGCTGGCGCACGACTGGATGCTGCGCGAGCTGGTGCGCAATGTGCTGCACAACGCCATTCGCCATACGCCCCCCCAAGGCCAGCTCACCATCCACATCCGCCCGGAACAGGGCATGGCGCAACTGCTGATCCGCGACAGCGGCCCCGGCATCACCGAAGACCTGCGTTTGCGCCTGTTCCAGCCCTTTGCCAGCGGCCATGCGGGGTCGGGCTCGGGCCTGGGCCTGACCATTGCGCGTGAAATTGTGGTGGCACTGGGCGGCACCATCACGCTGCACAACCGCCTGCAAGGCCAGGCCATCACCGGGCTGGACGCTTGCGTGCGCCTTCCTTTAACCCCTGACACTTGACCCCCTGGACACCGAAGCATGGACAAAACCCGTATCGACAAATGGCTGTGGGCCGCGCGTTTTTTCAAAACCCGCTCCCTGGCCACCGACGAAGTCAACAAAGGCCATGTGCAGATGGAGGGCCACGACATCAAACCCGCCCGGGAGGTGCGCGTGGGCGATGTGATCACCGTGGTGCAAGGCAAGGTACCGCGCACCGTGGTGGTGAAAGGCATCAGCGAGCAACGTGGCCCCGCACCGGTAGCGCAACTGCTGTACGAAGAAACCCCCGAGAGCGTGCAAAAACGTGCACTGCTGGCGGAGCGCAACCGTTTGGGCCCTGAGCCTGCCCTGGCCATCGAACATGGCCGCCCCACCAAACGGGACCGCCGGGACCTGCAAAAGAACTGGAATGACCGCTGGAGTGCATCCATCGATTGACATCAGCCCCAGTGTGGTGCGTACACCTGCAGGTGCTGCACCAATTTTGTTGCATCTGCCACATGGCGGGGCACCCCTTCGCCGCTGCAGGGCCCAATAACTGGCACGAGTTTCGCTTTGGTGCACTCTATTAGCAATAAAGGAATATGCACCATGTCGGGATTTCGCAGTTTTTTGAAGAGCGGCCATTCGCCCACCCTCTTTGCAGCTTTTTTGTATTTTGCATTTTCATGCTGCATCTGGGTGCTCAACGGCGCCATGGCCCCGTTTATCTCGGAGACCTTTGGCCTGAGCCCCGCGCAAAAGGGCTTGATGCTGTCGGTGCCCATCCTGGCCGGTGCGCTGATGCGCTTTCCACTGGGCATCTTGTCGCAGTACATCGGCCGCAAGAAAGCCACCTTGGTCGAGATGGGCCTGATCGCCGTGGCCATGCTGTTTGGTTTTTTCTTTGTGCACAGCTTTAACGACCTGCTGGCCATGGGGGTGCTGCTGGGCATCGCCGGCGCCAGTTTTGGTGTGGCGCTGTCGCTGGGAGCAGGCTCCTTTCCGGCCAAGCACAAAGGCCTGGCCATGGGCTTGGTGGGCGCCGGCAACGTGGGCACGGCGGTGTCGGTGCTGATTGCGCCCCCGCTGGCACAGGCCTTTGGCTGGGTCACGGTCTATGGTTTGGCGGCCATCGCCATCTGCATTCCCATGGTGGTGATGATTGTGTTTGCCAAGGAGCCGGACGACCTGGACGCCCATGCCACCTTCAAGGAGCACATTGCCTGCCTGTTTGAGAAAGACGGCTGGGCTTTCAGCCTGATTTACGCCATCACCTTTGGCGGCTTCATTGGTTTGGCCACCTTCTTGCCCACCTACTACTACGACCAGTTTGGCGTGAGCAAGGTGCAAGCGGGCCAGTTGACCATGCTGGCGGCCTTTATGGGTGCGGCGCTGCGCGTGTTTGGCGGCTGGATTTCCGACCGCTGGGGCGGCATCAACACGCTGACGCTGGTGTTGGGCTGCGTGACCAGCACCCTGCTGCTGTGCGCCTTGGCCACCGGTTCGCTGGTGGCCACCACACTGTTGGTGATGCTGTGTTTTGCCGCTTTGGGCGCAGGCAACGGCGCACTGTTCCAATTGGTGCCCCTGCGCTGGCCACTGGCCACCGCCGTGGCGGGCTCCATGATTGGCGAGTTCGGCGCTTTGGGTGGCGGTCTGGTCCCCAACGCCATGGGCTTGTCCAAGCAGTACCTGGGCAGCTACGCCTGGGGCTTTGTGATTTTTGCGGTGCTGGCCCTGGTCATGCTGGTGATGTTGCGCGTGATGCAACTGCGCTGGACCCGCACCTGGGCTGAAAAGGGCGGCCGCGCACGCACTGCGTGACCTGACAGCCACGGGCGCGCTTACGCTTACATTTCGTAATCGCGCTCCACTTTGGCAATGCGGGTCTTGAACGCCGCATACCACTTCTGGTGGCCCTGGCGTTGCGCTTCCTGGTGTTCGGCGTTGGCTTTCCACCGGCGAATGGACTCCAGATCCGTCCAGTAAGACACCGTAATCCCCACACCTTCGCGGGCCGATTCAAAGCCCAGGAAACCAGGCTGCTGGAGCGCCAGCGCCACCATTTGTTCAGACATGGCGTTGTAACCTTCGTCCCCATCGGTGCGCAGCGAGGTGAAGATCACTGCGTAATAGGGGGGTGCGGGAGTGCGGGCAATGGGTGGCATCGGTTTTTTGAAGTGGTTGATTGAAAACTGCGGATGCAGAGAAGTGTCGCCGAAAGCCCCCAAGCAAGTGCCATCAAATTCCTGTTGAAGACAACGATGCTGATTGCTTCAAAAGATGAACCTGCTTCATTCAGGTTTCACTTCAAGTTGCAGACCGTGTAAAACATCTTTCCCTTGGTGGAGGTCAAACCAAATTTTCCAACTCCCAAGAGTTCCGAATACTGACCGGCCAGTGACCCCGATTTAAAAATAATCTCTTTGCCAGCCGAGATACTGAACTCGCCCGACTTGTCCGCCCGGTCGGTATAACGATTCCCGCCACGAATGGTGATCGGAAAGCTCCCTGCCCCGGTGGCCGAACAGACGTAATTTCCTGGCACCAAGTCTGCGGCAGGTGAAGCGCTTGCGCTCCCCTGGGGCGAGAGCATCCAATGCAAATAGCTGCGTTCGCTTCCGTCCTCATGGCGCACCACGCAGCTACCGTTTCGAAGGGCCACAATCGTGCCGGATTTGCCATTGCGGTGCGTGACCTGCTTACCGGGAACGCATTCACTTGTGTTCGTAAATTCGGCACTGTGCGCGTAAAAAGCAGCGGACAAGCCCATGCCGAGCAGCAGAGATGGAATGACTCTCATGCATTTGGCGCCCAAACCACTCAAAAAAATGACAGGCTCGGCGCAAGCAAGGTTTGACGTCAAAAACGCTGTACCGGTAGCCCAAACGTTGGTAACGCAAGCACGGAAAAACGGCTTCATGCACCTATCCTTGCGAAGTAAAAAGTTGAAACTTTATAGGTGTGAAAGCAGGGGCTGTCAAGATAAGCGACCGGAATGAACAGGCATGCGTGACATACTTGAATACAAATCTGACTGCTCATTTGACATTTCGTATGCCTCCCATCGATGGCTCAATTCTCCCTACGGCCTCCCAGGATTCAAACACCGCCTCCGCCAGCGCCCGTGTGGTGGCGCCCTATGCCCACACGCTGTGGGAGGCTGCGCGGGATGAAGGACTCTCGCAGGCCCAGATGGCCGCTGCATTGGGACGCCCAGCCATAGGGGAGTGTGATATTCCGATCAATGCCTATCTGGCCTTGCTACAGGCGGCACGGGCGCATGCGGGACCGCTGTTTGGCTGGCACCTGGGCCAGCAGGTCAAACCCACCACCTATGGTGTCAACGGCATTTTGCTGCTGGCTTGCCCCACCCTGGGCGAAGCGCTGCAGCAGGTGCTGCGCTTCGAGTCACTGGTGCATGACCTGGGCCGCTCCAGCTTCACCGCGCAAGGCGACCAGGTGGTCTACGCTTGGCGCAACGACTGCGCCACCCACCCGATGGCCGGTACGCTGGCGGAGTCGGTTTTCTCCGGCATCCACACCTGTGCACAGTGGCTGGTGGGCAAATCCATGGGAGACTTCGAAATCGCGTTCATGCACCACACCGATGCCCACACCGCCGCGCGCATCACTGAGCGGAGCGGCGCCAGGGTGCAATGGGGCGCCCCCCAGAACCGCGCCATATTTCCGGCCTCGGTGCTGGCCTGGCCGATTCCGCAAGCCAACAAAACCCTGCTGCCGCTGCTGCAGCAACATGCCGACAGCCTGCTGCAAGCGCGCCATCCGCGCGAGTCTGGCATCGTGGCACAGGTGCGCCAATGTATCTCGGCCCGCCTGGGGCAAGGTGCGGTCAAGCTGGCCGATGTAGCCTGCGACCTGTGCCTGTCCACACGCACCCTGCAGCGCCGCCTGCTGGAAGCCGGGGTGGCCTACCAAGCCCTGTTGGACGCCACCCGCCATGAACTGGCCCGCCACTACCTGGCCAGCTCGGCAATGCCAGTGGCCGAAGTGGGTTTTCTGCTGGGCTTTCAGGACACGCCGGCGTTTCACCATGCATTCAAAAGCTGGGAAGGCACCGGGCCCGGCCAGTACCGAGCCTCCGTCCATGTGCCTGGATAGGCCCCGGAGTGGCAGTGGCAGGTCACGCAGAACGCACAGATCACGGTAAAACCGGTGAATTACCCCGGTGGGTGACAAGTGGTTACAAATTTCACGCCCAGCCTGCGGGGCTGAGGGTTTACAGCGTGACGAAATTTTGCTTCAATAATACCACATGTAATAGCACGACCGTGCTATTTTGATAGCCGCCAGTTTTCCGCCATCCGCGGCCAACTTTCGGCCGTCGCGCGATGGATCACATCCAAAACATCGCGTTCACTGTACTGCTTCACTGTTTTGCACAAGCTTGGTTGAAAACCCCCACCACCCCGTCGATCCAACGGCTGGTGTAGCGAAGGCGTGTGGGCTCGAATATGCGCCTCCACCCAACGCAACAAGCTGTCAAACACACATCATTTGTCTATTCGTTCTAGAAGGAGGAAAAATGCGTAAGTCGATCAAGTCCAGTCTGTTCACGGCCGTCCTATCTCTGTTCGTGATGCTGTCTTTTGCGGGGCCTGCCCAGGCGTGGGTCAACGGCGATACCAAAACGAAATACCCCATCGTATTGGTGCCTGGTGTCATGGGGTTTGATACGCTTTTTGGTTCGGTGGAGTATTTCTACAAAGTGGCGGATGGGATACGCAAGTACTCAGGCGGGCAAAAGACCTACAACGTCTCACTCTCCGCATGGATGTCCACGGAAGAACGCGGTGTTGCCCTGAAAAACGAAATCACCCGTATTCTGAAATCCCACTATGGGGTGACCACGCTGACCGCGGCCCACAAGGTCAACATCATCGCGCACAGCCATGGTTCGACGACATCGCGGGTAGCGGCCAAGCTGATGCAAGACAACATCGCGTCGATCACCACGGTGGCCGGTCCCCACTACGGAACGCCGATGCCTGACTATGCCATCACGCTGCCCAAACCGGTGCTGATGGCCGCCATTGCTGGCATCAACGTGGCAGGCAGTGTGGTTTCGATCTTCAGCGGGCGTTTGGACTGGCTGTTTCAACAAAATGCCAATGGGGTGCTCAATGACTTCACCCAAGCGGGCATTCAACAATTCAACGCCAAATATCCCAGCGCCGGTGTACCGGTGGGTGGCAGCTATGGCAACAAAAAATACGGGGCGGATGCCACGGCCCTGGGCAAGTGGGCTGGAGACGGACAGGGCGCAGAAAAACCGGTGAGCGACCCCAATGCCATTCTCTTTTACTCCTTCACCGGCAACATCAATAACAACACCTTCACCGCACCAGGCTTTCCGTTCATCACGGACCCTGCAGACTGGGTCTTGTTGGTGATCCGAAAATTCGGCAATTGGTATGGTTACACCGGAGACGCCGACTCGTTTATTCCAGTCTCCAGTGCCCGCTTTGGCAAGACCATCTCGTCAAGCTACTGGTGGAACCATGTGGACGAGCAGAACCAGACGTTGGGACTCTTGGGCTGGGGCGTCGCCGACCCGGTGACCGTGTACCGCGCACATGCCAACCGCTTGATGCTGGCCGGCCGCTAAGTACGGCACACGACCCCCTCCACGGCGGCCCACAGGCTGCCGTGGCTTCAGCACATGAATTCGGAGGACGCAGAGTATGAGAAAGAAGCTGGTATGGGTAGGCGCCTTGTCTTGCCTGGTGGTCGGTGGTGCGGTCTGGTTTTTAACGGCGGACAGCCACGCGACGCCTGTCCAAAAAACGCCGCAAGGGGCCAACACCCCAGCGAGCGCCAACGCCATCTGGACGCAACAGCCGCTTGCGCCCTCCTCCACCGTTCAACCCTTGCGGTTCACAACATGGGAGGAGTACGAAGCCCGATCGAAATACGGCAGGCTACCGGGCTCGCTCACCGGCATCAACGTCAATTGGAACATCGCGGCCAACGCGGATGGGAAACTGGTCTTGTCGGCCGACCTGGCGGCACTGTTCGAGTTTTTCCTCTCCACCCATACCGAAGAGGGGCTCGCAACATCGCTGGGCAGAATTGAAGAGTATCTCAGGGGCCTGTTGCCGGACACCGCCGCCACCGAGGCGCTGGATATTTTGCAGGCCTATTTGGAGTACAAAAAGGGACTGACCCGGTACGCCACTCCCAAAGATCGGGTTTTCACG
>Ga0209343_10008685_pt1 | contig 11760 bp, 8 predicted proteins | sample RifCSPlowO2_02_FD_184026 | JGI IMG/M metagenome (GOLD analysis project Ga0209343, IMG submission 184026) | Groundwater microbial communities from Rifle, Colorado - Rifle CSP2_plank lowO2_0.2 (SPAdes) (version 2) | ecosystem: Environmental > Aquatic > Deep subsurface > Groundwater | place: Rifle... | reverse complement strand
GTGCCATCGCTGCCGATGCGCAGCAACGGCCAGCCTTCATCGGGGCGCTGAATAACCTGGCGGACGGCAAGCTGGTACCCGCCGCGGGCGGCGTGCTGATTCGCGATGAGCGCGGCGCGGTGATCGGCGCCATCGGCATCACCGGCGATACCTCGGATATCGACGAGCAATGCGCGATCGGCGCGGTGCAGGCGGCGGGGCTCAAGGCCGATGCAGGTGTGGTGGCCTGATGCTGTCTGCCGGGCCGCTGATTCTGCTGGCCTGAGGGAGGGGCTTTAGCCGCGATCAGCATCGTGGAAAATCGCCGCTAAAGCGCCTCCCACGTTTTCTGTTGTTAGACCGAAATAGCCATAAAAAACGGTGGAGCCTTTCAAGGCATCCACCGTTTTGACGGCGTGGGCGTTGTGTTTTTTAGCTGAGGGTAGGCTGCATAACTGAGGCTTACGCGCGGGTGACTTGCTCGGAGGCGGCGCTCTGCTTTTCGTCGATCTCGCAGCCCTTGATCACCAGGCGGATGATGGTCTGGGCGGCGGCTTCGTAGTCGGCGTCGTCCAGGCTGGCCTTGCCGGTGACGGTGGCGATCTGCCAGTCGAAGTCGGCATAGGTCTGGGTCGCGGCCCAGATGCTGAACATCAGGTGATGCGGGTCGATCTTGGCCATCAGGCCCTGGTCGATCCAGCGCTGGATGCAGGATATGTTGTGCTGGGCCTGGGCGTTGAGCTGTTCGGCCTGGTCGGCGGACAGGTGCGGCGCGCCATGCATGATCTCGCTGGCAAATACCTTGGAGGCGGAGGGCAGCTCGCGGGAGATGCGGATCTTCGAGCGGATATAGGCCGTCAGCACTTGCGCCGGGTTGCCGGGTTGATTGAACGGCGCCGAGGCCTCCAGCAGCGGTTCGATGATGCTTTCCAGCACCTCGCGGTAGAGGTTCTCTTTCGACTTGAAGTAGTAATAGACGTTGGGCTTGGGCACACCGGCCTTGGCGGCGATATCGCTGGTCTTGCTGGCGGCAAAGCCCTTGTCGGCGAATTCTTCACTGGCTGCGCGCAAAATCAGCTCTCTGTTGCGCTCGCGAATACTGGTCATAAGCCCCTGTGCTTGCATGTGCCGCCCGGCGCTGGGCGGCGGTCGGGCATGGTAGCACCGGCCCTGCGCGTGGCTCAAGCTAGCGCAGGCTGGGCGTTTGGTTAACTAAACTGACCAGGCGGTCAGTTTATTGTGTACAAAAAATAACTTTTCTGTTTCTATCTGTGCGCTGAATTTAATTACAAAAATGTCTCGACTCCCTGAGTAGAGGAGACTCGCCGTGTCTCACGCGCACTTGCTCGACCCTTTCGGTCGGCGCATCACCTACCTGCGGCTCTCGGTCACCGACCGCTGCGACTTTCGTTGCACCTATTGCATGAGCGAGGACATGGTCTTCGCCCCGCGGGCGCAGATCCTCAGTCTGGAAGAACTCTACGCCGTGGCCGATGCCTTTATCGGCCTGGGGGTCAAACGCATTCGCATCACCGGTGGCGAGCCGCTGGTGCGCAAGAACCTGCTCAGCCTGCTGGCGCGCCTGGGCCAGCGCCCGGAGCTGGAAGACCTGGCCATCACCACCAATGGCTCGCAACTGGCCGAACTGGCGCCGCAGTTGCGCGCGGCCGGGGTCAAGCGCCTGAACATCAGCCTGGATTCCTTGCGCCGCGAGCGTTTTGCCGCCTTGACCCGGCGTGACCGGCTCGATCAGGTGCTGGTCGGCATCGAGGCGGCGCGAGCGGCGGGCTTCGGTCGGATCAAGTTGAACAGCGTGGTGCAGCAGGGACGCAACGACGACGAGGTACTTGACCTGGTCGAGTTCGCCATCGCGCGCGGCCTGGATATCAGCTTTATCGAAGAGATGCCGCTGGGCAGTGTCTCCAGCCATCAACGCGGGCAGACCTTCTGCTCCAGCGACGAGGTGCGCCAGCGTATCGAGGCGCGCCATGCGCTGGTGCGCAGCAGTCAGCAGACCGGCGGGCCGTCGCGCTATTGGCGGGTGCAGGGCACAGGGACGCACGTCGGCTTTATCTCGCCGCATAGCCACAACTTCTGTGGCGATTGCAACCGCGTGCGGGTCACCGCCGAGGGCAAGCTGGTGCTCTGTCTGGGTCACGACAACGCGCTGGATCTCAAGGCCTTGATCCGCCGTTATCCGGGGGACAGCCAGCGTCTACGCGACGCCCTGGTCGGTGCCTTGCGACTCAAGCCCGAGCGCCATTACTTCGAGCGTGACGAGCAGGTCCAGGTACTGCGGTTCATGAGCGTGACCGGTGGCTGAGTCGCCGCGCTGAATCCCCGGTCGCGGTCTGCCTTTGGCCGATCAAACCGGTGAGACCAAACCAACAATAATCAGGAGGGTTGCCGTGAAGCCCGCTCGTGTCTGCAGTTTGTTCACCTTGCTGTTTTGCACCGCCAGCCAGGCCGAAAGCTATGTCATCGGCGTCGAGAAGATGGCTTTCGCGCCGCATTACAGTGTCGACCAGCAGGGGCAATACCAAGGCTTTGCCCGTGAGTTGTTCGATCTGTTCGCGACGCACAGCGGCGTACAGTTGAGCTACCGGGCGCTGCCGGTGGCGCGCTTGCTACCGGCCCTGCTGCAGGGTGAGGTGGATTTCAAGTACCCGGACAGCGATAGCTGGGCGCAGACCCAAAAGCTCGGCAAGGACCTGCACTACAGCCAGGCGGTGGTCGCCTATGTCGATGGCGTGCTGGTCGCACCGCAGCGTCAGGGGCAGCCGATCGAACGGCTCAAGCGCCTGGGCATGGTCAGCGGCTGGACCCCCTGGGGTTACCAGCTGGGTATCGAGACGGGACAGATCCAGCTGACCTACAGCGACGACCTGCGCAAGATGATCCAGCAGACATTGAAGAAAGACACCGACGGCGCCTACTTCAATGTGGTGGTCGCCACCCATTACCTCGACAACATCCGCGCCCGCCCCGGCGCCTTGGTGTTCGATGCCAAGTTGCCGCATACCCGCGGCAGCTTTCACCTGTCCACGCTCAGGCATCCCGAGCTGCTGCAGCGCTTCGATCGCTTTCTTGTCGAACAACAGGCCGAGGTAGCGGCGCTAAAGGATCGCTACCGGGTCGAGGCCAATCTGGATTCGGAGTACATGGGGGTGGAGCAGTGGAAGGTGGATTTCCTCAAGCGGCAAAAAGCCAAGGCGAGCGTCGAGTAGCCAATCGACCCGCGCACGGCTCCGGCTTCAGGTCTTCTATGCTTGCAAGTAAGAAGGTGCGATTCGTCCTCGACAGCAATCGGCCGTTGCGGCCAGAAGCTGTTTCGGCCCCGCCGGTGGTCAAGTTGTGTGTCGGCGGTGGCAACAAAGGCATGACTCGCGGACTCCGACACAGGGTGCACAGGAGGCCTGAAATGAACGATTCCGACTTGCAAGCACAGATAGATGAGGCAAATGCCTACCAGGCACTCTTGGTCCCGGCATTGTTCCAGGAGTGGGCGCCCTGGGTCGCCGCCGCCGCCAACCTTCAGCCAGGGCAGAGGGTGCTGGATGTGGCCTGCGGCACCGGTGTACTCGCCGGGGTGGCGGCCATTTGCGTCGGGGCTGATGGCGTCGTCGCGGGGCTGGATGTCAATCCCGGAATGCTCGCCGTTGCCGCACGACTGGCGCCCGATATCGACTGGCGGCAGGGCCCGGCGGAGTCGCTGCCTTATCCGGATGAGTCCTTCGACGCGGTTATCAGCCAGTTCGGCCTGATGTTTTTCAACGATAGGCGACAAGCCCTGCGTGAGATGCTCAGGGTCCTGGTGCCAGGCGGTCGGCTGGCCGTTGCCGTCTGGGATTCACTGGAAAATACCCCGGCCTACGCGGCCGAAGTCGCCTTGCTGGCGCGTCTCGCTGGTGAACAGGCGGCGGACGCCCTGCGGGCGCCATTCGTGCTTGGCGACAAGCAGGCACTGGTGGCGCTGTTCAACAGCGCCGGAATCGGCTCGCCAGGCATCGTGAGTCACACGGCTACGGCATGCTTTCCCAGTGTGCGTGCCATGGTCGAGGCGGATCTGCGCGGCTGGTTGCCGGTCATGGGGGTCAACCTCGATGAGCAAGTGATCGCGCGCATCCTGGCTGAGGCGGAGCAGGTGCTGGCACCTTACGTCGGCGCGGACGGCCAGCTGCGGTTCGATTCGCCGGCGCATATCGTGCGGGCACGGAAGCATTAGCGACGCAGGCGCCGGATAAAGGAGGGGGAAGCAAGACCAGCATGCTTCCCTCCCTGCTTTGCCACCGCCGCCTAGCCGTCAGCGATTCAGTGCGTTGCCATCAGACATTTATCAGGCGGTTGTGAGGCAACTGAGTTGTTATGAATTTACCCGGATGGTGGCCGTCTCGGCAGGTGCTGTCAGAGGAGGAGGCCGATGCCGGGCACGTCTGGTGGCGCTCGTCGGGAAAAACCGGCATCGACCTTGCGGTAGGGGCAGGCGAGGACGCTCGCGCCACGCCAGGGCAAGCCGTTCCCGGGGGGAACGGCCGGGTTGGCTGCATGCGGTAGCGCGCCGGGGTTGCCTGCGACGCGCCGTCCGGCGGGTTTTAGCTGCGTGAGCCGAGCACAGCCGAGGCGCCTTTGGCGGCACAGTGCTTGCGCATCAGCAGGTAGTGGAACAGCGCGCCGAGCATGGCGCCGAACAGCCAGGAGTAGCCGGACAGGTCGTTGAGGCCCGGCGTCCACACCGAGGCGACCGAGAAGACCGAGGCCACGCCGAAGGCGATCATGGCGTTACGGTTCCAGCCGCCATTGTAGTAGTAGGTCGAGCCGGCTTCGGCGCTGAACAGGTCCTGCAGGTTGAGCTGCTGCCTGCGCACCAGGTAGTAATCGGCGACGAGGATGCCATACAGCGGTGCGAGTACCGCGCCCAGGGTGTCGACGAAGGCGGCGATGCCGACGTTGCTGATAAAGGACACCCAGAGTGCGCCAATGAAGAAGGCGATGGCCGCGGTGATGAAACCGCCGGTGCGCGCGCTGATGTGGGCGGGCGCCAGGTTGGCGATGTCGTAGGCGGGCGGGATGAAGTTGGCGACCAGGTTGATCCCGACCGTGGCGGCGAAGAAGGTCAGCGCGGCGATGATGGTCAGGCTCAGGTTGTCGACCCGGGCGACGATGTCAGTCGGGTTGGTCAGGGTCTCGCCGAACACCACCACGGTGCCGGCGGTGATCACCAGGGCGATCAGCGAGAAGATCGCCAGGCTCACCGGCAGGCCGAGGAAGTTGCCGATGGTCATCTGTTTTTCGCTTTTGACGAAGCGCGCGAAGTCGCCGTAGTTGATCACCACTGCGGCGAAGTAGGCGACCATGGTGCCAACCACCGCGATAAAGGCGGCGACCGGGCCGGCGGCATATTCGCCGGTACCGCGGAAGATCTCGCCCAGCTCACCAAGCAGGCTGGGGCCGGCCTTGTACCAGATCATCAGCATCAGCGCGATCATCACCAGGTAGACCAGCGGGCCGGCCCAGTTGAGGAACTTGGTGATCCAGTCGATACCGCGAATGAACAGGGCGACCTGAAATACGCAGACGATCACATAGGAGACCCAGCCGATAGTGGTCATGCCCAGAAATGTCGCACTCGAGCCGCTGCCGAGCAGCGAGTTGAGCAACAGGGCCACGGCGGTGGAGGCGAAATAGGTCTGCACGCCATACCAGAAGATCGCCACGATGCCGCGCACCACGGCCGGGAAGTTGGCCCCGCGCACGCCCATGCTGGCACGGGCCATGACCGGGAAAGGAATGCCGTACTTGACGCTGGGCCTGCCGGTCAGTTGCACCAGGCCCATGACGATAAACCCGGCCAGAACGATTCCGGCCAGCACCGCCCAGCCGTTCAGGCCATAGGAAATGAACAGGGTGGCGGCGAGGGTGTAGCCGAACAGGCTCTGGATGTCGTTGGACCAGACATTGAATATCTCGAACCAACCCCATTTGCGTTTTCCGGGAGCCAAGGGCGCCAGGTCCTCGTTGTGCAGCGAGGTGTCGATTTGCTTGATGCGGAAGTCATCGGTGGACATGGGCGGCTCCTGGCATTTTGTTGTTGGCGCCGATATGGCGCGCATCTGAGGAGATATTGTGTGCACGTTCCGTTCCACATCTTTCGTTCGCTTCCCTTGGGTTGAGCAGGGCTGGGTGGCTAACGCTGAGCGAATGAGCGTGGCGGTCTAATTGTTGTACACATAAAAATTAATCCTGGAAATTGTTTTTTACTAAATTGTCCACAAAAAGCTATTTTTATGTGTACCATAAATTGACTTGGCGGTCAGTTTGTGCTGGGTGATTTTGCTTAAGCTGTTGTGGCTATTGGGTTTTCCGGTTTGTTTGATCGTGCTGGGGGACTGCTTCGCTGAGGGCACTGTTTGGCTGCCTGCGTGGGCTATTTTTGTACACAAAAAAAGGGGATCACGCTCAGCGTGATCCCCTCTACTTCCCCACTGCCGCCTACCCGGCAGTGGTTCAGTGCGTTGCCATCAGAAGTGGTACTTGACCAGGGCTTGCACCGCCGTCTGGTCGAAACCGTCGGTGGAGCCATCGATGGGCTTGATCCCGTACTTGTTGTGCCACATGTTCAGCTCGGTGCCGACGTAGAGCTTGCGCTCCTTGCCGAACAGGGCCTTGCCCGCGTCCCATTTGACCTGGATCGAGGACCCCACCGAGGTCTGGGTGCCGGCTTCGTCGGAGGGTGAGCGCCAGTCGATGTAGCCGTCGACCACGAAGTCCTGCTCGCCGATGGCGAAGGGGTAGGCACCGGCCACGGTCAACTGGGTGGCGTAACCGTTGCTATTCTGGTCGGCGAAGAACACCTGGTTATTGATCTTGACCCGGTACAGGTTGGTCTTGAGGTAGGCGAAGCCCGGCACGTCCCAGTCGAAGCCCAGGCCATACAGGTAGTTCTCGGTGCCGGGACCGCCTTCGCCCTTTTCATAGGTGAATGCCGCTTTGACGTCTTTCAGCGGACCCACGGAGAGATCCTGGCCGGTCAGCCAGCTGAGGCTGACGCGCGGCGAGAACTCCATGTAATAGAAGCTGTTCTTGTCGTCTTGCTCGAAGCTGCCGTTGGCAAAACTGCCGCGCGACTGGACGTTATCGGCGCGAACGTAGTCGAGGAAATAGAACACGTCGCCCCAGGCCCAGCCGCTGGCGTGTTCGAAGGTGAAGGTGGTCTGCGAGGGCTGTTCCTCGCCATTGAAGTTGAGGCGCTGGAAGTTGTCGCCATACAGGTAGGTCAGGCTGTTGTCCTGCCAGTGCAGCAGGTCGCCGGCAGTGGCCTGCTGGCCGGCGAGCAGGCCGGCAGAAAGCGCAATGCAGTGAGGCAGATGCTTCAGTTTCATCGGGTTTCCCTTATTTTTAGGAGGTGCACGTCTGGACTCCCGGCGTGTGCGCCGGGATGGTGTTGGCTGGATGCTTAGTTGGGGCGCGGGCTCGGATCGAGGTTGCTGCTCAGGATTCCAGGTGCAACGTTGTCCCCGTCCTCGTCGGATGCGCCATTCACTACGGTATGCATGTGCGCCTCGGGGTCGTAGTCATCCTCTTCCACTTCATGGGCCTCGTCCGGCAGGAAGAAGTTCAGCAGGATGGCACTGAAGGCGCCGATGGTGATGGGTGAGCCGAAGATGTTCTTCAGCACATCCGGCATCTGCGAGAGCACCTCCGGTACGCCGGCTACACCCAGGCCCAGGCCCAGGGAAATGGCTACGATTAGCACGTTGCGCCGGTGCAGGCCGGCCTCGCTGAGGATCTTGATGCCGGCTACGGCAACAGTGCCGAACATGATCAGGGTGGCACCGCCCAGTACCGGTTTGGGCATCAGTTGCAGCACGGCGCCCACCGCCGGGAACAGGCCGAGCAGGACGAGGATGCCGGCGATGTAGAAGGCCACGTGGCGGCTGGCTACGCCCGTGAGCTGGATCACGCCGTTGTTCTGGCTGAAGGTGGTCATCGGCAGGCTGTTGAACATGGCCGCGACCGCCGAGTTGCAGCCGTCGGCCAGCACCCCGGACTTGATCCGGCGCATGTACAGCGGGCCGGATACCGGTTGCTTGGAGATGATCGAGTTGGCGGTCAGGTCGCCGGCGGTCTCCAGCGGAGTGATCAGGAAGATCACGGCAATCGGCACGAAGGCGATGAAGTCGAAGCTGAAACCGTACTTGAACGGCTGCGGTACGCTGATCAGCGGAACCTCGGCCATGCTGGCGAAGTTCACCTGACCCGTGAGCCAGGCCACGGTGAAGCCCAGGGTCAGGCCGATGATCACCGCCGACAGGCGCAATACCTGCGAGGACACACGGTTGAGGATGACGATGGTGCTCAGGACCAGGCCGCCGAGGCCCAGGTGATGCAGGGCGCCGAGATCAGGCGCGCCATAGCCGCCGGCCAAGTCGGTCATGCCCACCTTGATCAGCGACAGGCCCATCAGGCAGATGATGGTGCCGGTCACTACCGGGGTGATCACCTTGCGCAGCTTGTTGATGAACTGGCTGAAGGCGATCTCGACGAAGGCGGCGCAGAAGCAGATGCCGAACAGGGTGGAGAGGATCTCTTCCTCGCTGCCGCCACGGCCTTTGACGATGAATCCGGCGCTGAGAATCACGCTGAGGAAGCCGAAGCTGGTGCCCTGCAGGCACAGCAGGCCGGAGCCGATTGGGCCGATGCGCTTGGCCTGGACGAAGGTGCCGAGACCGGAGACGAACAGCGCCATGCTCACCAGATAGGGCACGTGGGCACCCAGGCCAAGCACGCTGCCGATGATCAGCGTCGGCGTGATGATGCCGACGAAGGCGGCCAGCACGTGTTGCAGGGCAGCGAAGATGGCGGGAGCGAACGCCGGGGTATCGTCAAGCTGGTAGATCAGGTCATTGCTACCCGCAGACGGAGCTGGGGCGTGCTTGGTGCTAGTCGTGGTCATGTCAGAGCCTGCCAGTTGTTTTTATGCGGTCATGGGCTTGCACGAGGCTTCACGGCGCCTCTATCTGATCGCCATTAAAAGCTGTCTGGTCGGTCAGAATGGGCCGACTATAGCAACTTGTTCACATTGGTTAAAACAATTTATTTTGTGATTGTGCACAATATTTATTGTTGCGCGCGGCAGGCGTCATGGCTGGCAGTGTCTTGCCGCTGCAAATGGCGTATTACTTACGCCCTACGGGTTGTGGCGCTGTCGCGATTTCGCGTAGGCCATGGAGGGCAATCCAGCCGGCGCGTAGGGCGGCTCGGGCGGCGATCCGTTCGGCGCGAAGCGACAGCCCGCCAGCTTTATGCCGCGCCGATGATCCATGGTGCACTGCCTGCGGCGAGTGACACCCTGATATGGATTGCTCGAGATCGTAGGGCGGTTGTCGCCTCTCAGTTGCGCGCTTGCAGGCCACGGGCGACGTGTTCGGCCAGGCCGCTGCCGGCCTCGCTCATGGTCAGGTAGGTGTGGTCGGCGCCGGCCGCCTGGATGCGCTGGGCGATGTCTTCATACATCGCGTGGGCGACGATCAGCCCCTTGAAGCCGCGTTCGCGCAGCTTGTGGGTGGAGATGATCTTGGCTTCCTGGTCGTTCATGGCCAGGATCACCGCCTCGACCGCTGGCATTTCCAGGCTCTGCCAGAACATCTGGTCTTCGGCGTCGGCGAATTGCACGCGGCGTCCGGCCTTGCTGCTCAGTTCGATCGCCACCGGGTCGGAGTCCAGGCTCAACAGCCTGAAGCCCTTGTCCTTGAGGTGATCGTAGGCGGCGCGGCCGGTGCGGCCCATGCCGATGATCAGGATCTGCGCATCGCCGAGGGAAATCGGCTGTTCGTCGGGGTGACGGATATCGCGCTCCAGCGGGATCAGGCGCTTGGCCAGGCGCTCGTAGAGCGGGTGGGCGAAGCGGTTCAGTTGCGCGGAGATGACGAACGACAGGGCCACGCTGATGGCCAGCGGGATGAGCCATTGTGGCAGGACCACGCTGGCCACGATCAGGCCGAACTCGCTGTAGTTGGTCAGGCTGACGCCGCTGAGAAAGGCGCTGCGCGCACGCAGGCGGAACATCAGGAACAGGCTGAAGAACAGCAGGCCCTTGAGCGGCAGCAGCAGCGACATGACCACGGCGAAAGCCAGGGCGTCGGCATCCGGCAGGCCACCGATGCCGATCTGCAGGAAGAAGCCGACCAGGAACACCTCCTTGATGCTCCACAGCGAGTTGGACAGTTCGACCGCGCGCTTGTGCTTGGCCAGCAGGGCGCCGAAGGCCAGGGCGCCGAGTTCGGAACTCAGGCCCAGCGACTCGAAGCCATAGCCGCCGACCACCAGGGCCAGCAGCAGGCCGAGTAGCACCATCAGTTCTTCGTGGCCGCTGGCATCCAGCAGGCGGAACAGCAGCGGCCGCAGCAGGGGCAGGGCGAATACCAGCAGCGCCCAGGGCGAAGGGGCGTCGCCGTTGGCCAGGCTCATCACCAGCAGGGCGAGCAGGTCCTGGATGATCAGCACGCCGATCGCCACCCGGCCGTGGAAGGCGCGCAATTCGCGCTTGCCCTCCAGCACCTTGGCCGCCAGCACGGTACTGGAAAAGGACAGGGCGATGGCCAGCAGCAGCCCCTCCTGCCAGGGCAGATCGAGGATCAGCAGGATCGCCGGGAGGAAGATCAGGCTGGAGACGGCGAAGTGCAGCAGACCGCCGCCAATCACCTCGCGCCTGACCAGGTTGCTCGGCTTGAGCTTGAGGCCGACGGTAAACAGCAGCAGGAGGACGCCGAGGTGGGCGATATGTTCCAGCGCGGCACTGTCGCGCGGGCCCACGCCGAAGTGCTCGCCGAACGTGGCCAGGGCGAAGCCGGCGGCCAGGTAGCCGACCAGTGGCGGCAGGCCTATGCCACGTATGGCCAGGCCCATGACGAAGGCGAAGGCGATCCAGGTGGCTTCGATCATGGGCTGTCCTTATCGGCTTGAGGCAAAACGCCGCGCATTGTAACGGGCCGTCGGCACAGGTTGTCCAGCACAAGCCCCGCGCGACATATCGTGATGGCCGACCAGGCGAGCCAAAGCCCGTGCAATGAAGGCATGCCGTTCAAGCCGGCCGCTTTTTCGTCGGCGTCAGCAAGGCGTGCGGCGCAAAGCCAGGAGGTAGTCCGGGAAACTACTGCCCTCGCAGTGGGGCGCATGAGGGGAGCGTGGAAGGGCCGGCAATCCGGGTGAGCTGGGCAAGGCCGCAAGAAAAAATGCCGCTCACTTTGCTCAAGTGAACGGCATTGTGTGCGATGGCCTGCGGTGCTGGGCAGGCCGCTGTCGGGTCTAGTTGAGCTGCGCGCCCTGGGCGATCCAGGCGCCTATCAGGTCGCGTTCCTCCTGGGTCATCTGGGTGATGTTGCCCAGCGGCATGACCTGCGAGGCGACTGACTGGGCATGGATCTTCGCTGCCTGTGTCTTGATTTGCTGCGGGGTGTCGAGCATGAAGCCCAGTGGCGCGGCGCTGAACATCGGGCTGCTCGGTTGGGCCGAGTGACACACGCTGCAGCGTTGCTGGATCACCTTGTTGACCTCGGTAAAGTTCGCACCTGCTGCGCCTGGGGTCGCTTCAGGCATTTCTTCTGCCTTGGCGACGATGGCGGCGGGTTGGCTTGTGCTGGCGGCCACCGGGGCGGCTTCGGGCGTCGAGCGTACCGGGGCGGTGACGTAGGCCAGGCAGATCATGCCCAGGGCTGCGGCAGGCAGGGTCCAGACGTATTTGCTGCTGGCGTGGCGGGTGTTGAAGTAATGGCGCACCAGCAC
>Ga0209343_10008682_pt1 | contig 11762 bp, 3 predicted proteins | sample RifCSPlowO2_02_FD_184026 | JGI IMG/M metagenome (GOLD analysis project Ga0209343, IMG submission 184026) | Groundwater microbial communities from Rifle, Colorado - Rifle CSP2_plank lowO2_0.2 (SPAdes) (version 2) | ecosystem: Environmental > Aquatic > Deep subsurface > Groundwater | place: Rifle... | reverse complement strand
GAACCGCCAACAGCACAGCGGTGGTGACATTTAGCTCCGGCGGCGGAGGGGGCGGCGGTGGCGGTTCGACAAGCTCACCATCACCGTCACCCACGCCGACACCTACGCCAACTCCGTCACCGTCACCAACTCCGTCACCGTCACCAACTCCGTCACCAGAACCGACACCTGAAAAAATAAACATCAACACGGCGGATAAGACATCATTAATGTCCCTTCCCGGCATTGGCGAAGTAAAATCGCAAGCAATTATTGACTATCGCACAACCAATGGCCCCTTCTCGCAGATAGAAGATATCCAGAATGTCAGCGGTATCGGTCCAGTTACATTTGAAAATATAAAAGACCTGATCACGGTTGGTGATGTAGTATCAAAACCGTCTGCCGTGACCGATCTTGCCACCGTTCATCATTCCCCCACCATTACTGCAACTTGGTCGGCTCCCGACTCGGGCAGTTTCAATGCGGCCAGCTTGAGCTACGATTTAAGGTATTCCGCCGATGATTTTTCCGATGACGACAGTATTTGGGACGATGCCACAGTAATAGCTAGTTCCAGTTTACCAAATGTCGGCACAAAGGGGGCGTCTCAAAACGCCTCCTTTGATATTTCTTATGAATACGGTCAGACCGTTTATTTTGCTTTGAAGACCAGGCCGTTGTCTTGCGGAACAGACAGTTGCGACGGTGAGTCCGAACTCTCGAATATCGGCGAAGTTAGTTTTCCGGCCGCCATAGATGATGACTCTTGGGCGATGCTTGGCAAAGACCAATATCATACTTCTTTTGCCGATGTTGCCGGACCGGCCGGACCGTCGCCGACCGTCAGTGAGTTTCCAGTTGATCCCGAGGATCCTTTAAGCGAATTTGATAATGTTTTTCGTTCTGACCAAATCTCCGCTCCCTGCGACAACGGCGGAGACAATGTTCGCATTTATGACCACAATCAGAACTCTGTAGGCGCTTTTCCCTGCGCCGGAGGGGGTGGAACTTGGATCGGGTATTTCAACAACAGTTATAACGACACGATTTTTACGCAATTTGAGCAGGTTGGAACTTTGCCCTGCGGTACATATGAGGAGTGCAAAAACAAAGAAACCACCTTGTCTATAAGGCAAGTCGTTTTAAGAGCCGACGGCTGGACTCCGCTCCCGACTTGGAGCGTCGGTCAGCCGGTTGCCGACGCCGATGGAAACATATATTTTGGAACAACAGACGGCTTGTCTTATAAACTCTTAAAACTCAACAAAAACGGCGTAAAACAATGGGAATACCCGACAAACGTCAGTATCGGAACACCCGCAGTTCTGTCCGACGGAACGGTGTACTTTGGCCGGAGCGGAGCGGGAGGAGTGCTGGCTTTCACGGCTTTAAAGTCAGATGGTTCTAAGAAATGGGACTACGATGATGCGAGTACGGTCAAAAGTATAGCTGTATCACCAGCAGGAGAGCCGCATTTTACATTCACAAGCGGGACGGACAAGTTGGCTGTGTTAAATACGGACGGGTCACTCAAAACGACGATATCCGGTTCCGGCTTAAACGGTTTCACGCCGGTTGTGCTGGACGACGGCACAATCATCACAGCTAAGTATGTAAGCGGGAACCAATTCTTCAACGGTTATTCGGCTGACGGAAGCCAATTCTGGCCGGCGGAGTTGTTTTACACCGGAACGAACGGCAATACTCCAACAAACCCATCTTACGATCAGTCAAGCGGTAAAACATATTCCGCCGCCGGCCCGAAATTATTCAGCATTTCGTCCGACGGTTCAACTTTGAATTCCAAAGATATCGCTCCTTGGGACTATTCGGCCACCACGACGGTTGCCATTACCTCGGATACTCTATTTGTCGGTTTCAGTAATTTAACCAACCCCGCTTCCGGCTCTAAATTATTTTCGATCAAAAAAAGCGATCTGACGGTAAACTGGTCATTTTCAGCTGACTCCAAAATTAACCAGCAAATGGCCATAGACAAAGACGCAAATGTTTATTTCTCCACCCAAAACGGCAAATTATATAGCATAGACAGTACCGGCAGTCAGCGCTGGGTTATTGATTTCGGCTCTAACTCAGACATTTCCCCGGTTTTAACCAAACACGGCCTAATCTGGTCTTACGGCAACAAAGTTGTAGGTGTAAATTAGGGGGGGGGTCAAAGCAGTCCGGACAAGCCCAAAAACAGGCTGGACAGTGGGTGCTAAATATGGCTAAATATGGCCAATAATTATCCACAATTGACACTCTTGTAGCCTTCAACAGAGAATGTATAATTAAGAATAACGATGGTTGACCCGCACACTTAGCAAGCATCTAACTCCCAGCCGAACGGTGCTTGGCTATAGGCAGATTTTGCAATAATAGCCTAGGTGTTTGTTGCAGTGTTTAACGGGTCGTTAACAGGCAAATGCTTGTTAAGTGTGTGGGTTGACTTCCTCAGCTAGTTTGCTAGTATGGGTAAGTCAAAACATCATATATAGTCAGTAAAACATTAGAAATCATGATAAACGCAATAGTCAAATTGACTAAGATATAGCCATTTTTGGCTGCTTTGTGTTTATGAGCTGGCCGCTTCTGGATCTCGATATATCGAAATTTCTAAATATCAATATATCGAGTTTGGAAGCGGATAGCCCATGACGGGACATTGAAAATTAGGAGAATGACAACAATGTAGCGAATCTAGGAAAGTATATTAATTTGTGTTTAGAAGGTTTTGAGTCGAAAGAGCCGTCGTTAATTTACTGGTCGAATCAAAGTGAATTAGCGGTTGGTCAACGAAACCTTAAAAAGTTTAGTAACAAGAAAAAGGAGGAAAAGTAAAATAGTAATTAAACTCTGTGCTTATTGATATGTCGATATGTCGAAATGTCGAGATGTCGAAAGTTCAGGGCAAATATAAAAATTAAAATGAATATTGTATCAAAAGGTACTCGAGACCGCTTGATAAAAGCCTTCTCAGTACTCACTGCGGTAACGACCGTGTTGTCGTTATCGGGAATAGCATCTTTTGCTCCAGTAGCATTTGGTGCCACCCCAGCTGATTATGGTCTTACAGAAGGCAATACCATCAGCGCAGCCGGTTCTGACGATCCGGATGTATATATCGTCAACGAGCACGGGTACAAGAGATTATTCTTGAGCCCTCAGATCTTCAATCTCTATGGCCACCTCGGAGGATTTGCCAGCGTTAAGAATGTGTCGCCTGCGACCAGGGATGCCTTCGTAACTTCCGGCTTGTTCCGAGTTGACGGAGATGAAAAGGTCTACGGAATAGAGACAACTGGTGAAGACGTAGCCACATTGCATTGGGTTAACACCTCAGGCGCGCAGGCGGTTGCGGATGACGCGAACTTCTTCAAAAAGGTCTTCGTCATCAATGCTGCTGAAAAGGTTCTCTACAGCATGGGATCTGATTACACTTCAGTAAACCAGGTTCCTGCGTATGCAAGAGGCGGTTCAGTAGCACCGACTCCAGTACCAGCTGGTTCGGTCTCAGTCAGCTTAGCTCCTGGTAATCCTGCAGGTGCGACTATCACGACCAACGCCCAAGGGGTTGAGATGTTGAGAGTTAGATTATCCGGCACAGGAACGATCAACCAGATGGTCTTTAAGAGACAAGGTGCTGGTGCTGTGGGCGACTTTGACAATGTCTATGTATATGAAGGTGCGAGAAGATTGACTTCTGGTAAAACATTTTCGTCCGCTACCGGCGAGGTTACATTCATTAACTTGAATGTTTCTGTGAGCGGTTCCAAAGACCTCTCATTAGTAGGCGACTTTTCAGCAACAGCTGGAAATGTTAACTATGTTGCTCTAAATTCAGTGAGCTTATCATCCGGAACGGTGAGCGGTTTACCGGTATCGGGCAACAATGTCTCGGTTTCCGGCGCTACAAGCGGAAGATTAGATGTAGCTAAGGTTGGTTCTATTCCAAACCCGAATGTCGGCCAAAAGCAGGCATTGGTGTCTGAATTCAAGCTTACAGCCAACACCGAAGCGGCTTTAGTGAAAAGAATCACCATGCTTCAGGGAGGCACGGTCAAGCCAGCCGACACAGTTAATTGGAAAATAAAAACCGGTACAAGCGAATGGACTGGTTCAATTGATGCATCCGGTTATGTCGTCTTTGACATGGGTTCAGGACACACGATTGCCAAGGGAGGCGAGGCCATCTTCTATGTGTATGCTGATGTGAATGGAAAAGCAGCCGAAGATATCAACCTCTACTTTGAGAATGCCACCGATATACTGGCACTCGGCGATCAGTACGGATTCGGTATGAATACGGCATCCGGTACCGCTAACCAAGGTATTGATGCCATGGATGCGGCATCCGAGGCGTTTGATGTTACCTTGCAGGGCGGTGTTCTGACGATTGCCTACAATGGTCCGTCAGCTGGGAACATCGGTACCAATACTTCCGATACGGTCTTATTGAGATTTTCAATGACCGCGGCTACAAACATTGAAGTAAGAAAGACCAAACTGGTCCTTTGTAAGGATACGGACGGTAACGGCTCGTTTGCCAATGCCGCCGATACTGACAGTGGTTGGTCCGACATCACAGACATTAAAGTTACCGACGAGGATTCAGGTACGACTGTTCTCGGTCCTGCCGACGGTTCAGCGTTTACGGTTTCTCACGCGGCCGGTACCTGTGAAGACAGCGTAACCGGAGCCGAAAGGGTCTTTACTGATGTTGTTGATCTTGCGGCCGGAAAGACCTATAACTTTAAAGTTACAGGCGATGTAAATACGGCTAACACCGACGGCAACGGAGTTGCTTTGGTAGCCACCGATGCCATTCAGGTGTTCTTGGATAACTACACAGCCGGCGGAAGTGTTTCAACTGCGGACGTGACAGTTATGAAGTATTCCGGTACTAACACTGCGGTAGCCGATGCCGACATTGTGCCTCAAGCAGATATTGGAGGAGGTATTCAGACGATCCAAGCCGCGTCTTTGACGCTGGGCTTGAGTTCTTCAGTAACAAGCCAGACGCTTGTAAGAGGAACAACCGGTAAAACAGCAGTCGGAATTGCTTTCCAAGCAGGAAATGCTTCGGCCTTGAAAGTTACTGATGTAGTTCTGACCGGTTACTATCGTGATGCCGCTTCTGGTGCATTCACACTTGGTTGTGTAAGCACCGAATGTGTTTCCGGTTTGGTTTCCTCTGTTTCCATCTATGAAGTGGAATCAGGAACAGTATTATCAACCAGCCCATCATCCAATCAATTGTCCAACACGACTGGTACAGTTACATTCAACAGTTTGAACTGGACAGTTCCGGCTGGCGCGACAAAGACATTGGGTGTGAAAGTTAACTTGAGTAGCAATGCTTTGGCGGATACTGATTACTTCTCATTTGACATCAACGCGACAGGAGATGTGACAGCATTGGACTCGTCTTCAAAGACGGTTAATGCTGGCAACGCCGATCCTAACGGCAGTACTGGTCCGACCGTATTCACGACAGTGTCCAACGCGGGCACAATGACCACGGCTGTTGCTCCTGGCACTCCGTCTGACCATGCGGTCTATTGGGGTCAGACAGGGGACAACATTGGCATGTGGAGATTTGCAGCTGCCAACGAAGGATTCTACATAGAGAAACTTAACTTCCAAGAGAAAGACGCTGCCGTTCAGCAACCCTTGGTAACAGATAATGTTAAGACGGTCTATGTACAGTATAAGAACAAGGCTGGTACTACCTTGACCACATCGAGCACATTCAACAGCGTAGCCTCAGTTGCGTTCGGTTTCACCGGCGACAACAGACCATATATTCCGAAGGATGGAAGCTTGGATATATCGATGCTGGCTGACTTTAAGTCCAAAGCCGAAGGAGCGACGACTGCTTCCCAAAGCACTTCCTTCTTTGACATTGACTTTGTTGGTCAATCAGGTACTGGAGATGATACCTTCCGAGCGGTTGGAGAGGGCTCCGGTACGATATTAAACGGCAGTGACACAGGCATAACCGATAGGGAACAGACCACTCAGATCAGACCATATAGGGTGTTCCCAGAGTTTGCTCTGGTTGCTCCGACAGCCACCAAGCTAACCACCGTTGACCCGGTCTTGACCTTCACCATTACGGCTAAAGGTTTGACTGATTCAAATTTGTTCTTCGACAATGTAGCGACTGGCTCCGGATCACTTAGATTCGAAGTTGTTGCTTCCGGTGTCGGAACGAACAATGTGGCCTTCACCGTAAGAGATGCTGGCGACAACTCTATCCTTGATACTGGTACGATTACTGCCGCAACTGTTCCTGCGACAGCTGCGAGTATGACTATCGACTTTACCAGTAAAGATTTAGAGATTGCCGGAGGTTCATCTAAGACCATTAAGGTTTATCTGGATGCTGTTACCAACTTCAACACCCCGATTAATACAACGGCTGGTGTTGGGTCGGATTACTTCCAGCTGGTCTTGCGTGACGAGAACAATGGAACTAATTCACTGGTTTCGTGGGTAGATAATGCAGCTAATACCACAGACGACAGTGATACCACTTGGGACGGAACTACCGGTTTCGCCAATGGGTTCTTCAGGATGTTGCCATTGTCTGGTTACCAGTTCTTACCCTAATGGACTAGACACGATTTCGGTTGTCCTTGATAAGGACTGAACCCCCACACTCATGCATGAGTGTGGGGGTGAACCGAAAAACCCTAAAACCGCCTTTCGGCGGTTTTAGGTTACTCGGGAGTTAATTGGCGACTTCGCAAGTCTTACAGACTTGCGAAGTCATTGATTTTTATTGCCTTTTTCGATATTATTCAGCAATGTTTGGTTATAAAATTATGGGTAACAGATTATTTGTTTTTTTCTTGTTGTCCCTAGCCGTCCTTGCCGTTTTCGGCCGAACAATTTGGTTTGATTATGTTCAGCTTGATGAGGGCATAATTTTGGTTAATAATTGGTTTTTTGTGAGTGATATCTCTAATTTTTTTGAAGCGTTCAAGCACGATATAAATTATCCGAGTAACATAGCTCCGTATTATAGGCCTATGTTTATAGTGAGCTTTATACTGAACAGCCAGTTTGGTTCGAGCCCATTAGTTTTCCATCTCGGTAACATTTTACTGCACATCATTGCGGCGTATCTTATATTTTGGCTTTTTCTTGAGCTTGGTTTTAAAAAAGAGATTTCTTTTGTCTCCTCCCTAATATTTGCCATTCATCCTGTGGTGACGCCTGTGGTAGCTTGGGTGCCAGGCAGAATAGAGGCGATTCTTACCATATTTACCGCATTATCGTTTATTATGTTCATTAGGTATTTGAGGATTGGCAATTGGCGATATGTGGTGGGATTTTTCATTTTTTTCACGGCCGCTCTTTTTACAAAAGAAGTAGTCATTTCTTTGTTTCCTGTTTTGGCGTTTTACTACTTGATTTACAGGAAGGAGAAATTGACAAAATTAATGGTACGTGATGTCCAGCAGATACCAGATACCGATAGGAAGAGAATATGGTTTTGGCTTATAGGTTCAGCTGCTATAGTTATTTTTTGGTTTTTCGTAAGAAAAAATGTTTTAGCCGGGGCCGGTATAATTGACATCACTTTTTTACAAATTCTGTCTATGCTTTGGTCTAATTCCGCGGCGATTATTCTTTATCTTGGCAAAACAATTTTGCCGTTTAATTTGTCAGTTTTTCCCACATTGAATGGTTCAACTTTTATCTATGGATTTGTTGCCTTAATTTTTTTGGTGGCATATTGGTTTACTAGTCGGATAAAATTTTCAACTTTAAGTGCTTTGGGTCTTCTCTGGTTCGTCGCCTTTTTAACGCCATCTCTCGTTGGTCTATATCCAACTGAGAAAATGGCCTTTTTTGAACATCGGCTGTATTTGCCGTTAGTTGGTATTTTTATATTTTTTGTCGGCCTACCGACATTTCGACATATCGATATGTCAAAATATCGATATAAGTTGCCGATAACCGCCGTTATTATATTATTCTCTGTCCTGACCTTTAACTACAGTGGCTTTTATAGCGACAGACTGACTTTTTGGGGGAGAGCCGTAATTGACTCGCCATTGTCCCCTCAAGCCCAAAAGGGCCTTGCTACAGCTTACTTGGCGAATGGCAGAGTGGATGAAGCAAATGAAAGATTTGCGAGAACCCTTGAGCTTAATCCTCAAGAAAAAAATGTTCACTTGTCGCTAGGGCTATATTACCTTGGCCAGGGACAATATGATAAAGGAAAAGAAGAACTTGAAAAAGAAATTGAAATTGACCCAAATCAATTCATTGCTCACCATAGCTTAGGCAGAGTATATGCCCAGAAGAACAACTACAAAGAAGCGGAGAAGTATTTCCTGAAAACCATTGAGCTAAGTCCTGATTATGTTTTGGTCCACCAAGATCTTGTTGTTTTGTATTTCGTTCAGAACAAGCATCCGCAGGCAATAGCCCAACTTAAAGAACTTTTAAGAATCCAGAAACCCGAAGCGATGCATCCCCAGATTCTTAAAATATTAGAGATATACGCCAAAGAGTCAGTGCTTCAATAGAAAAATATGGGTAATATTCTGAAAGCTATTGTTATCGTACTGATATTTATATTAGCCGGAACTCTCTTTTTTCACAGTCTTACTTCGGTAAATGTAGATATCGGTCGGCATATTAAATTAGGAGAAATTATTTGGCAAACAGGTGAAGTTCCTAAAACCAACCTTTTTTCTTTCACCGAACCGGACTTTCCGTTCACCAATCATCACTGGCTAAGCGAGGTTGTTTTTTATAAGGTTTATTCTCTGGGTAACGACTGGATGAGCGGACTGAAGGCGATAATGATACTCAAGGTAATCGTCCTTCTCGCAACCTACTTCTTGCTTTTTCTTACGGTCAGAAAGCGGAATATTATTGCAGTTGCTTTTGCTTTTCTCGTATCTATTTTTGTTTTTGCGGCTAGAACCGAGCCGAGGCCGGAAATATTCAGCTATTTAATTTTTGCGGCGTATTTGCTAATAATTTATCGAGCCAAAAAATTAACAACATTGCAAGTCGGGAGCCAACGACAACGACTTGCGATGTCACGATTCTGGCTTTTGCCGATTTTGCAGTTGTTTTGGGTAAACATGCACATCTACTTTATCATAGGCCCAATAGTTTTTTTATTCTTTTTAATTGACAAAGCCGTAAATTCGAAATTCAAAAACTATGATTTTATTCGAAATTCGAAATTCGAAATTCTAATTTTTGTCTTGGTTATTCTTGCCAATCTAATTAATCCGAACTTTATTGCCGGTGCAATATATCCTTTGAAAGTTCTTGGAAGTTACGGTTACAATGTCGTCGAAAACAGCTCGTTATTCTTTCTGGCAAAATATTTCGGCCGCTGGGCGCCGCAAGACAAACTGTTTTTGATATCACTTTTTGTTGTAGCGGGTAGTTTTGTCGTGAGTTTTTGGAAAGCAAAAAAACCGGTTAAATTAACGACTCCGCAAGGCGTGCCCGACTTGCGGAGTCAATTAAAGACAAGAATATTTGACTTACTGCTTATTACAATGACGGCTGTTTTGTCTTTTAAGATGCAAAGGAATATTCCATTGTTTGCTCTGAGCGTTTGGCCGGTTGTGGCGAATAATTTAGTGGGAATTACGAATTACGAATTACGAATTACGAATTTTGTAAAAAAATGGTTGTGTGTTTGCATTATTATTCTTTTGACGATAAGTATTTATTTTGTCGTAAGTGGCAGGTTTTATAATTATATCAATTCACCAAAAATTTTTGGTTTGAGTATCTCAAGCGCGGCGCAGGATGGAACAGATTTCATAAAGGCGAATGATATCAGGGGTCCGGTATTCAATAATTTTGACATCGGAAGTTATTTAATCTGGCAATTATATCCCGCACCAAGCTGTTCCGCTACAGAGATTCTAGGGCGGCTAAAGCACGCCCCTCCGAGCGACCGCCATTCAGAAAAAGGGCGGGCTTGGTGCGGGACAGGTCCGGAGCATAAAGTTTTTGTTGATGGCAGACCCGAGGCGTACCCCGTTGAATTTTTTGAAAAAATTTACAAGCCGATGCAAAGAGACGAAAGGGTTTGGAAAGAAATGTCCCAAAAATACGGCATAAATTACATATTTTTTTCTCATACCGATATGACGGAATGGAGTCAAGAATTTTTAACTAGAATGACTAAAGATTCTGAATGGTCGATGATTTTTTTGAACGATGCAATAGTTATTTTTGTGAAAAATAACACGACAAACCAAGCAATTATTGGTAAATATAAAATTACCGATCACAATATAGAACAACGAATTTCTTTTGTCTTAGATCGGTTAAGTAAAAAAGATGGTAATGCCTTCATTGATTTAGGCAATGTCCTTTACCGTTTTCGCTATTTGTCTAGTGCGGCTAAGACTTATGAGGCATTGATAAAAAACCAGCCGGATAATCCATATGGCTATCAGGGTGCCGGTTACGCTTATGCTTCAATGAACGACCCAGCAACACAGCAGAAAGCCGCCGACAACTTAAAGAAAGCGATAGATCTCGGCTTTAAGACATTTAATAACTATTTTACGCTGGGAGTAATTTACGCCAACCTGGGCGAATTTTTCACGGCTGAAGAAAATATCCGAAAAGCTCTCGAAATTAATCCTGACAGCCAAAATGCCAAGCAGGCGCTGGAAGTGATACAAAACAAGTTAAAATTAAAAATGTAAATATCAAAATGCAAAATGACAATGTAAAATTTAAAATTATCAAAACCTCCATTTTGGCCTCATTGCTTTTATTGGTATTTTTAATTCCGTTTTTAAGTACGCAAAATTTCAGTCCGGCTTATGACGAAATAACCCATTTGCCGAGCGGTTTCTCATATCTGAAGACGGGAGAATTAAAGCTGAATCCCGAGCACCCTCCGCTCGTTAAAATGCTGGCCGCCGCCCCTCTTTTGTTCTTGAACTTGAAATTCGATCCCGTTAGAACTAACGGATCTCAAGGGGATCCTACTTCTAACGGGACAAGTCCCAATGCCTCTAATTTAGATGGACCGAAAACAGACGAATGGCAGTTCGGCCGCGATTTCTTATTCAATAACGGCGTAGACAGAGTTATCTTCTGGGGCAGGATACCGATAATTCTTTTGTCGGTGTTGTTGGGCTGGTATGTTTTCAAGTGGGGCAAAGAACTTTTTAGCTATAAGGCCGGCATTATCGGTCTATTTATCTATGCCCTTATGCCCAACATAATTGCCCATGCGCAATTTGTTACGATGGACTTGGGCGTTACCGCCTTTTCTTTCATTGCCATGTATCATTTATGGAAGTTCACACATCAGCCGACCAGAAAGAATGTCATATTGAGCGGTCTGACTTTAGGATTGGCTCTGGGTTCCAAGTTTTCTGCTGTTTTGCTGTTGCCGATATCTTTGATCTTGCTCGCGATTTACATACAAAAAAATTGTTTAAGGTCAAACTGGCTGGCTAAGATATCAGCTTTGTTAAAAATTATTATGCCGATGTGGGGACTGGCCTTTTTGGTCATCTGGTGCCTTTACTTATTTCCCAAAGATCTCTTGTTTTACTGGCATGGGATGGGAACGGTTTATGCCAATAAAAATCCGAACCACTTTTACTATTTGAACGGCGACTTTGGTCGTAGTGGTTGGTGGTATTACTTTTTGTGGGCGTTTATCATAAAGACCCCGGTGCCATTCTTGGCGGTTCTCGGCTGGGCGCTGTTCCGCTATAAAAAACTGACTTTAGGTTTTTTAAACAGTGCCTTTA